>Ga0209188_1000199_pt1 | contig 65859 bp, 80 predicted proteins | sample C_130625_EF_Meta_FD_187307 | JGI IMG/M metagenome (GOLD analysis project Ga0209188, IMG submission 187307) | Freshwater microbial communities from Lake Croche, Canada to study carbon cycling - C_130625_EF_MetaG (SPAdes) (version 2) | ecosystem: Environmental > Aquatic > Freshwater > Lake...
TACGGTTGCGATCCTCTTCAGGAACATCGTCTTCGATCTCGATCTCAATCTCGCCACCTTCTGCAAGTCCTTCTACAGGGGTGTCGTTCTCAAGCTCATCGGGGAACTTAAACTCTGGGGTATCTAATTCAGCCATGTCTGCCTCCATCAAAACTTACGACGAATACCGCGAGGATCTAGTACTACTGCCTCAACAGAATCGTCATTGATTAATCTAAACTCGCGGTTATGGATAACCAAACGAGTACCCGTGTTGGGTCTTACAAGAATGAAGTCGCCTTCTTTACACCATGCGCCTGTGGGGAATCGCGTAGGGTCTTTATAGCAATCGGGTCCTAGTCTTACTACAAACAACACAGTAGATAAGATCTCTTCGTTACGTAAGGTTTCATCTGCTTTTACTAGACCATTGTCGTATTCCTTTTCTGCTTCTGGTATTGCACATAAGATTCGGTACCCGGAAGGTACAGGCAACTGGGTTGCCCTTTCTTCCACCGTCTTATTTAATACCGCTGATAAATCTACTGCTGATGATAAATTAACTTCACTCATTGTCCGAGTTCTCCATACGGGTTCTAAGGTCTTGTATTACACCGGATGCGGCCTCAAGACCTCGTAACTGTCCGCATACGTAACTATATTCATCCATAGACTTAATGTGCCCACGGGCAAGACCATCCGTCAGATAGTCCATACGTTCTTTATATTCCTTAAGCAAATACTCTAAGTAGTCCATTATTCGTCCTTAGTAGGTTTAGATTCTTGCTTAGCCATTAAGTCTTGGTGCTTAGCATGGTCCGCTATTAAATCTTTACTGTGCATGTGGTGCTCACTAGCAATGTCTACCATTGTCTTAGAGGCATCATGTGTATGCTCTTGCGACTGCATATCTTTATCGTGGCGCATATGAGCTAACTCTTTCATCGCATCCATGTTACGTTGTGCTTTACCACTACGTTCTGTAGCCATAATCTGCGCAGCGTTCTTCATCGCATCTATCTGAATCTGTTCTTTTCTCAAGGTGGCATCAACCTGTAACTTCTGCTGAGCCAACTGAATATCTGCTTGATCTTTCTGGGCTTTACGCTGTGCTTCGGCTTGCTTGATCTGCAACTCTTGCTGTTGCAACTGGATCAGCGGATCCTGTGCTTGCTGTGCAGCTTGAGCTTGTGCGGCCTGTGCTTGGTTCTGCATCAATAGACGCTGTGCAGCTTGTGCCAACATCGGAGCCAACAATGCTTCAGTCTTCTTGTCCATGTGAACTTCTTCCCCGGACTCATCTTCTTGTGGGGGTAAGCTAAAGCCTAGCTGGTTCTGAATCTCAACACGGTATTGGAACCCTAGATGCTCATTAATATGCGCCATCATTGCGGCCTGAAGTTGCTGAGCCATAGGGTTGTTCTGTAGTAGCTGGATGATCTTGGGGTCCTGCATCGCAGACATATGCACCGTAATGTGCGACTGATGATCCTGATAAGCGAACGCTTTAGTCGGCTTCATCATCAAGATGTTCTGGTTTTCCGTGACTGGATCAACGGGCAACTGATCTTCTGGGAGGGGTAATAGCTTTGCAGCGTTCTTGATACCCAATACATCCAGCATCTGACGATGTAAGAGCGGCATGTTGTACATTTGTGGTGCCGTCTGAGCCAACTGGAGCGCGGCTTGATACTGGACGATCTTTTGTGCCATTGTGCTAGCATTTGGATCAGATACAGGGATAACGTCCACGTTCTCATAGTCGGACCTCTTAGCACGTCTCGACCCAGTATCAGGATCATAATCATAATCTTCTGGAGCATAGTCAGCTATTATCTTCTTAAGTAGTTTTAACTCTTGCTTGAGGGAATAATGAATACGCGCCTGAACCGCAGACATCACTTTCAACGTCCGTTCAAGTATTGCAAGCGTTGTACCTACTGGAGCTTGCGCACTCATATCCGAAATATTCAGGTCGGCGGTGTTAGCGAATTGGCGACCCTCATCAATGATCTGATTAAGTAGTGCCATCAACACTTGGCTAGGCTCTTTATAGGGGAGCGGCATCAAGTTATCGCGTAGTGCGCCTGAGGGCACGTCTACATCACGCCATTCACCCGGAGCAATCGGCGTATCATCACCCTTTAAACGTAACCCACGGGTCTTAAATCCACCGGGTAGGTTAGATAGCGTACCTGCGTCAACTAATTGACGAATAATGGATGTTCCTGACTTAGCATACGCCCCGATCAGGTGAATTAGACCAAAACAGTAGAATCCGAAGCCCGGAATGTACCCATAATGCACAAAATGTTGGCGTTTTGTACGCAATTCATCGTCTGGTTCCCAGTTTCTACGGATAGCCAGTACTGTTCCAGTCGCTTTTTCTAGTGTAACAACGTATGGAAGTGCGATTCCAGTGGGTTCTCCATGCTCATCTTTGTCTTCAAACCCCGGTAAATCAAGGTCAACGTGCATTTCAAGGAGCTTAAATCGCCCGTCTGAGGTCACTTGGAACCCCATTTCCTTCGCAATCTTACTTTCTACTGCGTCTGCATCTAATACATTGTTCGGTTCACCTAAATCTATGTCCCGATAGAACCCAGATACCTGCAATCTACGTAACTCGTTCTCATTCTTACGCATTACGTGGGTAATACGGGGGCTAGACGCTAAATCTGACGCGCCATAAGGTACAACTAAGTCATCTGCGGGTACATACATTGACACTTGGCGGTTTAAACCCGGGTCAAAATACACCTTTTTAAACGCGTTACCAGATAAACCCAAGCCCCACAACATACGCTCGGTTTCAGGTCTAAATTCAGGCATTTCCTCTGTTAACTGGTAGTTCATATCTTCCTGAACCCGCTCAGAGGATTGTTTCTTGTCCGGGGTTTCCTTACCTAACACTAACGTCTTAACAGGTCCCGCAGCGGGGAAGATAGACATCATTGTTTCTGACTGGAACTTAACCAGTGCTTCGGCTAACAGTGGGTGGAATATTCCACATGCACCTTCCCAAGGCTGCGTACGGTCTTCAATCTTAAGACCCAACAGTTCAAGACCCTTAATATATGTCTCGATCCACTCCTTACGGGAGCCTACATCACTGTTGTAATCTTCCAACAAGTCGCTAGATAACATCTGCAACTCACTATCCAGCATTTGTTCCGCTAAGTTAGCACTGAAGTCATCCTCTTCTTCTTGACCGGGTTCAATCTCTACATCTAGCCCATCTAAGTGCATTGATACAGAGTCGGGGTTCTCGATCTCTATCTCAAACGGTTCATGTTCTCCCATTGCGGAGTCAATACCTTGAGGTGCAGCGTACAGCCCTTTATCTATAGCCATAATTTGTTTTCCGTTGTGTACCAGCGTTGTATTTCATTGCCTTATTCTTTATTGGAGCCTTCGCCAAGGCTTCCGTTTACAAAAGAAAAAGGTCCATAACTTTCTTCTTTAATGTTGTTCCATTCAATCCTACTTATGGTTTTTTTGGTGTATTTAGAATAGCGCCAAATGAATCTAAGCTTTCCGAATCGAAGCACAAACCCTTTGCTTCCTAAATTATGACGAGTATAGACGTTTAAACCGTTCAACTCAGGGAATCCTTCTACTTTGATCCAGAATAAGTTCCACTTCCATAATCCGGGCATTGATCTGTTAAACATTAGTAGTACCCTTTAGTTCGTTTTGCTTTAAACCACTGCACTTCTTCTGGCTCATCTGAGGGCAGTCGTATAAACCCACCTTGTCGGAACCGCATTAGCGCCATTGTAGTCGCATCTACTAAGTCATCGTTCGTCATGAATGGGAACCCGGCAATCTCTTCCACTACTTCTTCTGCCCAACGTGTTTCTGGGACCCATACCAAACCAGACTTGATAATATCAGCTACAGAGTTTAAGCGTGCTAACTTGTCACCCGATCCGCGATGAGGGGTGTATTCCTGTACTGGGATTCCCATTCTTCTAATCTCTTGGTAAAGAGCAGTGCCGGAAGATTTTTTCTCGACAATGAAAGCGTCAGGTTGCCATTCTCGGTACTCGTTAATTGCGAGGTCTTTAAGGTCAGTGAATTCAACTCGTCGCTTAATACTGTTGAGCAGAATAATGTTGTGGGCGTTTGTTTCTTCATTAAAAAATACTCCCCAAGTGGTAAGTGCGGTGAAGTCCGCACGGTTATGTGTTTCCGCAGCGGCATCAAGCGTCATGATAAGGTATTCGCAAGGTGGGGCTGTTTCTGATTTCCATACATTCCACCACTCTCGTTTGACGATAGCAGCTTCTTCTGCAGTGGGATTTTGTTGGTACTGCGCGTTCCACTGGAACACGGGCATGGATGCTTTTGTTCTTTTTAATACATCGAGCGGCATCCACTCAGGCCAGAGCGCACGTTCGTCGTCCGTGTTCTCATTAAATATAGCGGGAAATTCTACAACCTCATACTGGTCAGAACCTTCATTCTGTACCATGTCCCTAATTAGTTTCCCACTTAGATCATCTTGGTGCCATCGGGTCTGCACAACAGCAACCCGACCACCCGGCATCAGACGCGTTCTTGCTCCGTAGGCGAACCATTCGTAGGCTTTTTCGAAAACATCGAAGTTACCATTGATAATGTCTTGCTCGTTGTGAGGATCGTCCACCAAGAGTAAATCCGCTCCGCGACCCGCAAGAGCAGACCCCACACCGCAAGCAAAATACTCGCCACCAGAATTAGTATTCCAACGACCAGCAGACTTATTGTCAGCAGCGAGATTAACAGTAGGAAATATTTGTTTGTAAGCTGGGGCATCGATTAGGTTCCTTACCTTTCGTCCAAAGTCCACAGCAAGGTCAGTTGTATGTGACACCATCAGCACCTTTTTATCCGGGTGCTTGCCTAAGAACCATGCTGGAAAATAAATAGAAATAAGCTGCGACTTACCATGTCGGGGCGGTATGTTAACACATACTCGGTCTTTACTACCATCTGCAATCTGCATTAGCAGGTTAGCTAGGACTCGGTGGTGTTTACCTACCTTGTAATCCGGCTGCATCTTTTTACAGAACGCAATCAAATCATCCCTGCATTGTTTAGCCGAACGCCTACTCGCAATCTCATCAATAATAAGGTTAAGCTCTGCAGCGTCAGACTCATCAAACTTATCTAAGTTCTTTGCCAAGAAGTCTAACTCCGCATCTGTGATAGATGCTAAAGGGTCAGTTGCTGTTGCTTGCATTGGTTAGCCCAAGTTCCGCATCTATATCTATAGTCTCACCGTTGACCACAAGCTCCCCATCCTTAACATCGTCGGGGTACATAAGCTTCTGGATCTTGCCTCGGATACTATCTACTAGTTCAGTAGTGGATCGATGGTTAACGGTTACCTCTGACTTCTCTGTGAACAAGCCTACATCTGTGATCTTACCTAGCAGTTCTAACGCACGGAGCCTGTATTTAGGGTCGGGGTTTTCTGCTTCTAATATAAGCTTATTAGTAACAAGTAGTCGAATCTGCGCTGCGCTCTCTACTACACGCACCGAGTATTGATTAAGTAGTCCGTTTACTTCGTGATATATAGCGGGCTTAAAGTTTTGCTTAGACAGCACCTTGTTCGCCTTCTCTTGATCTTCGGCAATGTCATATAGTGCTTGCTCAGCAATCTCACGATCTTCTGCAGTAGGGGATATATCTAGCTCAAGTAGCTCTGCGGTTCTGCACGCAGCAGCAGCTTTCTCCTGAAAGTCCTTGAATGGCATAGGCTCAGTTGGAAAGGGTATGGCTAAATCGGGTTCGAGGTGCAGTTGCATTATGTCCATGCAAATTATGAAGTATTAGATATATAACTAATAAGCTAAGGGGTGTCAAGCTAATCGTACCGTATAACATCTTAAGGGGAAGTGTTTATACATATGGTACAAAAATTTTTTATGATTAGGTACTTACGAGGGTAAGGGGGTGGGTCAAATTGAAAAAAGTGAGCTATGAGTGCGCAGAATAGGAGATATAGGACATGGATGGAACCAGATTGCAAAAGGTGGTGGTAGGGGTGTTCAAAGCGTCACCGGAAAAATCCAAACACGTGTTTGGAATCGCGCCTACCAAGCCAATTAAACTATCAAAGTCTATCAAAGATTGACATTCTCTACCAAACGTGTATAATGTATCTCATCGTATCAATCGATGCGACTAACCCTAAGGAGATATAACCATGAACAAACAATACTTTTCTTCATCGACCGTCGATCTAATCAACAAGGCCTTTAACGCAGAAGTTAAAATTGAGAAGGCCAAACAGGAGGGTAAGACCCCCGTGCAAGCGGCGGCTGAGGCCATGTATAACGCAGGGCTTCGCGCTAACATGCTGACGCAATCGAACCTAAGTAAGTGTGCGTCAGAGAATCGTACTGCGGTCGCTGAGTGGTGGGATGTTGTTTACTCCCTTAAGTTTACTAAGGCGCAAGTTGCGATCTTCAATTCTGATATCAAGGCGAAGGATCGCACCCCCCAACAAGAAAAGGATTTTAAAACCGTCAGCAATACGCGCAACACGTATTTTAATCGCGCGGTTAAATGGTTGACCGCCCACGAAGAATCCTTGCAGGGGGACGCAGAGAAGCCCGCGAAGACAATGGAAGAACAGATTGCAAAGGCCCTTGAGGACGCACGCAAGCTATTAGCTAAGGTGCAGAAGCTAAGCGAGCGTGAAGACTTCGCGGGCTGCAAAATGGTTGAGTTTAATCGCGGTATGGTTCAGGCTATTAATTCCTTCAGTACCCTGTAAAATCCAAACAGGTGTTTGGATTGCCCGACCTGAAAATGGTCGGGCTTTTTTGTGCCTTAAGATTTTATTGATACCTGTTCCCATGTTGACGTTGACGTTAGAATTCGCCGATCTCTGCGATCTTGCGGTCTTCTTCTTCACGTTTGGCAATATGCTTGTCGGCTACTGTCCTTAATATCTCAATGCACAAACGACTGAAGGACACATGCTTTTCGGTTGCTATATCTAATAGTTCCATGTGTACATAATGAGGCAAGCGAAACCTTGTCATATATGCGGTCTTATTTTCTTCTGTTACGTTACCTTTAGCAAAGGCGGCGTTGCGGGCTTTTGAATGGTTCATAATAATGTTCCTTAAGTTTAAGTTGTAGATAAGATCCAGATGATCCTACAGTTCCTAGTGTACCACTAAAAATATATAGGTTCAATAGGTCTACATCTGGTACTGTAGCTGCTACATTAGGCAAACGTAGCTGGTCTACAATCCAGTAATACCAAGCATTGTGATAAAGTTCTGAATGTTCTCGCTAAAAAAAGTAGTTTGGCAAACGAGCGCGAGATAGGGCAATCGGGGCATATTAAGCAGGTCAACCCAATTTTGGAAAACCATTGATTTTCTTAAGAACAAATAGAACGTTTGCTACACTATAAAATAACCCTTGCTATTACTGGTTTGTAGAACTTTCCCTTTTGTAGCTGCGACCTGATAATGTAGCAGCTACAGTACCAGATGTAGACTATTATATTGTTCCAATGTAACATTGTTCCACTCTAAAATCTTGACCATGTTTTACTTGACTTTAACACCCACTTATGTTACAATAGCATTACAGTGTGGGAGGACGCTGCGCTACATTATCAACGAAACAAATCCAAACACGTGTTTGGAATTCAACACCAACCTAGGAGATAACCATGCAAGACGAATCACAATTACCCTATGAACAACAAGGATTGATCTACCGATTACGCAATCGTGCTCGAATTCGACGCAGTATAAAGACCCGCAAGAGTGTGCAGTTAGGTCAGCCGGACAAGATAGCCAACCTGCTCGAAGAAGCAGCAGACACATTAGAACGAATCAAATACACATTAATTAAGGAGTAACAACCATGAAGCTAATCAACAAACAAGGCGTAGAAGTTATTAACGGATCAATCGTGCATATGGTATTCGAGCGCAAGCATCCTGCATGTATCCTGTTAGGTGTAGGCCACATGGATGGTGGCGCAGATTATGTACACCTGCAAACAATGGACGAGCGTGCACTGCGGTTCATTGCATCCCCTAAAGAGATCGGCTGCGCAGTGGAGGTGGCACGATGAAAGGCCTACCCAAGATCATAGACGAGCGCACCAAGCGAGAACTAATCATCGGTGATGTGCGTGAGATGAAGTACGTAGGCGGGTTATTCCCCTGCATCGTAACGGGTATTAGACCGAGCGGCTTAGTGCAGATGATCGACAAGCGTGGCCTAGCAATACTAGTCGCACCTAGAGAGATTGGCTGCATGATACAAGAGGAACAGTATAACAACTCAAACCAATACGACATTGATCAATGTTATGGGGGTGCATGATGGACGAGCGCGAGTTCCAGATGGGTGTAGACACACTAGCCGATTTTATTATGAATTACATATGCTTAGAGGAATCACGTGGCAAGTTGTTATCTGCGTACACAATCCAAGCAGCATTGGAATCTTACATGAGAGCAACAGCACTGGAATCTTACATGAGGACAAAAGAATGTTAAACCGAGTGGGATACGGCAAAGGTATCGTAGTTTTCGAGCGTGAGCCCCGAGTGCAGATAGGCAAGGCGTACACAAGACCATACGAGCACCCAGATATGGATGACCAGATGTGGGTTCAGCAAGTATTGTTTAGTAAGTTTAGAGGAGAGTTCTTTATGGACATGGATAACATCGTTGCCCTACTGTTCTTCGTAGGGATCTTAATTGTATTCGCAGGGGGTTGAGATGGAGCTCATAACTAAAGAACTTAACGGCAAGTCAATTGCGTACACGAGCGAGTCTATTTTCCTTGTGCAGGTAGGTCGCGGTAAGAGTGCGTACAAAACCAAGTACTCATTCAAGGGTGATCTCGCACGTGCAGTGCACTACTTTAACTGTATCAACATTGGGTACGGATATAAGAAACGACTTATTGCCCCATCATTCAACAAGCCCCTGCTTGCTAGAGTGTTTTCATAAGGATAACTTGACAAAGAGTATCAAACTATAGTATAATGTATCTTATAGTAACAAATTAACAACAACATTAAGCAGCACCACACCAATCCAAACACCTGTTTGGAATTAACCTAAGGAGATTTACCATGAACGATATAATCAGTACAGCACCAAGCATTGCATCAGCCGCTATGTTAGTAGAGTTGAACATCAGCGTATGGACGGGGCGTAAGTTAGACCGCAACATCTCAGCCGAGATCGATGCACAAAAGAACACCACTACCCGTGTAGTAAATGCCCATAAGAAGTTATTCGCAGATGAACCCAAGCATGAGGCCATCGGCAAGTTCGCAGGTAACTCACGCACCTACCACTATACAAACACAATGCCTTGGTCTAACTCAGGAACAGTACTACTGCCGACTGCATCATTCGCAGAGTATAACGCTCACATGAGCGGGGCACAGACTAAGTTCTATGAACTAGTCGATGAGTGCTTAGACGAATGGGACGATATGTTACTGCGGGCACATACTAAGCTAGGTGCAATGTTTAACTACGAGGACTATCCGAGTAAGGAAGATGTGCGTGATCGGTATCGGTTCAGCATTAACTATCTGCCCGTGCCAGATGTAGGTGACTTCAGGGTTAGCGTTGGTAATGACGCACTACAATATCTTAACGAGAGTTACGCTACGTACTATAAAGACCAGCTAGACAAAGCGTACTCAGACGTATGGGAGCGGACGCACACAGTGTTAAAGAACATGAGCGAGAAGTTAGCAGGGCAAGAGCGTCAGGTATTCCGCGATAGTTTAGTGGGTAACGTGCGCGAGATGATCGACCTGCTAGATAAGTTCAACATCACGGGGGATCCCAAGATGAAGCAAGCCAAAGCACGTATCGAAGCAATGGTAACAGGTATCACGCCGGACGCATTGCGCGAGGACAACGCGCTGCGCCACGATGTGAAGCACAAGGTAGATGACTTACTTAAGCAGTTTAGTTGGTAACAAGATTCCAAACACATGTTTGGATTACACATACACACAGGAGATACACCATGAAGCAGACAGCAGATATGTTATTCGCACAAACGTTAGACGAAGTAACCGACTCAATCGCAGCAACCGGACACATTGTTACTACAATGGTACAAGGTCATATGGGTACAGGTAAAAGCAGTATCCTGAAGATGTTAGCCGAGCGGTTCCCCTCGCATGTGCCGTGTTACTTCGACTGCACGACTAAGGACTTGGGCGATTTAATGTTACCTAAGATCTTAAGCGAGCATGACTCAGATAATTTCGTTAGATTTGTACCTAACGAAGAGATGGGCTTGCACCACAATAAGCCGATTATCTTAATGATCGATGAGTTTGGTAAGGCTAACCCGTCAGTCAAGAACGGTATGATGCGTATTATGTTAGAGCGTACGATGGGTAATCAGAAGTTACCCACAAGTTCAATCGTATTTGCTACAACAAACTTAGGGGCAGAGGGTGTAGGCGATCTGTTACTGCCACACCATCGCAACCGTATCACAGTAGTACGTATGAAGAAGCCGAGCGCAACCGATTGGATTGAGGGGTTTGCACTGAACGCAGGGATTCATCCTGCAATGATCTTGTGGGTTAAAGAGAATGGTGATCAGTTATTCCAGTCATTCGAGGAAGTCGATCATCCAGACGATGAGACAGGTGGTAATCCATACATCTATCATCCACAGGCACAACGCCCTGCGTTTGTTACACCGAGATCGTTAGAGCTAGCCTCGCATTGGTTGTGGGCTAAAGATAAGATCAGTGATGGTGCACTACGCTCTGCTTTGATCGGAACAATCGGTGACCGTGCGGGTAGTGACTTAGGCGCATATGTTCGCTTGGTCGATGACTTACCACGCCAAGAAGATATTAAGAGTAGCCCTGAGACAGCTAAGGTTCCCGAAACAGCATCGGGTGTGGTGATGGTGGTCTACCGTGCACTGGCAACAATGAGCCGTGAGTTTGCTGATCCATGGATGACATACCTAAACCGACTCGATAAAGAAGCACAGGGTTTGTTTGCTATGCAGGTACGTAACCCCAAGTACAGCAAGCAGTCAATCGTCATGACCAGTAAGAAGTTTACCGAATGGTGCATGGCTAACAACTATATGTTCAGCGCGGACAAGAAGTAATACCACAGTTAATTAAAACACAGTACTAGGAACCCAAGGAGATAACATGTTAAGTATTGGTAAACAACTTACCGCGGCCCAGCGGTTACATAAAGCAATGACCGACATCATCGGGCATGATGAGTTTGTAGCATTGTCGGGTGTATTGATGATCGGCAAGAAAGAGATAGTAGAAGACTGCCCCACTGCGTGTACTAACGGGCGTGATGAGATATACGGTCGCGAGTTCGTGGATAGCCTGAGCGATGCAGAGTTCCGCTTCTTAATCTTGCACGAGAATTACCACAAGATGTATAGACACTTAAGCACGTGGAAGCACCTGCACGAGGAAGATCATGACCGCGCTAACAAAGCATGTGACTATGTGATCAACCTTAAACTTGTTGATACTAAAGCATGTGAGTCTGGGTTTATCTCTATGCCTAAGTGCGGACTGATCGATGAGCAGTATAAAGGTATGGACGCGCAGCAGGTATTCAACTTGTTAACCGGAGACCCACAGAACGGTGCAGGTGGTGGTGGCATGGACGATCACGATTGGGAAGGTGCAGCAGAGTTATCTACCGATGAAGTAGAAGAGTTAGCACGTGAGATCGACGAGGCGGTACGTCAAGGCATGGTCTTAGCGGGTAAGGTAGGTTCGGGTGGACTGCGTGACATCACAGAGTTAGCACAGACCCAACGTGATTGGCGCGAGTTACTTCGTGACTTCGTAACAACTACATGTGCGGGTAAAGACTTTAGTACGTGGCGTAAACCGAATCGTAGATATGTAGGTATGGATATGTTAATGCCTAGCAGTATCAGTGAGACGGTAGACGAGATCGTGATTGCGATTGATACGTCAGGCTCTATCAGTGATGCGTTTATCGGATCATTCTTGAGCGAAGTAACAGGTATCTGCGAACAAATTAACCCACGTAAAGTTCGTGTGCTGTATTGGGATACGTTAGTATGCCGGGCCGAGGTATATGTAGAAGATGCTATTAACAACTTAGCACGTAGTACTAAACCTGAAGGTGGTGGCGGCACAGATGTTAGATGTGTCCCGATGTATATGAACGAGCACGGTATTAAGCCCGAATGTATTGTGGTATTGACCGATGGCTATTTAGGTAGCTCATGGGGTGTATGGCCTTGCCCTGTATTGTGGTGCATCAAGGGTAACAAGACCGCGCATCCCACCGTAGGTACAGCTATTTACATTTAATTCCAAACACCTGTTTGGATTCTAGGAGATACACAAATGGAAATCGAAGTTTTATTGAAGGAAGTATATGGAAATCCTATGTTTTATCCCGCATGTGAGAAGGCAGCTAGGTTTGCTTATTTATGCGGCACTAAGACGTTAACGTATGACGCGTTAAAGGTTATTAAAGAACTAGGCTATACCGTAAACATTAAACAAAAGGAGATAAAGATATGAGCGCAGATTATGTAGAAATAGCAGCAATGCTTGACGCTGAACAGAGGGCTGTAATTCAAGAGTATGCTCGCGATGCACGGGAGAATGAGTGGGAATACTGGGTTGATGATTGCCCCGTGCTCAAAGAGTTACGTGACTTAGCTATGGGTATTCGTGAAGCTATGCCGGAAGTAAAGTTTCGCTATACCACAAGTATGCGGGAAACCAACCATAAAACAGACGAGGATGGCATCATAACAGCACACCGCGTAGTACATGTCGCGAAAGAACTACACGTATACTTAGAGAACTGCCCCTTTGCACTAGGACATATCAGCTATAAAGATAATAAGCTAGGGTGTGGGACTAACATGGTGTATTGCGTGTATAGCCGCAAGATTGCCAACGACAAGTATAGAGAGTGGCGTGAGCAGTACTACACTGCAGCATCTAAGGATCTTACTAAGGCAATACGTAATGCACGTAAATATCTTACACCGTATACCATCGAAGAGTTAGCGGGACTCACGTACAGGAATCTGTATCAAGGAGTTAGTGATTCAGCTTCACGTATACATAGAAAGGTTGAAGAGTCAATAGAAAAGATAGATCAAAAGGTTTTACTAGAAGAAATTTTACATTTGAAAAAAATAGGTGTAGAGTTTACGACAGTTAAGTTTAAGGAAGTAGCAGAGACTATTGAAGAACTTAACCGCGAATCTGTAGAAGAATCCACACGTAAAGTAACAGGTATCTTCGTAAGGCTTCGCAAAGTAGGTGAGGACACATATGCAGACGTACTCAACACTTATGATGTACGTGGTAATTACCGCATGGCTAAACAATCTTCGACCACCTGCAAGGTAGAAGAACTGCCATCGAGTATTTACGAACGACTATCTGTCCTTTCTATTTTAACTAACCAGCACTATGTTGCTAAGGTAGGTTATCGTGTGGACGCTTCTACGTATTGGATAGAGTCGGATGGGAGAGCATAATGAAAGACGCACTCCTAGTAGCAGTTGTACTTTTAGCAGTAACTTGTTTGACAGGCTTAGTAGATCAACATAATAAGATCTTACAGCTAAGAGAAGAAATAGTGGAGTTGGAGAGAGACACCGCAGGGTGTTATGAGCATATTGCTCAATTAACCAGTAAAAAGGAGAAGCACAAGTGAGTCAATTACGTGAAACACTATTGAAAGTAGTTAAACGCAACTTAGATACGTTAAACCTTAAGTACGCAATACAGCTTGAAGACGGTAGAATAGTCGGGGAATTGCAACTTGCGCCTACCCCTACCAAGCTAACCAAAAAGGGAAAGCAAAGCGACCCAAGTCCCTATTCATCGCATGAGTTACACCCGATTGTTGAGCCGTATCTTCGGAGCTTAGAACCCGGACGCCAAATACATATCCCTGCGGGGAAGTACCAAGTTAGATACTTTGCTAGAACTGTTAGTACTATGTGCCATGAGTTATTCGGTGCGGGTATGTATAACACGAGACGCGATGAGGTAGGGGTACAAGTAATACGCAAGCGGGATGGTAAAGACACGTTCGATTGGGGTGTGGCAAAACAGGAATCTTTAAACTTATAGGAGATATATATGAAGAAGTTATCACTAGTATTACTTATGATGTTAGCAGCATGCAGTACTAGCAAGTACGAACCAGTCTCAATGAAACATGAAGAGCATTATTCAAATCAAACATTGGTACTGGATAAGGAGGTGCAACCCATGAGCCGCAACGAAGTCATCATGGCAATTAACGAGTGTGAAGCAAACAACACCCGTGCTGTTATGTTGATAGGTAAACGTAAGCTCAACGGGTTTGCTACGGACATCGTAGTGGATGTATCGTGCGCACCGAAGTATAGGTAAAACTATGCTTACATATAGCGTATCGATAACTCCTAGTGGATCTGTAGATACATTTTGTTTTGATGAGGTGGACAGATTTAGCCCACAGCTTAAAATAAAATACAATTCAGTTGAAGAAATGCCTATATGGGCGCAAGAAAAACTTGCCGTATTAGCAATTACAACCCCGCCGACTGATGACATTAAACCCATTGGTAGGCGGTTAACTGATGACAAGTTTTGGATATTTAAGGAAGAAGATGGCGACCCCAGAGAGTAAGGTTAAGAAGGCCGTCCGTGCAGTGTTAGATGAGTTGGGTGCGTACTATGTTATGCCCGTCACAGGTGGGTATGGAACACAAGGCGCACCTGACTTTCTAGTATGTTACAACGGAAGATTCATCGGTATAGAAACAAAGGCAGGACGCGGTAAGCTAACACTATTGCAGGAGCAGAACTTAAATAAGTTGTTTGATGCAGGTGGTATAGCAATGGTAGTCCGCGAAGAAGATGTAGAAACACTCTATAATAAACTAAAGGAACAGGCATCATGAAGAAGCAATCACAATTATCCCGAGTAGCAGAGCTAATGAAAGCACAGCCTGACATGACCCCCGAAGCTATGGCTGAGCAGTTAGGTATCGACAAGAAGCGCATTTACGTATTGCGCTCACAAGCTAAAAAGAAGGGGTGGAACTTGTTAGTGGTCACTGACGGAGATTCTAAAATCGACACGTCGAATATCACGTACCAAGATATTAAAGGGCACGCCCCAAACCCCCACGTTGGACTACTTAAAAATATTGATGCAGTGAAAACAAAAAAAGTGAAAGCTAAACCCGCAGACGATGTACGCGTATGGCAACGCCACCATAAAGAACTTAGCGAGAAGTATGCACAAGTATGTAACGAGTTAGTAAGTGCACGAGCATTGTTGTACCGTGCGCAAAATGAACTAGACCAAGCCAAGATCATGTATCTGAACTCGGAAGCAGTGGTTGAGTACCTTGAAGGTAAACTTTCTAAAGCATTGGGGTGATTAAGAAATGAATCCAAACGACCCTACATGTGCGAAAGCCTACGCAGTTGGGTTCTGGGCGGGGCGGGATGCAGAGCGTGAACTTAATCAAAAGGGTAAGACAGTGAAAGCGGATGAGATACAAAAAGCGGATGATATGCAGGTGGGTGGTTCACACTATAAAGACATGTTGATTCAACCGTGGGAAGCGATGGAGAACTTGCTAACGCACGAAGAGTTTATCGGGTTCTTGAAGGGTAACTACCTTAAATATGTTTTACGGGCAGGGCGTAAAGGTGCAGCACAGGAAGATGTAGATAAAGCCCGACATTATCAGATGAAGTTAGACGAGGTGAGGAACAAATGATTTACTTGTTAATGGTTTTTGGATTGACACAGCACAACACATATGAATGGATGCTAGTACAAGAACACCGAAGTGAATCTTCGTGCGTGGCTGCGAGTAGCAGAATGGCTACTGAATCACTTAGACAAGGCGTAGGGTTTCCGTACCGTATAGCATATAAATGCGTAATAAAGGAGGAAGGTTCGTGATCTGCCCCAAGTGTGAGCACAATAGGAAACGAATGGAATTGTGGCGTGAAGAATGTTATCGAGTATCCGGTTCACCACTGCCGAAAGAATGGGTAGATATGCCAGATGATGAGATCGATGCACTGCACAGTTTCTGGTCAGAGAAAGACGGCAACATCCACATTGAAGACGTAGTAGATTTTGTTAAGGATATAACATCACGGCTTAAGGAGTTAAACACATGAAAGACAACATCTGTAAACACTGCGGTGGCACATTAGGATTTAACTATCACGGATTCATTATCGGCTGCGAGTGCGAACAGCACCATCAAGCACTGCACGAGGTAGAAGAATTGCAGGAGATCAAGCATTCCTCAGAGGTTAACAATGATATTTGATGAGTGGTTTAAACAGTTTGACCCTAGGTCTTTGTACTTTGGTAAGACCCACATGAGGAAGTGTTGGATGGATGCTCAAAGGTTTGAACGGGAAGAAGCAATTAAGGTATGCGAAGAAATGCATGCAGTTTGTGCTGACCCGCTAATAAAAGAAGCATTGCGCATGTGCATTAAGTCGATAGGAAACACGGGAGAGAAGGCTAATTGATTAAGCTAACAAAGCGCCAAGAAGATGTTTTGTTATGGATTCAGCGAGGGTTAAGCAATAAACAAATTGGTGCACGTTTGGGCATGACAGAATCAACAGTTAAAACCCACGTATCTAAACTGTTTAAAGCATATCACGTGCAGAATAGGCAGCAGTTGGTAGCGTTTTCATCTCAAAACAAAAAGGTTGAATTGCCCACTGATCTTGAGTCAAAACCTTTTGGGTGGGTTAAAAGAAAGGGCGACAAGATATTGGGGGTTGTATTTATTACAAAGCAACCAGATAAAACTTGGGAAGCCATGTACGTTAAAACAGAACAACAGGAAACGAAATGAACTTACTAACAATAGATTTTGAAACGTACTATGACAAGAGTACTTTCAGTCTATCTAAGATGACAACAGAAGAATATGTCAGGGATAGGCAGTTCGAAATTATTGGTGTGGCAGTCAAACTTAATGACGGTGAAACCGAATGGGCTAGCGGTACGCTCACACAGATTAGGGAGTTTTTAGAATACTATCCTTGGCACGATTCTATGATGATCGCACATAACACTATGTTCGATGGGTTCATCATGTCGCAAGTAGTAGGGATTAAGCCACGAGTCTATGCAGACACATTGTGCATGGGGCGTGCACTGCACGGGGTTGAGGTGGGTGGCAGTCTTTCCGCATTAGCTGAGCGGTATAAGTTAGGGCAGAAAGGCACAGAAGTATTGGCAGCGTCAGGCAAGCGCCGGGTGGATTTTACTGATGAAGAACTGAGTCGATACGGTGATTATTGTATCAATGATGTAGAGCTAACCTATAGTTTGTTTAACGCAATGATAGCGAAGGGTTTTCCTAAACAGGAAATGAAGTTAATTGACTTGACCCTGCGTATGTTCGTTGAGCCGAAACTAGATTTAAACCTACCCCTGCTTGATATGCACCTAGAAGAAGTGCGGGATAAGAAGCAAGCATTGTTAAATAGCGCAGGTGTATCTAAAGAGGACTTAGCCAGCAACCCGAAGTTTGCTGACCTGTTAAGAAGTTTAGGTGTTGAACCCCCAATTAAGATCAGCTCCGCCACAGGTAAAGAGACATACGCTTTAGCTAAGAACGATGAAGAGTTTAAAACTCTAGCCGAACACCCAGATGTGCGGGTGCAAGCGTTAGTTTCAGCGCGGTTAGGTACAAAGTCTACGCTTGAAGAAACAAGGACTGAACGGTTCATCAACATTGCTAGACGAGGATTGATGCCTGTTCCCTTGAAATACTACGCGGCACACACTGGGCGTTGGGGTGGGAGTGACAGCTTAAACTTGCAGAACTTACCTTCGCGTGGGGCTAATGGTAATAGGTTAAAGAAAGCTATCGTAGCCCCGGATGGACACTACATTATCGATGCCGATTCTAGCCAAATTGAAGCGCGTGTGTTGGCATGGTTTGCAGGGCAGGATGATTTAGTCGAGGCATTCGCTAAGGGTGAAGATGTTTATAAGATCATGGCGAGTGCTATCTACAATAAGCCCATAGATCAGATTACTAAAGAGGAACGGTTTGTAGGTAAGACAACGATTCTAGGCGCAGGGTACGGCATGGGCGCGATTAAGTTCCGCGCACAGCTTAAGACGTTTGGTGCAGAGATTAGCGCAGAAGAAGCCGAACATATTATCGATGTGTACCGTGAGACTTACCCCTATATTGTAGGGTTGTGGAAGGAAGCACAGGTTGTGTTAAATGCACTGACTAGAAAGATGAGCGCACCTTTAGGTAAAAAAGGTGTACTACGTATAATACCTAAAGAGAATGCGATACAGCTACCTAGCGGGTTATTAATGCGGTATGACGGATTGACTACCGAGGCTACAGAGGGTAATAAGACCCAATATGTATATAAGACCCGTGCAGGTATGAACAAGATATATGGGGGTAAAGTTATTGAGAATGTATGTCAAGCTATCGCTCGATGTATCATCGGGGAACAAATGTTAAAGATCGCTAAGAAATATAGTGTAGTCTTAACAGTGCATGATGCGATTGCGTGTATAGTGAAGAAAGAAGATATTAAGGAAGCCCAAGCATATGTAGAAGAATGTATGCGATGGACTCCTGAGTGGGCGACAGGCTTGCCCGTTAATTGTGAGAGTGGATACGGAGAATCATACGGTGACTGCTAACCCAACATGGTCTTATTCATCTATTAAGATGTTTGACCAGTGCCCTAAGAAGTACTATCACTTACGGGTATTAAAAGATGTGTCAGAACCTGAGACGGAGGCAACACGGTACGGTAAGTTGTTCCACTCAGCAGCAGAATATTACATTAGAGACGGTACACCACTACCCCCACAGTTTTCGTTTATCAAGGATACCCTCGATAATCTAGCGAGGTTCCCGGGTGAGAAGTTATGTGAGCATGAGATGGCACTGACTGAGAACCTAGAGCCTTGCGACTTTAACGCACCAGATAGATGGTGGCGGGGTATTGCTGACTTACTGATTATCAACGGCGATGAGGCACGGTGCGTAGACTACAAGACGGGCAAATCTGCTAAGTATGCTGATACAGATCAGTTAGAGTTGATGGCGATGGCGGTGTTTAAGCACTTCCCACAGGTTAAGAAGGTGAAGGCAGGGCTATTGTTTGTGATCAGTAAGAACTTTATTAAGAGTTCATACATGGCTGAGAATCAAGATAAGTTCTGGACTAAGTGGTTGAAGGAATACAACCGCATGAACGCAGCGTATAAGAACGATGTGTGGAATCCGCGCCCTAGTGGACTTTGCCGGGCGCATTGTTTAGTATTGGACTGTCCTCACAACGGAAGAAGCTAATGCCTTACGTTAACAAGCCAAGACCACACAAGAAAGAGTACCAACAGCAGTTGGAACGTGGCGAACACGAGAAGCGCATGGAGCGCCAACGTGCACGTAGAGAGTATGACAAGAAAGGAATTGATCGGACTGGTAAAGATATCGATCATGTAAAGATGTTGAGTAAAGGCGGTAAGAACAGTGATGGTCTACGCCTAGTTTCACCGAGCGTCAACCGTTCACGTAACGGCAAAACAAAAAAGAAATAAGTAGTAGTTGTAGTTGCAGTAGGTAGGAGCAAGCGGACACCGCTTTTGCTCTATTACTGCTTGTTTGGAGAATGGAGATTAGATGAGACTAAGAACACTTACAGCAGAAGAAACGATGTGCAGACGGGACTTAATTAAGGAATACCGTAGGCATCAGCTAGAGATTAAACGCCTACGTGATCTATGCGCTAGATACAAAACAGAGATAAAAGAACTACAAACTAACCGCACATTACTATTGTGGCAATTAGAGGATACTAATGGAAATCGTAGCGAATAAAGCACTACTACTTAAGCTACGTAACCCCGGAAAAGTTACGACAGTTATACCAAAGAGTAAACAAGTTAACGAGAATGAGGTTGTTGTGCACTGGGGCCTAGACGAAGCTCAGGTACTTAAAAATCTCAAGATCAAGGATGTGCCTTCTCCCATACTTAAAGACTACAAGTGGCCCGGTGCGTATAAACCGTTTGACCATCAACGGGAGACAGCGGCGTTTTTAACCCTGCACCGTAGGGCATTCTGCTTAAATGAGCAGGGTACTGGCAAAACCGGATCGGTCATATGGGCAACAGATTACTTGATGAGTATAGGCCGAATCAAACGTGCACTGGTGATCTGCCCTTTGTCTATTATGGACAGCGCATGGCGTGCCGATTTATTCAAGCTAGCAATGCACCGCAAAGTAGACATCGCATATGGGTCACGTGAGAAGCGACTACAGATTATTAACTCCGATGCTGAGTTCGTCATCATTAACTATGACGGCGTAGAGATCGTCAAAGATACTATTGCTGAGGGTGGGTTTGACCTAGTTATTATCGATGAGGCTAACGCATATAAGAATGTAGCGACTACTCGATGGAAGACACTCAATAAGATCTTGAAGCCTGAGACATGGCTATGGATGATGACGGGTACACCTGCGGCGCAGTCCCCAGTAGATGCGTATGGTTTAGCTAAACTTGTTAACCCGTCGGGTGTGCCCAAGTATGCAGGGTCATTCAAAGACATGGTGATGTACAAGATAACCCAGTTTAAGTGGTCGGTGCGTTCTAACGCAGACAAGATTGTATTCGAGGCATTGCAACCCGCGATTCGATATACCAAGGAAGAGTGCTTAGACTTGCCTGACATGACGTATGTGACACGGGTGGTAGAGCTTACCCCGCAGCAGAAGAAGTACTATGAGGCACTACGGAAACAGTTAGTAGTTCAAGCAGCGGGTGAGCAAGTCACAGCAGTGAATGCAGCAGTAGGGTTAAGCAAGCTACTACAAATATCTTGTGGCGCAGTGTATTCAGATTCGGGGGAAACTCTGGAATTCGATATCAGCGCTAGATATAAAGTGATGCGAGAAGTCATTGATGAGACTAAACAAAAAATTATTATCTTCGTACCGTTCAAACACACGATACAATTACTGTCCTCAAAGTTGCAGGAGGATGGGTTCAGCACTGAGATTATAAGCGGGGAAGTATCTGCGGGTCGCCGTGCCGAAATCTTTAGGAACTTTCAGACTGCACCTGATCCTCGGGTGCTAATTATTCAACCACAAGCTGCCGCACATGGGGTAACCTTAACGGCTGCGGATACAATCATTTGGTGGGGGCCGACCCCTAGCTTAGAAATTTATGCCCAAGCAAACGCACGGGCGCACCGAGCAGGGCAGAAACATCCGGTCACTGTAGTACGTTTACAGGGGTCAAATGCAGAGAAACACCTATATAAAATGTTAGATACAAAGATAGACCACCACGAAAAATTAGTCGATCTTTACAAAGATTTGCTTGACTAAGATAGACTTTGATAGTAGATTTGCAACTCGTAGTTAGAAAGCCATAAGGCTCAGCTACATAACTTAATGGAGAATGGTATGTCAGACAGCACGTCCGATGAGGGTAATGTTCCCCTCGAAAAACTCACCCGCGTATATATCAAGATGCGCGATAAGAAAGCCGAACTTTCCGCAGACCTAGAAGCGCAGATCGCTAAGATCGATGAGTCTATGAAAGCAGTGAAGTCCGCGATTCTTGAACATATGAAATCCATCAACGCTACGAGTATTAGCACCGAGTTCGGTACGCTCATTCGTACTACTCGCACAACTTATACGACTACCGATTGGGATTCTATGGGCAAGTTTATTCTTGAGCATCAAGCCCCAGAGTTGTTAGAGAAGCGCCTACACCAAGGCAACATGAAGACCTTTCTTGAAAACAACCCTGATGTACTACCCCCCGGGCTTAATGCTAACAGTGAGTATTCTGTAACTGTTAGAAGGAGCAAAAATGGCTGAAGAAGCTTTCGTACCGCTTGAAGAGGTAGCAAGATATTTTGCAGTATCTATCTCGACTGTGCGTTCGTGGATTCGGAATGGTGATATTCCTGCGCTCAAGGTAGGTGGTGTATACCGCTTTAAGCTGAGCGAAACGGAAGAAGCTATACGTAAGATGAACGGAGATGTACCAATAGCGCAAATATATGATGTTAATACTGCGCAAGTAGAGTTTGATTTTAACCCCAACGATGATGTTTAAGGAGAATGTATGAGTACCGATTTAGCTTTGTTTAAAGGTGGTTTGCCCTCATTTCTTAAAGGCGCAACCGATAGTATTACTTCAGCATTGGCAGGGAGCCCTAGTGGTAACCGCCGTATTAGTATCAAGGGTGGTGTATTCCGTGAGATCGTAGGTGGCGAAGAATATCGCGTATCTGAAGATCGTGCGATGAATGTAATTATCATCAACGCCGCACCGAATATTGGACGTACTTACTACAGTGGTACTTATGTAGAAGGTGAGAACGCAGCACCAGTATGTTGGTCAGCAGATGGTAAGACTCCATCAGAAACAGCAAGTGCCCCTCAGTCTAACAACTGCTTACATTGCCCCCAGAATATTAAGGGTAGCGGTCAGGGTGAAAGCCGCGCGTGCCGATTCTCTCAGCGTATTGCTGTGTTGATTGAAGGTGAAGTTGAGCAAGAGCAGGTGTATCAGTTAACCCTTCCTTCGACATCGATCTTTGGTAATGAAGACAAGAACAAGATGCCTTTGCAAGCTTATGCACGTTGGTTAGCAAGTAATCAAGCACCGATCTTTGGTGTAGTTACTGAGATGCGTTTCGATACTGCTAGCCCAACACCTAAGTTGGTATTTAAAGCAGTACGTTCTATTACTGAGTCTGAGTATGAAGTTGTTCAGCGTTTGATGCATGCACCTGAGACTATCAACGCAATCACGATGACTGTGGCGCAAAAGGATAGCGAGGCTGACAAGGAAGCGTTTGCCCCTGCACCTAAATCGACCGCACCGAAACTAGCAGCACCCATGCAAGCTGTAGAAGCGGAAGAAGTTGAAGAACCAAAGAAAGCACCCACTAAGAAAGCCCCCCCTGTAAACGAATCTAAGTTAGAAGACTTAGTTGGTGAATGGGACGATTGAGTAATTAGGGTACGGGGGTAGCATTGGGTTACCCCCCTTAGCTTGGGTGGCTGATGGATAACTTAGATTTCTTGCAGCATGTCCTAGGTAACGATGGATATTACTGCATAGTCGGATTAAAAAAGGGATCGGATAGGCCAATACAAAAATTCTTTCAAAGACTAGAAGATGCTGCATCTGTGGCACGGAATCTAGCGGAAGAGGAATACGATGCGTACTACGCACTGGCAACATTCGAGGATGGAAAATCACGCAAGACAGCAAACGTCAAACAACTACGATCTCTCTTTCTCGATCTAGATTGTGGCGAAGGGAAACCATATGAAACTCAATCTGTAGCATTTAACGCACTAAAAACATTCTGTAGAAATACAGGGATGCCTCGTCCTACCGTAGTTAATTCTGGTGGCGGCGTGCATGTCTACTGGGCGCTAGCTGAACCTATAACAGCAGAGCAATGGTTGCCGCTTGCTACTAAGTTAAAGCAGTTATGCGATGAGCATGACTTAGATGCTGACCCTGTGGTTACTGCAGACGCAGTACGTATTTTACGTGTGCCGGGTACACTGAACTATAAGCTCGACACCGCACGTCCTGTTAAAGTATTTAAGGATGACCTTGCACCTGCACATACCTATGAGGATTTAAAAGAGATTCTCGGGGAGCCTATCGTTCTTCGTAAGTCGTATATCCCTCGTGGCGAACCGGATGAAGTTACTAAAAATATCTTAGGTAATTACAGCAATAGATTTAAAACTATTCTTCTTAAGACATTAAAGGGGCAGGGGTGTCAGCAAATTAGACATATCTTAGAGAACCAACATAACTTATCTGAACCAATGTGGCGGGCGGGATTATCTATCGCTAAGTTTTGCGTGGATGCTGAAACTGCGATAGAGCGTATATCAAGTAAACACCCAAACTATTCTGTGGAAGCTACTGACCGTAAAGTGCACGGTATTAAGGGCGGCCCATATTTGTGCGATAGGTTTAGCGAGTACAACCCGGGCGGGTGCGATGGTTGCCCTAACAAGGGTTTAGTTAAATCCCCTATCGTTCTAGGGCGTGAAGTACTAGAGGCAACAGATGAAGATAACATTATTCAGGACACGCCCGAGATCGATAAAAATAACACGCAGATATATGTTATTCCTAAGTATCCTGATCCGTATTTTCGGGGTAAGGTACGCGGTATTTTTAAGCGGTCATTTCAGGTATCTAAAGATGATGATCCGGAAGATGTAAAAGAAACAATGATATATCCATACGATATGTATGTGACACGGCGCTTGCTCGATGCCGAGGTGGGGGAGGCAATAGTGGTACGACTGCATTTACCGAAAGATGGTGTGCGGGAGTTTACTATACCGCTAACTTCAGTTTCCTCTAAAGATGAACTACGTAAAGAATTATCTAAGCGTGGTGTGGCATTGGCTAAGTTTGATGACTTGATGTATTACATGATGACATGGGTGACTACTATGCAACAGACAGGAAGAGCCGACACAGCACGGCGACAATTTGGATGGGTGGACGATAAGTTTGAGGCTTTCGTATTAGGGGATCGAGAGATAAGTAAAGACCGTATAGATTACAACCCCCCATCAGCAGCGACAGCACAACTGATCCCCGCTTTCGATCCTAAGGGTGACCTAGATACTTGGAAGAGTGTGATGGAGTTTTATAATCGGCCCGATATGCAGCTACACCAGTTTATGATTGGTGCGTGCTTTGGATCTATCTTTACTAAGTTCACCCCTATCTTTGGTGCGATTCTGCATGTATATAGCCCAGATTCCGGTATTGGTAAAACCACTGCATACCAAGCCGGGATGAGCATGTGGGGCGATCCGTCTAAGCTTATTACTAAAGATGACGACACGAAGAACTCTAAGTTCAACCGTGCTGAAATCCTCAACAACGTAGCGTTGTGTATTGATGAGCTAACTAACGCAGATGCTAAGACTTGCAGTGAGCTTGCCTATACCTTTACATCAGGACAGCAGCGTAACCGTATGTCGGGTTCATCTAACTTAGAACGGCATAGAGGTAATCCGTGGAACACACTAGCACTCACTAATGGTAACTCTTCGATGATCGAGAAGATGAGTGCCTATAAAGCCCTACCTAAAGGTGAGGCGATGCGGGTATTAGAGTTTCGCGCAACCGCTGTAGCCGGGCTAGATAAACAAGTGACTGACTCACTAAGCAATAAGATATTAAACAACTACGGTTTAGCTGCGACTCCATACCTACAGTACATTATGAATGATGTAGAGAACATCAAGGAGCTTTACAAAAGCACCCAGAAAAGGCTTGATGAACTATGTGGTTTTGGACCTGCGGACCGATTTCATTCTGTAATCGTAACTGATGCAATCATGGGGTTAATTATTGCTAAGAAAGCCGGGCTGATTAATTTTGATATTCAGAACGTAGTGAAGTGGATAGCCGCTGCAATGAAAAGAATTAAGGCTAACTATGAAGGTTTAGACATGGATGCTGAGGGTGTTATCACTGACTACATCACTGAGAACTGGAGAAACATACTACGTATTAGAAGCACCGAAGACGCACGGTCAGAGAAGGATATGCTTGACCATATCGTTGTGCCGGATCAATCCCCGCAGTTCCAATTAATTGCTAGGCTCGAATACGATATAGCTAGGTATTTCTTTTATCTCGCCCCACTTAAAGCTTGGTGCGTTAAACGACAGATCAACTATGAAGGTCTTATCGATGCCCTAAAGAGTGGACGTGCTAGGGGTAGGATTGAGAAGAAGCGTATGGGTAAAGGTACGCGGGTGACATTAGCAGCGACTAGTGTATTAGTAATTGATGCAGCAGCGTTTAACGATGACATCGAAAAATCGATCCCGGTACTTTCAGCTTCGGCGGCTTAGAACCGATCAGGTATGTCCTGATGGGGTTGTTATAAATATAGACTGGCATGCTATGGAAGTTGGCATGTCAGTTTTTATCCCCGCAGTAAACTTACCTGTGCTAGAAACTCAAGTAGGAATTGTAGCTAAAACCCTTAACATAACATTGAAAGGGTATGACCGAATCGAGAATGGTAAATTAGGTATGCGCTTCTGGAGAACTTTGTAGTATAATGGCGGCGCGACAATCCATTCTCCTTTTGTTGCATGGTGTCTCCTCCTCTTCGCCCCCCACTCTCCCTTGGGGGGCATTTTTTTTTATTCCGATCTTTCTGTTAGCCCCCGTGCAAACCTAGCGTTTTGTTTATTAGTTTCAACCCCACCGACCACGCTATGCTCACGTTTCTTCTGAGCTTCAACACCCTTGTGCAGTACACTCATGTTTTGCCTTGGAAGTCCATTTGCTGCGCGTACGTTCTGCAACTGCAGAAACTCTTGGCGTGCATTAGACATACTATCCATATCGTTTTCTTTTGCAGCCCGCACAAAGTTGTGAATGATGTTTTTTTCCGTATTGGTAAAGTACTGCTCAGCCTTATACATCTCACCCGCACGATAGGTACGTTCACTGAACTTAGTCGGGGGTAACCCCACTGCTTGCATCATGGTCTCAGTGAAAGATATATCTTCAGGAGACATCACCATATCACCATTCTTGTTCGTGATACCATCCGTGCTAAATCGATAAGCTTTCATTGCGTTAGCTGCACCGGAAGGCATGAACTTCTCAAGACCTTTGTAGTAATCTCCTTGAGCTAACATCCCAACACCATCAGCCATATTAGGTAGCATACCGCCCGCGAATGGACCCGCAAGAGCGATTGCAGCTTTCTCATATCCAGACTTAGATGTTAGGTCTGTTTCAGCAAAGGGGGAGATAGATGTTACGTTACCCATACCTAGCTTAGATGACGCATCATAGCCTAGCGCTGCGGGCATACCTTTGGTTAGCATTAACTCAAGACCAGTATCTTTAAGCTTGTCACGCATGAATGCTTCGAGGTCCATAAGCTTAGTATCGTCATCACCAAACACACTATTGATTATGCTATAGGCAGTAGAAGCAAGCGCCCAGAACGGTAACCCTTTAGCACCACCGAGTGCCATACAGTGCCCTATCAAGAACATAGCTTCTTTACGACCTATCGCACGCATCTCAGGGGTCTCGCCCTTAAACGCATTATGTAGTTGCTTTGCCAACATGGTTAACTGAATGATCTGGAACCTACGGAATTGTGTAACACTCCGTGCCACTGGGCCGCTATTAAATAGCCGGGGTGTATTGAAGCCGTCATAGGAACCATGCGTAGTACGTACACCATCGTAGGCATCTTTAGTTGCAAGTGCCTCGTTACCCTTGTTGCGTTCTAGGGATAAGCGATATGTAGCCAGTGCAGTAGTCGCACGGTTTAGTACTTCGATCTTGTTGATAGCACCGCGCAACGTATCAGTTGTTTTGGTGTAGGTAGCTGATACCCCTTTATCGGTTCTGAAGTTATGCAGAGTCGATTCGATCCCGATATCTAGAAGCCCTGTCTTAACCATATGGTCAAGCATGGCACGCTCACCTTTAGTAATGCTCTTAGGTAAGTTATCTAGATCGATAGTGTCCCCAATCTTAGACTTCTTCAGCAAAGAAGCAATCTCCCCATATGAACGCATGAGTTCGCCGTTGGATTTAAAGTAGCCGAATCTAGCCCCCATCCAAGGTAGGGAGAACGCATAGGTCTGCGTTGCTTGCTGCAAGTAGAACGATGGGCTGAAGGTTAGGAACCAATCACCTACCATACGGTTAGCACTATCTAAGAAACTCGGAGTACGAATCTGCATAGTCTGCGCTTCACGTGCTAATAACTCATTCAAGTATGGGTAAGACTCAGCACGATTACCCGGTGTGCGAACCCCGTCTCCATTTACATGCCCATCTTTAGCTTCTTCCTGCATACGGCTAATAGACTCAAAAATACCGGAGTTGTGCTTGAGGTTAGCGATAAACCGTGCGTCAGCCATACCTTGCGTGAAGAACGCACGCATCATATCTTGGTTGTAACCCGCAATCTTCTGACGGGTGAATTCAGATTTACGAGCACTAGATTCCGCAAGTGAAGTGAGATACAAGTCCTGCACCAGACTATCCATCTGGTTGAGCATGTTCTTCCTGTTCTCGTCTATGGATTCTTCCGCACGGTTCTCACTAAGGAATCGTCTAAACTTAGCAAAGGCGGTATGCAGTTCTGTACCGCCATACAACTTATCCCGCGCTTCAGAACGTTTAAAAGGATCCTCGATCATGAACTTGCCTAGCTTAGCAAGATCGTCTTTGATCCCCTGAGCCTCACCCATAGTCTGAGCAAATTCAATAACATAGTGGTTACCATCTTTACGCAAACGGCTCACTTCACTCCAATCGTGATTTTTCTCAGCTTCGTAGTACTCTTTTGATTTACCTACAACAATAAACTCACCAAAACGTTTTAATGGTGCATAGGGGTCATTGCTCTTAATATTCAGCAAGCTACTAAACTTTTCTAGCTCAGCCTTCTTGCGCTTAATAATATTCTCGCGGTCATGCTCACTAGCGTTTTTTAGTTCATCTGCGTAGAGGTAATCAATATGCTCTTTAACCGCGGACTTTTTTTCTTCTAGGGACTTAACCCCATGATCAAACACAGCCCGAATAACCGCTTGCGCTTTAGGTGGCATGTTGTCGAACCGGGCCTTAAATTCTGGATCAACTTTAACCCCTTCGATTCCACCCGGATCATAGCCCCACTTACCTTGGAATGTAGACTCACCGATAAACTTGTTAACCGATTCTTGCAGACCTTTAGATAGCTGCTCGAACTGTGGCACGATCTTACGAATGTTCTCTTCAAAGGCACGGATGGTCGCGTGCTTATCTTGATTCAACCGAACATAGTCAGCAACAGAGGGCATGTACTTACGTGCAAGCTCAGCTACATCTTCAGTGAGCATTAACCCAAGTCTAGTACTCTTCAAATTAAAGAATGCGCTTTGTACTGCACTAGCGATGCCTCGTACTGACGGGGGTAGCTTAGCGATATTTGACGGTGCGGTAAGCCGGAACTCATCTACATCTTTGTTTAGCGGCTCTTTACCTTTACCAGATTTAGTTACCATGGAAGATGTTTCAGCTACGTCCCCACCTTCGCTTCTTGCTTTCTCGTGCATATCCCGAAGGATACCTTTGACATCATTATCAGAGTACTTGTTTACAAGCCCCATCTTGCGTAAGTACTTACGCACAATGTTCTTAAGTTGTTCATACGCACTCATCTTAGGCGTATTATTTTCAGATGCTTCCGCAAGGGCTTCTTCCGCTCCACGTGCAATACGGTCTGAACCTTTATAGGTATTCGGGTTATCTGCCAACCATTTATCCGCAAGGGCTTTGATATTACGGTTGCTGTTGTATATCTCTTCTAGTTTTGAATCGAGATCATTGCGGAATAACTTACGTAGCCCATAATGTCCTAGAGCCTCATGGAACACTGTATTACGCACACCCTGTAAAGAGTTGTGGTTACCAGTAATAATATATGCGGTCTTACCGTCATTGGTTAAGAAGCCCCGTGCGTCTTCCGCATCTGACTCTTTGAGCCATCGCTGCATATGTGAGGGAAGTTCATCGATAGAATGTACGGTTTTAATATTTAAGTTAGGGAACTGTTTACTTAAGTTATTAACCAGCATAGCTGCTTGGTCTTTATCGACTGTACCTGATCCGGGTTCCGCACCGCTCTTCAATACCCCTTTACGTCCTTCAGCTTTATGCGCATCAACAATCTGTTCTGCCATGTCTTTACTAGCATTGCCTTCAACATGTGCTTCATGCCACGCATCTTGTAGATCGGGAGATAAGCGTTTATAGCTTGGTGCACCTTCCGGCTTGTTCATGTTCCATGCTTGTTCTGCTTCTTCAGCAGTGGTCTTAGGTGCAGCAGGTGCTTCTTCTACAGGCTTACCCTCATTCATCGCAGCTTGGGCTTCTTCAGCTTTTAACTGCGCAGCGCGTTTTGCGTACTGGGCTTTCTCCCAACTATCTAAAGACGCATCAACCTTTTCTTCTTCGGTCATCATACGTGTAGACTTAGCAGGGGCTTCTTCAGTGGGGGCTTTCTCAGCGGGAGTAGGCTCAACCATAGGCTCTTTAGCAACTTCAGGAGTGGGCGCTTTTTCAGGCTGCGTAGAAGATTCTATAGTAGGTTGTTTTAATGGGGCGGGTTCCAGAGTAGGCTGCGTAGGAGGTTCTACTTTTGGTTGTTCTAATGCAGGAGACTCATCTGCTTTTCTTCTTCCAAGCTCAGCAGTAGGTTCTGCAGATGGCTCCATTCTTCCTGCTTCAGGTGTTCCAATTCTTTCGGCACTTCCGTGTTGCTCGGGCTTGCTAGAAACTGGAACGCTTTCTCCAGTTGGTGCATTGTCAAGTACATCTCGTACGTGTCCATCTTCGGCTCCTTGCACCGCAGCTTTCTTTTGGGCAATTAAGTCTTGTAGATTAGTCTTAAGTTCTTCAGGCCAACGTTTTGTAGCTTTTGTATTCGCAAGTTCTGCGTCTACTTTTGAAACATGATCTGCATTAGCCATGTCTAAATCCCGTATACGGGAGTGCATAGCGAAGTTAGGTGTTAACCCAATACCTTTTAATTCCTCTCTAGACAAGATAGTACTAGGCGCAGGGGTCGATGCTTGCACTGATACAGGTTCAGGAGCAGTAGCTTCTGGTAATTTAACTTGTGACTCCGCTACAGGAGGTGGTGGAGGGGGCGGTGTGACAGGTTCTACAGGGGCGGCTTCAGGTGGTACTGCGGGTGGTGAAGGTGGAATTTGTTTTGTTTCCGCGGCTTTCTGTGCATCTACCGCTGCCTGACGTTCTCTAACTTTACTGCCCGCTGAGGCCATACCAAGCGGCGCACCAATCAACGCACCCGTAGTAGCCCCTTTAATTGTGGCTTCGAGTATCCCATCAATATTATGTTGTGAGAATACTGGATCATCACTACCCGCAATCTTATCCGCAACCTTATTCAGTGCAGCTTGCGCACCGGAGGTTACCCCCATCATCGCAGTATCTTTCAGGATCTGCTTACCGACTTCACGCTTCCACGTTGTAGGTACGACTTCAGACTTCTCAAGTAACTTAAGCGATAATAAGTTCTTACCTGCTACCCCAAGTGACTCACCGATTTCTGCAGGTAGGTATGTGTTCAAGATACCGTTGATCGAACCTACTGTCAGTGCAGCAACAGGGCTGATGTTACCTGTATCTTGGTAAACCGAATTCAATGTATCAGGCACGCTCATACCCATCGCAGTGCCAAACAGTCCCGCCTTAGAACCAATCTCTGCACCGTGATTTGCAGCATGCTGCATCAACCACCCATCTGTGGCACGCTGGGTCATGCGGTCTTTTAGCGCAGTTGTTTCTGCTTCAGTTAGCCCCTTAGCCACTGCGGATTTTGCTACTTGTTCTTCAATGTGCCCTTCGATAGCTTTCTTCGCGGCGGTACTAGCGATCTTTTTGCCCGCCATACTACCGATACCTGTTCCCATCATGAACGAGGCAATGTCTGGGCCTGTCTCACCAAGTAGCTCAGCAGCATAATCGATTACGCTACCATTCGGCCCCATAACATCTTTATAGGACTTATATGCGGTAGGGTTAGCTTCTTCTGCAGCTTTAGTACGTTCTGCGTAACTGTCTAAAAATTCCTTAGCAGTTTTATCTTTGCCTATTAGGGACGCACCTAATGCGGGAAGTAATTCCAACGCGGTGCCTTTCAGACCTTCAATACTACGGTGGGCACCACCTTTTAGTAAGTTCCATGTGGATAAGTCCCTTGCGTCAAACATGTCCTTTGAGTTAGGCGCAGTTTTAGCCTCGGGGCCACCGAACAATTCGTTAAGTTGTTCTGGTGTTAATGATGCCATATATAGCCTTTATTAGTCTGGGAGTGCGTCTATACCTGCACCGCTACCTACGCGGTTATTTTTCATACTATACGGGGCTCCAGCATATCCTGTTAAGGTGTCCTGTATGTATTTTTCTTTCATATCATGAATCGCGCTCATCGCGTTATTATATGAGGTGGTACCCGGTTTAGCTTCAAGACCCTTACGTATAAATCCATATTTAGGATCGTCTGCAGGGGGAATCTTCTGCCCGATAGCAGAATTAAGAATCGCTTTTGGGCCACCTTGCATAGACTCATCTAGGTCTTTTCTAAATTTCTGGACATCGCTAAAACTTACTGAGCCATAAGTAGGGGCACCCTTGCTCCCTAAAGCTTCCCCTGCAGCTTTACGATATTCAGAGTATCCCTGATAATACGGAATCTGGCCTTTCTCAATAAGGTCAACTTGAGACATCAAGTGCTTGATTTGGTAAGGTGTAAGATCATTACGAGCTTTAATTTCAGACCTGAGGTTAGCAGTTTGAGCGAGGATTTGTTGGCGTTCCGGCTCAGTGAGTTCAGTAATACGCTTAGTCTCTGCACCCAGATGCGCTGCGGATGCTTGTCCTAAGCGTCTTTCAGTGTCTGCTTTGGTAAGTCCTATATCAATCTCCGGCGCCTTGAGTCCGAGGTTCACTAATTGCTGTACCTGTGCGGCTTTCTCAGCTTGTTGATGTTGTAGTGCGGCAGCGATACCAGAAGCAGTTTCTTCAGCCCCTGCACCCATATTAGCAGCAAAATTGGGGGATGTACCCCCCATCATCTTAGCCCCGCCCTTCATCAACGCAAGCCACATATTTAGCTCAGCATTTTGTTTTGATTCGTCAGACTGGCCTTTAATCAGATTCTCTAACGATTCCTTTTTAGCATCCCATTCGCTTTGCTTATACATGTCACCCCATGCTGGAGCAGCGGTAGCAGCAGAAGCAACTGCGGGAGCAGAGTCAATACCGGGGGTTGCAGTGGGGTCGGCGGGAGCAGCGGGGGCAGCGTTCTTCTCTACGCTCTTTACCGCATCAGCAACTTTCTTTGGCGCCTTAGCTGCGCCGGGAGCAGCATCAATCCCTTTACCTACAGCAGGGGCAGCAGGGGCAGGGGCAGCAGGGGCAGGGGCAGGGGCAGCAGGGGCAGGGGCAGGAGTGGGGGCAGGTGTGGGGGATAAACTAGAAGTTAACAACCCCGTTTTAGGGTCGGTGGAGTAAGGTAACGCATAGCTAGTTCCGGCAGTTTTATTCGCTTGCATCACCTGAGCATTTTGAGCAGCTTTCTTAGCTTGCTCTTGCGCCGCCATTTGCTCTGCGGTATACCCATAAGGACCCCGTGCGTACATCCAATCATTATTAACCGCACCCCCATCATCAAACGCGATAATCCCGCCATTAGCGTAACTCTGAGGTAGATTACTTTGAGCCGAATCAATACCTTGAGGCTGTTGAGGTGCAGCTTGAGGCTGTGGTTGTTGTGGGGGCATCTGCGGAGGTGGCATCTGCATTGGTGCGGACGGTCCGCGTAAATCGGCTCTAGCTTGTTGCATTACCTGCGCACTAATAGGTGGCTGATTAAGTGCAGCTTGGGCCATTGCGGGGGCATTCTGAACTTGCTGTAAACGTGAGTTAAGGTCTTGCAGAATCGGCACAGCCTTATACGCTTCGAGCGTATTGTTGTTCATGCTAGTAAGGATATGAGCTTGCATCGCCTTAATTTGTTCTGGCGTGATAGCTCTAGCAGCAAGAGCAGCGGCAGTGTTGCCTAAAGCATTCTGAATACTCATTATTGGCCCTTATTCAAAGCATTATATGCACCGAGTCCTGCAATCCCCTGAACTCCCAACCCTGCTAACTGTGATGCAGTGCTAGGCGTAGCTTGCGATTGTGTTGTAGTCGTATCGGTCATAGGTATACCCATAGCCAAGTTTTTCAAGTTCGTCAACTGGGTCATAGGATACTGCAACGCAGTCTGATAGTTCTGCATTGCTTGGTTAATAATATTCTGTTGGTTTGTTTGCTGTTGAGCACCCAACGCATTCTGCGTATTAATAATACCTTGGTTTGCCGCAAGCTGTCCGGTGCCAATATTTGCAAGCTGTCCTGCGCCACTAATGCTTTGACCATATCCGGCTTGTTGTGCACCCACACCTTGAAGACCAAGACCCGCGCCCTGCATACCTTGACCTGTACCTTGTAGAGCCAACCCTGCACCACTTTGAAGCGCGTTTTGTGCTGCGCCAAGCCCTTGAAGCCCTGTAGCTAAACCCTGTTGCCCCAAAGTTCCATAAGCTTGTGCACCTTGCAATCCAAGACCTGCACCTTGTAGACCCTGCCCAGTACCTTGCAATGCTAAACCTGCACCACTTTGGAGCGCGTTTTGAGCCGCGCCGAGTCCTTGAAGTCCGCTAGCTACCCCTGCTTGACCTAAGTTACCGTAGGCTTGCGCACCTTGTAGCCCCATACCTGCGCCCTGCATACCCGCATTGAGGCCAGCAATACCGAGATTAGCCCCCGTGCCCATACCTTGAACGCCGAGGTTACCCGCTGAGGTTGCACCTGTGAGACCCATCTGAGCCGCATTCTGCATGTTCTGCATTGCGTTGTTATACGCGGTGTTATACCCCTGCCCAATAAGGTTTTGCGCAGCTAAGTTTCCTGCTTGTTGAGTTAGGGCGTTCTGTAGCGCAGAACGTGTACCGCCGAATGCACCTGCTTGTGTCGCAGCAGCTTCTTGCGCCGCGCTATTAATACCTGTCTGTTGCGCTAACAAGTTTAGCTGTGGCTGCAAAGATGCTTGAATATACGGATTCATATACGCTTGGACAGCGTTAGAATTTGTTGCTTGATTACCAAAAGCTTGGCCCGCTTGGTTTATGTTCCCCGCGTAATTTTGGGCTGCATTAGCAACGTTCGACCCTGCTCCAAGACCATACCCAGCAGCTTGTGCGCCATATCCAGTACCTAAAGCACCTGCGCCTAACGCAGCTTGCCCTGCTTGACTTCCTATACGAGCGCCCTGCGCACCTAACCCCATGCCAACTTGCCCTGTACCTGCGAGTTGAGCACCGTATCCTTGCCCAATATCTGCGCCCTGTGCACCGTAATCAGTGCCTAAAGCACCTGCACCTAATGCAGCTTGCCCTGCTTGTGCACCTAACTGTGCACCTTGGGCCCCGATATCTAATCCTGTTTGTCCTGTACCTGCGAGTTGAGCACCATATCCTTGCCCAATATCCGCACCTTGCGCACCATAACCTGACCCCATAGAGCCATACCCTGCGGCCTGACCTGCGGTATTTAATGAACCTAAAGTACCTAAAGTAGCTGCATTAGTGGCGGTGTTAAACTGCCCGGGGGTTCGTAAATTTGCTGCAGAATTAAACGATTGTTGCTGTAATGGGCTGAACCCGGCTACAGATGATTGCGCTGCCATTGCATCGCTAGGAGTCATACCATACTGCCCACCTGTTTGTGGGTTATATGCGCCAAAAGAACTGTATGGATGGATACCTGTTATTTGCCCAGATGGATCGGTGTTAAATACTTGGGACTGCGCGGCACCAAGCATGGACGTAACATATGGCTGTGCCCACGGAGATAGGTTTGTAAACTGATCCGATTGAGATGTATTCCCGCCGCCGCCGCTTCCACCACCGCCCATAATAGGTGCTCCTAAATTGTACTTTCTACTAATGTAGCAACGTCATTAAAACCATACCGCTTCCATAGTCGGGCGATAGAGGGACGTGCCATCCCTTGAATTTTTGTAGCACCCCGGCCTTTAAGTAGCATACTCATTTGTGTATACGTATCTTGGCTAGAGATTAATCTACCACCAATACAAGTAATAAACGCTACTCTAGAGTTTGGGTAACTAATAAATGATACTGTTGCTACCCCATGTATCTTACCGCTATCGTCAACTGCTACTAGAAGTAGCCACTGCCCCATGCACACTAACAGCTTAACTTGTTCTAGAGTGTAATCCCCGTTGCCATATGGTAACGCAGAATCAATAAACTTTTCAGCTAAAGGCCATGCTTGTGCAGTAAATTCAGGCTCTACATATTGAACTTGTAGCTTCATGTGGGAATAAACTTCTCAGCGTTAATTTGTTTACCTTGCTTCTGGTTACCCGTCCGTGCCTTACGTACTTTGTCTAGCATTGCGTACAACTGCTTTGCACCCGCATCAGTAGAGCCATTTCCTAAATGCGATACGACATCTGCAGGTACAACAAACTCACCATCTGCTAGTCGAGCAGGTTGTCTATCCCCAATACTTGCTGGGATGTTGTCGGACATGCCATCACCCGGACCTTTAAGTAAGTGCCCACCATCAGAGTACCCACCTAACATACCTCCCGCAGCAAACCGAGTACGTCCTGTCGCCGCTGCTTGAGCTTCTGGGGGTATTGTTCCGGGGGTCTGGTCTTGTAGTAGATTCAACCTAACCATTAGGTCATGCATAGATTGCACATAAGGATTTGATGGGGTATTTGTTGAGTAATTAGGCGTTGGATACGCTGCGTTAAATGCCGCTGCCGTTTCCGCATCTGTTGGGTATTTATCAGTATTACTACCTTTAGCAACCCCACCTTCAGCCATATTTGCTATAGGCTCTCCGGTTAATGGGTTTGTGGCGGGTTCATACCCAGCCATAGCTGATTGTGCACCTGTCGGAGCTTGCGTAGGTGTAGCGTAGAAAGACCGACTTATCTGACTCTGCGGGTACATATCCGAACCCATAAAATCAAGATTTGCTGGGCCGGAACTCACTACATTAGGGTTAGGGGAAAGAGAAGTAATACCCCCTTCAGCCATAGGACGCACAGGCATGAAGTTAGGAGATAAAGTCCGGCCTAATCCATAGGACGCTGCAGTAGCGGGTTGATACCCGGGTAAGTAATGATTACCATGATTACCCATAACATTATAAAGTGTGTACGCACCAAGACCCAAACCCGCAGTTTTAAGTGGGTTATTGCTCATCCAATCTAACGCATTCCCAGCTTTATTGCTAACCCAGTTTCCTGCATTATCAAGGAACCCATTAGAATTTTGGTTAGTAGGAAAGGGGGATTGTTGTGTGTACTGCTGCCCATATGCGTCCCCTTGAACTGGCACAGGAGGGGGTAGATTTGACGCATCTACAGGAGCCCCTTGGAACATTGTGTTCATATAAGGGTTATTGGGATTCGATCCTATCGCACCTTGTAGTCGGGAGCTTAATGCACCTTGACCCGCATAAGGAGTTCCTATGTTAGCGTTACCGAAAATATCTGTAAAAGCGGGGGTTTCTGAGGGTAGTTGTTGAGCAACTTCCGCAGCGGCAGTTGGAGCCCCATTTGCAGTAAACATTGAAGGGGTATTGTTCCGCAGTAATTGCTGAATACCGCTAGACCCACCTAGCGCGTTCATAGCTAATGCACCGCCCGCACCTACCAAAGGATTCCCCCCAGTTAGTGCAGATATACCTCCACCCAATGCAGCCTTAGCTAGCAGTGCAGTGCCGCCCTCACCCGCAAATATTTCAGGTGCAAGTTCAGGCGCGAGTACCGAAGCACCTAATCCTAATAATGTACCTGTTCCACCGCCACCAGACATAGCAAGCTCCTAAAATTTGTTAGATATTATCATATCAAGACGCTGAAACAAACGTTATTACCCCCAAAGCTGCAGGGGTTTGAGGGTACGCCATAGGCGAAGTTTGTGCCGCTTGGCTTTGTAATAACACTCCAGTAGCCCCACCAGATGTTGCTGCTTTATCCGTACCCCACCAAATACCTACCCCACTCCCTGCGGTAAGGTAAACAAGTTGAACTGCATTTATTGATAGCTTACCTGAAGCGGGCACTGTGTACTGAGTTGTAGACCCTGCAATATCTATGTTATTAAGCCGTGCCCAAACTATAGCAGTGTGTGCTGTAGTATCTGTATTAGCTAACTGCAGAGTGTATGAAAAATTATAGTACCCAGACTGTTGCACAACTACAATGTTATTAGCTAGTGTAAACGCTTTAACAGCGTCATTTTTATTCCATGTTACGAGTGTCGGCGTATTCGCCGCAGTTGCGTATTGATTCGTAGTATTCCCCTCGATTTGTGCGTAGGGAAACGAAATACTACTACCGCCAATGTTAGTTAATATCGCTTGGGTAAAGTTATCAACCTGAGCGAAGTATAGCCGCAGCGAATTCGCAAACTGATCAAAATAAGTCTGTTGATACACAGTTGGTGCAACGGGTAGGTTAGGTGCAGACGATGCCCTAATGGGGGTACTTCGGTTTACTGTGACTGTGTTTAATGTACTCATCTACGACCATCTGGGCGAATATCAATTCTAGGGCTACCTAACTGCCATGCTACTCCGGTTCCAGTAGACTCTATTCGGAACGCCATTTGTCGCCCACGGAGACGAGTATATACCTGCCCTGTAAATTGCTGAATCGTATATTCGGGCTGATTCATATAATTCTGTGCGCTGACAATTTGCGCTGTGTGCGCAGGTGCATAGGGGGCCCCAGAATTTTGTCTAGGCACAAGGGTCATAGTAACCGAAGGATTGCTAGATGTAGACCCGTTAAAGTTCACATCCGGTAAAATACGCCATACGAAACCAAAGTTGTGCCCATCCCCAATATCAAAATCAGAGGATTGCACGTAAGCATCAATCGGTGCAGTAATAAGCGTTGAGTTATCATCACAACCAAACTCGTGGTATAGCAAGCGATTATTATAATCCGCAGCGATGGGGTATTGCTGCTGGCCTGTTTGGAACCACGCAGTGCGACCCATTAACCCATAATACCAAACACGGTCTAAGTAGTTATAGATCACGTAGTTTGTGACTTTTGTACCATTACTAGACTGACTGACGTAGAACCACCATACTTCGTTAAACGCTTCATTAGCACCTGCAAATACTTGATACGATTGGTCTTGGTTAATATCGTCAAAGATATATTGCCGTAGAGCGCAGGGGAGCACTTCTACCCGACCCGAGTAAGTATAGAATCGGTCTCGCCCCATCCAATAGGTTACGTTGTTAACCGTGATCATGGAGTTAGGAGACATGATCGAGATATTGTCCATCAGAATCTGAAAGCCCCATACATAGGGCGTGCCGATGTACTGCATCGAATACAGTGCAGAATCGGTCCAAATTAGAATTTCTTGGCGGGTTGACCGGGCCCCCATGATGTAAGACCCATTAGTAAGTGTGTATTCACCTGACTGATTAACCGCTTGAGGTACCCATTGGTAGGCATTACCTTGGTCTGACCATCGTACAAGCATCGGGTCAAATTCGGTGTTGCTATTGCTAGGTAGGTATGGGTTAGCACCAAATGCGATAACGAACCGCTGAATCGCAGAAGTAAGAATTTGGTATGTTTGCGTTGGAACAAAACTACCCGCGTAGGAGAAATTATAGGTGCCTGAACTTACCCCAGTAGTCGTGCCAATAATAGGTACTGTGGTAGATCCTAATGTGTATGACGGAGATACGTATGCGCCTGTAGGTATGTTTGTACCGGAGATATACATATAAGGGAAAATATATGGGGCATTAGTTGCTGTAACTGTAATGCTTGTAGCTCCACTACCAAATGTGCATGTATCAGTCAGTACGGTGTTTGCGTTTGCTAATGTATTTAACCCCACTGCGGGCGATGTAACTCCAGAGCTATCTGCCCAATAAAAAATGGGTCCCCCCCGTGGGGCAATAAGAAGGTCCGCACCATAGTTATCATTCGACCATAAACGCAATTGCTGCCCGATACCGATATCTGCAGGGGTTCCCCATCCGTTTCTACTCCAAGGACCCGCACCCCATCCGTTATTAATCGCGTATACATCAACCCCACTAGGATAGCAATATGCTGCTGTGGGTGTACCACCATGGCCTGTATCACTTGCGTTAGCCGTAGCTGTAGCATTAAACGTATAGGTAGACGCGGCTGAGTTAGCAGAAGTAATTTGGTAGCTTTGATTAAGCACCGCGGCGGTAATATTACCGCCCAAACTTACGGCGTTGGAAAAAGTAACGTAGTCACCTACGTTGGGGCTATATCCTGTGTCATGCACAGTAATTACGCACGAACCCGCAGTTGCGGTGAACGGTATAGATGTTAGCGTAGTCGTCTTTTGTATAGGAGTGATATCGTAGTAACTACCCCCAGAGAAGATGTAGTACTTAACACTCGTGCCTACACCATAATAGATCGAGCCTACCCCACCGTCATTATCAGCCCAAACCCAAAGAGAACGAGCTACCCCTAAGAACTGCTTATTAGAGATTTGCGTCCACCCACCGATCTTTTCAGGGAATCCTGAACGGAAACGAACATTGTTGCCGTCATACCAACCCCCTTCGTTAGAATAGTCAGTACCTTCTCGGTTAAGTCCCGGGCGAAACTGGAGCTTCTGTAATGGCACGGGGTAGCCCTCCGTTACGCGGAATAAACTCGCGTACCTGCTTTATCTATAATGAGCGCTTGTCCACGCGGCTGTTCACCTTCTCGGTTCGGCACACTAACATGAGTCCACGAATTAAACTCACGGATCACTTGGTCGAATGGCAAACCAGAACCGATTATAGCCTGTGTAACTTGATCTGGGGTCATACCCGGCACACGAATATCCGCTGCACATCCTAAGCGGTGTTGGCTCGTATCTTTAGAACCCACTGCATCGTTCACTTGTTTAGAGCGATACGCGCTATTAATCATGATTGGCTTGCCATCTAGCAAGGTTTTAACCCGCTCTAGGAACTCAGCTAGGCGGGTCAAGTTAACAACCGTTGCTTCATCGGGGGTGTTATCCCAACCCTGACGCACTGCTACATCAGAGTGGCTAAGTTCTTCTAAAGAGAAGTGCGGGGATAACTGCGTCATTCTTTGGCCTCATTAAGCTTAGCGTGAATAGCAGCGTCTTTAGCTTGTGATCCAGCAGAGGAACCGAAGTAGAACGCAATCACACCTGTCCATGCAGTGCCTAACGAACCTAGCATGATGTCAATCTCAGGGTTTTGTCTAGTTAAGTCAAGCATCAGTCCTACCAGTATTCCGAAGAAACCCAGAGTGATAGCGATTGCGAGAAAAGGAGGAACCCAGCTTTTCACAGTCTTCTGCATGTCACGAGCGCTAGCAGCGTCTGCGTATGCCAACTTAGAAAAGTCTAGGTTCATTTCCTGTGCTTTTGCTTTAATTGCGATTTCAGCTTGCTGTAATGCAGCGACTTGTTCGCCTGTTAGCTTACCTGCCTCAACGGTCTTCTTCACGTCATCCGCGGACATACCAAGGGCCGACTCTAATGCACCAACAGCCATACCTGCTACAGGGCTACCAAGGGCTGATGCAACAGTAGGCGCTAGCTTCTCTAATGTATCTAACCAATCACTCATCTTTCTTTCTCCAATCGTTGATTAACTGTTCCTTCAGCGCTTTGACTTCATCTCGGCGTTCCCATATTACTATCAGCAAAATTAAAACGCCTACTCCAAGAATGTCTAGCGCAATTAGCATCCAATCTAACTCGGTTTCGCAATTCATTTCTTCTCTGCCTTGTCAGCTTTGTGGTCGATTCGATCAAAGATGCGAGCCAACGCTTTGCGATTCAAGTCTTTGATTTCGCCTATTACTTCCTTGAAATCATCTTTACGAACGTAACGCTCGTTAAGCTGTTCCTTCATTTCTTTATTCTCTTGCTTTAGCTCTTTGATCGCTTCCCAGATTGCTTTGACAATCCAAGCACCGAGAGAAGTAACCATAGTAAACGCTGCGTTGACTAGATTCTGATCCATTTTAGGGCCCTTATTTCAGTATAATTGAAGTGTTAAAGTGGGAAAGAATCATTTTTATGATGTCCATGAGACTATTACAGCACCATTTCCACCATCCCCGGCCGAGGCGATATAATATTGCATACCCCCAATCCCACCTGATCCATATCCTGTTCCATTGTTACCACCAGCTAGTTGCGGACCAGAATAATTGGCAGAACCATTACTTTGCCCAGCCGATCCGCTAGGCGTTCCACCAGCCCCACCAGAACCCCCATTACCCCCACCACCCCCACCACCCGTTGCAGTATAGCTAGCTCCGGGGCCACTAATTGAAGAACTACCCCCACTAGCCCCTGTGGTGCTTCCTGAAGACCCTGCCGTGAACCGAAGTGTCCCATTATCATAGTTGTACCCGTGAGCGCCACCTGAACCCACTGTAATTGTATATGTCTGCCCCGGAACAACAGCAAATGTTCTGTTAGAGTAATACCCCCCAGACCCACCACCTGCCCCTGCATGGCTATCCCCAGAACTAAATTGACCGCCACCGCCACCGCCACCGCCACCAATTACAGATACAGTTATAGAATATATCCCTGCGGGGACAACTACTGAATATGTACCCGGCGTAGTGTATGCTACAGTCGTTCCTGTGGTCGGATATACTTGTGTCCACGTGCCACTCTGATTGACATAGACTCTTTTAACCGATACCCATGAGCCATTTTGATTAGCAAAGATTTGTTTGGCCTGTGTAAACGTACCACTATTATTTACGTAAATCTTTTGATTAGTGCCCATGCTTACACCTGATACCAAATATCGCCGTTAGAACCCCCAGAAGGAGTACTAGTTGATACTGTACGATTACCATACGCATTAGATGATGCGCTACATGAAGTCGCAAGATTTGCGGCGGTAAGAATTTGGCTTGCGGCCCCGCCGTTTTGGACTAATGCCCCTGCATAAGTAATTTGGCACCATGTTCCCGCAGAGCTACCTATTTGCGCAATACCACCATTAAGAGTTATGTTTCCGCTACTAACAATAGTACCGGAGTTGATGCTACCTACAGTGATATTAGGGTTGTTATATAACCCCGCGGCGCTACCTGCGATATTGATCGAATATGTGCCGCCATTGTTATAGCATAGGCTAGGTATACCCGTGATATTTCCCCAACCAACGGAACTAACTGACCCAGCGGAACCAGTGATATTAATAGAGTAAGTACCGCTGTTGTTATATACCCCGTTCGATACAGTCGCTGCGTTACCACTAATACTAATTCCGTAGGTGCCACCGTTGTTGTATACCCCGTTTGATACAGTCGCTGCGTTACCAGAAATATTAATCCCCCAAGTACCTGAAGCTCCTGTACCCGTTAATGAAGGGAAAAAAGAACTGTAGTCGCTTGCTTGTGGGATAACTGCTCCGGCTCTACCATTAAATGATACAACCCCTGCGGAGAGCGCTGATACAACGCTGTAGACAAAACCCGTAGTAGCAATCTGGGTGTTATTTGTAGCGGAGGGGGCAGTGGGAGCAGTGGGGGCTCCGGTAAATGCCGGGGAGTTTATTGGGGAAAAGTTACTAGTTACGAATCCAGTAGTAGCAAGCTGAGTAGTGTTTGTTCCAAATGTCGCAGTGGGCGCAGTGGGGGTCCCAGTAAATACTGGAGAGTTAGATAAGACATTAGCGCCTGTACCTGTACTCGTAGTTGTACCCGTACCACCTTGAGATGGAGGGAGTGTCCCTTGCGTAAACAAACTAATATTGTTGGTCTGTAGATAAAAGTTTGTTCCATCAGAGAATAACGCTGCGGTACTATTTGCTGGGATTGCGATACCTGTTCCTGCTGCTGTAGTTCCATTCGCTATAGTGGCATTATAAATAGTTGCAACATAGTTGCTGTTGTTAAATATAGTGTATAACTTTGGGCTTGGTGGGGCGTACACACTAAAATTAGACCCGACAGTAGTAGTCAGGATAAGTGATGCCATACGCGCTTGATCAACCGCACCGTTAAGAACTGTAAGTGCTTGGTTTGGAGTAACAACAGATACTGCGACTGACCCTGCAACAGCTTGTTCAAATAAATTGAAGTTCGTATTAGTGGTCGTGCCCCAAGTATTGGATTGATCCCCAGTACCAATTAGCTGAATTTGTAAATACGGTGAGTAAGTACTTGCCATGATTACCCCTAGCAGGTTTGATCGTTGTTAATAATACTCCAACTTGCAGCACTAGTGTTGTCTACAGTTGTCCATGTTTGAGTCTGTGAGGGGTCAATTGCGCCCCATGTTGCGGTCTGATCATCATTGATTTTAACCCAACCAAATACGCATCCATTATCTCCGGCGGTGAGTCCTTCGCTAATACTAGTAGCCAGCACAGATATTGTAGCTATTACATTTGATACTGAAGTACTTTCAGTTATATCAAACGCTATTAGTGAGAACTGAGTACCAACTTCTTTAGCAGTGAAATTCTCTACTATGCTGATAGCGTATACATACGCAACTGAAGATATATCAGCCGAAGCTGAAGACTCTATAATAGATTGTACGAACTGCGCTAAGAGTACTTCAATATCCGCTACAGAAATACCTTCTGTGATAGAGATGTTAAACCGTGCTTGAGCCGCTGCTACATCTGCGTATCCTACATCTTCAATGGGGTTAGCAGTAAACTGTGAGTTAGTTACGCTTAAGTCCCCAGATATAATTCCTTCGATATCACTTACTGCAAACTGAGAACTAATAGAAATTACATCGGCAGCGGATATACCTTCAACGTCAGTAAGGAAGAAACCCACCCCAATTGTTGCCAAGTCTACAAGGTTAATATCTTCAGTCTGGCTATTAAAGAAATGGGAAATCTGGGTACTTAAGTCTGCTTGAGATATACCTTCGGATACCCCCATGAAGAATATATCTTGCTCACTATCATAGTTAGTGATCGCAACAGACTCGTACTGAATTTCTAGGAAGTCTGACTGCTGAGTGCTTGAATCAGTAGGCTGAGAATCTTCAGCAATACTTGCCGCAAACTGGGCGGCGATACTTTCCGTTTCACTAACCCCAACATCTTCGGTGTCACTAACAGCAAACTGAGCTTTTATACCTTCTACATCTGCAACAGCGGAATCTTCGTTTAAGCTTTCTAGGAACGCACTCTGTTGAGCACTCGAATCAGTACTAGTAATACCTTCCGTATCGCTAACAGCAAACTGCGCGAGGATTGTTTCAGTTTCAGCCAGTGCAGTAGATTCCGTCCGGCTTTCTAGGAATGCACTTTGTTGAGTGCTTGAATCATCAGAATAGGCAGCTTCAGTAATAGCGGAAGCAAACTGGGCAGAGATGAGATCAACGTCAGTGGGGTTAGTATTTTCAGTCTGTGCTGCGCTGAATTGCGCGGAAATCGTTTCTGTTTCAGTCAGTGCAGTAGATTCAGTTTGGCTCTCTAGGAATGCACTCTGCTGAGTGCTTAGATCATCACTAGTAATACCTTCAGTATCGCTTACTGCGAATGCTGCACCGATAACTTCTGCGTCTGCTAGCTGCGAATACTCCACGACCGTGGATGTAAACTGCGCGTTAATAGTTTCTAGATCAGCACTGGTTATACCTTCAGTATCAGTAAGCGGGAAGTTAGCGCTGATACTCTCTGCTTCATCAACGGATATACCCTCGGTATCGCTAACAGCAAACTGCGCGTTAATAGTTTCTAGATCAGCACTAGTAATACCTTCAGTATCACTTACTGCAAACGCTGCACTAATAGTTTCTAGATCAGCACTGGTTATACCTTCAGTATCAGTAAGCGGGAAGTTAGCAGTGATACTCTCTGTTTCACTAACAGATAGGCCTTCCGTATCACTAGCAGCAAACTGCGCGTTAATAGTTTCTAGGTCAGCACTAGTAATACCTTCCGTATCACTTACTGTAAACTGCGCAAGTATCGTCTCTGTTTCGGCAACTGCCGTGGGTTCAGTCTGGCTTTCTAGGAATGTACTTTGCTGGGTGCTTAAATCATTACTTGCGATACCTTCAGTATCACTTACAGAGAACTGTGTAAGGGTGGACTCTATATCAGAAGCCCCGATACCCTCAACCATACCCTCAAAGAATGCGTCTAGCTCACTATCAAAGTTACTAGAAGTAACCCCCTCAGCCAGTGTTTGTAGGAATGTACTTTGCTGAGTGTTTAGATCATTACTTGTGATACCTTCAATATCAGTGAGTACAAACTGAGTACCAATAAGTGATGAGTCTGCGCTATTAAGATTTTCTGTGTCTGTAAGAGCGAAATTAGCATTAGCTATTTCTGTGTCTGCTAAAGCAGTGGATTCCGTTTGGCTCTCTAAGAACGCACTCTGTTGGGCGCTTGTGTCTAAAAGCCCAGAGTCTTCTGCAACTGTAGCCGCAAACTGCGCTGCGATAGTTTCGCTATCCGCACTAACAATACCTTCAGTATCACTAGCAGCAAACTGTGCTGTAATCGTACTAGGCTCACCCGGTACATAAATAATCGCCCCATCTTCCCCACCAGCGAATACAGGTGCACCGTAGTAATATACTGAATAGGCAGCGTTAGTTGGGTCTACGACTATAGGTACTAGATAAGTAGTGCTGAACCCTTCAGTTATGCTGTATGCGGTAGATAATCCCCCCGCTATTACTTCTGAGACTAGGGCAGCTTCAGTATGTGTTAGTGAGTACTGTGTAACGGTGGTGGTACTATCCGCAGGGGCTAGGTCTTCAACTGGGGTAAATACATATACAATACTGCCCGTAGCAATGAGGTCTAGAACATTTACCGCTTCCGCAATAGCCGCTGCAAACTGAGCGGTGGAAGTAGTTACATCCGTAACCTGTGAATCTTCAGTAATCGTTACTGGGTATTGCGCATTAATGCTTATAGCATCTGCAGCGGAAGCACTCTCGGTCTGGCTCTCTAAGAAACTACTTTGTTGTGTGCTCTGATCTGTAGCAGTAGTAGTTTCTGTTATTGTGTTAAGCAGTGCACTTGTATTACTTGGTGTATCAGCTATTGCACTGATACCTTCGATTATTCCCTCAAAGAATACGTCCTGCTCACTATCATAGTTAGCAACCCCAGTATCTTCAGTCCGACTTTCTAAGAACGCACTCTGTTGATCACTTGAATCGGCAGAAGTAATAGACTCTATGGGGGAATAAAATACTCCTAAATATACAGTAGCAGCATCTGCGTTAGTAATACCCTCAGTATCACTAGCAGCGAACTGCGCTGTGGCAGTCTCAGTTTCAGCAACCCCTGTATTTTCAGTTTGGTTAGTAGCGAATTGCGCACCGATAGCTTCGGTTTCAGCAACCCCTGTATCTTCAGTCTGGCTAGCAGCGAACTGCGCCGAAATAGATTCGGTTTCAGCAACCCCTGTATTTTCAGTTTGACTCTCTAGGAAACTCGATACTGTAGTGTAGGAGTCATTAGCAGCAACATTCTCAGTATCAGACACCGCGAACAACGCAGCGATAACAATTACATCAGCAGGTTGAGAATCCTCAGTAAGCGCTTGATTAAAGACACTAGACTGTGTGCTGAAATCAGCTTGCTGCGAATCTTCAGTAATTGACTGCCCGAATGTGCTTGATTGTGCACTGGAGTCAGTAGAGTTTAACCCTTCAACTATACCTTCAAAGAAGTTATCTTGTTCACTATCAACACTAAGCAGCGCACTGATAGCTTCAACTAAGTTTGAAGTGAAGGTCGATTGTTGGGAGTTTGCATCAGTAACCGCAAACGATTCGACCTGTGTAACCCCTACGCTAACCGCGTATGAGTCTGCAGAAGATAAAGATTCAGTAAGAGTAGCACTTAACCCAACAGTGGAGGAATCTGTGGGCTGTAAATCTTCGGTGATAGTTACCTGATAGGCATTCCCTGAAAGGGCGGCAATTGGCGACTGTGCAAATGACCCCCCAGCGAACATACTTCACCCTTATAAAAGCTGAGGCCCGAAGGCCTCATGACGTACTTATTATGCTACAGGAGCAGGTGCGGGCGCTACCTCTTGGGCAGGAGCCTTAGTTTCTTGTTCAAGCTTGCTCTGTAGTTTCATGTATAGGCTCCAAGCCCCGGATTCGGTAGGCAATTTACCTAAAGTTGCTGCAATTGCTTGTACTTCTTGAATGTCTAATTCTAAATTCATGTAACTCTCCTTGTTCGGACTACAGTAGGGTGCCCGATTACCCTTTATTTAACTGCTGTTTGAGTAATCTTACTTCCGCTTCAAGTTCTTGTACAGCTTTAACAAGGTACGGAACTAAGTTTTGATTGATGGATAACATCCCATCTTCGCTTTCAGCGACTTGCTCAGGTAACACTTCTTGGTACTCTTGAGCAATAAAACCAAAATCATGGCGGTCATCTTTAATGTAATCAAACTCTACTGGGCGTAGGGCAGTGATAACAGACAATCCGTTCTCTAAGGATACAACATTTTTCTTAATACGGATATCGGAAGTTACTGACCAAGAACCTGAGTTATTCTTTTGGTACCACCCGTTTGCACCTGTTGTTTGGTAGTACGCACCGACTGTACCATTACCATCAGAAAATACTATCCAATATGATCCCGACCCACTAATAGGCGCTGCTGCTCCTGAATATGCTCCAATAACCGTATTATATGACCCGGTTATAGAAAATCCTGCGTTGATAGCACCAACTGCTGTGTTATAGTTACCAGCGGTATTCATATTTAACGCGTTAGCACCTACTGCTGTGTTATAGGTACCAGTAGTAGTAGAAGATAACGCGCCACTACCAACTGCTGTATTTTGCCCCGTAGTAGCATTACTTAATGCAGCAAAACCGATTGCTACACCGCTACCAGTAGTATTTTTATTTAATGCTTGATAGCCAACTGCTACGCTATAATTACCACTAGTATTAGAATATAACGATTGGTAACCAACTGCTATGTTGGAACTACCGACATTATTAAGATATAACGATTGATACCCCACTGCTACGTTGTTATTACCAGTAGTATTGGAATATAACGCTGCCTGTCCAAATGCTGAATTATACATCCCAGTAGATGTTCCGGAAGCACCGAAAAGTGCGTTATACCCAAAAGCATCATTCAAACCACCTGTTTGATAAAAGGCAGCATTGTACCCCACTGCGGTGGAGGTAGAGCCAGTAGTATTAGAGATTAATGATCGCTGCCCCACTGCTACGTTGTTATTACCAGTAGTATTATTCCTTAATGCTTGTTGCCCAAATGCGGAGTTACCAGTTCCAGTAGCTCCGGCACCGCCATAAAGTGCGTTACCCCCAAAAGCATCGTTGGTACCGCCTGTTAGATTCGTAGCAGCGCCATACCCCACTACGGTAGAGTTATAAGCAGTAGTATTATTATATAGTGCGTTCAGTCCTATCGCTACGTTACTACCACCAGTAGTATTAGCATATAACGCTTGATACCCAATTGCTACGTTGAAGCTACAACTAGTACTAGAATATGCCGCGCTACCACCCACCGCAACATTGGTAGAACCACTAGTCATAGCTTGTGATGCTTGATACCCCACTGCTACGTTGTTAGATCCAGTTGTAAGACTTTTTAAAGATTGCTGCCCAAATGCAGCATTATTTGTCCCTGTAGATGAGCCAGAAGCACCATAAAGTGCTTGATATCCAAAAGCATCATTCAAACCACCTGTTTGATTATAGGCAGCTTGAACCCCAACTGCTGTGTTAGTACCGCCAGTAGTGTTAGAAAACAGCGACATATACCCAACTGCGGTGCTGTTATTCCCAGTAGTATTAGACATTAACGCTGTCTGTCCAATTGCTGTATTTTGGTACCCAGTAGTATTATTTCTTAACGCGGTGCTACCAAATGCTGAGTTTTGTGTGCCCGTAGATGTGCCGGAAGCACCATATAGTGCTTGGGCCCCGAAAGCATCGTTGTACCCATATAGTTGATAATATGCAGCTTGATACCCAACTGCTGTCGCTTGGTTAGCACTAGTCTGAGAATATAATGATTGATACCCCACTGCTACGTTTTGCACGCCCATAGTGTTAAAGTATAACGATTGCTGCCCCACTGCTATATTATAATTACCAGTAGTAAGAGAGTATAACGCTGCCTGTCCAAATGCGGCATTATTTGTCCCTGTAGATGAGCCAGAAGTACCTAGAAGTGCGTTATACCCGAAAGCATCGTTGTTACCACCTGTTTGGTACTGGGCAGCTTGATGCCCAACTGCGGTGTTGTTATTGTTAGTAGTAAGAGAGAATAACGTTTGTTGCCCAATTGCTATGTTGAAATTACCACTAGTATTAAAGTATAACGATTGAGGCCCAACTGCTACGTTACTGCCACCAGAAGTATTACTTTTTAATGCGGCGTACCCAAATGCTACGTTAGTATAACCAGTAGTAAGAGAGAATAACGCTGCCTGTCCAAATGCGGCATTATACTGCCCAGTAGATGTTCCAGAAGCACCGGAAAGTGCGTTAGACCCGAAAGCATCATTATTACCACCTGTTTGAAAAAAGGCAGCTTGATAACCAACCGCGGTGGAATAAGAGGCAGTAGTATTAAAATATAACGTTTGTTGCCCAATTGCTATGTTACTGCTACCAGTAGTATTTTTATATAATGCTTGTTGCCCAAATGCGGAATTAAATGAGCCAGTAGATGCACCATAAGCGCCATATAGCGCTTTAACGCCAAAAGCATCATTATTACTACTTGTTTGAAAAGTGGCAGCTTGATAACCAACCGCGGTGGAATTAGAGGTATTAGTATTATAAAATAGTGCGTTGTACCCAACTGCTACATTGTTAACACCAGTAGTATTAGAATACAGCGATTGTTGCCCTATTGCTACGTTTCCAGATCCAGTTGTAAGAGCGTATAGCGCTGATTGTCCAAATGCAGAATTATATCCACCAGTAGATCCGGAAGCCCCATAAAGTGCTTGATATCCAAAAGCATCGTTGGTACCGCCTGTTAGATTCGTAGCAGCGCCATACCCCACTGCGGTGGAATTAGAGGCAGTAGTATTACTTTTTAATGTTTGATATCCAACTGCTGTGGAATTAGAACCAGTAGTATTAGAATACAGCGATTGGTACCCAACTGCAGTGGAATTAGAGCCAGCGATACTACTCGCTAATGCTTGGTATCCAAACACGGAGTTATTTGTGCCAACCCCAGTTCCAACAGTAAGACCGTGAATAGTCGCATCGTTAGTTACGGTAAGCCCTGCGGGGAGTGTTACGTTGTTGCTTATATCTGTATAAACAGCTTTTTCAGCCGGGTATGTACAAAACACAGTAAGTGTGTTTGTAGTGCTGAAACTAATTAGCGATGTGTTATTTGATGAGTTCGCAAGAACTGTAGTACGGCTTAAGGTATTGGGTGTACCCGCCGTGACTGTACCTATACCTACTTCCCATTGGAATGCCAACGGATCATAAATACAGTAGTACGTAGTATTAGTAGAACCAACCGCGGTTATAAAAGACTTATATCCAGACGCAGCACCAGCAAGATTAACGGAGCCCGTACCCGTAGATACGGTCCCCGTTTCCTGAACACGATCAGCAACAACTAAAGCCATTTAAGGCTCCTTATTAGGAAGTGGCAGTTGTGCTGTATGTTACGCTAACTGTGTCGCCAGCGGTAGTTGCTTTTGCTACTGTGAAGTTACCTTCGGAATATAAAGTACCTGTAGTAGAGTTCTGGGTGTTTACTGCGCCCGTGCCCAATACTAAGAAGCAGCCATATACCGTACCGCCCGCACCAGTGATGGTGTAGGTAACTGCAGTTGCAGTTGAAGAGGTTACGTTAGAAGGTGATGCACCTGTTGAAGATGATGCTGCAAACACTGCGGTACCACGAACAGCAGAACCACCTACGGTGTAGTTAATAAACTCAGCAGAGTTAGTAGTAACTAACGTGGTTAAAGTATCTGTAGCAAGCGGGGTCAAGGTCTTGTTGGTCAAGCCCAAGAAAGGACCCGTAACCGAGTAGCTAGTACCACGCAATAAAGTATCTAACATCAACTGCTTACCAGCAGAAACAACCAGATTGGGGAACTCGTCTTCCCACTTTAGATTACCGCTAACATCACGGCACTCTACTTTCCAATAGCCCTCAATACCCATACCTTCGGGGATCGATGCGTTTGCTTGCATGCTGACAACTGCGTTGTCGCCAAAATTTGAAAGTTCGTTTTGCATAATTTTTCCTTTAATTAAAAAGGGGGGAATGTCCCCCCATCTACATTAAGCAGGGATTTCAGCCCAGATTAATGAATAGTCGATAGAAGCTGCAGCAAGAGTTGCAGACGAACCGAATGCTAGATATGTACCGGGAGCAACGATAATTGCACCTTTAATATCATCCACATACACTGAAGCGTTCAAACCAGCGGTGGTGGTTACGTTACCTACTGATACAGAAGGAGCAACAAGTGTAGAGGCCAAAGCTGCGGTGTTTGCAGTGTTGATCATGCAGTACGAAGTAGAACCCGTAGATGCTTGTGAATACATGTTACGAGCCTGAGTCTGTGTACCCGTTACAGCCACACCACCTTGGTTGACCTGCCAGAAAGCAAAATCCAGCGTACCAGCGGTAGTACCAGTGGTACGAATACCAACACGTGCTTGCAACAGCACGAGGTCAGTACCGGAGGTTGCGGGGTTGTAGATACCGAAAATTGGAGTACCAGCAGCACCACCAGTGAATGAAGTGGCGGTAGTGGTAGCGGCAGAAGCGATTGAGAAAATCTTACCTGCTTTCATGAGTGAATAATATACGGGGGCTAGTTCGGAAACATATGCCTCACCAAAAGTACCACCGGGAATGTTAGGTGTACCAGCGGTTTGACGTGCTGAAGGCAGTGAGCCTACTTGGGATTGGATAATCATAGAAACTCCTAATTGGTCATATTGCTAAAAGTTGAAGCTGGGTTGAGATAATCCGCTAACATACTATCAGGCTCGTCAGCGGAAGAACGGAAGCCATCTCTCAGTTGCCCTTCGTATGTGTAGTGTGTCAGCACGCGAAGAGTTCCTAAAATTTGAGTCAATAATTCTTCAATAGACTGTTGGGCAGGTGAGCTTGGCACTCCTTTAACAAGTGGCGCTCCAAATGGATCAGTCTGAATTCTTCTCGCAGTGTTGGCTTGGTCAACCCCACCCATCATAACGGGGTTAACTGTTGATAGTGTAGCAGTGATTGGGTTGATCGAAGAGGTATGCCCTGAATAGGTAACGTTATACGCACCGACCTGATAGCCTTGTGGTAGCTGACCCACCACCTGCGAGTTACCGTTTGTATCCGTCTGGATACGGCGAACTAAACCGTTATAGTCTGTACCTGCAACTAAGTTAGGGTTTGTAGCTGGGGCAGCACCTACCGCTGTACCGCCCTGCGTATTGGCGGTGACTGTACCACTTGAAATAACTACTGAAGGTAACCCAAATGAAGCATAGCTTGCGAATGGTGTTTGGCGTAAGTAGACAATAAGTGATGTCGCAGTAGCCGCTTGGAAACGCATGTAGCGTGCAGCAACAGGGAACGCGTAGACAGCCGATGCAGTAGCTGCGGTAGCACTAGCATATGCGGTAGCAGTAGCTGTCATCTGGATGCCCAGAACCGCTGTAAAGTTCACACCGTCATTTGATTGTGTAACCGTAATTGCAACTGCAGCCGACTGCTGGAATACAACCGACTGATACCCAGTAGTATCAATCATCTGAGGGACGTTCACGCCCAAGTAAAGAGTTGCACTAGGGGGAGCATCAGAAGGTATCTGTGCGTTATTAACGTCAACCTTTGGTGCATTTAATGTGCGAGTGTTAAACGCAATGCCTGTTCCGTCCGATACAACTTGCTCAAGAATATTAACCCCGGCGAAGTCACCTGATTCATCACCAGTAATTGATACTTTGATCGGGTTATCCGTAGATTGAGCGGCAGCAAGTATGGAATCCGTAACCGATAAGTTTGTATTAGAAACCGCAACAGTATTGACTGGGTTAGCAACCGTAACAGGGCCAGTGATACCCACAGACGTAACGGGGTTAGCAACCGTAACAGGGCCAGTGATACCCACAGACGTAACGGGGTTAGCAACTGTTACTGTATTGACTGGGTTAGAAACTGTGACCTGAAGTGGGGATTGATCCGAAGCTAATACAACAGGAATACTGTTTGCAGATGCGGTCTGGCCTAATGAAAGGGGTGCCCCATTAATCTCATTGATTGCTGTAGCTGTGTTTCCAAGGCTAGTGGAAACCGGAATAACCCCATATGCAGTATGAATCGCTAATGCTGTAGTAGCAGTGGTACCAGTATTAGTAAACGATAAATTAAAATAATTACCGTTACCGGAAAACGATCTATTAAACCCTTGACCCGCAGTGAGGGTGTACACCCATGAGGTTGTCTTTTGTGTTCCTGCGGCGTCAATATATTGATTGATGATCAATGTACCACTTTGATCATTAGATATTAGAATAGAGATACTCTGGTAATAGTAAATATTCTCTATCGCCCCGTTAAATGTCGCGTTGGGGTTAAGCTGTGCGGATGTTGTGTTACCCGTAGATACTTCAAAATCTGTAGCAACTATAGAAGTCGCTAGACCTGTTTGCGTGCCAGTATTAGCAAGAGTAGTTACATTATTCCCGTTACTATCTTGTATAGTGCTAACGTTTGGTATTTGCCCAATATATGCCATTAACTCACCTCTACTACAGAGATTGTTACGTCAACTGCGTTGGATGAAGCAACGGAAACAGTATACCCATAAGGCACCACAACCTTGGAGGAATTCAGCATATCTAATGCTGTACCCTTCGCAATTGATACATTATAGGCTAAGCTAGTAGATGCACCTGAGTTGCTTAAAGTAGCCGTGACTGTCGCAGCGGAGTTAGTTGTGTTTGCGATTAACAGCCCAATAATAGTCGCTTGAACTCCTGACGTACTAGGGGTATACACCGCTGTAGATGCTGTTACGCCTGATGCTTGAGCTACTTTGTAGTTAATTGCCATATTAAGCGATCATCGAAAGTGCTAGCGCCACTTTAGCGGCAGACGTAGCGGAGTTTGACGGGCCAAACGGGATATTTACATCATTGCCAGTATACGTAAAGTTTGCTGCCGCGGCAAAGCTTCCACCTGAATTATATTGGACTTGTGTATTTACCCCACTTGCAGAAGCTGTTTGTGCAACAGTCCATGTTGCAGTAACCCCATTAGAAGTTAATACGTAGTTCGCAGGGCCAATTGGAAGTGTAGTTAATGTATTAGCCGCTGATGCGACTACCATATCCCCAGCATTATATGTAGTAAGCCCAGTGCCGCCATATATAGGGCCGATAGGTGCAGCGTTCCATACTGCGGACTGTACTGTACCCAGAGCGCTGACGTTACCATTAACATCAAGATTTACTGCCTTTTCCGCAGGGTATGTACAGAAAACAGTAGCAGAATTACCTACTAAATTAACAGGAGTAGTAGTCCCAGATGAGTTTGCAATTACAGTTACCCGGGATATAGTGTTTGGAGACCCCGCAGTAACAACACCATAACCCACTTCCCATATCCCAGAAGTACGGTCATATACTGAATAGTAAGTATTATTCCCTGAACCAACTCCAGAAACAAATGTCTGGTACCCCGGAGAAGTTCCGTTGAGTGCAATAGCCCCAGTACCCGATGTGGTTGTTGTTTCTTGGACTCGATCAGCGATTACAAAAGCCATATAAGGTTCCTTTAGCTCAATCGAAGTATGGCGTTCAACGAATCATTTGTTGGGAATGTAACCGTGAAGGTCGTTGAGCAGGTCTTATCTGATCCGAAATCTAGCACGCAGACTGAAGCATTAGTGGTGCTATTGTAGATGAGTGCACCCCTGCAAGTAAATGCCGCGGGGTTCCATATAACAGGGTTAAACGACACATACACAATATTACCTGTAGCATCGATGGCGGGGGGTATAGCTGTTAGTACCGCCCCACCCGCTGTGTATCCTGTACCAGAAACTTCATTAATAGGTGTATAAGTAGCCGTTGTGTTGTCTAAAGTAGCTGCACCCGTATATAGCGCGATCTTATATACATAGGGCGTGCCTATAGTGAAGTTAACTAGCCCAGATAGACAGTTTTGCTTAAACGCTGCGGTTTGTCCTTGCCTAATCGTCATAGCCCAACCTTAATTTTAGCTTGACCATCACGGTATGTATCACCGCGCTCAAGACCCGCGCTAAGACGTGCAAGCTGCCCAATAGCCTCTTGGTACTTATCTTCGTAGTACTTGACCATATCGGCTTCGCCTTTCATAAAGATAATAGCCTCGCGCATAGCTCCATAAAGAAGCACAGGGTCATAGTTATCCCCAAGCCAGCTTTCACCTGCAGCGTTAGATACCGCAGTGACGGTCATTGTAAAGTTACTACCTGTATTACCTATGGACGCACATGATAATACGTCCCCGACAAGGTAAAAATTACCTCCGAACTGCAATGTAACTGAAGTGGGTTTACCATTAACTACAAGAATATCCCCGCTAGCATTCGCCCCACTCCCACCAGTAAACGGTACGTTCTGGTAAAGCCCATTAATATACCCCACACCGGAGGTAGTTATCGAGAGCGCACTGATCTGCCCTTGAACAATTGTGGGTGGGTAATAGAAATAATGTAACTCAACATTGTAATTTTGATCCGGTGTAGGGCCTACAATATAAGATAAGTTGTTAATGTTGGTAAATTGAGGGCCAAACAACGCATAGGCTCTAGGCACCCCGGTAGCTGTTGGGTTCGGGTATACCTCACGAATATAATTCGCGTCCTTATTTAACAGGTAATTGTAGTTACCATTCTGGTCAATTACTGCTACAGAAAACGAAGCTAAATAATCACTAGGCAATGAAATATAGGGGTTATTGCCTGTAGCAACGCCCGTTACGTTTTTCCTAAGCGAAGGGATCTGAACTGAATTATAGATACGGTTTTCCGCTTCCTGTACAAATACAGGAATGTTCGCCACAAACAACGATTCGGTGTTTTCAGCGTAGGATTGGATCGTATTATAAAGCAGTTCGTATTTCATTACGCCATCGGCCCTCTAGACGTTTTACCTTTAGTAGCTGCACCATATCCACGCATTTCTATACCGGATGTTTTAGTGCCCTTAGAAGTACCGTAGCTAGGGCCGCTAGGAATAGGATCAGATAAGCTAGCTTCTCTAGCGGACTTATCTGTGGAGTATGTTCCTGATTCCATTCCTTCAGTGCCACTAACTGTCTTACCAGCCATTGTATGAGGTTTCGCATACGCACTCGCAGGTTTAGTGTTCTTCATTTCTTCTTGCCCCCTTGGTTAGACACCCGGGCTAAGTTACGACCTTCAGCCTTTGCTTTCTCACTAGTCAACCCGCCTTTGGCGAGCTTGGATAAGCTAGTACCTTTACCGCCTTTATGTTCTTGCTTGTCGTGCATCTTGAAGGCTTTCTTGATGAGCTTCTTATCTTCAGCTTCATCTTCCTTCATCATCTTGCGATCTTCTGCTTTATCCATGTCTTTTTTAGCCATTTTACACCTCAAGTTGTTGATATTGTGACTTTACCCGTTAAACCTTTAGAGATCAAATCATTAGGTGTTAGGGTTGAGTCAAAGCCTCTTGCGCCACCTACGGGGCTCCACCCCCACTGAAATACCCGACTACCACCTTCGGGATACCCAAAACTATCTACATTATTCGCATTAGGATCGTATGGGTTTGTTAGGAGCCCACTAGCTCCAGACATGTAATAACTCGTATCAGGCCTAGGTTCAAATACTGCTTGCGGGTCATTTACCGGATACATACCCAACTGCAACTGCGGGTGGTCTGGGTTCCAGCACTGCTTACATACTTTAATACGATAAGGCTTAGTCTTTACTGTCTCAGTTCTAAGTTCTGATAGCTTGTACCGGAATGCGCATCTGTCGCACTCCGCGATAGCATGTTTACCAGAAGAATACTTATTAGGCATGACTACCTATAATACGACATGTTACGGGGCACAAAACGCGCTGTAGCCTTCTCGCGGTCTTCTTCCGCAGCTTGCTGCCAAGTCTCATCATACATAGCCTTCAACCCAATAATTCGGTTAGGGTCAACACCTTCAAGCTTTATACTTAAATGATACGCAAGGCCAGCAACCAGTGCGGGCACTAAGCGGAATGGGATATCTTCAGTATTTACACCATTACCTGCATCTTGCATACGGCGTAAACGATAGTACACAAAAGTGTACTGATTGCCCGGGCTATTTGGAGTGGGCCATACATTAACCGCAGGGAGATAATTTACATAAATATTCGTATTGATTGGGTGCAATATAGGAGTAGTTCCTGCTTGCCCCCGCCATGCGTTAACGATCTGGTTCCCCACAATATTCTGGTAGCCGATGGTCTCGTTGTTAATATTAATAAACCCAGTGGTGCGCAACCCTGCCGTGGAATTAAGCAAGATTGTAGTATCTGTGGGGCCAATAGCCCCAGCTAGCGTCGTCTGAGCGACCGTAGGAACATTTCCCGTTTGGCGATCCACATACATCTGAATAGGTCTCCCATACGTGTTTTTATTTGGTATGGTAGCGTAGGTACTTTCGCTGATCCTATTGATGTTGATGTCGATCTGGTTTGTGGTTTGTCCATTATTTTGTCTAATAACTGCATCAAGAATATCTATAGTGTCCACCGGAAGTGGGTATATAGCTTGAAGAGTGTTCAACACAATTTGATCTTGCTCAACGGTCCAAAGGTTAATACCTTTGTTTGCCCACTCAATTGTTAATAAATTAATTGAGCGCCGTGCTGTGCGGAAATCGTAACCGGAACGTAGCTGCTTACCACAACGTTCAAATGCTTCCTCAACAAGTTCATCCATGCTGAGGTTAAATGCAGTCGTTCCGGTTGTAGCCATAGTTAGCTAGCCTGTGCAGGTGCTACGGTTTCAGATGCAGTGATAGCAGGGACAGGCTCATTAACAAGCGCAGGAGCAGCCTCAACTACAGGGGTAGATTCTACCACAGGAGCAGGAGCGATAGGAGTATCAACCACAGGAGCAGGAGCGATAGGAGTATCAACCACAGGAGCAGGAGCGATAGGAGTATCAACCACAGGAGCAGGGGGGGTAGGAGTATCAACCACAGGAGCAAGGGCAGCCTCTACCATAGAAGCGACAGTAGGAGCAGCCGCATCAGGGTTAGTATTGGGGGTCTTTGCGGCAACATGGGCTTCTAGGCTATCAATAACGGGGTCTATATGCGCATGTGAATTAGCCCCAAATGCGTTATATAACTGTTCGCAACGGGCTTTAAGCTCTTTAATCAACATCTCAGATTCTTTTTCTACGAGTTCAAATAAGTTCATTTGGATTTCCTTTTAGTAGTGGTCTTGCCACCTTTAGCATATTTAGTAAAGTCGGTATTATCCCTACGGGGCTTTCGCTTCCCCGTAGGCATTTTGGATGGGTTTATATCCCCCATTCCACGACTTGCTCTCATTTTGTTTTACCGCCCATGCACATCGCTTTTACATGATCATGATGCAGTTTATGCCCTGCAGCATGCTCTTTGTAATGCTCAGAATGATGTTTAATTTCCCCTCCCTTTTTAAATGATCTTGCCCTGCTTTCTCGGATATTTTGATTAGCTAATTCTCTTGCTTCTTGGTCTACTTGTTTTGCCCCTCTATCCATTTCAGGGGTAGTATCTCGACCAGCACTTTTTCTTAGCGCATAATCAAACGCTGGCGTATTAACACCCTTACCATTAGCTAGTCCAGTAGTTTGAGCCGCAGTTAATAGGTCATAGTTATCAGTAGAGTAATCATAAGGCATCCCAATAGTATTTTTACCCCACTTTCCTTGGGTTTTTTTCAGCTTTGATACCCCGCTTTCGTCAGCCATGACTATCTCCTTAGCACTTACCGCCACGTTTCATACCCATGCCGCCCATCATAGCTGCACCGGGCATAGACACTTGAGTACCTTTAGTACGGCCTTTAGTTTGTACAGGATGTTCGCCACGAGCCATACCGCCAGAGGACATCTTCTTGACCTTAGCTGCACCGCCGCACTTCATCTTTTCAATGCCGACCTCTTTACCAGAGTCACCAAAGTTTTTACCCTTGGTGTGGCCTTTCTTCTGCACTGCAGATTCGCCGTGAGAAGACTTCTTGTTGGAACCTTTCTCCACATCTTCCTTCATGTCACGAGGACCCATAGATTCTTTCGCTTTCATAATTATTCCACCTTCCTTTTTACCTTCAAATTTGTTTAAATTAACATCTGGAGCACCTTTAGATGCACCCATGATGCTACCCCATCGTGTTTCTTGACGGTTGATCATACCCTTGCCGCCCCGGGTTATACCACCTGCAGCAAACTTCTTACCTTTATCGGCCTCAGAAAAGTCCTTACCTACTGACTGAGATACACCTGCCTTCTTAGCAAACTCCTTGTTATGGGCGATTGCTTCCATGAATCGGTGTTGTTTAGCTGATTTACTAGGCATTATTTACAGTTCCATCTTTTAAGTGAAGCTGCCTTACGTGTGGGTCTACCCTTCTCGTCCTTCATGGGTCCGGGCATCCCCGACATACGTGCGCAAAAAGACTTACGTCTACCTGCATCCTTCTCTGTTTTAGGGTGTGGGGCGGGAGCCTTTAAATTGCTCCCCGTTGCTGCATTGTATTTAGCACGCCCCTTTGCAGTCAGCCCCGCTCCTTTTGAGACCGGAAGCTTTTCGCCCTTCCCTACGGATAAAGATGTAGTTTTAGCCATAACAGATTGTGCATGCCGCTATGTTAGTTAACGAGGCATAAATACCGTTAGCTGCAAGGATACCTTCCCCGGGTAGAGTCACAATATAAGGTGTTGCTAATGCTGGAACATCATACTGCCAAAGAATAGTGCCGCTAGCAGCGGAAGCATTATCGTATAACGCAAGGGTCCCTGCGGAACCAGTGCTTGTAAATACAACCTGCTTTAACCGTGTACGCCCATTCACTAAAGATGCAGAAGTGTTGGTGTGTGCGGACTTAACATCATATTGCACTGTCATAATAAATCCCCTTACGAAAGGGGGCCGAAGCCCCCCGATCTATTAGTCAAAGTTACCGTAAGGGTAAGTATTGATATTGCCGATGTTGTAGTCAGCCTGAGTGTAGCGCAAGGTGATGCTAACTTGTCCTGCGTTTACTGAGGTCAAACCAGATGCAGTCATAGCTAAAGTCACAACAACTTGTGAGAAGAACTTAGGACCTTGACCAATGTTGATGTTCTGCACGTCTTGCAAGGTGCCATTGATGTTGTCTAACTGGGTAGTAGTGTAGGTAGCGTAGCTACGTCCAGCGCCTGTAATTGCAGCGAATGTACCGTAAATACCAGCAGAAGTAGTGAACTGGTTAGATACATAGGGCTGAATGGAGGTAACTGGGTGAGAGCCATCAGTGGGAATTAAACCTTGATCGATAATAATATCAGTGATGTTGGAGCCCCAAGGCAATAAGAAAGACACGCCACGATAGTTTGTACCTGTAGTATCAGCAGTGGGTGCTGAAGCAACAACTGGACCTGATTGACTATAAGCACCGTTCTGGGGGACCCAGATAGTCGCAGTGTTGTTAGGAATGTTGTTTGAGCTAACAAACGTACCAGAGCCGCCACCATAGTTGGTGGTGCCAGCAACAGTGTTAGAGAAGTCTAAAAACGCGTTCTGAACCATCTGTGCGTATCCAACGTTACGTTGGGGTCCAAAACGCTGTTCGCCCGCAATAATCGGGCCTGAGAATGTACTACGTGCCATGATAAATATCCTTATGCAAAAGTTCCTCACCAATCGTTGCATCGTCTGCTAGGGCAGTGGCGGTAAGGTTGAATCCCTAGATAAAAGAAGTGTACTACAAATTGATTCTATACTATAGGTTCGTTAAATGTTCAAGTTTATTTGATTTCTTTACCTGTCTTACCTCTAACATCTTTGCCCTCCATAAGGGGTTAGCCCACAAAGCTTTCGCTGCAGCCTTCTTTGCGGCCTTAACTTCTGCCCTATTTGCAATCTCTTTATTATTCGCTGTCTGTCTAACTGCATATTCTGGATCTGCCCATTGTGCGCTAGCTTGAGCACTTGTCTTAGCTCTAGATTCTGCTGTACTGCGGGAGGCTTTAATACTAGCGGCTAGCTCTACCCCTTTCTTTACCCAAAGCTTCTTACTATTTTTAGACTTTATTTCAAGCGCTTCCGGGGTACTTTGGGCTATTTTCTGACTAGCTATTACTTTGGATCTATATTCAGCGCGTTGCCATTTATCTAGCGAATCTACCCGTATGGATTCTTTCTGCCTTTCTGTGCGTATCGCACCCGATGCTCCCTCCCCACCATCGGTTCGATTAAATAGCGTCCCCGTCCCTAAATCCTTACGCCCATACAGGGATATTAGTTCAATTTCCTTAGCAAATGCTTCCTCTTCTCTCTCTGTTTCAAAGACACGCTCACAAATTGCAGTTAACCCACGTTGTTTTAAATGCGAAATAAAGTCTTGAAACGGTTTGTTATGCGACCCCCTAGACCAATGAGATATATCTCTATCTCCAGTACCTTTGCCAACATACACAGGCTGCCCTAATTTAAGCGGTCGTGGGTCGCGGTAAATATATACGTAGAACATTTTGCTCTCCAATTAACGATTAAGGATTATCTTACCTTAATGGACGGAGAATTCCAACTAAAATTCGTAACGCTTTACGAAAATAAACCATGAGTTACGATACAGGTAATATGCGCTGTAAATAAAAACCCCGCTTTGTGGGCGGGGTTAGTGATACTAAGTGCTTGATTTTATTAATAAGAACCGTAAATACCTAGTGGGTCAGACCAACCAAAAGAGTAACGCTCACGGGACTTATAACGCACGTTGCCTGTATCGAAGTCTCCATCCATGGAGTTCTGTAAGGGCATACGCTCAAACATCTTCAAGCCGTTGGGAACGTCAGTGGTCAAGAACCATGCGTTGGTTGCGGTCAAGAAGTGGTTAATTGTGTAACCTTCAGGGATGGAACCATTGTTTTCAATGGCGTTAATGTCGTTGTTGTTAGTGCCAACGCGCAGTTTGGTTTCGAGCAAACGAGTTGCAACGAACTGTAGTGCGGGAGGAACAATCAACTTACGGGGCTTAGCAGCGATCAGCAGACCACGCTCATCCGTCCATGCAGCGATCTGAATAACAGCGTTTTCCAACGAAGTTTCGTTCAGGTCAGCAGCGGTTTGGGGAGTGTTGCCATTGGTGCCACCGTTGGACAAGGGGTGAGCAGTATTCAGCAACGATACGCCATCACCACCAACGAATTGGGCTGAGTAGGCATTGTTGAGAATAGAAGCTGCTTTAACTTGTTTGGTGTACGCCATAGCGCGTGCCAAAGCTTTGGTATAACGAGCAGACAAGGAGTCATACAAGTTATCTTCAATCGCTTCTTCGGTCAGAGAGAAGCCAAGAGCAACGGTCTCGTGCTGATAACGTGCGGTCCAAGCTTCTTGACCGTTGTCATAAGCAATTGCTGCACCTTCAGCCTTAACTGGAGCAGCGGAGAAACCAGTCAACTTGGTCTCTTCTTCAAATGAACGCTCGGAAGATTCGATCTCATAAATTTCTTTATGCTCTTCACCGTAGCGTGCGTACTCCAGACCGAACAATGCGTTCAGGCCGGGGAGCAATTCTTTAAGTAACTGTGCGCGTGAAATTGCCATGTTAGATTACCCCTTAAGCGATTGAAGTAGCGGAGTAATAGCCATGCAACGCTTGGTTGAACTTGACTAATACTTCTGGATATTGAGTGAACACCAAGGTAGCACCCGCTGCAATAGCAGTGGAAGGTGCTTGGTTCAGGATGATTGAAGTAGAACCAGCGGCTACAGGAGCGCCAGTACCAGCACCAATCACGAATGAACCAGTACCAATGTACTGACCATTGGAAGCCAAGGAACCTACTTCAGTACCTACGGGCAGAGCGAAAGGAATGCCAGAAGCAGTCGTAATCGTCGCAGTAGCAATTGAAGAGAAGGTCGAGGTGCCAAGAGCAATAGCAGTGTCACGCACGATGTCAACAACACGGAAAGGCAGGGTGGTGGTAACAGGAGTGGCGTAAGGAGCCAGAATACCGTTGTACGAATCGCCAGTATTCAAGTTACCTGCCAAGTCTGAACCAGACACGTTCTGACCAATCAATGAGGTGTTAGCAGATGCAAGGGTCATACCACCTTGGGTAGAAACCATTACTGCTTTCAACACTTGATCAGGATCATCAGCAACAACAGCCATTGCATCACCAGCTAAAGTACCGCCAATCCAGTTTTGTGCGTAGAAAGGTTGCTTGGTTGATGGGTTAGTGTAAGACACGCCCAAGAACACGCCAACGGTTTGATCAGCAGTTGTACCAGTGGTAACACTAGCACGTGTGATGTATCCGCGGGACAGAACAACTAAGTCACCGTAGAAGATATTGGTAGAGTAAGCATACTGCATGGGCAACTTGCGGGTTGCGCCAGCGTACACTTGACCACCAATAAGATTCTGCGGCTTGAACCCGTAAGGGGCAGGGATGTTAGGATAAGCCATTTAAATCTCCATAAGTTATTTGCGACCGCCAAAACTTACTGATGTCCTACGCTCATTAAACAAGGGCATACGAGGGTCATTCTGGCGCATAAGGTTGTTATCTACTGCTTCTGCTTGCTGTTTGGTTATGTTCGCGTAGTACTCAGCTTGCTGAACACCAAACTCTTCAGGACGTTTGCAGAGAAGTAAACCACCAATCTCGATCTCTCCGGCGAACCGTCCTTCTCGACTGGCAATCATCTTAAGCTTAGGTTGCTCTGATACTGGCACGGGCTCCCATCCTTCCCTCATCTTAGATGAGATGTTACGGGGGTCCTGCTCGTTCAACATTGAAACCCTAATCCACTTGTACTCAAACCCAGCTTGCTTGTCCGGCTCGGGCAAAAGTTCAGGGGGCATCCATTGTTTAGGACGCTCGGCAAATTCACGATTTTCTACTTCTCTAGCTACTCGATTTTCAGCCATGTCAGGCTCCTACTTTTAAAAATTCACGAACATAATGTTCAGGAGTAATCCCAAGCTTCTTAATTACTGCTACTTGTGATTGCGTTAACCGGACTTTCTTTGGTGCTGTTGACCGAGTAGCCGGGGCCACATTCGTAGTAGGCCGCGACTTAGGCTTACTAGGTGTGGAGTCTTCAACATTGTCGTTGAAATATTCCGCAAAGCGTTTACGCATAGTTGAGTCTAACTTAGCGTAGTATTCTTCCGACCCTATAACAACACCTTGGTTTTTTAACTTTTCATGCAGCCCTAAAGCTGATGCTGTCATTTCTGGGTCTTGCCCAAACCAAGGGTTTTCCTGTTGCCAACGCATAACTTGTGCGTCAGGTGTTGGTACAGTGGGTACTTGTACTTGTGGTTGTACATTAAAGCTTTCTTGTTGTAAAGGTGGTAGCTTAAAATTCTTAGCACGATCTAATAACATCTGTGCTTTATTAAGCTCTTCTTGCGCCTCTACTAGTGCATCAGAGTCCCCTGCTTCATGCGCTTGCTTATACGCATCTTTAGCGGCTTTATGCCGCAACTTAGCAGTTTCTTCTAACGCTTCTTTGTAGGATAGCTCTCCTTCAGAAAGCATAGATTTAATACGCTTGTTTTCTTCTGCAAGGTATCTAGCGGCTTCAAGGGTAGCTTGTTGTTCGCGTAAGGCAGCTTCTTTGGCACGGCGTTCATCGTTCCAAATCCGCTTCATCTTGATGATCTTATCTTTCGCGTCCTTACTATATTTATCAAGGTCATCAACCTCAACTTCTAACTGCCGAACTTTCTCGGGGTCAGAGGGGGTACGGTTGCGATCCTCTTCAGGAACATCGTCTTCGATCTCGATCTCAATCTCGCCACCTTCTGCAAGTCCTTCTACAGGGGTGTCGTTCTCAAGCTCATCGGGGAACTTAAACTCTGGGGTATCTAA
>Ga0209188_1000200_pt1 | contig 65760 bp, 66 predicted proteins | sample C_130625_EF_Meta_FD_187307 | JGI IMG/M metagenome (GOLD analysis project Ga0209188, IMG submission 187307) | Freshwater microbial communities from Lake Croche, Canada to study carbon cycling - C_130625_EF_MetaG (SPAdes) (version 2) | ecosystem: Environmental > Aquatic > Freshwater > Lake...
GCATTGGCCCAATCGCTCTCGGGCGGCAATTTGCAAAAGTTCATTGTCGGAAGAGAAGTGGACGCCGCGCCCAAGTTGCTCATCGTTTCTCAGCCCACATGGGGCGTGGACGTGGGTGCCACAGCGCAAATCCGCGCCGCTTTGCTGGCCCTGCGCGACTCAGGTTGCGCGGTGCTGGTGGTCAGCGAAGAGCTGGATGAATTGTTTGTACTCTGCGACCGCTTGCATGTCTTGGCGCAAGGGCGTTTGTCGCCCTCTGTGTCCCGATCAGATGCCAGCGTGGCGCAAATCGGCATTTGGATGAGCGGTTTGTGGGACCCCGTGCAAGAGGCGGCGCATTGACATGTTCAAACTAGAAGCTCGCTCCGAACCCTCTGGCTTTTGGCGCATCGCCTCGCCCTTGTTGGCATTGGTCATCATGGTTGTTTTGGGCGTGGTTCTGTTCTGGGCCTTGGGCAAAGACCCGGTCAAAGGCTTAGGTGTGTTTTTCTGGGAACCCATTCGTACGGGCTACGCGCTGGGGGAGTTGATGGTGAAAGCCACGCCTTTGCTGCTGATCGCCTTGGGGCTGGCGCTGTGCTTTCGCTCGAACGTGTGGAATATTGGCGCTGAAGGTCAGTATGTGATGGGTGCGGTGTTTGCCGCTGGCATGGCTTTAACCGCCGACAGCAACAGCAGCGCTTGGATGGTGGTGGCGGTTTTGTTGGCGGGGATGGTGGGTGGCATGCTGTGGGCGGGCCTCACCGCTTGGTTGCGCGTGCGCTTTCACGCCAATGAAATTTTGGTCAGCCTCATGCTGGTGTATGTGGCCATCATGGTCTTGGGTTATTTGGTTTATGGCCCGTGGAAAGACCCTTTGGGCTACAACTTTCCGCAAACCCAAACCTTTTTGGCCGTCACCCAAATACCGCGCTTGTTCAAAGGCTCGCGGGTCAACATCGGCTTGGTTTTGGCGCTGCTGGGCGTGTTGGTGATGTGGGTGTTTTTGTTTCGCACCCGAGCAGGCTGGGCACAGCAAATTGGCGGCATGGCACCAGCAGCAGCTCGCTATGCAGGATTTTCCTCCAATCGCGCCATTTGGCTGGCCTTGTTTGTATCTGGCGGCTTGGCGGGTTTGGCGGGGGCTTTGGAAGTGGCCGGCCCTGTCGGGCAACTCACGCCTTATGTGCCTGTGGGCTATGGCTTTGCCGCCATCATCGTTGCCTTTGTCGGACGCTTGCATCCTGTGGGCATGGTGTTTTCAGCGCTGCTGATGAGCATGTTTTATATAGGCGGCGAGTTGGCGCAGTCGCGCTTGGGGTTGCCCAAATCACTCACGGGCGTGTTTCAGGGCTTGCTGCTGTTTAGCTTGCTGGCTTGTGATGTACTGATGAATTACCGCTTGCGCTGGCAAGCCTCAGAGGTTGAGGGCGTGTGATGGAAACCTATGTTTTGCTTCTGGCGGCCACGCTCAACGCGGGCACGGTACTGGCCATTGCGGCTTTGGGCTTGTTGATCAACGAGAAAGCGGGTGTGGTCAATTTGGGTGCCGAGGGCATGATGCTATGTGCTGCGATTGCCGGCTATGCCACCGTGGTGCACACCGGCAATGATGTCTTGGGATTTTTGGCCGGCATGGGGGCGGGTGCCTTGTTGGCGCTGATATTTGGCGCTTTGGTGGTGGGCCTCAACACCAACCAATACGCCACCGGTTTGGCGCTGAGTTTGTTTGGCGTGGGGTTTTCTGCCTTTGTGGGCATAACTTATGTGCAGGCCAAGTTGCCAGAGCGCATGAAGTTTGAGTTGCCTTTTTTGGCTGATATTCCCTATGTGGGTCAGGCCTTGTTCAAGCAGCATCCCATGGTGTACTTGGTCATTTTCTTCACCATGGCTTTGACTTGGTTTTTAAATCACAGCCGTATGGGTTTGGTGTTGCGTGCAGTGGGCGAGTCGCCCCAGTCGGCGCATGCCTTGGGCTATTCGGTGCGCCGCATTCGCTTGGGCGCGGTAGTCACTGGCGGGGCGATGTGCGGGTTGGCAGGCGCTTACATCTCTATCATCTACACCCCGCTGTGGGTCGAGGGCATGATTGCGGGCAAAGGCTGGATTGCGCTGGCGCTCACCACCTTTGCCACTTGGCGGCCTGCCCGTGTGCTGTTGGGAGCCTATTTGTTTGGCGGGGTGACCATGCTTCAGTTTCATTTGCAGGCCAGCGGGGTGGAGTTGCCCAGCCAGTTCCTCAGCATGCTGCCCTACTTGGCCACCATCGTTGTGCTGGCGCTGATTTCACGCAATCCGCAGTGGATTAGGCTCAATATGCCAGCATCCTTGGGAAAACCCTTCTCTCCCAGTTCATAATCACGCTTTTCCCCAATCTTGCCCTCAAAGGACTTTTCATGACAGACATTTTCAAGCGCTCACTCTTTCGCGCTGCAGCATTAGGCATGGTGGCCGCGGCCCTCATGGTGGGTTGCGGTAAAAAAGAAGAACCCAAGCCTGCTCCCGTGGTTGAAGCGCCCAAACCCGAGCCTTTGAAAATTGCTTTCGCCTATGTGGGCCCAGTCGGTGACGGCGGTTGGACCTTTGCGCACGACAATGCTCGCAAAGCCTTGGAAGCCGAGTTCGGCGACAAAATCAAAACCAGTTTCATTGAAAACGTGTCTGAGTCCGCTGATGCAGAACGTAACTTCCGTGACATGGTGGCCCAAGGCAACAAACTCATTTTCGGCACCACCTTTGGCTACATGGAGCCCATGCTCAAAGTGGCAGCTGACCACAAAGACGTGAAGTTCGAGCACGCCACCGGTTACAAGCAAGCCGACAATATGCGCACCTACGACAGCCGCACTTATGAAGGTGCTTACATGGCGGGCGTGATCGCTGGCAAGATGACCAAGTCCAACACCTTGGGCGTGGTGGCCTCCATTCCTATTCCTGAAGTGGTTCGCAACATCAACGCCTTCACCTTGGGCGCGCAGTCGGTTAACCCCAAAATCAAAACCAAAGTGGTGTGGGTCAACGAGTGGTTCAACCCACCCAAAGAAACCGAAGCCGCTACATCCCTCATCAACAGTGGCGCTGATGTGTTGTTCCAAAATACCGATTCCCCCGCTGTGCTGAAAACCGCCGAAGAAAAAGGCAAGCGCGCTTTTGGTTGGGACTCGGACATGACCGCCTACGGCCCCAAAGCCCATTTGGCTTCCGCCGTCATCAACTGGACCCCTTACTACATCCAAGCCACCCGTGAGGCCTTGGAAGGCAAGTGGATGGGCGGGGGCCACACATGGGCTGGCGTGAAAGACGGCGCTATCGACATTGTCTCGATTGCCGAAGATGTGCCTGCTGACACCAAAGCCAAAATCGACGACATCAAAGCGGGCTTGAAAGACGGCAGCTTCGTTATTTGGAAAGGTCCTTTGTTGGATAACACGGGCAAAACCCAGCTGAAGAAAGACGAAGTCGCTGACGACAAATTCTTGAGCGGCCTGAGCTTCTACGTCAAAGGCGTGGAAGGCAAAGTACCCGGCAATAAATAATGCCCGCTTTGTCGGTGAGAAAAGGCTGCCCTGGTGCAGCCTTTTTTTGGCTCCAAGCTCTGGCCCTTGTCTGCTTGTTCACCCTGTCAAGCGCGGTAGTGGCCCAACACAACCCCGCTTTGCCCGACGCCAGCCTCACGCCTGGCGCTGTCGACCCATCGGTCACGCCGCACAACTTGCAATCCACGGTTTGCGTCAAAGGCTATACCGCCCGTGTGCGCCCCGATAAACGTGTAACCAATCAGTTAAAGCGTGAGCAAATGCGGCAATACCGCTACGCTGACGCCAACCCTCAGCATTACGAGGAAGACCACCTCATACCGCTCAACATCGGGGGCAGTCCCACTGATCCTAAAAACCTTTGGCCGCAGCCGCGTGAGGGCGAATGGGGCGCAGAACAGAAAAACGATTTGGAATTCGTGGTGTACAAAATGGTTTGCCAAGGCGAATTGCCGTTAGCGCTGGCGCAGCAACGCATCTCCCGCAATTGGATAGAGGCCTACCAAGCCTGGGTGCCTTCGCATCAGCATCTTTTACCCAGGGGGCGACGTGCAGCAGATTGATCACTTACCCAACTTGTTACGGGCCATGCCCAAAGCCGAGTTGCACATACATATAGAGGGCTCGCTAGAGCCTGAGCTTATTTTTGCTTTGGCCAAGCGCAATGATGTGCGCCTTCCCTACCAAAGCGTGGAAGCGCTGCGCGCAGCCTATGCCTTCACCGACTTGCAAAGTTTCTTAGACATCTACTACGCGGGTGCCAGTGTTTTGCAGCAGCCGCAAGATTTTTATGACATGGCTTGGGCCTATTTTTTGCGGGCCAAGGCCGACAACGTGGTGCATGCCGAAATTTTCTTCGACCCGCAAACGCATACGGCGCGCAAGGTGTCTATGCGCACTGTCATCAGCGGCTTGCACCGCGCTTGTGTGGATGCGCAGGCTCAGTTGGGCATCAGCTCTGCTCTGATTTTGTGTTTTTTGCGCCACTTGTCCGAGGAAGAAGCTTTTGACACTTTGGAAGAGGCACTGCCTTTTCGGGATCAATTCATTGGCGTGGGACTGGACTCCAGCGAGCGCGGCCATCCGCCCGAAAAATTCGCCCGCGTTTTCCAGCGTGCCTCTCAGCTGGGATTGAAGTTGGTGGCGCATGCCGGAGAAGAAGGCCCACCCGCTTACATATGGAGCGCCTTGGATGTGCTGCATGTGGCGCGCATAGATCACGGCGTGCAAGCCATTCATGACGAGGCGCTGTTGGCGCGTTTGGCCAAGGAGCGTGTGCCGTTAACAGTGTGCCCGTTGTCCAACCAAAAACTGTGTGTGTTTCCCAGCTTGGCCGACCACAATGTGCGCCAAATGCTCGACTTGGGGCTGTGCGTGATGTTGAACTCCGATGACCCCGCTTACTTTGGCGGCTATTTGAACGACAACTACCTGCAAACCTTTGCTGCCTTGAACTTGGATGCTTCCCACGCCTACCAGTTGGCGCTCAACAGCTTTGAAGCCAGCTTTGTTTCGCAAGAACAAAAAAATATGTGGAGAAGTCAGCTTGACAGCTGTTTTGCAGCCGTATCGGCAGGGCCCAATTGAATTTGCACTCTTCCACATCGCCAGAAAAAACAGCAGTGGTATTGCTGCATGGACTCAACAGCACGCCTGAGGAGTTTGTTTTCATGCGAACGGCGTTAGAACGCCGACACTATTCGGTACACGCCCTGACCATTAAAGGTTTCAGCTACGACCCAACAGTGAAAGTGTCTAACAAGGTGTCGTTTACCCAGTGGATGCAGGAAGTCGAAATCCAATTGGCGCAAATCCGTTTGACCCATGACACCGTGGTGTTGGGGGGAATCTCAACAGGCGCGAATTTGGCTTTGGCCATAGGACTGCACGCGCCAGGCTTGGTAGATGCTTTGGTGTTGATATCCTTATCGCTGTTTTTGGATGGCTGGAAAATTCCTTGGTATTCAAGACTGTTGCCCATCCTGCTCTACACCCCCTTAGGGCATTTTTATGTTTACCGAGAAACCCCACCCTATGGGGTCATGGATGAGCGAATTCGTGCATGGATACACAAAGAAATCCATAAAAACCAGGTGTCAGCTTCGGGCGCCCTGGAAATTGAGACTGCGCTTTTAAGGGAAAACCACCGTTTGCAACGCTGGGCAAAAAAGGGTTTGAAAACCCATCAATTGAATGTGCCAACCCAGTTGTTGCACGCCCAAAACGATGAAATTGCCAGCTTGGAGAACACTGCGTTTTTTGCCAAATATGTTGATCCGGACAAGATTTCCATAAATATTTACGAAAATAGTTACCATATGCTCACTATTGACAGAGACCGATATAAGATGTTCCAAGACATTTTGTTGTTTTTAAAAACTTTTGAAGGCCATGAGCACAACCCAGCAAATTTTTGAAAGTTTGAAGGACGTTTTATTAAATAAATTCAACGTGCCAGACAACTTGATACAGCCCCAAACCACATTTGCAGATTTAGGACTCGACTCCTTGACCCTAATGGAATTCATTTTCGAAGCCGAAGACACTTTTCGTGTGCGTATTCCTGAAGATAAGTTAAACGCAGATTTATCCCAAATCACCTTGGCCTCTGTTTGCCAAGCGATTGAAACCATCCAATCTTCATCGCTGGCTTCACCCACCTAAGCCAAAAGCGTATGCAAGACTCAGTTGTCATCTCGGGTTACGCCCAATTAAGTGCCTTGGGCACGCAGTTGGATCAACTTGATGTGTCTTTGCGCGATGGCCAAACGCAGTCTAGGTTGGTCGACATCCATTTGCCTGGCTCCGACCCCATGACGGTGGTTGTTTTTGACACAAATATTGACAGTGCCAAGGTGATCGCACCTTCGAAACTACCCTTGGACCGAGGCACTGCTTTGGCCCTACAAGCCGCTCGCGCTGCCGTCGATCATTCGGGACTCAATTTGGAGACCTTAGACAAAGATCGCTTGGGTATTTACTGGGGTTCGGGTATGGGTGGTGCGGGTACTTTTGATATGGGGTCTGCAGGTTTGTACCGCGACCACAAACGTATTCGCCCCACCTCGGTGGTGACAACCATGCCCAATGCGCCAGCGGCTGAACTGTCTTTGTTGTTTCATGCCCAAGGGGCTTCTATCAGCTACGCCTGTGCTTGCGCTTCCTCCGCCGTTGCCATAGGTGAGGCAATGTGGGCGCTGAAAACGGGTCGGCTGGATGTGGCGATAGTTGGGGGCAGTGAATCCATGCTCACGCCCGGTGTACTGGCCAGTTGGCATGCGCTGCGTGTGTTGTCCCAAGAGTGCCGTCCTTTTGATTTGCATCGCAACGGTTTTGCCATGGGCGAAGGTGCGGGTGCCTTGGTTTTGGAAACTGCGGCCCATGCGCGTGGGCGACAGCATCGCGCTCAGTTTGGCTTGAGCGGCTATGGCACCAATTGCGATGCCAGCCATATCACCAACCCCGATGTTTCTGGTCAAGTCAAAGCCATGCGTATGGCTTTGGCAATGGCAGGTTTGCAGCCCAACGATATCGGTTACGTCAATGCCCATGGCACGGCGACGCAAGCGGGCGATGCCTGCGAAGCAAAGTCTTTGCAAGAAGTGTTTGGTGCGCATGGTGTGCCCGTGAGTTCCACCAAGGGATTGCATGGTCACTTGTTGGGCGGTGGTGGAGCGGTTGAATTGATTGTGGCCTTAAGGGCATTGCACAACCAGCACTTACCCGGCAACGCGCACTGCGTTCAAGCAGACCCCCATTTCTCTATCGATCTGATTGAAGCCCAAGGCAGATCCGCCCCTCATCTCCGCCACGCCATGTCCAACTCTTTCGCCTTTGGGGGCACCAATGCCGTGTTGATTGCGAGCTTGCTGGAAGATGCGTGAGGCTTGGTTGAAGCTCTAAAAGTGGCGGACCAAGGCGATGAGGTTGCGAACAGTGGTGGACTTGTTCACCCAAGGACTTCGCGACAAACCACTGCCCAGTTGTGTGTGGCTCAATTCCCAATCCAAATTCCAATTTGCTTGTAAAGGTACCTCCAGCGCCAAACTCCACACATAAGAGTTGGTCGCGCCAGACTTGTAGCTGCCAAACCCTGCCGTTGCCGCCTCAGCGGCGGATACACCATAGAGTTTGTTGACATAGCTGGCACTGCGGCGTTCTATGCCAAATTGCGGGTAAAGGGTCGCCCCAGCCACAGGAAATTCAAGGGCGTAGGTGAGTTCTAACAATTGACCGTTGGATCGCTGATCATGTAAGCCGTATAAAAAAAAGCCACCCACGCTGGTCTCTTGGAACGTTCCTAAGCCCCAGAGTTGGGGGTTGTCACGCGACAGCTTGTAGCGGGTTTGTGAATGCATCAACGTTTTGCCCTCACCGCTGTTGCGGTAAACCACCTCAAGATGACCCCAGCCCATGGGCATGGTTTTGATGCCAAAGGTATCGACCCGTGCAAACCAAGGCCCCCAATCGCCGTACACATAGGGAATAAAACTTTTTTCGTGGGGTGAGGCAGAGTTAAGGGTTTCTTCGCGCAGCCAACCCAGACCCACATCGCCTTTGAAACCTGTTTCAGAAGGCTCTTGTGCTTGCGCCGACACAACAAGACATGCCAGGCACACAGCCCCAAACCATGAACGCAAGACATTGATGTCCTTAGCAAACCAAGCCATGCGGGCAGAGATGAGGAAAGAAGAGTGGGTGTTCATCAGCGTGACTGTCAATAGGTGATGCGCAATGCTAATCGACGACAATCTCAAGTGATGAAACCAATGAATGGCGTTGATATTGTTGGCGCAGGTATTGCTGGCTTGGCGGCTGCTTTGGCTTTGGGCCAACGCAATATATCAACCCAAGTGTTTGAACAAGCCGACACCTTTGGCGAGGTGGGTGCCGGCATTGGTTTGGGGCCCAACGCGGTGCGGCGGCTGCAAGCATGGGGGCTGCTCGATGCGCTGCAAGTCAAAGCATTTGCACCTTCACGCCTCAAAGTGACGGATGCCCAAAACGGGCAGCAACTGGGTTGTTTACCCATGGCGCAAGACTTTGTGCAACGTTATGGCGCGCCCTACCTCACCATTCACCGCGCAGACTTGCATCAGGTTTTGTTGGGTGCGGTAAATGCACAAGGCTCAACCGAGTTGCATCCGGGGCATCAACTGCTCAGTGGGCAAGCAAATGCTCAGGGCGTGCAAACCCAATGGCTTAATCCTGATGGTCAAACTGTGTCACGTGAATGCCAAGCTTTGGTGGGGGCGGATGGTATCAACAGCGTGGTGCGCCAGCAGTTGTGGGGCGAACAAAATCTACAAGCCAGCGGCCACTGGGCTTACCGCAGCTTGCTGCCCATGCAGGCCTTGCCACTTGATTGGCGAAGTGACGAGATGGGTTTGTGGCTGGGGCCGCGTTTGCATGTGGTGTGTTACCCCGTGCGTGGCGGCGAATGGCTGAATGTGGTGGTGTTGCTTGAAGCGGGCCAAGAGGCACAAACGCCGGGTTGGGACACGCAACGAAGCGCACAACAAACTGCCGAGGATTTAAACCAAGCACTCCAAGGCACATGCAGCCGTTTGCAAGACTTGGTGCGCACGAGCGAGCACTGGCGTGCATGGGCTTTGTTTGACCGCAGCCCCTTGCAAAACGCCAAAGATATGACGCTGGGCAGGGTGGCTTTGTTGGGCGACGCCGCCCACCCCATGCTGCCGTATTTGGCGCAGGGTGCGGGCATGGCGATAGAAGACGCCCAAGCCTTGGCGCTTCAGTGGCAAGCTACAGAGCTGACAGTGGAGCAGCGCCTACAAGCCTATGCGCAAGCGCGTTGGCAACGCGTGGCAAAAGTACAGGCCAGAGCGCGGCGCAACGCGCAGGTGTTTCATGCCAGCGGTGCGGTGGCTTGGGCGCGCAATGCCGCCATGCGTTGGGGTGGTGCTTCGGTGATGGACATGCCTTGGCTTTACGCCGGCTGAACTCAGAGCTTGCCCAGCAGCAGCCATTCCATCAGGGCTTTTTGCACATGCAGGCGGTTTTCCGCTTCTTCCCAGACCACCGATTGCGGTCCGTCTATCACCTCGGCTTGCACTTCTTCGCCTCGGTGGGCGGGCAGGCAATGCATAAAGAGAGCCTCGGGTTTGGCTTGGGCCATCATGCGGCCATCGACACACCAAGCGCCAAAGGCTTTCAAGCGTGCTTCGTTTTCTGCTTCAAAACCCATGCTGGTCCACACATCGGTGGTGACCAAATCTGCGCCTTGGCAGGCTTGTAGCGGGTCTTTGAACAACTGATAGCAATGGGGGTTTTTAACCCCTGCCACCGCTTGGTTCACCTCGTAGCCACTGGGGGTGCTGACATGCACGGTGAAGCCCAGCAAGTCGGCGGCTTGCAGCCAAGTGTTGGCCATGTTATTGCCGTCGCCCACCCAAGCAACCACTTTGCCTTTGAGGCAGTCCAAGGGGTGGTTCACATCCCCACGGTGTTCGATGAAGGTGAATAAATCGGCCAAGATTTGGCAGGGGTGGAACTCGTTGGTCAGGCCATTAATGACCGGCACGCGTGAATGGGCGGCAAAGCGCTCGATCTTGGTTTGCTCGTAGGTGCGAATCATCACCAAGTCCACCATGCGGCTGATGACTTTGGCGCTGTCTTCAATCGGTTCGGCTCGGCCCAGTTGCGTGTCGCCGGTGGTCAGGTGCACCACCGCGCCGCCCATTTGGTACATACCGGCTTCAAAGCTGATGCGCGTGCGGGTGGAGGCCTTCTCGAAAATCATGGCCAAGCTGCGGTCGGCCAAAGGCTGGTGCTTTTCATAGGCCTTGAATTTGGCCTTGATCAGCGCAGTGCGGCTGAAAAGATAAGCGTAGTCTTGGGCGCTGAAGTCGCTGAACTTCAAATAGTGTTGCAAAGGCTGGGGCATCTCAGTCCTTGGGCGTGTTCAAAAAGTTTTTCACCAAGGGCACCAAAATCGCCACCACTTCATCCGCCTCGGATTCGGCCATGGTGAGGGCGGGCAGCAAGCGAATCACGCTGTCTGCGGTGACGCTTAAAAGCAAGCCAGCCTCTAGGGCTTGGGCCATCAACGGGCCGCAGGGGCGGTCCAGTTCTATGCCGATCATCAAGCCCAGGCCGCGAATATCTTTCACGCCTGACATGCCTTTGAATTCACGCTCGAAGGCGGCTTTGAAATGAAGGCCCAAGCGGTGAGCGTTTTCCAACAAACCGTCTTCTTCCATGATGCGCAGGGTTTCCACACCGGCTCGCATGGCCAGTGGGTTGCCACCAAACGTGGTGCCATGGTTGCCGGGCTGGAAGATGCCCGCCGCTTTGGGGCCAGCCACCACCGCGCCTATGGGCACGCCCGAGCCCAGACCCTTGGCCAATGGCATCACATCGGCTTTTATACCCGCCCATTGGTGGGCAAACCATTTGCCGCTGCGACCTATGCCGCATTGCACCTCGTCGATCATCAGCAACCAGTCTTGGGCATCACACAAAGCACGAACATCTTGCAAATAGTCGGTGCGCATGGGGTTGACGCCGCCTTCGCCTTGGATGGCCTCAAAAAATACCGCCACCACATTGGGGTTGCCGTGTGTTGCCTTTTTCAAGGCCTCGATATCGTTCACCGGCACCCGAATAAAACCCTCCACCAAAGGGCCAAAGCCTTTTTGGATTTTCTCGTTGCCCGTGGCGCTGAGGGTGGCGATGCTGCGGCCATGAAAAGCCTTCTCACAGACCACAACCTCAGGAAACTCGATGCCTTTGTCATGACCAAACTTGCGCGCCATTTTTAACGCCGCTTCGTTGGCCTCGAGGCCTGAATTGCAAAAAAACACATTGCTCATGCCCGACAAAGCCACCAACTTGTCGGCCAACTGCTGTTGCAAAGGGATGTGGTAGTAGTTGCAGCTGTGGATGATTTTGCCCAACTGGTCTTGCAGCGCGGGCACCAACTTGGGGTGGGCGTGGCCCAAGGTATTCACCGCGATACCGGCCAAAGCATCCAAATAGCATTTGCCAGCCGTGTCCCATACACGCACGCCCAGGCCATGCGAGATGGTCATGGGCAAGCGGCCATAGGTGTTCATCAAATGGGCAGCGGGATCGAGGGCGGCGGACATGGGCTGAAGGTTCCTTGACGTCAAATGAAATCGGCTCTGCAGCCTTGCAGGCCGGAGCCGAGAGTTGCAGATTCTAGGGCGCAAAGCTTGTCAGCCCACTGAAAAATGGGGCGCATAGAATGAAATTGCTGCAAAGCAACAACCGCCATGTCGTCGTCCCCCACTTTCAGCGCCCAAGCCATGGTCAGCCCCTTACCTCACGAAGTCATTATTCTTGGTGTGACCCCCAGTGGTCAGACCTTCCGACCCAGCGACTGGGCCGAGCGTTTGGCCGGGGTGATGAGCAGTTTTAGACCCGGGGGGGCCGCACCTAACGACCATCTAAGTTACTCGCCTTGGTGTGTGCCCAATACCTTAGAGGGCATCAAATGCGTCATCGTCCATATGGACATGCGCCAAGACCATGTGATGGCATGGGACTTTGTCATGGGTTTTGCCAAAGACAACAATTTAAAAGTGATAACCGCCACGCCATGAAAAAACCGCCCCAAGGGGCGGTTTCTCACTTTTTCTTTGCCAACAGCGCACCGGTTTCAAACGGCGGCCTGCTTGCGGCAGGCCGGGCTGGATGCCTGAATCGTCAGGCGGCGAGGGCCAGGGTTTTCACCTTGGCGGCCAAGCGGCTCTTATCGCGAGCAGCTTTGTTTTTGTGGAAGATGTGCTTGTCGGCAATGATGTCCACCACGGATTGCATCTTGCCAAACAGCTCAGTGGCTTTGGTTTTGTCACCAGCCAACACAGCTTTTTCTACGTTTTTGACCGCAGTGCGGTACTGTGAACGAAGCGAAGTGTTGGCGGCGTTGAGTTTGACGTCCTGACGGGCGCGTTTACGGCCCGACGCTAGGCGCGGGTTCTTTTTCTTGGGTTTGGCTGAGGCCATGAAGTTTCCTTTAAGGGTTTGAAGATGTTGCTGGCAAAGCCCAATATTGTATCAAGCCTGACAGGCGTCGCCATGCCCCCGCCCGCTACACTCGTCTGGTGAGCCTTTTCAAGTCCGCCTCTACCGTGTCCTTGTGGACCTTGGCCTCGCGCATCACCGGTTTTGCGCGGGAGACCTTGATCGCCAGCGTGTTTGGCGCGAATGCCTTAACCGACGCCTTTAATGTGGCGTTTCGTATCCCCAATTTATTTCGTCGCCTGTTTGCCGAGGGCGCTTTTGCGCAAGCTTTTGTGCCGGTGCTGGCCGCCACCCGCGCCGAGCAGGGGGATGCCGCCACCCGGTTATTGATTGACAAAGTTGCCAGCGTGTTGCTGGTGGCGGTGGTGCTGCTCAGCTTGGCGGGCGTTTTGGCGGCTCCATGGCTGGTGTGGGCCATGGCCAGCGGTTTGCAGCGGTCCGCTCAAGGCATGGACACTGCTGTTGGCCTCACACGCTGGATGTTTCCCTATATTGGTTTTATGTCCATGGTGGCTTTGTCGGCCGGCATTCTCAACACATGGCGGCGTTTTGCCGTGCCTGCGGCCACGCCGGTGTTGTTGAATGTTTGCATGATTGGCGCTGCCCTGTGGGGTGCGCCTTGGCTAGCCACCCAAGGCGTGGAGCCCATTTATGCCATGGCCGGTGGAGTGATGCTGGGTGGTGTCTTGCAGTTGTCTGTGCAAATTCCGGCCTTGCTAGGTTTAGGTTTTTTTCCGCGTTTGGGTTTATCGCCCAAAGGTATTCAAGCCGCTTGGCAAGACGCAGGGACGCGGCGCATCTTGTCCTTGATGGCACCGGCTTTGCTGGGTGTGGGGGTGGCGCAGTTGTCGCTCATCATCAACACCCAAATCGCCTCGCATTTGACGCCGGGCAGTGTCAGTTGGATCAGCTACGCGGACCGCTTAATGGAGTTTCCCATTGCCTTGCTGGGCGTGGCTTTGGGCGTGGTGTTGATGCCCCAACTGGCCAGCGCCCAAGCAAAGGGCGATGCGGATGCTTACTCGGCCATGTTGGACTGGGGCTTGCGACTGGTGATGGTGCTGGCTTGGCCTTGCGCCGTGGCTTTGTTGGTGTTTTCACAGCCGCTGGTGGCGGTGCTCTACCACTACGGCGCATTCACCACCAACGACGTGAGCCAAACCACGCTGGCGCTGACCGGCTATGGGGTGGGCGTGCTGGGCTTGGTCGCCATCAAGGTGCTGGCCCCAGGTTTTTATGCCAAACAAGACATCCGCACACCGGTACGCATTGCTGTCGGGGTGCTGATCTTCACGCAGGTGATGAATTTTCTGCTGGTGCCGTATTTGGCACATGCGGCCCTCACGCTGTCGATTGGTTTGGGCGCATTGCTTAATGCCTTGTGGCTGCTGCAGGGCTTGCGCCGCAACCGCAGTTGGCAGGCCCGGCCGGGCTGGGGCTTGTTGGTTTTGCGGGTTGTGCTGGCGTCAGCCGCCATGGGGGCTTGCCTGTTTTACTGCGCAACGTATTGGGACTGGACCGCCCTGCGCGCCACGCCTTGGCAACGCATCGGTTTGATGGCAGGCGTCTTAAGTGCCAGCGCTGTGTTGTATTTCGCGGCACTCAGGGGTCTTGGTTTAGATCTGCGTGCACTTTTTCGTCGCTAAAGGCATGATGTCGCTATGGATTACAAATTAAAGCTGCCCAACGCACTGGACTACTTCACCACCTTGGTGCAAAGCGATGACGAGTTTCCCTTGCTAGAGACGGCCATCAGCTTGGCGCAAGATGAATTCCCCGCCCTAGACATACAACAAGTGCTGAGCGATGTGGATAACTGGGCGGCACGCTTAAAGCGCTGCATATTGCCTGGCGCGGACGCTTTGGACAAACTTCGCGAGCTCAACCATTTTTTTTACGCCAACCTGCGTTTTGCCGGCAACGTCAACCACTATGACGACCCGCACAACAGCTACCTGAATGTGGTCATGTCTACACGCATGGGTATTCCCATCAGCTTGGCCGTGCTGTGGTTGGAGTTGGGGCAAAGCATAGGCTTGCAGGTGTTTGGGGTGGGCTTTCCCGGCCATTTTTTGGTCAAGCTGGATTTGCCTGCACCCCAAGAAGGCCATGTGGTGATTGATCCTTTCAGCGGCGAGTCTTTGAGCCGAGAAGAGCTGAGCGAGCGGCTGATCCCTTGGCTGCCCGGCAGCAAACTAAGCCCACCTTATGCCGTTTCCGACGATGCCTTAGGCTTTCATCTCGAAGCCGCCTCGCCCCGCGAAATCATCGCTCGCATGCTGCGCAATCTGCATGAAATTTACCGTCGCCAAGGCGATGAAGAGCGGCTACTGAAGGTGCAGGCTCGCTTGGCGGTGTTGTTGCCACAATAATTTCAGGTCACTGAAGTAAAAAGCGACAAGATCTAGCTGATCACCACCGCCGCGCCATCGCCTTTGTCTGCAATCACGCCGATGTGAAACACCTGCTCGCCCAAGTCTGCCAAGGTTTTGGCACACCCTTGGGCGGCAGAAGCCTCCAACACCAGCACCATGCCAATGCCGTTATTGAAGGTGCGGCACATCTCGGCCTCGTCAATGCCGGCCGTGGTTTGCAGCCAAGTGAACAACTCGGTGCGCGGCCAGCTGGCGCGCACAAGGTGTGCCGCGCAGTCGTCTGGCAGCACTCGGGGGATGTTTTCTGTCAAACCGCCACCGGTGATATGCGCCAAGGCCTTGATGGGGTGCGCTTTCAAAGCCGCTAAGACAGACTTCACATACAGCCGAGTGGGAGCCATCAGCGCTTGCTTGAAGGGCTGACCATCCAAAGTGGCGGGCAGCTGCGCTGCCGCTCGGTCAATGCATTTGCGCACCAAACTAAAGCCATTGGAATGCACGCCGCTAGAAGCCAAGCCCAGCACCACGTCGCCGGCTTTCACGTCTTTGCCTGTGAGGATCAGCGACTTTTCCACCACGCCCACCGCAAAACCCGCCAAGTCGTATTCACCAGCGGGGTACATGCCGGGCATCTCGGCGGTTTCGCCGCCAATCAGCGCGCAGCCCGACAGCTCGCAGCCTTTGGCAATGCCCCCGACCACCGCAGCGGCGGTGTCCACATCGAGCTTGCCGCAGGCAAAGTAGTCAAGGAAAAACAGCGGCTCGGCGCCTTGCACCAACACGTCGTTGACGCTCATGGCAACCAAATCAATGCCCACCGTGTCGTGCATTTGCCATTCAAACGCCAGCTTGAGCTTGGTACCCACGCCATCCGTGCCGCTCACCAACACCGGTTCTTTGTAATTTTTGGGCACTTCAAACAAAGCGCCAAAGCCGCCAATGCCTGCCAACACACCTTCACGCATAGTTTTTTTGGCCAAAGGCTTGATGCGTTCAACCAAGGCGTCGCCAGCGTCAATGTCAACGCCAGCGTCTTTGTAGGAAAGGGGAGTGTTCATATATGAGGGGCGCAAACGCGCTAAATGGTCGGGTCGATAGAATGGCGCATTCTAAATGCCGGGTCTCACACCAGCTGATGTCTACTTCCTCCGAATACCGAATGCATGCCGCTTGGCTGGCCATAGCGGCATTGCTCGCATGTGTGCTGTGGTGGTTGCTGCCTGTGTTGACCCCTTTTTTAATTGCCGCGGTCATGGCCTATGTGCTGTCGCCCGTGGTGCAGCTTTTACACCAATGGCTGGGCAAGGGCTTCCCCAAAAGCTTGTTGGTGCTGGTATGCGAGACCGCTTTCATAGGGATTTTGTTGGCGGTGGTGGCCTTGGTGGTGCCGGTGCTGTTTAAAGAGGCCAGCCGCATTCAAGAACAACTTCCCCAGTTGCTGGACCAAATCAAACGCCAATTGGAGCCTTGGCTATTGAGTTGGGGCGTGTCTGTTGAGCTCGACCCCCAAGCCCTCAAAGCTTGGCTTGCCAAAAACGCCGATGGCTTGTCTGACAGTGCCGTGTCTTCTTTGATGGCTTCATTGCGCATAGGCGGCAGCGTGGCGCTGGCGCTGATCGGCAACTTGGTGCTGATACCTGTGGTTTTGTATTACTTGTTGATGGATGGCCATGTTGTCAACTCGCAATTGCGCGAATGGGTGCCGCTAAAAGTCAAGGCTTCGGTGGATGGTTTTGTGCAAGAAGCCGACGCGGTGCTGGGTGAGTATTTGCGCGGACAGTTGTTGGTGATGCTCATTTTGGCGGTGTATTACGCCATAGGTTTGTCACTGTTTGGCTTGTCGGTGGCCTTGCCCATCGGTATTTTCACGGGCTTGGCGGTATTCGTGCCGTATGTGGGCTTTGGCGTGGGCTTGCTGCTGGCGGCCTTGTCAGGGTTTTTAGAAATGGCCCCCATGCAAGCCGGCGTCATGCTGGTTGTAGTGTTTGGTGTGGGTCAAATGATTGAAAGCTTTGTGCTCACGCCTCGCTTGGTGGGTGAGCGTATTGGCTTGCACCCGTTGGCAGTGATTTTTGCTTTGCTGGCCTTTGGACAGTTGCTGGGCTTTATCGGTGTGCTCATTGCTTTGCCCGCCAGTGCGGTGTTGTTGGTTGCCTTGCGTCGCTTACGCGAGCGTTATTTGGGCAGTCGCTTTTATGCAGGCTAATCTCGCATGAGGCAAATTGCTTTGGACATCGGGGTCGATGTGGGCCCCACACTGTCAAACTTTGAGCCCGGCCAAAATGCCGCAGCCTTAGAGCATTTGCAATTGTGGATGGCGGGCAACACCCGTTCGCCGGTGCCCACTTATTTATGGGGTGAGCAAGCTTGTGGCAAAAGCCATTTACTCCGCGCTGTGGCTCAGGCCATCACTTCGCAAGGCCACCGCGTGGGTTGGATGGACGCCAGCATTGCCGAGCCGCCCGCATTTGACGCCGGTTGGGACGTATTGCTGATGGACGATGTGCAGGCCTACAGTGCGGTTCAGCAGCATGCGGCTTTTAACTGGTTTGTGCATGCGGCAACCCCAGGCGCATTGCGCCAGCCTTGGGTGCTGGCCGCCGGTCTGTTGCCGCCGCAAGATCTGCCTCTGAGAGAAGACCTGCGAACCCGCTTGGGCTGGGGCCATGTGTTTCACCTGCAGGTGCTGGCTGAGACCGATCGCCGTGCGGTGTTGGTGCGACACGCGCAAATGCTTGGTATGACCTTGAACACCGATTTATTGGATTACATGCTCACTCGGTTCAGCCGCGATTTGGGCCACTTGATCGATTTGCTGCACCGCTTGGACGCGTTTGCTTTGCAAACCCAGCGACCCCTGACCATTCCTTTGCTTCGAGCCATGCTCGACGAGAGTTAAGCGCATGAAACTGGCCTTGTTCGATTTAGACCAAACCTTGTTGCCATTGGACTCAGACCAATCCTGGGGTGAGTTCACCTTGAATTTGGGTTGGGTCGATCGACTGAGCTTTAAGCAACGCAATGACGCTTTTTATGCCGACTACAACGCGGGCTGCTTGGACATCCACGCTTATGTGCGGTTTGCCACCGAAGCGATGCGACAGCGCGGCTTGGTTCAAGCCCAAGAGGCGCACCAAGCTTTTATGCGTGAAGTGATTCAACCCGCCATCACACCCCAAGCACTGCAGCTTGTAGAGCAGCACCGTGCGCAGGGCGAGACTTTGGTGATGGTGACCGCCACCAACGAATTCGTCACGGGCCCCATCGCCCAAGCCTTTGGCATGGATGTGCTGTTGGCGGTTCAACTTGTGCGAGACGCACAAGGCAACTTCACCGGCGACATCGATGGCACGCCCAGCTTGCGCGAGGGCAAAGTCACCCGAGTGAATCAGTGGTTGGCCGAGCAAGGTTTGAGCTTGTCTGAGGTTCATGCCACCTTCTACAGCGACTCCATGAACGACTTGCCCTTGCTGGAAAAAGTCGATGTTCCGGTGGTCACCAACGCAGGCCCCGAACTCAAACAAATCGCCCAAGAGCGCGGGTGGCGTATCCTCGACCTTTTCGAGACTTCATGATCAGCAAAATCATTCACCGTTTGATGGGCCGCGCTGGCGCCAAACCTTCTTCCAAGTTCGGCCAACGGCGTGTCATCAGTGAAACGGTTCACGGCATAGACCACAGCTTGGTTGACGAGCGTGCCATGAACGTGGTGCGTACCTTGCAAGAGCGGGGTTTTGAGGCTTACATCGTTGGTGGCGCGGTGCGAGATTTGTTGGTGGGCTTAAAGCCCAAAGACTTTGATGTCGCCACCAACGCCACACCCGAAGAAGTGAAAGCTTGTTTTCGCCGCGCCTTCATCATCGGGCGGCGATTTCGCATCGTGCATGTGGTCTATGGGCGCGGGCGTGAACACGAGGTGATAGAGGTGTCCACCTTTCGCGCCCACCTTGACAGCAATGACGCCGAGCAAGTCAGTGGCAATGAGCGCACCAGCAAAAAAGCCCTGTCCAACATGACCCATGCGGTGGACGCCAGTGGCCGGGTGTTGCGCGACAACGTGTGGGGTCCCCAAGAAGAAGATGCAGCGCGGCGCGACTTCACCGTCAATGCCATGTACTACGACCCTCTCACCGGCGACGTGATCGACTACCACCATGGTTTGGAAGACGCCAAAAAACGCGTGCTGCGCATGATCGGTGACCCTGCCACTCGCTACCGTGAAGACCCGGTTCGCATCATCCGTGCCGTGCGTTTTGCCGCCAAATTAAACCATCTCGGCTTCAAACTCGAGCCCAGAACCGCCAAGCCCTTGAAAGCGTCGGTGGCGTTGTTGGCCGATGTGCCGCAAAGCCGTTTGTTCGATGAGATGCTCAAACTTTTGCAAACTGGACACGCTTTGGCCAGCATTGAGCAGTTGAAGACCTTGGGCATGGCCAAAGGTATTTATCCTTTGCTGGATGTGGTGGTTGAGCGGGTAGATTCCGATTTTGTGAAAGCGGCTTTGCAAGACACCGACCGGCGCGTGGGCGAGGGCAAGCCGGTTGCACCCAGTTTTTTGTTGAGCTGTGTGTTGTGGGCCGATGTGCGCGAAGGCTGGCAAGTGCGCAGCAACGACATGCCCACCTTTCCCGCTTTGCAAGAAGCGATTGAAGACGTGTTCAATGCCCGCATTGGCGACGTCTCAGGACGCGGCAAGTTGGCGGGCGATATGCGCGAAATTTGGACCATGCAACCGCGCTTTGACAAGCGAAGTGGCAGCGCCCCGTTTGGTTTGATCGACCAAGCCCGTTTTCGTGCTGGTTTTGACTTCATGCGACTGCGCGCCGAAGTGGGTGAGGTCGATGAAGAACTGGCCGATTGGTGGGAAACCTTCAGCACGGCCAATGAGGACACCCGCACGGACATGTTGCAAGCGGTCAAGCCAGCAGCACGTGCAGTGCGGGCTGACGGCACGCCCGTCGCTCGTAAACGCCCGCGTCGCCGCCGCAAACCCGCAGGCAACCCCTCTGCCTCTGGTGACAACAACGAAGCGTGAACCGGTCAGTGCCTATGTGGCGTTGGGTGCCAACCTAGGCGATGCAGCTTTGGCTGTGCGGCAAGCTTTGCTGGCCATCGCCGCTTTGCCACACACACAATTGCAGCAGGCTTCACCCTTGCTCAGCAGCGCCCCCGTAGACGCTGATGGACCCATGTATGTGAACGCGGTGGCGCACATCCAAACCGGCTTAAATGCAGTTGAGCTGTTGCAGGCTTTGCAACATATCGAGAATTCTGCGGGGCGTACCCGCGAGTACCACCATGCACCGCGCACCCTCGACTTGGATGTGCTTTTTTATGGGGAAGCGCAGATGCAAAGCGCCTATTTGATGCTGCCGCATCCACGTTGGCATGAGCGCGCTTTTGTGTTGCTGCCCTTGCACGTGGTCTGTCCAGACAAAGTCACGCCACAGATGCTTAAAGCGGTTGACTATCAGGCCGTCACGTGGCTTTCTTGAAGGCGATTTACTGCGATATTTTTCGCGCTTCTTCGATTTGCGTTTCGAAATAGCGCTGAAAGCCGTAGGCCAAGGTCGACAGCAAGGCGGTGGTGCCCACCATCAGCGACAACACCACCGCAACCACCGTTAGCCAGTTGGTGGCGCCGGCGGGGGACTCGATTTCCGCCTCGGGGTTGTAGATACTGTTCCAGCGCTCAGTAGACATCAAACCCCAATAAATGGCATTGAGAGCCGTGCCGGCAATGGTCATGCCCAAGAGTGGCACCAACCACCAGCTCAAAGGATCATCCAAACCAAAATCTTGGGCGCGCGAAAAACCGTACAAACCAATTAGGCTAGGCCATGGAAGGAGCCAAGCCAGCCCATCGCTTTTGCCAAACATGTAAAAACGGTGCAAGCCCACAGGCCCGCCGACAAAGCTCAGCCAAGTGGCCAGTGTTTTATTTTTCATGCAGCTGATTATCGTTTTGGCTGCGTGAGCTCGCCGGCGGGACTGGAATCTCCCGCCCCCAAGGCTTTTTGCATGAACACCGTGTCCAGCCACCGACCGTGCTTCCAGCCGCTGGCTTTCAAGATGCCGGTATGCGTAAAGCCCAAGCTGCGGTGCAGCGCTATGGAGCTGGCATTGGCCGAGTCGCCGATGACTGCAAGCATTTGACGAATATCCAGTGCCTCGCAATGGCGCATGAGTTCAGTCAACAAAGCGCGACCCAAGCCTTGGCCTGCATGCTCGGCGTGGATGTAAACAGAGTCTTCGGCCATGAACCTAAAAGCTGGGCGTGGCCTGAAGTTGCCCGCGTAGGCAAAGCCCAGCACCTCGGCACCATGACTGGCCACCAAAAAAGGCAAGCCTTTGGCCAGCACATCCGTGCGTCTGCGTGTCATCTCGGCAAGGTTGGGGGGCTCTAGTTCAAAGCTGCCCTTTCCATGCACGACATGGTGCGCGTAAATGGCGGTGATGCTGGCTAAATCAGCGTCTGAGCTTGGGCGTATGAGCAGGGCAGGGGGGTGCATGGCTTGTCAGTCTATAATGGCAGGCTTTTCAACGAGCGCTGGCCGGGTGGCCATGTTGCGTGTCTCATCGTTGAATCTAAGTCTGCACCCAAGGATAAACCATGGTCGTCATCCGACTTTCACGCGGCGGCGCAAAAGCCCGCCCTTTTTTCAATATTGTTGTGGCTGACAAGCGCGTTCGCCGCGATGGTCGTTTCATCGAGCGTATTGGGTTTTACAACCCCATCGCGGCCGGTGGTGAGGAAGGCTTGCGCATTGCCCAAGATCGACTGAGCTACTGGGTCGGCGTGGGTGCACAAACCTCGCCCACCGTGGATCGCCTCATCAAACAAGCCGGCAAAGTCGCCGCTTAAAGTCAGTTAAAAGCCCATGCAGCCCGCTTGGGAGCCTGCTGAATTACCAGCGGATGCTGTTGAAGTTGGGCGCATATTGGATGCTTGGGGCCTCAAAGGCTGGCTGAAAATCCTCCCCCACAGCGCCTCTCCCGAGGCGCTGTTTTCATCCAAGCGCTGGTTTTTGCAGCCCAATGAACGCGGCGCCTCCCCCTTTGGCGGCACGGTTTTGGTGAAAGTGCGTGAAGCCAAAGAGCACTCCGACAGCGTTGTGGCTTGTCTTCATGAGTTGGACGACCGAGACATCGCCCAAAGCCTCAAAGGTGCCCGCATCTTTGTTCCTCGCTCGAGTTTCCCCACCCCCGCCAGCGATGAATACTATTGGGTCGACCTCATAGGTTTGCAGGTACGCAACCGAGAAGGCGTTGACTTGGGTGAGGTCACCGAGTTGCTTTCCACGGGGCCGCAAACGGTTTTGGTGTTGCGCGACGCGGTAACTGACGCCGAAGGCAAACCCGTCGAGCGCATGATTCCTTTTGTCGCCGCCTACATCGATCAGGTTGATACCCAAGCCCGCCTCATCTTGGTGGACTGGCAAGCCGATTACTAAGGCCAGCAGTTCCCGCATACTGTGACCCATGCGTGTAGACATCATCACTTTGTTTCCCGAACTTTTCCCCGCTTTCTTGCAAGCGGGGGTGACGCGTCGTGCCTTTGACAGCGGTCAATTACAGGTCAAGACTTGGAACCCTCGCGAGTATGCCGTGGGCAATTACAAACGAGTTGACGACCGACCCTTTGGCGGTGGCCCTGGCATGGTCATGCTGGCCGAGCCACTGGCTGCTTGTTTGCAAGCCGTTCGCGCCGAGAGTGGTTTAGACAGAACTCAAGCACCGCTTTTGTACTTTTCGCCAGTAGGCCAGGTGTTGACCCAAAGCTTGGTTCAGGGCAGCGGGCAAACGCTTGGCGTGGTGCTGCTGTGTGGCCGCTATGAAGGCATAGATCAGCGCTTTATTGATACCTGTGTGGACCAGCAAATCAGTTTGGGCGATTTCGTACTCTCGGGCGGCGAGATTGCTGCCATGGCTTGGCTGGATGCGTTTGCCAGGCTGCAACCAGGCGTGTTGCATGATGAGCAAAGCCATTTGCAAGACAGCTTCACCCCCGCATTGAGCGGCTTGTTGGACTGCCCACATTACACCCGCCCCGAGGTTTGGCAAGACCTCGCCGTGCCGGCGGCCTTGCTGTCGGGTCACCATGCGCAGATTGCCACTTGGCGGCGCCAGCAAAGCCTGGCGCTGACAGGCCAAGCTCGCCCCGATTTGCTTGAAAAAGCTCGCCAATCGGGACTTTTGACCCCCGCAGACCAGCAACTCTTGGCTAAATCCGTCCAGCCCTAGTTAGCCAGCTATAATGGCAGGCTTTCGATCCTCTGGATGGCCGCCTCGTGTTTTAAACACCATAGGCCTTTTGTGTAGCGCATCCATGATCATTGTGAGGACATCATGAATCTCATCCAAATTCTGGAAAAAGAAGAAATCGCCCGTATGGGTAAAAAAATCCCGGTTTTCGCCCCTGGCGACACCGTGGTGGTCAGTGTCAATGTGGTCGAGGGAACTCGCAAGCGTGTACAGGCCTTCGAAGGCGTGGTCATTGCCAAACGCAACCGCGGCATCAACTCCAACTTCATCGTTCGCAAAATGTCCAGCGGCGAAGGCGTTGAGCGTACCTTTCAAACTTACAGCCCTTTGATTGCCGCCGTTGAAGTCAAACGCCGTGGCGATGTTCGCCGCGCCAAGTTGTACTATTTACGCGACCGTAGCGGAAAATCTGCCCGTATCAAAGAAAAACTCACAGCCAAAGCCACACCAGCGGCAGCAGCCAAGTAAGACCTGGTCTCTGGTCTTACGCCAAACCGCCCCAGCCAACGCTGCGGCGGTTTTTTTCTGACCCAACTTCATCCAACCTTGTTCACTTTTTCCCAAATTCCTAATTTTTCCGCTGAGAATTCAGAGGTCTTGGGCCGAGACGGGCATTTGCCGCAGGTACCCGCCCACCGTCTGGACCCCACGGGTTTGCGTCAACATTTTGCCAATCCGCCTGCATGGCAACCTGAAATTTTGCAAGAACCGCCTTTGGCACCCAAGCCACCAGTGGCGGCATCGGTGTTGATTGGTGTGGTGATGCGACCCATACCCACCATCTTGTTGACGCTCAGGACTGCCCACCTGTCGACACATTCCGGTCAAATTGCCTTGCCTGGGGGACGACAAGACCCAGAGGATGCAAACGCGGTGGCGGCCGCTTTGCGCGAATCCCACGAAGAGGTGGGACTGGACCCCGCGCATGCAGAAGTCTTGGGGGAGTTGCCCATTTATGTCACGGGGACAGGTTTCAAGGTCACACCTGTTGTGGCACTGCTAAACCCCGCCATGCGTTTGAGCGCCAACCCCCACGAGGTAGCTCAGGTGTTTGAAGTACCTCTGGCCCATGTGATGGATCCTGCCAACCATTGCCGTCATGCAGTGCTTTGGTCTGGGCACAGGCGTGAGTGGTTTTCCATGCCCTACCAAGATGGCGAGCAAAAACGTTTTATTTGGGGTGTTACAGCAGGTATTTTGCGTAATTTTTACTGTTTTTTAAGCACAGACCCCCATTAGCCTAGGCTTGGACACCAAGGCTTGACTATCATGTGGATATGAGTTTTATTGCACTTTTATTTGCATTCTTGCTTGAGCAAGCGCGCCCTTTGAGTTTTGGCGAGGGTTTGGAACGGGCTTGCCAAGCTTGGTGTGACAAAGTGCGTCACTCACTTGATACAGGGGATTCGCGTCATGCTTGGGCCGCCTGGGGTGTAGCGATAGGCTTTCCTTGCATCATGGCAACAGTGATTCATGCTTTGCTTGCGTGGTATTTGGGTTGGATTTTTGCGTTGCTGTGGAGCGTGGCGGTTTTGTATGCCACCTTGGGGTTTCGCCATTTCAGCCACCACTTCACCACGATTCGACAAGCGCTGTCTGTAGGCGATGATGTTTTGGCCAACACCTTGCTTTCGCAATGGTCAGGGGCCAAAGGGGAAAACCTTACTCGCGCAGAAATCATTCGCCATGTGATCGAGTACTCAGCCATTGCTGCGCACCGCCATGTGTTTGGTGTGGTTGTCTGGTTTGTCGTTCTGGCCGGTTTGGGTTTAGGACCTGTGGGCGCGGTGTTTTACCGATTGAGTGAGTTCTTGTCGCGTACCTGGGGCGAGAACGTCGATGCGTCAGCTTCCACTTTGGGTCACAACAGTCCGGCCCTAGAGGCAAGTGCTGCCCTTGCATGGCGCAAGACCGACTGGTTGCCCGCAAGACTCACAGCATTGAGCTTTGCCGTGGTCGGCAACTTTGAAGACGCGGTGCAAGCTTGGCGCAATGACGCTTCGCATTTCCCCGACACCAATGACGGCGTGGTGTTGGCGGCAACCTCGGGTGCTATTAATGTGCGCTTGGGTGGCAAGAACTTGGGCCCAACAGATGAAGAGCAACTGCTGAACCCTCAAGCGGTGGAGACCACCGCCGGCCGCGAGCCGGAGTTATCGCATTTGCGCAGCATGGTGGGCTTGGTTTGGCGAGCCGTAGTCATGTGGATGCTGTTGCTCGCGCTATTGACTTTGGCGCGGCTGCTAGGTTGAGTGGGCCTTTAGTCTCAGTAAGTTTTAGGTGCAGATAATTCTGCAAACAACTCGGTGTAAATTTTGTAGCGCCCCGAGTCAATTTCTTTCCGCGCCAAAGCATCCCGCACGCCGCAATCGGGTTCATGCACATGGCTGCAATTGTGAAACTTGCAATGATCGGCGTGGGCATCGATATCGGGCATACAAGAAGCCAAACTGCTCGCAGCAATATGGTGCAAGCCGAAAGCTTGAAACCCAGGCGAGTCCATCAAGGCGGTTTTTTTAGCTGCATCCATCCAATACCAAGTGGTGGATGTGGTGGTGTGTTTGCCAGACTGCAAGGCTTGCGAGATGATGTTGGTTGCGGCATTGGCGTTGGGCACCAATCGATTGATAAGCGTACTTTTTCCCGCACCCGAAGGGCCGAGCACCAAGGTGACACGCTGACCAAGCTCGCTGCGCAAATCGGTCAAATCAAACGCATCATTTTTCAGGCTCAGAGGCAAAACTTTGCAACCCAATTGCTGGTAGGCAAGAAGCTTTTGCCAAGCACGCTCGAAAGCTTCTGTGAGGTCTTGCTTGTTCAGACCAATTAAAGTGCGTATGCCTTCATGGCGTGCCGCAATCAAGGCACGGGACAACTGGCTTTGTGAAAAATCGGGCTCGGCCGCTACCAGCACCAACACTTGGTCGATATTGGCTGCAAAGGATTTGGTGCGAATTTCATCTTGTCGATAAAAAAGATTTTTTCGCGTGTCTACCGACTCTATGCTGCCGCCGTCTTCACTGGCCGTCCATTGCACATGGTCGCCCACAACGGCATGGTTTTTCTTGCCTCTGGGGTGGCAAATTCTGCGCTCGCCCTCGGCGTCCTCTACCCAAACATGGCGGCCGTGACTGGCGACCACCAAGCCCCCATTGGTCATGCCGAGAGGCGGGCCAAGCGCTGCGCGGCCGGTGGGTGGGAATGGTAAAAAGCCACGTACAAGGGATCCGGTGTCAGCGTAGACGCGTTGTCTTGGTAGAGCTTGAGCAGTGCTTGGCGCAAATCGGCGCCATTGGCATATTGGCAGGCAAACGCATCAGCTTCAAACTCATGTTGCCGTGAACGCGCAGAGTGCCAAGGCGTGGTCACAAAGGTGACCAAAGGCACAAACATCATGAACAACAACAAAGCCATTGCATCGTTGGCACTGGCTAAGTGGGGTTGAATTCCCAAGCCTTGATAAAACCAACTTTGTGAGCTGAGCCAGCCCAGTCCCGCCAATCCTGCCAGTGTGAACAGAAAACTGTTGAACAACGATTTGGGTATGTGCTTGAGTTTGGCATGCCCCAACTCATGTGCGAGCACGGCTTCCATTTCATCGGCATTCAATTGCTTGAGTAGGGTGTCAAAAAATACCACGCGCTTTTGCTTACCCAAGCCTGTAAAAAAAGCATTGGAGTGTGCCGAACGGCGGCTTCCATCCATGACAAAAAAACCATTGGCTTGAAAACCAGTGCGCTGCATCAAGGCCATGACACGGGTTTTGAGTGCGGCATCTTCCAAGGGTTGAAATTTATTGAAAAGCGGCATGATGACGCTGGGCGCCAACCACATCACAAACAACTGGTAAACCACCAGCACACCCCAAGCAATCATCCACCACCAAGCGCCACCCGACTGCATCAGGTACAGCACGAACCACAGCAGGGGCAGACCCAACACGGCACCCAGCAAACTGGCTTTAAGCATGTCTGTCAGCCAAAGGCCCAAAGTCATTCGGTTAAATCCAAACGCTTGTTCAATTTTAAAAGTTTGTATATAAGACAAAGGCAAGCTGACCACGCCGCTGATGAGCATGAAGCTCAACACCAAACTGATTTGTTGCCACATACCGGGCCCCATCAGTTCTAACAACCACTGATCGAGCAAGCCCAAACCGCCTAGCAAGGTCCACATCACCAGCATGGCCGTATCTAGCGCCATGTCCCATTGGCCTAAGCGCAATTTGGCAATAGTGTAATCGGCTGCTTTGTGGTGAGCCGCGGTGTCTATGGTGGCTGCAAATGCCTCGGGCACTGCCGCTCGGTGCTGCGCCACATGACGCATTTGCCGATTGGATAGCCAAAATTTAAGGAGCAAGTTGAGCACCAGCAGGCTGGTGAAAACCAAGGTGAATGTGTAAGCGGTTGTCATGCAACTAGTTTAGGGGACAATGACTCTCATGAATTTAACCGTTACAAACAGTACCGTGTCGCCAGAGACTATTTTGTTGGCCAAGTCAGATGACAACCTTATTTGGCTTGACTGTGAGATGTCGGGGCTCGATCCCGAAAAAGAACGTTTGCTAGAAATTGCTTTGGTTGTGACCGGACCGCATTTGACGCCACGAAAAGAAAGCCCTGTGTGGGTTGTCCACCAATCTGATGCTGTGCTCAATGGCATGGACGCGTGGAACAAAGGCACCCACGGCAAAAGCGGATTGATAGACAAAGTCAAGGCTTCCACCTTGGATGAAGAGCAAGTGCAAGAGCAACTCATCGCTTTCATCAAGCCATTTATTTCTAAAGGCATTTCGCCTATGTGTGGCAACACCATCAGCCAAGACAGACGCTTTTTGGTGAAGTACATGCCCAAGTTTGAAGCTTGGTTTCACTACCGCAATTTGGATGTCAGCACGCTGAAAGAACTTTCCAAGCGATGGAAACCCGAGGTTTATGCGGCTTTTAAAAAACGTCAAAGCCATACCGCTTTGGCTGATGTTCATGAATCTATAGATGAGTTAATTCATTACAGAGAGCACTTTTTAAAACTTTAAAAAAATATTTCTCAGGGTAGACCCTAATCCGTGCGAGAATACACCTCGTTGGGTCGATGACCCACTTGCTACATCTGCCTCACACCTTGGGTTCATAGAATTGAACCACGCCAACATTCATTGATGGCTTGCTTGTTTGAAGGTTGATGTTTTTTTCCAACCTTTGAACGGAGCGCCCGCCGCTTAGGCAGGGCTTTATCTATGACTGAATTGAATTCCCACGTATTGGCCGATGCTGTTGACGCAACTGACGATTTACAACAAACCACATCGCTTGTAACGCCTAAAGAACCTGCCAAGGTAGACGGCTCTGGTTTTGTTGAAATGGGTCTGGCCCCAGAGTTGTTGGCCGCACTTCGCGACTTAACTTTTACCCAGCCGACCACCGTTCAAGTTCGCGCTATTCCATTGGCTTTGCAAGACAACGCCGACAAACCCGCCAACGATTTATTGGTCTCTAGCCAAACGGGCAGTGGTAAGACCGCAGCTTTTTTGTTGCCTGTGTTGCACACCTTGCTGCAACAACAACAGCAACAAGAAAAAGACGAGAACAAAGCCTGGGCCGACAAGGTTGCCCAAGCTGTTGCACGTGGTGAAGAAGCACCCAAAAAACAGCGCCGAAAAAATCCTACAGATACCCGTCATGTCAAACCCGCTAACCCTGGTGCTTTGATTCTTTGCCCCACCCGCGAACTCGCACAGCAAGTCGCTAAAGACGCCATCGATTTGGTGCGTCATTGCAAAGGACTGCGTATCGCTTGTGTGGTGGGTGGCATGCCTTACCCCTTACAAATTGCACGTTTGCACAACGCCGACCTCGTGGTGGCAACACCGGGACGTTTGTTAGACCTGCAGCGTTCCAAACAATTGCATCTCGATAAAGTTCAGTTTTTGGTGGTTGATGAGGCAGACCGCATGCTGGACTTGGGTTTTGCCGAAGACTTGGCCGAGGTGCATAAACTCACCCAGACCCGTCGCCAGACCATGATGTTCAGCGCCACGTTTGCACCCCGTATTCAGCAGTTGGCTGCTCGCATCATGCGCGCCCCACAGCGTTTACAAGTGGACTCACCCCAAGAGGCACATGCCAATATCAAACAAGTCCTTTTTTGGGCTGACAGCCAACAACACAAACGCAAACTGCTCGATCATTGGTTGCGCGACACCACTATTGACCAAGCCATTGTTTTTGCTTCAACCCAAATCGAATGTGATGCTTTGGCGGAAGACTTACAACAGGTGGGTTTTTCAGCCGTTGCTTTGCACGGTGCGCTGAGCCAAGGTTTGCGCAATCGCCGTTTGCAAGCTTTGCGCGATGGCCGAGTGCAAATTTTGGTAGCCACCGATGTGGCTGCACGCGGTATTGACGTTCCCAGCATCAGCCATGTGTTTAATTTTGGTTTGCCCATGAAACAAGAAGACTACACCCACCGAATTGGCCGCACAGGCCGCGCAGGGCGGGACGGCTTGGCCGTGACATTTGCTGAATGGCGTGACCGTCGCAAAATTTTGGACATCGAGCATTTCACCCAACAGCCTTTGCGCGTGGACATGATTCCTGGCTTAGAGCCCACCCAACGCGCGCCCCGCGCACCCAGTGGTGCAGAACCCAAGCGATTTGGCAAACCGTCAGGCGGCAGATCTTATGCAGGCCCCAAACGCACACCTGGTTTTAAGCCACGGGGAACTTCCCGATCCTAAGCAAAGACTTGGGGTCTATCGCTCGTTGAGTGAATTTCCCTAGGTCTTAATGACGGGTTTCATCAAATAGTTGAGCAGGGTGCCGGTACGGATATCGATGCTCGCGGTCATGCCGGGTTTGACTTCAATCTGTGTATGCTTGGGGTTTGCTTGCGTCTTGTCTAAACGTATATTGACCTTGTAGTACACACTTGGCTGACCGTTGGGTGTATTGACCAAAGAGCCTTGTGCATTTGTGTCTGAAAGCGTGTCAGGGCTGATTTCAATTAACTCTCCCGTCAGGTTTCCATAAAGGCTCGAGTCATAGGCGTCCAAAGAAATTTGTACTTTTTGCCCAACGACCAAATGGCCGATATCTGCCGGCAAAACCTTAGATTCGATCAATAAGTTGTCGCCCACAGGCGCTATGTTCATGAGTTCATCGCCGGGTCTGAGTACGCCACCCAAGGTGTGAATTTTCAAGCTTTTCACCACGCCATCCATGGGGGCTGTTAGGTCAGTGTGATAGAGCAGATTTTCTGCACCGTTGAGTTTTTGCAATTGAACCGAGAGTTCATCTTCAATACGCGTCAATTCTGTTCGGGTTTCTTGCAGATATTTGTTTTTGCTGGCGGTCATTCGACCTTCAATTTCGGTCATCCACCGGGTGAGCATGCGCCAACCACCATGCCCAGACTTGATCACTTCGGCACCTTCAATGCTTTCGACCAAGATGCCAGTTTTGAAATTGCTTAAAGCGGAGGCTTGGTTGGTCAAAACTTCAAGACGCTTTCTACTCCACACACCAATAATCAAAGAAACCATGAAGAAAAAGAGCGGCACCACACACAATATGGGATGACCAATAAACCCCATCAGCACTAAAAATATGATGACAAAAGGAGCATCCACTATCAGATGGGTTGCGGTGGTCGTCAGAAACCCTCTGACGGTTTGGTAGGCGTTCATTTGTGCTGCCAAACTTCCTACGCTGGAAGGCATTTGGTCCAGTCGCACTGAGAGCAAGCGCATGAATACAGTTCGCGATAAGCTTTGATCTACTGAGTTAATGAGCAAGTCATGAATGGAGGATCGAGCATGTTTCATCAGGTGTTCGATCACCATCGCAACACACCAATGGTCAGCACCGTTAAAGTTTGGGTTGCATTGGTCGGTATCACACTGTTGTAAATTTGCATGCTGTAGAGGGATGTACCCAAGGCCAGCAAATTGATGGTCACTGTTGCCAGTAAAATTTCAAACAATCGCGAAGGATATAAAAAAAGCTGTTTTTTGATCAAGCTGTAGACAGGACTGTTGGAAGCCTCAAATGGTGTTGACAAGGACAGTTTGGCGAGTTGGGTCAGCGCTTGTTCTGGCAAATCGCTGGTTGCTTCGTCAAACTTTTCTGCTCATCGCTCCATGTCTCAATGACCCATTGTTTATGAGCATTTTGCCCTCGTAAAACAAACCAACCGATTGATGGGTGGTGTGCCAACAGGGGCATATTGGCTGGGTCAGGTTTGCGTTTCCACTGAGGCGCAGGCAACATCAATATGCGTGAAATTTTCCCCAAGGTTTGCTTGGTAGGGTGAGGATTGCTTTTCAAAACCTCATCAATGGCTTGCATCAATGCATTCCGGTCGATGGGGTTTTGCTGAAGCTGAGCTATGCGCATCAAAGATGCTGAGAGTGCGGTGCTCATTGTGTGGGGCTTTTCTGAGAATAACTGTCACTTGTCAAAATATGCTTTGCATTTCAGAACCACGAATTTCCGCCAACTGAGATTCGTTTTGCACGACATCTCGCACAACGGTCATCAAGTCCAGCCAAGTTTTACGTCCTGAGTTAAATTGCCTCTCGAAGGATTCAAACACCGAGGCAGATGCCTGCAATGCGCCCTCAATGGATTTAGTTCGCTGTGCAATAGATTCAAGCACGGTCAGATCGTTAAGTACTTGTCCGCGGATGAGTTTTTGTTGAGCAAGAATTTCGAATTCGCTGGCATCATCTTGGTACTTGGCGCCTTTGATTTGGGACAGGCTTGAAAAACCTGGCCCAAATTTACTGGTCACCCCCAAAAAAATTCGACTGTTTGCGTTGTTTTCTCAGCCTGAAAAGTAGTTGCCGTATTGGCGTTCAGCTCGCAGGTAAATATGAGGTTTGAGGGCAGACTCTTTGTCTTGCACGTTGGCGCGAGAAATAAGCGCTTTTGCTTTGGCCTTTTGTAATTCTGGCGAATACATTTGTGCATTCGCGAGCAAACTGTCAATCATCAAAGTGGGAATCACAGGACCACTCATATCCTTTTTGAGCTCATCTGATGTCAAAGGCGAATCGGTTAATTCGCCTAATTTCTGTATGGCCAAATCGGCTTGCAATTTGGCTGAAAATAATTCTGCATAGGTTGCGTCGATCCGTCCTTGTACCAGGCTTAAATCGCTGGCCGGTGAAACACCTTCGTTGATTCTGTTCTTTGCTTGCTGTAAGAGCTTTTGATGTACCGCCAAACTTTTTGCAATCGATTGGGTTTTTCCGTATGCGATGACCCATTCCGTATAGGCTTGCACCACGCGCAAAGCGATTTGACGACGCGTCTCATTCACACTGGCTTGACTGAGGGTTAAATTACTCTTGGCCTTGTCCATTTGAGATGCGAACTGGCCACCATTGAAAATCGGTTGGGTAATGCGTATTGTTGCCACCCTATCACCACCTATGTAGGTGGGGTCAGAGCTGCTTTTTCTGACACTTTCGAAACTCAGCTGAGGTGTTGGGTATTTTTGGTATTGAGCCGTTTCAATTCCTAATTGAATAGATTTTTCTTTCGATTACTGCGAACGTATGGAGGGATGTGAATTGATCGCAAGTTGAATCAACTGCCCCAAATTTAAAGTTTGAGCCCCAGCCAATCTGTGACACAAAAGACAAATTATTGCGGTTACGATTAAAGCCGATTAAATCTTTGAAGGGTGAGGAATAACTAAGCTTGTCAAATGTAATCAATTTTGAAAATAATCCCATAAATTACATGAAAATCGGTGAGGAACAAAGGCAATTTGTTCTCTCATCTTGCTAAGTCGTTGCAAAACAACCTCGGACGGGTAAAAACGCGATTTATTTTTAAGATTTTAAAATTTTGCTCGGCTTTTTGAATTATTTCAAAAGTACCTAATAATATAAAATTAATACCACTAATTGTTAAATTTTATTTGGTAATTTTGTTGATTATTGCGATCAGATAAATTTTCTTGAATTAAATCAATAACTTCGATAAAAAACTTAATATATTCATTCTTTGCTAAGATGGACATCAAGGAGCAAGCATGGCTAATCAATCCGATTCTTTAGAAAGCGTTGTCATTGGCGACGGCGTGGTTGTCAAGGGTGCATTTACTGTGCCTTCCAAGGCCGTTATCAACGGCGTGATTGAAGGCGACTTGACTGCAGAAGAGGTCTTGATTGGACCCACGGGACGCATCACTGGGCGTGTTTCTGCCAAAGTCATCGACGTTCGTGGCCAGCTGCACAACACCATCGTCAGTGAAAAGAGCTTGATTGTTCGTACCACCGGTAAAATAGTTGGCAAAATTCACTATTCAGAAATTGAAATTGAAAAGGGTGGCGAAATTGAAGGCGCACTTAGTCAAGGTGCTGAGCCGCCCGCACAGCCCGCATCTGCCCCTGGGTCTGCAAAGCCATAACTAATTTCAAGAGTTACCGCTAGTTTTATGCGTATTTCGCCCAGTCATCTTTTATCCCAATTACGTTCTCTGTCGCGTACTTTGCGCCACCTTTGGGTGCGTGATTACCATGACGTCAAACTCATTCTCGAGCAAAGCGGGGATCTGCGCTATTTCAGCATACCCGCTGGTTTTCAGCGTTTATTTGCGCGAACCGCTATCGTGGTGAGCAGTGTTGTTTTGTTGAGTTTGGTGGTCTTGAGTGTGACTTCTTTTTCTCTGGCAATCAGTCGCTCTCGCTTAGAGCGGTCTCACGAAGAGGTCTTTCGAGCGCTGATCAGTAGCACGACAGAATCGCAGGATGCCGACCCTGCGCAAACTTTGACTGAAGAACAAATGGTGACTTTGGCGCAAACCATACGCGACCGTGATATGAGCATTCGACGCTTTGTAGAAACGTCCATGGTGGCTGTGTCTGAAGAGAACGACACTCTCAAAACTCAGCTGGAAACCTCGGGTTTAACTGAAAAAATTGTCAAAATCATTCAGCAAAACTCGCCTAATGGTGGCTTCAACTTGGACAGTGATTTGCAATCCAACCCCTTGATGCGCGGAAAAGTCGCAGAAGAGTTGTCGACCAATCGCTCCTTGCGCGAAGTGCTTTACGCTTTGCCTAATCGCATGCCTATTTCCAACTTCAGTCTTTCCTCTGACTTTGGTATCCGTAAACATCCTATGACGGGCAAGTCTCATTTTCATACGGGCGTGGATCTGATGAGTGAAGCTGGTGACGATAAAATTTACTCTGTTAAGCCGGGCGTGGTGGTTATGTCAGAATTCCATCCCCAGTATGGCAATACAGTTGTTGTCCGTCACTCCAATGGGGTGGAGTCACTTTATGCCCACATGGCCCAGTTGCTGGTCAAAGTGGGAGACAAGGTGACAACCGACAATGTCTTGGGCTATATTGGCAACACAGGATTCTCGACTGGCAAGCATCTTCATTTTGAGATATTGGTGGGCGGCTATCCTGTGAACCCTCAAAAAGTGATACGAACCGCCCAATATGTTCAGCAAATCGAAAACAAACAGCCCTAATCCAACTGCTGCGAACCAAGCAGATACGCCTTCGTCTGTTGTACCCGTACAGTCACCAGCCACAAGCGAACCGGTCCCGTTAGCTCAACCACAGAGAAACACCATGATGGACATCATTTCTTCTAATGCCTCTAAACCCTCTATTTTGAGCGAGGGTTTTTCCTTTCGTGGTGAAATTTCAGCCAAGGGTGCCATTCATGTTGAGGGCTCTCTTAATGGTCAAGTTCAGGTTGATGAACTCACCATTGGCTCTCGCGGCCAGGTCGAGGGCGTGGTGACTTGTTCTAGCCTGCACATTAAAGGTAAGTTTTCCGGTACCGCCACTTGCAGCGAGTTGATCGTGACCTCTTCTGCCTCCGTCGACGGCCATGTGGTTTACCAAACACTCTCTGTGCAAAAGGGCGCTTCTATCAAGGGCGAGTTGCTGCTGGTAAAGTAAAGCCTTTCGCTGACCCGCTTAAGGCTTGGAATGTCGGACGTTTCTCAAATAGATGGAAGTGTGGTTCGCTTGCGCCGCGAAGCCCAAGGCTGGGCCGTGATCGATCTTGCTGCCAGAGCCTGTTTATCAGTTAAACAGATACGCCAGATTGAAGAGGGCGGCCTTAGCTCTTTTTACAGTGAAAATGTCAAACTGACAGCAGCCAAAAAAGTGGCGTCTCTGTTGGAGTTGAGCGAGGCTCAATTATTTGGTCAAGTACCGCTGTATCCCCCCCAAGCTGAAGAGGAATCTCTTTTATTCGCTGCAGGCAGTGAGCCTTTTGGCATGAATTCGGCTGCTGCTTTGCCAGCATCTATCGAATCAACAGGGGTACATTTAAGTCGAAGCGAACCTTTGCATTTTTTGGCGCAGCCTCCCGAGGTGGAATGGGCGGCCGAATCTCAGGATGAAGAAATCAGCAAACCCAAAGACGTTGAAATGGTCACAACTTCTGCATTGCCGGACCCCACGTCAAATGACCCCTTGGTGCAGACCCCAGGCCCTTCAGGCAATTACTTCTTGAAAATTCTGGTTTTGTTTTTAGTCGCTATTGCTGTCGCCGCCTTGCTGCGTCCTAAGGGACTCGAAACGAACACAACCGCGCCTGAGGCGGCTACTGGGCAGAGCATGACCTCAACTGTGGCCCAACCCCCAACCGATGGCGCATCGCCGCCAGAAGCGGCCACGGTCTCTCCAGTAGGGACTGTAAATGGATCAGCTGAAGTTCCAGTGACCCCTTCAGCAGTTGGCGCAGCACCCACCAGCACGGGAACCGAGCGTTAAGTTTCAGCTCCCATAGCCAACGCCGCTGCGCGTGAAGCTTGGGCCTCATGGGCCGGCGCGGGCTGCAATGGCCAGCCAGACATATGCGTGGCTGACAAATTTTCCAAGGCTTCAATCCACAGCGGATCGTCATTTAGGCAGGGGATATAGCTGTAAGACTCTCCGCCTTCTTCGATAAAAGCCTCTTTAACTTCCATGGCGATTTCTTCTAGGGTTTCTAAGCAATCGCTGACAAAGCCAGGGCAAACAATATCAATAGATTTCACCCCTTGGTGGGCCATCTCTCTTACCGTGGGCTCGGTATAGGGCTCCAGCCATTTGGCTTTGCCAAAGCGCGATTGAAAGCACACCTTGTATTGTTCCTTGGACAAACCTAAAGCTTGCGCTAACAAACGTGCGGTTTTATGGCACTCGCAATGGTAGGGGTCGCCCAATTTCAGGGTGCGAGCAGGAACCCCATGAAAGCTCATCACCAACAGTTCTTTGCGGCCATTGCTTTGCCAATGGCGTTGTATGTTGTCAGCAAGTGCCGCGATATAGCCAGGGTGGCCGTGGTAGTTGTTGACAAAGCGTAACTCTGGCACACGACGGGTACGCAAACCCCATGTGTATACGGCATCAAATACGCTGGCCGTGGTGGTGGCGGAATACTGGGGGTAGGCAGGTACCACCAGCACGCGGTCTACGCCTTCGCGCTTTAAATCATCCAACACATCAGACACGGCAGGTGAGCCATAACGCATGGCCAAGCGCACTTGCACGCCGCGAGGTTTCCACACTTCATGCAAGGCGTCAGCCTGACGCTGCGACCACACTTTAAGGGGGGAGCCTTCTGACGTCCAAATGCTGGCGTATTTTTGGGCAGATTTCGCAGGTCTGACACGCAAAATGATGCCGTGCAAGATGAGTAACCACAAAAAACGGGGAATCTCCACCACCCGCGGATCGCTTAAAAACTCGGCTAAGTAGCGGCGCAAAGCTGAAGCTGTAGGAGCGTCTGGGGTGCCAAGGTTGCAGTAAACGATGGCGGTTCGAGAAGGCTGCCCATGGCTGTAGCTGGGCTCTTGGGCAAAACGGGGTTCGATAGGCATGACTATATTTTCACTTATTGCCAAAAAGAGGGTTTAAGCGGGTTGTTTCAATGCGTCTACAGCAGCAAAACCGCTTCGAACAGCGGCTTCGATGGTGGCGGGGTAGGGTCCAGCCACATAGTCGCCACAGGCCACCACACCTTCGCATACCTGCAAAGGCGGACGTTCAAGCGCCGGGACACAGGCAAAGGTGGCGCGTTTTTCCACAACCGTGGTGATTAAAGCGGCGTCAAAAATACCCAGTTGATCAGGCAGTTGCCGCATCACATCAGCGGTGATGGCGTTGCGCTCGCCAAGGCTTGAGCTGGCCACCAAAGCCACCACACCTTTGAGCTGCGGCTCTGTGCTGAGGCGGCCTTTGTCAAAAGCAAATTGCGCTGGCGCGTGGTCGCTGCTGGTCATGGCCACCATGGGGGATGGCCAGTTCAAAGCTTGCTGGGTACGCACATACACGGTGCTGATGGCGGTGTGTGCCAAGGCACTGGCCATTGCTGACCATTCAGGAGCCATCGTTTGCGTCAGAAGCGCCGCCTCCCAAGGCGGACAAGCCAGCACCACGGGCGCGTTGAGCCAAGGTTCAAGGGTTTGCACACGTTGGTGGGTTTGCACCACCGCCCCTCGGTGGCTCAACCAAGCCAGGGCTGCATCAGGCATCAGCCGACCCAAATCCACCCGGGGCAGCAACAGGTCGCTGCCGCCCTGACCCGACCACAAAGCGTCTTTAAGCACTGTGAGGAAAACCTGCCCACTGGCCAGATGAGGCGGCAGGTTCAAGGCTGACACACACAAAGGCTCTATCAGCGAGTTCATCACTTGGGAGGGGATGTTTCGGCACAACTGGGCCACGTTCATCTGCGCTTGGCAGCGAAAGCCTTGGCGCTGCCATTGGCCAGCAACGCGTAGCAGTGTGAATTTGTCGCCCCAAGACCAGCCTTTGGCCATACCCACGCCGATCAGCAGGTTGAGCGGCGCGGGCAGACGAGGCAAGGCCAAACCTTCACCCTCTATGTTTTGCAATCGCAAAGGCATGCGCCACAAAGCATTTTGGGAATCAACACCTACGGTTCTCATCAGGTGCAAGGTATCGCGGTATGCGCCGATAAAGATGTGTTGGCCGTTGTCTAAGGCCAAACCATCGTGCATGACCCGCCTTGCGCGGCCACCCAATTGCGGCGCAGCTTCTAACAAGCGAACCGTAAACCCATGCTCAGTGGCGCGAACCGCTGCGGCCAAGCCCGCCCAACCACCACCAATGATGGTCAAGTGGCTCAAAAACGCCCCAAGGCCTGCATTTTCCAAGCCAGCCAAAATTTGCGCAAAGGGGTGAGGGCCACACGTTGGCGTAGCACGGGGAAGCCGGCTGACTCAATTTCAGTCAGTAAGGTGCGGTAAATACTGGCCATCATCAAGCCAGGTTTTTGGTGGCTTAAATCGGCCGCAGGAAGTTTTTCCAGCGCTTCTTTGTAAGTGCGCTTTGCGCGCGCTGACTGAAAAGCCATCAAGGCCTGAAAGGCGGGTGTGTCGCGGCGTTCAAGGATGTCTTGGGCGGTGACTTGAAACTGCTGCAGCTCATTCATGGGCAGGTAGATGCGACCTCGCAAGGCGTCTTCCCCCACATCACGGATGATGTTGGTGAGTTGAAATGCCAAGCCCAGTTGGTGGGCGTAAGCAGTTGTCTCGGCTTGGGTTTGACCAAAAATACGCGCAGCCACTTCCCCCACCACGCCAGCGACCAAATGGCAGTAAGTTTGTAAGCCGGCAAAGTCGAGGTAGCGGGTTTGGTGCAAATCCATCTGACAACCTGCAATCACATCCAGCAGGTGTTGGGCTGTGATACCAAACTCGTCACTCAGGGGCATCAATGCCTTCATCACAGGGTGCTGGGCATGACCGGCAAAACTATTTTGCACCTCGGTCATCCACCAATGCAGTTTTTGGGCGGCGACAGAGGGGTCTTGCACTTCGTCCACCACATCATCAACCTCTCGGCAAAATGCATAAAAAGCGGTGATGGCGGCGCGCCTAGGCGGCGGGAGAAACAAAAAAGCGTAATAGAAACTGCTGCCTGAGGCGGCTGCTTTTTGTTGAACATAGTCTTGCGGCGTCATGGCCGCGATTGTGGCATTGACAATCTATCGGGTGTGTCACATGGGTTTGCGCATACAGCAAGCACGCCAAGCCATCAAGGCAAAGTCTGGGCCTGCAAGTACAGGTCGGGAGCGATGAGGGTCTACCCGTTCGAGCTTGTCCAATATTCGCAAGCCCCCTTGCACCACCAAACGCAGCTCCCAGCCTCCGCGACCCGCCACCTTGTGCACCAAGGGGCTGCCTTGCTGCATCAAAGCGCGGGCATAAGCGATTTCCTCAGTAAGTTGGGCGCCGTTGGGCAGGTAATGCCGCCCGCGTGGAATATCTTCGCTCAAGTCTTGCCAAAAATTTATCAGCTGCAAAGCCGAACAAATCGCGTCGCTTTGGGACAGTGACAGCTTATCGTTGACCCCATACAAATGCAATAAAAGTCGCCCCACAGGATTGGCCGAACGTCGGCAGTAGTCAAGCAACTCAGTGCGGGAACCGTAGCGCCGTTGATCGCGGGTGTAAGACACATCTTGGGCAAAGGCGTCAAGCAGATCGAAAAGAGCCTGTAAAGGCAGGTTATGCGCTTGGATTTGCGCTGACAAAGCTTGAAATACCCGCGGCCAGTGTTGGCTGACATGGGTGCCAGAAGCAGCACAAGTCAGCAAATCTTGCTTAAAAGCTTGCAATTGGCGCAAGCGGGTGTCGGCGTGCGCGTCCCCCTCGTCGGCGATGTCGTCAGCGGTGCGGGCAAAGTGGTAGATCGCTAATACCGCTGGACGCAGGCGCGGCGGACACAACCATGAGGCGACAGGAAAGTTCTCGTAATGATCTATGTTTGGCATGGTTTGACCTTTGTTGCTTGACAAATCGAGGATTGGGAATTAAATTACTAACCAGTTGGTCATTAATATTCCCCTCAGAAAGCTCCCCCATGCCTCGTTTATTAAGATTTTGCCTGTCCGCAGCAATGATAGGTGGGCTTTTAGCTTGCTCGCCACCCCCAGCCAAACAAGAGCCGGTTCGCTCGGTCAAAGTCATTCAGGTGGGTGAAGCGGCCATGAGAAACACCACCGAGTATGCGGGCGAGGTCAAAGCACGGGTGGAGTCCCGCTTGGGTTTCAGGGTGGGTGGCAAGCTGGTGGTCAGGCACGTAGAGTTGGGGCAACGTGTCAAAGCGGGCCAATTACTGGCCGAGATTGATGCCCAAGACTACCGATTAAGCGTTGACGCGGCCCGTGCGCAAGTCAATGCAGTCATCACCAACCGCGACCTGGCTGGCGCCGACTTTAAACGCTACAAAGAATTGCGGGACAAAGAGTTCATCAGCAGTGCAGAGCTCGAGCGGCGTGAAAGCGCACTCAAAGCTGCCCAAGCCCAGGTCGAGCAAGCGCAGGCTCAGTTATCAGCGCAAACCAACCAAGTGGCTTACAGCAAATTGTTGGCAGATAAATCAGGCGTCATCACCGCCATAGATGCAGAAGCCGGTCAGGTGGTCAGCGCCGGCATGCCTGTGGTGCGTTTGGCCCAAGACGGCCCCAGAGACGTGCTGTTTGCCGTGCCCGAAGACAAAGTACTGGGCTTGCAAAAAGGCCAAAGCTTGCAAGTGAAGTTTTGGGGTAGCCAAGACATGCACGACGCCTCGGTTTACGAAATTGCCGCCAGCGCCGACCCAGTGACACGCACCTATGGCGTGCGGGTCGCTTTGGTTGGACAAATCAGTGCTCCTTTGGGGAGCACGGTGTCTGTGATTATGGGAAAAGGGCAAACAGCCGCGCCCGCCAAAATCAAACTCCCCACCAGCGCCTTGCGCCAAGAGGGCGGCAAAACCATGGTCTGGGTCCTTGACATGGCCACCATGACAGTGCGCTCCCAAGAAATCCAAGTGACCACTGCCGACGGCAATGACGCCGTGGTCAACAGCGGCTTGCAAGCAGGACAACAAGTGGTGGTGGCCGGTGTGCATGTACTGTCGCCAGGGCAAAAAGTCACGCTGTTTCAGCCCACAGGTACACAGCCATGAGCGGGGCGGATCAACCCAGCAAAGGTTTTAACCTCTCGCTTTGGGCGCTCAACCATCCGGCACTCACCCGCTATTTGATGGTGGTGCTGATGGTGTTGGGCGTCACCGCTTATTTCCAGCTGGGTCAAGACGAAGACCCGCCATTCACCTTTCGCGCCATGGTCATTCGCACCTATTGGCCGGGGGCAACAGCGCAACAAGTGGCCGAACAAGTCACCGATAAATTAGAGCGCACCCTGCAAGAGGCGCCGTTTGCCGACAAGATTCGCAGCTACTCCAAGCCGGGTGAGTCGCAAATTATTTTTCAAATCAAGGACTCTTCCAAAGCCTCAGAAGTTGCCAATGTTTGGTACACGGTGCGCAAAAAGGTAGGCGATATGCGCCAAACTTTGCCGCAAGGGGTGGTGGGCCCTTTCTTCAACGACGATTTTGGCGATGTGTATGGCGTGATTTATGCGGTACAAGCCGAGGGTTTCTCGATGGCGGAAATCAAAGACATCGCTGATGGTGTCAGGCAGCAATTGCTGCGCGTGCCCGATGTTTACAAAGTGGAATTGTTTGGTACCCAAGACGAAAAAGTTTTTATTGAAATCCCCCAAAAGCGCTTGGTCCAATTGGGCTTGGATTTGAATGCGGTGCTGGCGCAATTGGGGCAGCAAAACGCTGTCGAGAGTGCTGGCGTTCTGCAAGCGCCCTTGGATACGGTTCAAATTCGCGTGCAAGGACAATTCCAAGTCATCGAGCAACTTCAGGCCATGCCCATTCGCGGTGCATCGGGTCAGCAAATCAAACTGGGCGATATCGCGTCTATTCGACGCGGCTATGTGGACCCCGCTTCTGTCAAGGTGCGATTCCAAGGCAAGCAAGTGGTGGCCATGGGCGTGTCCATGACCAAGGGCGGCGACATCATTGCTTTAGGTAAAGCGCTGGACCAGTCAGTTGCCAAAATCCAGTCCAATTTGCCCCAAGGGGTGAATTTGCTGCAGTTACAAGACCAGCCCAAATCGGTCAGTCGATCCATCAGCGAGTTTGTCAGTGTGCTGGTCGAGGCGGTGGTGATCGTGTTGGTGGTGAGCTTTGTGTCTTTGGGATGGCACAAGGGCGGCCGCTTTGGCTGGTACATCGATATGCGCCCAGGTTTGGTGGTGGGCATCACCATACCCTTGGTCTTGGCCATGACCTTCTTAGCGATGTATTACTTGGGCATTGGGCTGCACAAAATATCACTGGGGTCGCTGATCATTTCATTGGGGTTGCTGGTGGACGACGCCATCATTGCGGTGGAGATGATGGTGCGCAAGATGGAAGAAGGTTTTGACAAAGTCCGCGCCGCTTCCTTCGCCTACGAGGTGACTGCCATGCCCATGCTGACAGGCACGCTCATCACTGCGGCTGGTTTTTTACCGATTGGCTTGGCCAAGTCGGTCACCGGCGAATACACCTTCGCCATTTTTGCAGTCACGGTTGTTGCTTTGATTCTCAGCTGGTGGGTGTCGGTGTTTTTTGTCCCTTATTTGGGCACCTTGATTCTCAAAGCCAAGCCGCATGCGGCTGATGCACCACCTCATGAGCTGTTTGATTCTTCTTTTTACAACGCCTTTCGCCGCACGGTGAATGGGTGTGTGAAGTACCGCTGGTTGACCATTGGTGCGACCGTGTTGACGTTTGCCTTGGGCATATTTGGCATGGGTCGGGTGCAGCAACAATTTTTCCCTGACTCCAGCCGTCCAGAGATCATGATGGACATTTGGCTTCCCGAAGGTACCAGCCAGGCTGCCAACGAAGCTTTGAGTTTGCAAGTGGAAAAGCGTTTGTTAGCAACCGAAGGCGTGGAGTCGGTGAGCTTGTGGGTGGGGTCTGGCGTGCCACGCTTTTATTTGCCGCTAGATCAAATTTTTCCGCAAAGCAATGTGTCGCAGTTCATCGTTCTGCCCAAAGACCTGAAACTGCGTGAAAGCTTGCGTGTGGCATTGCCGGCCATCATGGCCAAAGAGTTTCCCGAAGTGCGGGCTCGCGTCAAGTTGTTGCCCAACGGGCCGCCTGTGCCATTTCCTGTTCAATTTCGCGTGGCGGGCCCCGAACCCCAGGCGCTGCGTTTACGCGCAGACGAAGTCAAAGCGCTTATGCGCACCAACGCCAATACCCGCGGCGTCAACGACAACTGGAACGAGTCGATCAAGGTCATCCGCTTAAGCGTTGACCAGGAAAAGGCCCGCGCCCTGGGCGTGACCAGCCAGTCCATCGCGCAAGCCTCGCGTGTGCTTTTAAGTGGCACCACGGTAGGGCAATTTCGCGAGGGCGATAAATTGATTGACATCGTGCTGCGCCAACCGCTTACTGAGCGACAAGCCATCTCTGACTTGGGCAACGCCTATGTACCCACCGCCTCCGGTAAATCTGTGCCTTTGCTGCAAGTGGCCAAGCCGCAATTCAACTGGGAACCTGGGGTGATGTGGCGCGAGAACCGCGACTACGCCATCACCGTTCAATCCGATATCGTTGAAGGTTTTCAGGGCGCGACTGTCACCGCGCAGTTGTTGCCGGAGTTGAAGAAATTGGAAGCGCAGTGGGCTGCCGATGGTCATGCGGATTACCGAATTCAAGTGGCTGGCGCCGTGGAGGAAAGTTCCAAGGGTTCGAGCTCGATTGCTGCAGGCTTGCCACTGATGTTGTTTGTCACCTTCACTTTGTTGATGCTTCAATTGCAAAGCTTTAGCCGCGCTTTACTGGTGTTTCTGACCGGCCCCATGGGCATAGCTGGTGTGGCTTTGGCTTTGCTCACACTGAATCGACCTTTTGGCTTTGTTGCCTTGCTGGGTGTGATTGCGCTTATGGGCATGATTCAACGCAACTCGGTTATCTTGATAGACCAAATCGAGCAAGACCGCGCTCGCGGCGTGCCGGCTTGGGACGCCATCGTCGAATCCGCTGTCAGGCGTTTGCGACCCATTGTTCTAACCGCTGCTGCTGCTGTGCTGGCCATGATTCCCTTGTCTCGCAGTGTGTTTTGGGGGCCTATGGCGGTCGCCATCATGGGCGGCTTGATTGTGGCCACGGTGCTGACCTTGTTGGCCTTGCCAGCCATGTACGCCGCATGGTTCAGGGTCAAGCGCTGAGGCCTTGCTGTGTGCAAGGCCGAGGCGGGTAGAATTTAGCCCTTGACCGATTCCGAGCGGGTGGTCTGTTCAGTCAGACCGCCCTTTGTTTTTTTTAATCCTGCGCGGGTGGCGAAATTGGTAGACGCACCAGGTTTAGGTCCTGACGGTAGCAATACTGTGGGGGTTCGAGTCCCCCCCCGCGCACCAAAGAATGTCCCAAGCCCTGCGCTTTTCAGTTTAGAGATGGAGAAAACTCATGACCGTGAATGTTGAAATTTTGGAAAAGTTGGAACGCAAAATCACTTTAACTTTGCCCGCCACCGTGATCCAAAACGAAGTGAATTCGCGACTGAAAAAGTTGGCGCACAAAGTAAAGATTGATGGTTTTCGCCCAGGCAAAGTACCCATGAACATTGTGGCTCAGCGCTATGGCTACTCGGTGCATTACGAAGTCATGAATGACAAAGTGGGCGAAGCGTTCAACATGGCGACCATAGAAGCCAAGTTGCGCGTCGCCGGGCAACCCCGTATCAGCGAAAAAGAACAATCACCAGAAGGTGAAATGGCGTTTGATGCCATTTTTGAGGTTTATCCTGAAGTCAAGATGCAAGACTTGGCGCAAGTGGCTGTTGAAAAACTGCATGCCGACGTCAGCGATGAAGCCATCGATAAAACCGTTGAAATTTTGCGCAAGCAACGCCGAACCTATGCCCAGCGCTCTTTAGAGTCTTCTGCCGAAACCGACGACCGTGTGACTGTCGACTTCGAAGGCAAGATCGATGGCGAGCCTTTTGATGGCGGCCGCGCCCAAGACTTCCAATTTGTGGTTGGCGAAGGACAAATGCTGCAAGAGTTTGAAGGTGCTGTCAGGGGTATGAAGGTCGGCGAAAGCAAAACCTTTCCCTTGGCATTTCCAGCCGATTACCAAGGCCGTGAAGTGGCCGGTAAAACCGCCGACTTCATGGTGACTTTAAAGAAACTCGAAGCCAGTCATTTGCCAGAAGTGACCGACGAGTTGGCCAAGTCTTTGGGCGCAGTTGACTCCACTGTGGCGGGTTTACGCGCCGATATTCGCGGCAACTTAGAGCGTGAGGTTAAGTTCCGTTTGCTGGGGCGCAACAAACAAGCTGCACTCGATGCCTTGGTCGCTCATGCCGAACTCGATTTGCCCCAATCGATTGTGCAAGCCGAGCTCGATCGCATGGTGCAAGGCGCACGTGAAGAGCTGAAGCAACGCGGTATCAAAGACGCCGACAAAGCGCCTATTCCCGAAGATGTGTTCAAGCCTCAGGCCGAGCGCCGCGTGCGCATGGGTTTGGTGGTCTCCGAGTTGGTGCGTCAGCAAGGCTTGCAAGCCACGCCAGACCAGATCAAAGCGCATGTGGAAGAACTCTCCGCCAGTTACGAAAAACCCTCCGAAGTTCAGCGGTGGTACTACAGTGACAATAGCCGCATGGCCGAGGTTGAAGGCATTGTGATTGAACAAAACGTCACCAACTACGTACTGTCGTTGGCGAAAGTCACCGAAAAGGCCATCAGCTTTGATGAATTAATGGGAAAACAGGCTTGAACACAAGCTGGAGAAACACAATGAGTGCATCAGACATACAAGCTTTGGGCATGGTCCCCGTCGTCATCGAGACAAGTGGACGAGGCGAGCGCGCCTATGACATTTATTCACGTCTTTTGCGCGAACGCGTCATTTTTTTGGTAGGCCCCGTCAATGACCACACGGCTAACCTTATCGTGGCGCAGTTGCTGTTTTTGGAGAGTGAGAATCCCGACAAGGAAATTTCTTTGTACATCAACTCTCCTGGCGGTTCGGTCAGCGCTGGTATGGCGATTTACGACACCATGAACTTCATCAAGCCAGCCGTGTCTACTTTGTGCATTGGCATGGCCGCCAGCATGGGTGCCTTTTTGTTGGCCGCGGGTGCCAAGGGCAAACGGTTTTCATTGCCCAACTCTAAAGTCATGATTCACCAACCTTTGGGCGGCACACAAGGTCAAGCCACTGAAATTGAAATTGCTGCGCGTGAAATTTTAAAAACCCGCGAGCGTTTAAACCAGCTTTTGGCCGAGAACACCGGACAGCCTTTGTCGCGCATTGAGGTTGATACAGAACGCGACTACTACCTCACAGCCGATGAAGCCAAAGCCTATGGCTTGGTCGATGATGTGATCGCCAAGCGGCCCTGATGTCGGCTGAGCCCAAGCAGGTGAAAAACCTGTTTCCAGAAGCGGCGTTGGATTTGAGTATCATTGAAACTTCCACCTAAGACATAAGAGCGAATGGCCGACAAAAAAGGAACTTCCAGCGAAAAAACGCTTTACTGCTCTTTTTGCGGCAAAAGCCAGCATGAGGTTAAAAAGCTCATTGCCGGGCCCTCTGTGTTTATTTGTGATGAATGCATAGATTTATGCAATGACATCATCCGCGACGAGTTGCCCCCTGAGGCTGCTTTGCGCGAAGGTCGAGGCGATTTACCGACCCCGCTAGAAATTAAAACCAACCTCGACAATTACGTTATTGGCCAAGAACCGGCCAAGAGAGCCTTGGCGGTCGCGGTTTACAACCACTACAAGCGTCTGCAGCACAAAGAAACCGCTAAAAAAGACGAAGTCGAGCTGACCAAGTCCAATATTTTATTAATTGGCCCAACCGGTTCGGGCAAGACCTTGCTCGCGCAAACCTTGGCCCGCATGCTCAATGTTCCGTTTGTGATGTCTGACGCCACCACCCTCACCGAAGCGGGTTATGTGGGTGAAGACGTTGAAAACATCATTCAAAAGTTGCTGCAAAACTGCAATTACGACGTCGAGCGAGCCCAGCGCGGCATTGTTTACATCGACGAAATAGACAAAATTTCCCGCAAATCCGACAACCCATCCATTACCCGCGATGTGTCTGGCGAGGGCGTTCAGCAGGCCTTGCTGAAGTTGATCGAAGGCACCATGGCCAGCGTCCCCCCCCAAGGTGGGCGTAAGCACCCCAACCAAGATTTCCTTCAGGTTGACACCACCAACATCTTGTTTATATGTGGCGGCGCTTTTGCTGGCTTGGAAAAAGTCATTGAAAACCGCACTGAACGCTCAGGTATTGGCTTTAGCGCAGTTGTCAAAACTAAAGAAGAGCGCAGTCTGTCCGATATGTTTGGACAAGTTGAACCCGAAGATTTGATCAAATTTGGCCTGATCCCCGAGTTGGTGGGGCGTTTGCCTGTGGTCGCCACACTCAGTGAACTGAGTGAGGACGCGCTCATGCAAATTCTCACCGAGCCGAAAAATGCGTTGGTTAAGCAATACAACAAACTGTTTGGAATGGAAGGCGTTGAACTGGAAATACGACCCTCTGCACTCAAGGCGATTGCCAAAAAAGCCTTGGCCCGAAAAACCGGTGCACGCGGATTGCGGTCTATTCTTGAACAATCGCTGATTGACACCATGTTTGAATTGCCCAACAGCAGCAATGTTGAAAAAGTGGTGGTGGAGGAATCTACCATCGAAGAAAACAAACCTCCTTTATTGGTCTACCGCGAGGCAGCCAAAAAGGCCTGAATTTCCCGTCAACCCTTGGGTTGATTTTTTGCAGATTGGATGTTTGACCATGTCAGGACAAACCCCTTTACCCGCCACAGCCATAGAGCTGCCATTGTTGCCTTTGCGCGATGTGGTGGTCTTCCCCCACATGGTTATTCCTTTGTTTGTGGGTCGACCCAAAAGCATCAAGGCTTTGGAAACCGCCATGGCCTCAGACCGCAGCATCATGCTGGTGGCCCAAAAAGCCGCAGCCAAAGATGAACCTTTGGTTACCGATATGTTTGAGGTGGGTTGTGTGTCTACCATCCTGCAAATGCTCAAGCTTCCCGATGGCACGGTCAAAGTGTTGGTTGAAGGCCAGCAACGCGCCATGGTCAACAAAATCGAAGACGGCCCCTCCCACTTTGTTTGTACCCTCACGCCTGTGGTGCCCGCTGAAGTCGGTGACCAAGACACAGAAATCGAGGCTTTGCGACGAGCCGTCATGCAGCAGTTCGACCAATACGTCAAACTCAATAAAAAAATTCCCCCTGAAATTCTCACCTCGATTTCCAGCATCGACGACGCAGGCCGTTTGGCTGACACCATCGCCGCCCACCTGCCATTGAAGCTTGAGAACAAGCAGGCAGTTCTTGATCTTCCTCAGATCAAACAGCGTTTAGAAAATCTCTACACCCAACTTGAGCGTGAAGTTGACATTCTGAATGTCGACAAGCGCATCCGTGGTCGTGTTAAGCGACAAATGGAAAAAAACCAGCGCGATTTCTATTTGAATGAGCAAGTCAAAGCTATTCAAAAAGAGCTAGGTGAAGGCGAAGAGGGCGCAGACATTGAAGAGATCGAGAAAAAGATCAAAGCGGCTCGCATGTCTACCGAGGCACGCAAGAAAGCCGACAGCGAACTTAAAAAACTCAAACTCATGTCGCCCATGTCGGCTGAAGCGACCGTGGTGCGCAACTACATCGACGTGTTGATTGGCTTGCCGTGGAGCAAACGTACCAAGATCAAACATGATTTGATGAACGCTGAAGCCGTGCTCAACGAAGACCACTATGGCCTAGAGAAAGTCAAAGACCGCATACTGGAATATTTGGCGGTGCAGCAACGTGTCGACAAAGTCAAAGCCCCCATTTTGTGTTTGGTGGGACCTCCCGGCGTGGGCAAAACATCTTTGGGTCAATCCATTGCCAAGGCCACGGGGCGCAAATATGTGCGCATGGCCTTAGGTGGCATGCGTGACGAGGCGGAGATCCGCGGGCACAGACGCACCTATATTGGCGCTTTGCCAGGCAAGGTGTTGCAAAACCTGTCCAAGGTAAATACCCGCAATCCTTTGTTCTTGCTCGACGAGATCGACAAGCTGGGTTCAGACTTCCGGGGTGACCCATCCAGCGCATTGCTTGAGGTGCTTGACCCCGAGCAAAACAACACCTTCAACGACCATTACGTCGAGGTTGATTTCGACCTGAGCGACGTGATGTTTGTGGCGACTTCCAACTCAATGAACATTCCACCGGCGCTGCTCGACCGCATGGAAGTGATTCGTTTGTCGGGTTACACCGAAGATGAAAAAGTCAATATTGCGACTCGCTACCTCATCCCCAAGCAGTTGAAAAACAACGGCATCAAGGAAGATGAGTTACGCATTGAAGAGTCGGCTGTTCGCGATATTGTTCGCTACTACACCCGTGAAGCAGGTGTGCGTTCGCTTGAGCGAGAAATTTCCAAAATTTGCCGCAAGGTGGTGAAGGCCTTGTTGCTTAAAACCATGCAAGCCATGGTTATTGTCAATGAAGATAATTTGAACGATTTCCTGAGCGTTCGCAAATACACCTACGGCCGCGCTGAAAAGCAAAACCAAGTGGGCCAAGTCGTGGGTTTGGCATGGACCGAAGTGGGCGGCGATCTGCTCACCATCGAAGCGGCCATCATTCCTGGCAAAGGCAACATCACCCGCACCGGTTCTTTGGGCGACGTGATGAAAGAGTCTGTCGAGGCGGCGCGCACGGTGGTGCGCAGTCGCTCGGCCAGCTTGGGTATTCGCAGCGACATCTTTGAGAAGTCTGATATTCACGTACACGTGCCTGACGGTGCAACGCCTAAAGATGGACCCAGTGCGGGTGCTGCAATCACTTTGTCTATCGTGTCGGCGCTCACAGGTATTCCTGTGCGTAGCGATGTCGCTATGACGGGTGAAATTACCTTGCGCGGTGAAGTGACTGAGATTGGCGGCTTGAAAGAAAAATTGTTGGCGGCTTTGCGCGGTGGTATCAAGACGGTGTTGATACCAGAGCAAAACGTCAAAGATTTGCAAGAAATTCCTGACAACGTCAAAGCCAATCTTGAAATCATTGCGGTTCGCTGGATTGACAAAGTGCTTGAGATTGCCCTCGAACGCGTACCCACCCCCTTGCCTTTAGAGGAAGCAGAAGTTGCGGCTGCTCCTGCAGCATCAGCAGTGGCAACGGTAGCTGTTAAACATTGAGCAAATTGGTTTCAAAGGGCGCACTTTTCCAGTTATAATTTGCGCCTTCATGCGGGAATAGCTCAGTTGGTAGAGCGCAACCTTGCCAAGGTTGAGGTCGCGAGTTCGAGTCTCGTTTCCCGCTCCAAACATGAAAAAGGGAAGCCGCAAGCTTCCCTTTTTTCTCTGCATACGGCGCGGTAGCAAAGCGGTTATGCACCGGATTGCAAATCCGTGTAGGTCGGTTCGACTCCGGCCCGCGCCTCCACTTTAAATCAGCAATTTAGCCCCGCAAGGGGCTTTTTGTTTGCTTGACTTTAGGCTCTTGTCCTTCGGGTTGAAGGTGGTATTCCCTCAATTCAGTCGACATTCAAAAATTTAGAAAATGGATTACGGTAACGCCAAACTGAGTTGCGGGTTTTTACTGTAAGCAGATGCTAAGGGCGCAGTTACATTCTTGAATCAGATTGGGTTTTTCACATCAATACGTCGCTACCCATTTTTGACTATTCTTTTTTAAATGCTTACTGGTATTGTTTATGAAAAAATTTCTTTTGATTGGCTTAATTTCGATCAGCTTTTCAGCTTCAGCCGAATGGACCTTTGTAAGTACAGACAGTAGCAAGGATAATTATTTTTACGATCCGCTGTCTATCGGGATTTATGGGTCTACTCGTAACGCCTGGCTGCTCATTAATTTTGCAAAACCCTTAAGTAAGCCTGAGGGGCAAGCACTGTCACTCAATGGCTACTATAAATTCGATTGTGAAAATACCCGTTACTCAACTATCACAACATTTTTCTTTAATGAGCAGGGTGGTCTGGGTAAGGTGCTAGAAAGAGTCTCTGAAGCAGACGAAAAATGGAACGATACAGCCCGCCTAGCTACTATTGAAAAAACTCGTCAGGCGGTATGTAAAAGGTAGTGGGTTTGGCTTTAAAACCCACCTGAAGTACAGACTGATTAATTGTTGATAGCGCGGGTCGCATCAGCAACTGCCATCTTGCACAGATTGTTGACCATGGATTGCTGAGGTGTACCTGCAACCACTGGCAACCATTTGCCCATGTCGCTGTCAATGCTCACGCCTTGATCGTCCCAGCTTTTGAAACCCATGGATTTCACCAATTGATAAGAATTCTTCGCGCAGTTGTATTGGGCAACATTCTCAACATAGAGAAAACCGTTGGCGTCGGGTGTGTTGGTGCTGATCATTTGGCTAGCAAAACGCAACTCACCCTCTGAGGCAAATGAATTGGAGGAAGCCAAAAGTTGGGTCTGGCCTTCGGTGATATTGATGTCCCATCCAGCTTGTGCAAATGAAGCGAATGCCAAAAAAGAGGTGGCTACGAAGAATTTGGCTAATGATGTGGTCATGGTGGTAACTCCTGGTGGGTGAAAGTGGTTGAAACATTTGCTGAATTAGTTTTGCTTTTTAACAAATGATTCAACAAAACGAACCATAACTGAAATACCAATTTAAATTGTTTTAATTAAGTTTAAATTTAAGCCATACCGATTCAAAATCTATTCAAATCAGGAATTCCAAGTATAAATTAGTGCTTTGAATACTTAATGGTTGTATTTTAAAAGCTTTGCAAGGCTGTAAAGATAATCCCTGCCACCATCATTACCAGCCACCCCATACATAAATGGAAGGCCGATGTTCAAACCATGAACAGCTTGTAAAAATTTGTGGCTTTAGTGCCCGCAGCAGTTGAGACATTCACCGGGCTGGGTGTTGAAGGACTGGCCATTGCAATTTTGTTGCTACGCACCGGCGCATACAGTTCAACTGTTTTCTCAGAAGGCTTAAAAGAGGGGCCACTTAAAGCAGATGCGATGCTTGATTTCGAAACTGTGGTTTTGTTTATCGATGCATTAACCCCATCCAATGCAGTTTGAATTGGATTGATGGTTTTTTTGGAGCTAGCAGGTGGATTGCTAAAATCGATTTTCATAAATGGAAATAACAAATTAATTAATTTGGATCATTTTGATGATGTTCTCTCCGAAAAATAAATTTCTTAATAGGTGTTTACCCTAGTGAATACAACAATTGAGATTGAAGTTCAGGGTGACGGCGTTGACTTTGTATGCCTCACCCAAGGTCATGGCCCCATGGTGTTGATGGTCCATGGTTTTCCGGACATACCGCAAACATGGTCTGCGCAAATGCAGGCATTGGCTGATGCGGGCTACCAAGTCGTGGCACCTTATTTACCGGGCTACTTGCCCTCACGTACGACAGCCAACGCTTGCTTTGATAAAGTGAGTTTGGTCCATGCCATCGCTGGTTTGATAGAGTTTATTTCGCCTCAGCAAAAACTGCATTACGTCGGCCAAGACTGGGGCGCCATCATTGGCTATGCACTGTGCGCGGCGCGCCCTGACCTGCTAAAAAACGCCGTGTTGATGGCGGTGCCTCATCCGCAGGTAGTGGCTGAGCACTTGTTGGAACCTAAACATATACAGCGCTCTTTTCATTGGTGGTTTTTTCAGCAAGCAGCGCTACCCGAGCAGGCATTGATGGCCAACGACATGGCGTTCATTGATTACCTTTGGCAGTATTGGTGTGTGCCTGGCTATCAAGACAGTGAACACATTGCCAAGGTGAAATCCTGTTTGCGTGAACCTGGCGTGCTTCAAACCGCTCTGGCCTATTACCGCGCCATGTTTAATTCGGGCCCAGCCGATCCTGCATTGTTGGGTTTGCATGAAGCCATGCAGCGTAGCATCACGGTACCCACTTTGGCACTTTGTGGAGCAGAAGATTTGCGAGCTGAATTGATGCGTGAACAAGCCCCACTTTTTGCGGGACCCTACACCTACAAAGAAGTACCCCGCGCTGGGCATTTTTTGCATCGCGAACAAAGCAGCGTTGTGAACAGTTTGTTACTCGCTTGGTTGTCGAATTCATAAGCTACAGACTGGGGTTTACCATAGGTAAACGCTTGCTTGCCAGCATCGAAGATAGTGGGTTGCATAAATCTGTCGTGAATAGGCGCTGAAGATGGTTGATGATGTCATCCTAGAAACCCAACAGTTGGTGAAAGAGTTCAAAGGATTTGTGGCAGTCAACCAAGTCGATTTGAAAATACAGCGCGGCAATATCCACGCCTTGATTGGCCCCAATGGCGCGGGCAAAACCACTTTCTTTAATTTGCTGACCAAATTCTTGATACCCACCAGCGGGCGTATTCTTTACAACCAGCAAGACATCACCTCCGAAAAACCCGCGCAGGTCGCTAGACGTGGCATTGTTCGGTCATTCCAAATTTCAGCCACTTTCCCGCATTTGACCGTGCTGGAAAACGTCCGCATTGCGCTGCAGCGTTCGGTGGGTTCCTCTTACGACTTTTGGCGCTCACAAAACAGCTTGAACCGTCTTAACGACCGCGCCATGCATTTGCTCGGCGAAGTGGAGTTGTCAGACTTTGCTTCTGTGCAAGCTGTCGAGCTGTCTTACGGCAGAAAGCGTGCACTGGAGATCGCCACCACCTTGGCCACCGAGCCCGAGCTCATGCTGTTGGACGAGCCCACGCAAGGCATGGGCCATGAGGATGTAGACAAGGTTACCCAGCTGATCAAAAAAGTCAGTGCCAACCGAACCGTGTTGATGGTTGAGCACAATATGGGCGTGGTCTCGCAAATAGCCGACACCATCAGTGTGTTGCAACGCGGCCAAATCATTGCTGAAGGCCCTTATGCCAAAGTCTCGCAAGACCCCTTGGTATTAGAGGCTTACATGGGCAGCACCGAGCACGCATTGGCAGGTGCCCATGGTCACTGAAAGCGCCTCAGCCGTTCCCTTTTTGCGTATGCAAGGCGTGAATGCCTTTTATGGTGAATCACATATCTTGCATGGCGTCGATTTGGTGGTCAAACAAGGTGAATTGGTGACCTTGCTGGGGCGCAATGGCGCGGGGCGAACCACCACCATCAAATCGGTGTTGGGCTTGGTTGGGCAACGAAGTGGCTCGATTGAAATCTTGGGTCAAGAAACGATTGGCTGGGACACGCACCACATTGCTCGCTTGGGCGTGGGTTATTGCCCAGAAGAGAGGGGTATTTTTTCCAGCCTGAGTTGCGAAGAAAATTTACTTTTGCCGCCCGTCATCGCGCCTGGCGCCATGACTTTGGATGAGATCTACAGCATCTTCCCCAATTTGTACGAGCGCAAAAACAGTCCCGGAACGAGGCTGTCGGGCGGCGAGCAGCAAATGCTGGCGATTGCCCGCATCTTGCGCACAGGCGCCAAGTTGTTGCTCTTAGATGAAATTTCTGAGGGTTTGGCCCCAGTGATTGTGCAGGCCTTGTCGCGCATGATCCAAACCTTGCGTGAGAAAAAATTCACCATCATCATGATTGAACAAAACTTTCGTTTTGCCAGTGGCTTGGCAGACCGTTTTTACGTGATGGAACACGGACAAATCGTTCAAGGGTTTGCGGCAGATGAATTGCCAAGCAAGATGACCATGCTCAACGAGTATTTGGGTATTTGATTTTTATAAGGAACATAACCATGAAATTTTCATTGAACACATTGCTCGCTTGCATGTTGACCGCATTGGGCTTGAATGCGCATGCGCAAATTTCTGATGGCATCGTCAAAATCGGTGTGCTCAACGATATGTCGGGTTTGTATGCCGACATCAGCGGTCCTGGCTCGGTGGTGGCCGCCAAGATGGCGGTGGAAGATTACTTAAAGAGCAGCAAAAGCAATTTGAAGGTGGAGATCGTCAGTGCTGATCACCAGAACAAAGCCGATATTGGCTCCAATATTGCTCGCCAGTGGTACGACACCGATAAGGTGGACATGATCATCGACGTGCCCACCTCTTCGGTGGCACTGGCCATCAGCCAGGTAAGCCGTGAAAAAGGAAAAATCCACGTCAATACAGGTGCTGCCACGGCTGACTTGACCGGTAAATCGTGTTCGCCTAACACCATCCATTGGCTGTACGACACCTGGATGCTGGCCAATGGCACGGGCAAAGCGGTGGTGCAACACGGCGGCAGCACATGGTTCTTTTTAACCGCCGACTACGCCTTTGGCCAAGCCCTAGAGCGAGACACCGAAGCTGTAGTGATCAAAAATGGTGGCAAGGTCTTGGGCAAGGTTAGACACCCTTTGGCCACGCAAGATTTTTCTTCCTTCTTGCTGCAGGCTCAGGCATCTAAAGCCAAGGTCATTGGCTTGGCCAATGCAGGCGGCGACACCACCAACTCTATCAAACAAGCCTACGAGTTTGGCATTGTCAAAGGCGGGCAGACTTTGGCGGGGCTGTTGGTGTTCCTCACCGACATTCATTCGCTGGGACTTGAAAAAGCACAAGGCCTGTACCTGACCGAAACTTTTTATTGGGACTTAAACGACCAAACCCGTGCTTGGTCCAAGCGTTTTGCGGCACTCAATAACGGCAAATACCCTTCCATGGACCAAGCCGGCGTTTACGCTGGCATCTTGCATTACTTGAAAGCGGTGGATGCTGGCAAAACCGATGACGGCACCAAAGTTGCTCAAAAGATGAAAGATTTGCCTACCGATGACGTTTTGTTTGGCAAGGGCAGCGTGCGTAAAGATGGGCGTAAATTGCATCCCGCTTATTTGTTTGAAGTGAAAAAACCCTCCGAGTCCAAAGGCCCTTACGACTACTACAAGTTGCTGGCCACCATCCCCGCCGACCAAGCTTTTCGTCCTTTGAACGAAGGCGATTGCCCCTTGGTGAAAAACTGATCTGTCTATGGAATTGTTTGGCATTCCTTCGCAAGCCCTGTTTGGTCAGTTGTTGATTGGTTTGATCAACGGCTCGTTTTATGCGTTGCTGTCTTTGGGGTTGGCGGTGATTTTTGGCTTGCTCAATATCATCAACTTCTCGCACGGCGCGCAGTACATGATGGGCGCGTTTGTCGCCTATTTGTCCTTGCAATGGCTGGGCTTAAACTATTGGCTGGCACTGGTCACTGCGCCCGTGGTGGTGGGTGCTACGGGTGTGTTGATTGAGAGAACCATGTTGGTAAGGCTGTACAAGCTAGACCATTTATACGGCTTGCTTCTTACCTTTGGCTTGGCTTTGATCCTTCAAGGAATATTCCGCAATGCTTATGGCGCTTCGGGCATGCCTTATGCAGTCCCCGAAGTTTTTCAGGGCACAGTGGATCTAGGCTTTATGTTTTTACCCAAATACCGTGCTTGGGTCATCGTTGCATCCATGTTGATTTGTGTGTCGACTTGGTTTGTGATTGAGCGCACCAAGCTCGGGGCATATTTGCGTGCGGCCACCGAAAACCCCTCTTTGGTACAAGCCTTTGGTGTAAACGTGCCTCGCATGATCACGCTCACCTACGGATTTGGCGTGGGCTTGGCCGCCTTGGCCGGCGTGATGGCTGCACCCATCTATCAGGTCAGCCCCATGATGGGGGCTGACATCATCATTGTGGTGTTTGCCGTTGTGGTCATTGGTGGCATGGGTTCCATCATGGGTGCGATTTTGTCTGGCTTTGGTTTGGGTTTGATAGAAGGTTTGACCAAAGTTGTCTACCCCGAGGCTTCCAATACAGTGATTTTTGTCATCATGGCGATTGTGTTGTTGATCAAACCTGCTGGCTTGTTTGGAACAGAGAAGTGACGTCATGAGCAACCCCGTGTTTGACAGCCAAGACTTGCGCCACCAATGGATCGCCTTCTTTGTGATGGTGGCTTTTTTTGCCATTGCGCCTTATTTCTTCTACCCCATTTTCTTGATGAAGGTGATGTGCTTTGCACTGTTTGCTTGTGCCTTCAATTTGTTGCTGGGCTTTGGAGGCTTGCTGTCGTTTGGGCATGCGATGTTCTTTGGCACCTCGGGCTACGCTGCAGCCCATGCGGCCAAGGTGTGGGGATTAACGCCTGAGCTCAGCGTGTTGTTTGCTACGCTTTGCGCCACTTTGTTGGCTTGGGTGGTGGGCTTGTTGGCCATCAAGCGCCAAGGTATTTACTTTGCCATGATCACCTTGGCTCTGTCGCAAATGGTTTTCTTTGTCTATTTACAAACCCCGTTCACCGGCGGGGAAGATGGTATTCAGGGCGTTCCGCACGGCATGCTGTTCGGCTTGATTGACCTGAATAACGAAGTGGCCATGTATATGTTTGTCATGGGTATTTTTTTGGGAGGCTTTGCCTTGGTGTGGCGCATCGTGCATTCGCCCTTCGGACAAGTGCTCAAAGCTATTCGAGAAAACGAACAACGTGCTTTGTCATTGGGCTATGACACCGACAGGTTCAAGCTGATTGCCTTTGTTTTGTCGGGCACAGTAGCTGGTATGGCCGGTGGCACCAAAGCCTTGGTATTTCAGTTGGCGTCTCTCACCGATGTGCATTGGAGTATGTCGGGTGAGGTGGTGCTGATGACCTTGGTGGGCGGCTTGGGTACTTTGTTGGGTCCCGTGGTGGGTGCCGCAGTTATCGTCACCATGCAAAATTATTTGGCGCAATTGGGCTCGTGGGTCACGGTGGTGCAAGGCTTGGTTTTTGTGGTGTGCGTCATGCTGTTTCGCAAAGGCGTGATGGGTGAGATTGCCAACCTGATAAAAAAGCCCTTGTAAAACCCGCTATCAATAGCGGTTGTAAATTTCCAGCGCTTTGAGCATGGATTTTTCTTTTTTGATGATGGGCATCATCTTCGATTCTTTGTCATCGTATTGTTTCAGCAGTGCAATCACTTTTTCTGCTGCAGTTGCTGGCACCACCACAATGCCATCGGCGTCGCCCACAATGTAGTCGCCTGGGTTGACCATCACATCGCCACACTTCACAGGCACTTGTTTTTCAGCGCTGACCATTCGGCCTACCGATGTGGCGGGCGTGATTCTGCGTGACCATACAGGAAAGCCAATTTGCCTGAGTTCAGTCACATCGCGAACGGCACCGTCAATCACCGCGCCTGCCAAATTGCGCACCTTGGCGGTGGTGCCCATCAAATTGCCCATGGCTGCGATATCCAAGCCGTCTTGCATCACATACACCAGCACTGAACCTTCAGGTGCTTGGTCCAGAATTTCCAAGGCATAGTTGGGGTACTTGCGTGTGTCGCCTTTGAGTACAGGGCGCAAAACCGCAGTGACTGCACGGCCTACCATGCGAGCATCAAAAATGGGCTTCATGTCTGCAGACATCCAACCCCTGGCACCCGTGGCTTCATCCACTGCATCAGAAATATTGCCGGTGCTGTTTTCTGGCAGCAACAAGGCTTTGATGATTTCTGCTTCCGACATAGCTGCAAATGCCGAAGAAGCGCCAAAACATAGCAACAAATTGAATATATAAATAAACCGTTTCATGGCTTGGCACTCCTGAGCAAGGGTGAGAATTTGAATGATGGTACAAGATTCGATGAATCAAACCGCATCTGGAAAAACAATTGATTGATTCGCACACATACCCATGAAACTCCCCAATTAGAGAGTGATGCCAAAAGTAAAGCATGATTAAATATAGATTGTTTTTAACAATCTAAAAATTCATGAAGCGATTATTGGTATTGGTGTATTTGCTGTTTATTGCGACGACCGCGCAAGCCGCAGTGAGCACCTTTGCCTTGGACTCGGCTTATCTGACTCAACCAAGCGACGACGTTCAACTCGACAGCGTATTGGCATTGCCCAATAACAAATTCACGCCATTTAAAAATGATCTGCGTTTAGGTTTTGTAGAAGCGCCCGTTTGGATCAAACTTCGTGTCATGCCAACGACTTCATCAGTGGAGCCATCTGCGGCTGTTGCTGACAGTGCCGTGGTGTTGAGGGTAGGCATGCTGGCCCTTGATCGCATTGAGTTGTATGAGCAAGTAGGGGGAGTGTGGGTTAAGCAAATCAGAGGCGACACGGTTGGTCAAAAATATGCGGGCTGCCAAGATGACTTTCATTGCTTCGAGTTGGCTTCAGACGCAAAGCGTCCGATAGACCTTTACCTCAAAGTTCAAACCACGACGCTGTTTACGGTTGTGTTGCAAGCCGTGTCAGTCAGAGACTTGTCTGTATGGGTTGCAGAAAGAACGGTTAACTTGGTGAGTACTTTTGCGGTTGCAGTGGCTTTGCTTGTGATTGGCTTGCTGTTTTTCATCATTGACAGATCGCATTTGGTGGCAACTTTTTGTACCTATCAATTTTTCGTTGTTCTGCTGACTTTCTTGACCACAGGCTTTGCCGCGAAAGTTTTTGACCAAACTTCGCATCAATACATCAACTCTCTTACCCAATACCTGCAAAATTTTCGAGCCATATTCGCTGTGCTGTTGGGCTATGTTTTATTGCGCCCTTATAAATTGCCGCGTATCTATCACCAGGCCATGTGGGTCTTGGTCTGGCTGAGCGTCATGTCTGTTTATTTTGTTTTCACCCAACAATTTTTCAACGCGGTTCGATTGAACATTGCTATTCATTTGATTGGTTTTTTGGTTCAAATTTTGGGCGCGTCAACGGCCGAAAAAATGCCCAAATTATTACGATGGATTGCTTTGATGGGCTATGCGGTGTTCGGGGTTATTTTGCTGGGCAGTATCTTGATGAATTTCAATCTTCTGATAGAAATAAGCCAGCCGGCGCCTTTGTTTATGCAAAGCTTTGGGGACTCGCGATTGAACGGCAGCCGAGTGGGGCTATTCTTGTTTGCGATTCTGATCATTCAGGTGTTTGAGCAAAAAAAAATTGATTCGGCCACCTTGCAACAATTCAAGCTCGAAGCTGCCAAATCTTCGGCTCAACGTGAACGATTAATTGAGCGTCAAAGCATGATTGACATGCTGACCCATGAATTGAAAAATCCCTTGGGTACCATTCGCTTTGCTTTGGCAAGCTTGAAGCGAAGCTCGTCTGAGGACAGTGATTCGCAGCAAAGGGTCAAGCGAATTGACGATTCGGTGGAGCGAATGAACGAGTTGATTGAGCACGTCGCGCTTTCAAACAAAATTGATCGCTTCGATGTGAGTCAGGTACGCGAGTCGGTAGACATAGAAGAGTTGGTCGATGTTTGTATCGGGGACTTTGAAGATATAAGTATCTTTAAATTAAATATTGAAAAAGGTTTGAGCATTCAAACCAGTCGATTGATGTTGTCACTCATTTTGCAAAATTTATTCAGTAATGCTTACAAGTATCATTTAAAAACAGACTCTATTCTTATCAGAGCACACAAGCAGGACAGGTCGGTAGTTATAGAAGTTTCCAACACCATCGAGCTTGATAAATCTCCCGACCCTGAAAAGCTTTTTCAATCCTACTACCGCCACGAAAATGTGCAAGATCAGCCCGGCATGGGTCTTGGTCTGTCGCTGGTATGGGCGGCATGTGAAAAAATCGAATCCACAATTGATTTCGCTCAACACCAGAACTTGGTTGTTTTCAGACTCAAGGTACCTCAATGAAAAATCACCTTAACGTCCATGCCGTACCACTTCGGAATTCTTTGCGAGTGGCCATCGTTGAAGACGATAGATTGCTTAGGCAAGAGATTGAGCTGCACCTCACCTCTAACGATTTTTCCGTGGTGGGTGTCTCCAGCGCGGCCGCCTTGGATGACCTCACCCAAGCCGAGCCAATCGACTTATTCATCATTGATTTGAATTTGCCTGGCGAGGGGGGCTTGAGTTTGTGCAAACGTCTGCGTGCGGCTTTGCCCAATGCAGGCATTGTCATCATGACCGCCCGTGTCGCCTTGAACGATCGATTGGCTGGCTACAGCCACGGGGGTGCAGATTTTTATTTGACCAAACCCATATCACCTGATGAGTTGGTTTTGGTGTTGCAAAATTTGGGCAAACGGGTGAAGAAACAATTATCTGAAAACAGTTGGACATTAAGCCTTCGCGATCGCTTGCTGACCGGCCCCATAGAGGGTCAAAAGCTTAGATTGACCAACCGTGAAAAAGTATTGTTGGTGTCTTTGAGTCATGCCAAAGAACATATTTTGGAGTCAGGTGCTTTGTGCGATTTGTTTTCACCAGAAGACAACGCCGACAGCATGACCAAGCATGCCTTGGAAGAACTGATTGCACGTTTGCGCAAGAAGTTCAAATCGGTTCAAGATGAGGATGCCGAACCCGCAATCAAGTCGGTCTGGGGTGTGGGTTATCAGTTGTGCGTGCCCATCAGCTTGGTCTACTGAGCACGTACAACTTGTTCATTTATCGGTTCACCAATTTGGCTGGAACCGTCAAGGTAATGCCAGCACCTATCACCAAAGCGGCAGCCAGCATATACATGCCCGAATCGGTGGATGATGTCAGCTGTTTTAACCATCCCACCAAATAAGGGGCAAGAAAGCCTGCCAAGTTGGCAATCGAGTTGATGGCTGCAATACCTGCTGCGGCTCCCGCGCCCACCAAAAATGCGGTGGGCAGACTCCAAAACAAGGGAATGGCACTGACGATGCCCATACAAGCCAGCACCAATGCGGCAAACGACAGGTAATGGTTGCCAGACAACAGCACCGACAAAATCAAACCTGTTGATCCCATCAGCATGGGCACGACCACATGCCAGCGACGCTCTCGCATTTTGTCAGCACTTCTGGCAAATGTCAGCATAGAAAATACCGCGCAAACCCAGGGAACAGCGGAGAGTAAGCCAATGTTGAGGTTGTCAGTGACCCCCATGCCTTTGATGATGGTGGGTAGCCAAAAGCTCACCCCGTACAAACTCATGGCCATGGTGAAGTAAATGGCGCTCATGGTCCACATACGCCGGCTCTTAAAGACCTCCATCATGGGTACATGCTCTTTCACGCTTTCCTCTTCTGCTATTCGCTGCTGCAAAAGGGCGCGCTCTTCGTCTTCCAACCACTTGGCGCTGGTGATGCGGTCATCCAAATAAAAATACACCACAACACCTATCAAAACAGAAGGTATGGCTTCTAGCAAGAACATCCACTGCCAGCCATGCAAACCGCTGACCTGATCCCAGCTCTTCATAATCCAACCCGACAGCGGTCCACCGATCACACCGGCCAATGGAATGCCTGTCATGAACATGGTCACCATGCGTGCGCGGCGATGCGCGGGATACCAGTAGGTGAGGTACAAAATGATGCCAGGAAAAAACCCAGCTTCTGCCAGTCCCAGCAAAAAGCGCATCACATAAAACTGGGTTTCGGTTTCAATGAACATCATGCCGCCGGAGACTATGCCCCATGTCACCATGATGCGAGCAATCCACACACGGGCGCCGACTCTGTGCAAGATGATGTTGCTGGGAACTTCAAAAAAGAAATAACCAATGAAGAACATGCCCGCACCCAAGCCATAGACCGCATCAGAAAACCCCAACTCGCCAGCCATTTGCAGTTTGGCAAAACCCACATTGACGCGGTCAAGGTAAGCAACGATGTAGCACAGCAGCAAGAGGGGAATAAGTCGCCAAGTGACCTTGAGGTAGGTGGCTTCTTCAAAGGGCGTGGCAGAGTGGTCGTTAGAGTTCATTAAAGTGGCCTGTGATGAAAAATTCAGCGAGTCTTTCACCTTAGCATAGAGCAGATGGCTTGGTACGTTTAAACGCGGCATGTGGCTCAGTTGCTAGGGTAAGTACCAAGGTTTTGACTGGTATAACCTTGTTGATATTTTTCTTTTTTGGATTTATGCCTTTGCTCTCGCCGCTCGTTCGTTACTTGGTAGCTTGGTTTCTCTTGGTGGCCATTTCCCCGTTGTTCGCTGGGGAGTTACTCAAAGAAGACATTGCCCAAATTTTTGCAGATTCTTTCATCGTGGGAGAGATGCAGCCGGGCATGCCGCTGTATCCCTTGTTCACCAAAAACCCTGAATTGCCCGACGCCAAACCAGAGCACAAAGGCTATGTATTTGAGTCAGTAGATTTCGAGCCGGTGCGAGGCTATGGTGGCAAGCCCATCAATATTTTGGTGGCAATTGACACCGAGGGACGCTTCATCAAAGCGCTTCTCATCAGCCACCGCGAGCCTATTTTTCGCTCAGAGGCAGGTACAGCCAAGCTGACTAAATTTGCCCAGCAATATGAAGGCTTGACAGTCAAGCACCGAATCGAAATTTTTGGCCATTTGGCGACTGCGCGGCGCGATGAAAAATATGCAGCTTTGTTTGGTGTGCAAGCAGGTACCGTGAGTGCCAAGGCGATTGACCGCACCATCGTTACCTCTGCAGCGTCGGTGGCTTTGGCGCACATGGAAGCCAGTGCCATGGGCCAAATGGCAGGTAGTTCTTCTTCAAGCGCTGGCAAACGCCAGACTGAGAGTGGCAGCTACAGACCCTTGGTTTGGGAGGACTTGATCTCACGTGGCATGGTCAGCAGTTTGAGCATCACACGCGGGGAGATTGAACAATTGTTTGCAGGCACCCGCGCTGCCGGAGCAGACAAGTTGGCTGCCACCAAGCCTGATGAAGTGGCATTGACGTTTCACGCAGCGCTGGTGAGTTTGCCCTCGATTGGCCGCAATTTGCTCGACAAAGATGGTTGGCGTTTACTGGGGGCCAATAGGCGCTTGTCACAAGCTTTGATGGTGACTGAGAGCGGCCCTTTGTACAAAATGAATTACGAGAGCCAAAGAATGGTCGAAGACATTCCTTTTGTGGTCTCGCAAAATGGCAAAGAACTCAAACTCCGGCCTATGGCCTATGACAAAGGTTTGAAGGTGCCGGGCTACCCCGAGAAAACCGGCGCTTATTTTTATGTCATCGATTCTGCGACGCCTTTGGATCCTGCTCAAGGTTTTGAGATCCAGCTGAAATTTGGCCGCCGCTTTGGCAGTTTTCCCAACCAAGTGGAAAACCGCCGCATTGATGTTCCCTACAGTTACCACGGCATTCGTGCGCAGTGGCATGCGCTGTTGGACACCGATGTGTCCAGCTATGACTGGGCTCAAGTGTGGCGCGACAGGTCTGGGGAAATAGCGGTGTTGTTGCTCGGCTTGATTTCGCTGAGCTCAGGACTTTTTTTACAAAAACGTCTCAGCGCCAACGCTACGCGCTTAAAGTTACTGCGAAGTTTGTATTTGGTGTTCACTGTGGGTTTTATTGGTTGGTATGCCCAGGGCCAATTGACAATCGTTAACATAACGGCATCCATTGAAGCCTTGGCAGCAGGGGGAGATTTAAGTTTTTTTATGAACGACCCCATCACCGTGATTTTGTGGTTGTTTGTGGCGGTCACTTTGCTGGTGTGGGGCAGGGGCACGTTTTGCGGTTGGCTGTGTCCTTTTGGCGCATTGCAAGAACTCATCAGCTTGTTGGCTAACGCCGTGGGTGTGCGTCAGCGACGACTGAAAGCGGCAATAGACGCCAAGCTGAAATGGATCAAGTACGGCGTGCTGGCAGTGGTCTTGGCCTCTTTGTATTTGTCGCCCTCTTTTGCAGAGATGGCTGTGGAGGTCGAGCCCTTTAAGACGGCCATCAGCATGTACTTTGTGCGGGACTGGCCGTATATTGCTTGGGCGGTGTTTTGTTTGGGTCTCAGTGTGGTGGTCTACCGTGGGTACTGCCGTTACATCTGCCCCTTGGGAGCAGCGCTGGCAGCGGTCAACGTGTTGCAACGCTGGTCGTGGATACCTAGGCGCGAGGCCTGCGGCACCCCTTGCCAAACCTGTCGCCACTGTTGCGAATACCAAGCCATCGATAAAACCGGTGACATCAACTACGCGGAATGCTTTCAGTGTTTGGACTGCGTGTCCATTTACCAAGATGACCAAAAGTGTTTGCCTTTGATACAGCATCGGAAAATGGGTGATCGCTTCATTCCTGTTCAACAAAAGGTGTCGGCATGATGCAGCGTAGGCAGTTATTACAAATTGGCATGGGTTTGGGTTTGGGTCATGGCCTTGGTGTGCAAGCAGTTGCGCGTGAATCTTTGGTCTGGCAAGAGCGCAGTTTGATGGGCTTTGGTACCACGCTGTGGCTCAAAGCCGCGCACACCGATGCCAGCCGGCTGCACGAGGCTTTAGATGCATCGGTCAAAGCCATTCGTGCAGTTGAAAAGCAAATGAGTTTGTTTGACCCTGACTCTGCGGTCAGTCGTTTGAACCAACAAGGAGCGCTGCGTAAACCAGATGCGGAATTGGTGTCGGTGTTGACACTGGCGCAATATGTTTCTCGCCGTAGTGCGGGTGCGTTTGATGTGACCATGCAACCTTTGTGGGGCTTATGGTCATTGCATTCTCAATCTCAAACTTTGCCGTCTTCCAAGGCGCTTTCGCAAACACGTTCTTTGGTGAACTGGCAGGCCATGACGGTGTCTGCAGATGTTGTGCGTTTGCATGCCAAAGACATGGGTGTGTCTTTGAACGGCATTGCCCAAGGCTATGCGGCGGATAAGGTGCGTGCGGTGTTGCAGTTGCATGGCGTGCAACATGCGTTGATTGACACGGGCGAGACGGCATTGCTGGGCCAAACCCCCGCAGGCGGAGATTGGCGTTTTGCAGTGGAGCCTTCTGCAGCCTCAAGAGTGACGCCACCGGTTATCCATCCGCATGGGCTGGCCACTGCCACATCATCGGACGCACACACCGTGTTCAGCGCAGACCATAAGCATCACCATATTTTGAATCCC
>Ga0209188_1000201_pt1 | contig 65656 bp, 28 predicted proteins | sample C_130625_EF_Meta_FD_187307 | JGI IMG/M metagenome (GOLD analysis project Ga0209188, IMG submission 187307) | Freshwater microbial communities from Lake Croche, Canada to study carbon cycling - C_130625_EF_MetaG (SPAdes) (version 2) | ecosystem: Environmental > Aquatic > Freshwater > Lake...
TATTGCTTTTTAATGATAAATCTACTTTCACTTCTCCACTTGTAGGATTGGGCGATACCTGCCAGTTTTCCTTTGAAGCAAACTCAGGTGCACTATTTATTTTTCCTATAGTCTTAATGATATTGTGTTTTTGATAGTTAGCATCCCAAGCTTCTATGGCTGAAATATCTGATGAAAGAACAATGTCTTCTTCGTTGAAAGTAGTATATAGCTTAGTGAATACCAACTCGAATAATACTGAACCATCAGGCAATGTTTGCGGTTTCAATTGCGCATCATTCCACAAAAAGGCAATCTTCCCATCTTTTGATTGGCTTACTCCATAATCTACATTTAAGGCTGTTGGCTCAATTGATTTCAATTGCAATGCTTTGCTATTAAAGTTCAGAGTGTATTGCATACCTAGTATTTCTTTAAAGTTTTTCACTCTGATAGGCACTCTTATTTCATGCTCTTTGCCAACATTGATATTGTTGTAATACAACTCAATTGGCTTATTCACTTTTGCATTTGCACCCAACAATGCAACATTCCAATCGTAGTTTACATCGCCTAGTTTCACTCCTATGAAACTTTGGTTTGTTTGACTAGCAATTAAATTATTTACGCGAATACTATCCTTAAATGGAAATGGGTTAGCCGTATTAGGAAACTGATAAGCACTATCTACAAATGCCCATAAACGATTGCCTTTAAAAGTAGTATCTATTCCCAATGCCAATCTTTTAATATATAAAATGTCAATCGTAGAAACATCTCCACTATTGTTCACATCAGCAGCTATAATCTTATAAGGGGTATTTAATAACGATTTATTTAAAACATGCGACTGAACAAGGATAGCATCAATAACCGACACGCCATTGTTTTTAACTGAATCATTGTTTTTAAATGGGCGTATGGTATAACTACTATCTTTTGACAAACAATTGAATTGGAAATTGCCGCTATTGGTGAGGATGCTGCTGTTGCTTACATTATTTGTGAGGGTGGCGGTTACTTTCGCAATTACTCCTGAAGTAGGATGCAAAATACTACCAGCTATGTAAGGGCTTACTTTCAAGTGCAATACAATAGAACTATCGCACCCACTGCTTCCGCTGTAAACAATAGAAATATCATCTAGTGCCACATTGCCGGTGGTTTTGGTGTAGGTAAACCTAAATTGCTTCAATCCTGTAGGTAATTGCGGGGTGGAAGTGGCGTTGTATTTAATAGTAGTGCCTGTAGCAGGGAAAGTGGTGAGGGTATTTATCGTTACCCAACTGCTGCCGTTGAAGCCTTCTATTTTTAGTGAACTGCCCGTTGCGCCTTGGTTTTTTAACCAGAAGCTTAGTTGCGTGGCAGAGGCAGACAAAGTTGGCGTGGTAATTTGGTCGTTGGTGGCGGCAAATTTTACCGATGGAGATGCTGCTCCGAAGTTGCCAGCGGTTTGATAAGTACCTAAACTTGCAGAGAATGTCCAACCTGCCGGGGCTGCAACCGTGGTGGTGCCGCTAAATCCTTCTGTTAGCGTAGCAGAAACAGTATTGGTAACAATACGGGTAACTACCGTATCCTTTGTGTAATTGATGCCGTTCCAATTGAAACTGCTACAAGCTGTCGCAAACGTGTCTCTAACTGGGCCTGTAGAAACGGTGATATTGATTATTTTGTAGACAGAATCACATCCGCCTGAGGTGCGGAGGGTATCGTTTAAAACAGTAGAGGCTTTGTACACAATTGATTGATAGGTTACGCTTCCGCAACCATTGACATTAGTGGTAGTAGTAGTGGGTTTGATAGCTCCACAACCTGTACAAACACCAATAAGGGTTGGCACTGATTTGTTTACAATAGTTCCATCGCCCAATTGATAGTATAGGTTATTGCCCCAAGCCCATACAGATCCATCATCTTGGGTAGCAGTAGAGAATACATTTCCTGCACCTAAACTTAACCAGCCGCTGGCAGTGCCTACTTTCACTGGTGCGCTTCCGTTTACCGTTGTGCCGTTTCCTAATTGGCCTTGCAAATTATATCCCCAAGACCAAAGTGTGCCATCTGTTTTTACTGCTAAAGAGTGATTAAAGCCTGCAGCTATGTTTGCCCAATTAGTTTGACTACCTACTTTTGAAGGTGCGCTCTTTGCAATGGTTGTTCCATCGCCCAATTGATTGAAATTATTCAATCCCCAAGACCACAAGGTGCCGTCTGATTTGAGTGCAACGCTATGGTCGTAACCAGCAGCAATGTTTGCCCAGTCATTATCGGTTCCAATTTGCACTGGTGCTGATTTGTTTACGTTAGTCCCATCGCCCAATTGGTAGTTATTGTTTCTACCCCAAGCCCAAAGCGTGCCGTTGTTTTTTAAGGCCAACGTGAAATTGCCTTTTACCGAAACTGCTTTCCAATCATTGGCTGTACCAATTTTTGTAGGTGTTGGTGTATTAATGGTAATAGTACCATCGCCGATTTGCCCATAAGCATTGAACCCCCAAGCCCACAAACTGCCATCGGTTTTAATGGCTACTACATGCCCTTCGCCTGTTGTTACACTTGCCCAATTGGTGGCAGTGCCTACTTGTTTCGGAACAGGTTTATTGGTTGTTGTGCCGTCTCCTATTTGCCCATCTGCATTATAGCCCCAAATCCATAAAGTGCCATTGGTTTTGATGGCGGCTGAGAAATTATTACCGCCACTCACACTAGCCCAATTGGTATCTGTGCCCACTTGTGCTGGAACTTTTGAAGCGACGGAACTGCCATTGCCCAATTGTCCAAACGAGTTGGCACCCCAAGCCCATAACGTACCATCGCCTTTGATGGCTAATGTATGCGTTGCCCCTGCATTCACTTTGGACCAACAACCTTTGGCTATAATCGTAAGATTTAATGTAGCCGTACTGTCGCAACCAGTACTATTTGCTCCTGCGAAAGTCTTGGTGTAAGTGCCGCTGTTGGTATAAACCGTTCCGTTCCAAGTGTAGGAAACATTGGCAACTACTGTTGAGCTTGACGAACTAGTGTAGCCTACAGTTATTCTATCGATATTAATAATACTATCGCAACCAGCAACACTCCTGATTGTATCTCTTAAAACGGTGGATGCGGTATAGGTAATGCCTTTATACACCACACTATTACAGCCATTGGCAGATTTAATGAAAATCTTTGTTGTGAAATTGAGGATGGTAATATTTACTGTCTTGTATACACTATCGCAGCCGTCATTGGTTTTAACGGTATCTATTATTGAGGTGGAAGTGGTATAGTTGATGCCTTTGTACACCAAACTGCGACAACCCGTTAAGTTGTCGGTTGCCGTTGTGGGCGTAATATTGACGATGTTCAATTGCAACACCAATACACTATCGCAACCTGTTGTTCCCGCGATGGTTTTATAGTAAGTGCCGCCGCTAGTATAGCTACTGCCATTCCATGTATAAGGCAATGCGGCGGTGCATATGTTTTTAACTGTAGTGGTGGTATCTTTAGGGCAATCTCTATTGACAGTGATGGTATAAATATTCGTTGAACCAGCTTGTGAGGTAACACTAATGGTGATGGTATTGGTACCTACTGTTAGCGGAAGCGTAGCAGATGGATTACCACTAACAACAGGCGATAAAGCCCCTGAATTGATGCCTACTAAAAGCGTTGCAGTGGTATCGGTCAAAGTGGGGGTAACCGTAATATCGGTTGCGCTACCTACATTCAAGGTATAACTAAATGTGGACGCATTGAAGGCAGGGCTTATACTACCTGTGCTAGTAGTTAGGTTAGACAAAGTATAAGTGTTAGAAATGTTGGCCACATAATGGAAAATCGCCCCAGTATTACTATTATCGCCCATTGCACCAACTACGGCATTAATACCATCTGCACTAATAGCAACCGCAGAACCAAAGTAGGTATCAGTAAACCCTACCAATCCAGTATTGGGTAAGCCATTCACTTGCTGTTCCATTTTTCCATTTACTCTCTTAAAAACGTAAGCCCTACCACCATTAGAAAGTGTATTCAATGAACCAATCATGGCAATATTGCCATCTGCATTTAAAGACACCGAATATCCGAACTGCCCGTATAATCCAAGTGCATTATTGACTATTTTATCTCCATCTTGGTTCCAACTATTGCCAGTTCTTTTAAACAACCAACAAGCACCTCTCCCTGAGCTGTCGCGGTAGCCACCTATCAAAGCGGTATTACCATCGGCACTCAATGATACCGATGCTCCTTGATACACGGTCAAGCCAATGTAACCTGTACCAGTTAGTTGTCCTTGTCGTGTCCAAGTAGTGCCGTTTCTTACAAATACATAAGCTGAACCGATACTCCTGTTAACGCCCTCTGCGCCTACCAGCAAGGTATTGCCATCTGCACTGAAAGAAAGTGACGAACCTAGACGAGCATTAGAGGTAAAAACCGTTAAAATTGCTTGCTGTTTAAATGATGAGTCCACCTTATTATACACCCAAACCAATCCATCGCCGTAGTTGTCGTTTGGTCCACCAAATGCAACCGTATTTCCATCTGCACTTATTGCCACGGAGCTACCCATTTCCACCGTAGATGACAATTGGGTATAACCAGTGCCTACCAGTTTGCTTTTGTATTGGTAGTATCCATTTTTCTTTTCAAAAATAAATGCCGCACCTAGCCCCTTATTATCTGCAGGCGCACCTGAAATGAAGGTATTGCCATCGGCACTTACCGCTACAGATGTTCCTTGCCTAGAATTTCCTACGTTTTTCGCACTTCCATAAAAGGTAATGTTAGACCAAGTGCCTCCCGTACGGGTAGAAACCGCATTGGTTCCAATACCACTTGCTGCCGCATAAGCACCATAAACAGCCGTATTGCCATCGGCACTAAGTGCTACTGCATTGCCCAAATAGACGCCAGTACTGCCTGTGGTTTGTTTTGCACCATCTAATAAACTAGGATAGGTAGTAGAAGTAACCACAAATACATCCCCAAACGTAAATGAACCACTAATGGTGGTCACTTTAATTTTTCCAGAGGTAGTTTTTGGCATTACCATCACGGTCATCGTCGTATCGGTATAATTAACAATTACTGCATTTACCCCATTAATGGTTACTGAAGGATTTACTGATAAATCTGTGCCTTTTAAAGCAATTAATGACCCGATTGTTCCTGAAACACTATTAGTTGACAACAAAACTGGGCGCAATATTCTAACGGCATTGATGGTATAAATCTTTTCTGTGCCGTTTTGTGCCGTCACTTTTACTTGGATGGTATTAGGGCCAGGGTCTATGTTCACTGGTCTAAAAACTTTGGCGGTGATGGCGGTAAATCCTTTTCCGTTTACTTGTACCGATAAACTCGCATAACCCTTATCCACCACATCGGCATATACATTAATGGTTGTGGAATCGTAAGGAACATTCACAAAGAAATTAGACACTTTAGTGAAGTCGGGCTTGCTAGGACTCAAAGTGCCGCCGGTGATGCTCAACGAATCGAGATTGGCATTGCCAGCCAAGGCAGAATTGTTTTCGAAATAAAAGACGATATCATTGCCATAGTTGATAATATCAGGTTTACCATCTAAAGTAATATCGCCAACAAAGCCAATTCCAGTAGTAGATCGATAACCTCCTAAATCTACGGGGTTAACAAAAGCTATATTGCCCGGACTACTGATATTTCTAATGATAGTAGCACCGTAATAGGCGAATCCACTTACCGTAAAGGAATTAAAAGCAATGTCTATTTTACCATCTCCGTCAAAATCGCCAAAGCCGGTAAAATTCAAATTATATCCTTGTCTATAGTCAAATTTCGATGCAAAACTGATATTGCCGATGGTGCTTTGGTTCCTAAAAATGGAAATTCCATCTGTTGAATCACTTGATGAAACGATGTCTAATTTTCCATCGGCATCAATGTCTGCTATTCCTACACCAACCACTCCAATAAGCGTAGTGTAGTCTATTTTGGTGGCAAAATTTACATTGCCTGAGCCTGTGCTTTTATTCAACAATACCGAAATAGTTCTGCCTTTCTTGTTGGCAGTAACAATATCCCATTTCCCATCTCCGTCCAAGTCGCCACAGTCTAGGTTTTCAGGATTTAAACCAGTTGCAAAGGTCTTTTGCGCGCCAAAACTGATGCTGCCCACCGTACTAGTATTGAGCATTACAGAAACATAACCTGCTTGAGGGGAAGTAGTTACCAAATCTTTTTTGCCATCGCCATCCATATCTATCAATGCAACTGCATAAGTAGCGTTAGCAAGCGTTAGGTTGGTTTTAGCGGCAAACTTGATAGTACCCCCAGCGGTGGTAGTTGTGTTTCTAAAAAGGGTTATGATGTCCGAGCTATAGTGTACAACCACCACATCGGGCTTGTTATCACCATCTAAATCGCCTGCCGCCATGTTTACGGGAGTAACGGTAGAACCCAATGAAAAGCTGTCTTTCGTAAAACTGGTAACGCCAGCGGCTGTTTTGTTTGTAACAGCATATAGTTGGTAACTGGTGGCTGTACTATAACCACCCACAGCCAATACATCTGGTTTTCCATCGCTGTTTGCATCACTCACTGCAACAGCTTTGGCTCTGCCGTTCAGTACGTTTAAAATTGGTTTTGTATTAAAATCGGTGTCTTGAATTCTGCCTTTCTGTGGCGAAAAAGTGGGTATAAAGAAAGAGGTGCTCGCACCGCTCAAACCTGTTGCCACATTGGTTACGGATACAGACCCAAAACTTGCCCCTGCTGGCACGGTGACCGTTAGTTTACTAGCCGTTGCCGTCAACACACTGGCTTGCACTGCACCAAACCGCACCCAATTGGAAGCAGGGGTGGTGTTGAAATTGCTACCGTTAATGGTAACTGTTGTGCCAATATCGCCCGAAGCAGGGGAAAAGCTAGCAATCTTGGGCTGTGCGAACAATGAAACACTAGCAAGCATTAAAACAATGAATACCGAGTAGAACTTACCTTTCATAATCAACTATTTTGTGTAAACAACTTTAAAAAAACAATTCTTTAAGTGCAACGAATATATGATTATGGGCATTACCGCTTGTAAGCGTTTGATAGGTGCGGGGGTTGGTTTGATAAGTGCGTGCGAGAGGTTAACTATTTTCTAAAAATGTCCTATTGCAAGTATTTGGAGTTTTGTTGTTGTTCAATAAACTTTTCGCAATCAAATATTTTCCTGTACACAAGCTTTTTTTTAGGCTTAGCTATTTTTATTCTCCATCCTAAAACATTCATCTGACCTATAGTGCCTTCATTTATCATAAAGCACTTTTCAACAATTCCTTTATTTGTTTTAAATCTCGCCCCAATTATAGAGTAACTAGGATAGATAGCTGCTTTTGCTTGAGACTTATTCCAAATTGCATCTTCTACACAATCTTGCTTTTTTAACCAATTCACTAAATATTCATAGTTGGTATAAAATGTTGTTGCTATACCCCATCCACTATCTTGATAAACATAGCCTTTGTTCTTTTTCTTTACCTGCCTACTAAAAATTCGTTCTACTTTTTTAAAATTTGAATGATTAGTTGCCCTGCAAAATGCTTTATCACTTTGGCAAAATGTATTTTCTGCAATTAAAAAAATTATCCCTACCAATACTATTTTAAGTGTGTTTTCCATTTTAATATGGCTGTTTCTAGTTGTAAATCATTTTTATACCAGTCTCTAATATTTTTATTACCAACAATTTGCTCGCCAGTCAATACATCTAGGCTCCAAAGAATATTGGAAATGTAGATGCTGTGTATTGTTGCATTTTCACTTCCACTAATAAACATTGGATTGCTCTCTGCGAGATACACTAAAAATACAATAGCTGTTTTATCGAACTTTTTCCACTCGCCAGTCTTCATCTTTCGTGAGTTCACTTTTGGTCTTTCATTGAGTTTTTTATTCAAATGCAACAAGGCCGCCACTCTTAAATCTGGATTCCAATGAGCTGTTAATGCAAGCAATGTATAGTTGTAATCCATTTTATGGATGTAGTAAAACGCATTCCAATAATCTATAGCCCATTTGTATTTTTTGAAGCTTAAATGTTCTAAAAAATACTTTGCAGAATCATCAGCCATTATTTCTTTTTCCATTCCACACAAAACACTATCTGTAACTTTCGGTGGTTTAGGATAGGTTGACCAATAATTTGTTGAGTCTTCAAGAATAGTAAAAACGTAGTTTCTAAAACTAGGAATACCCATGCAATATTGCTGTTGCTGCCCGAAACTAATATTATTCAGAAGAATAAAAAAAACGAATGCAGCATATAATTTACCTCTCCTCATTAAATATTGTATTAACCAAATTGTAAAAGACCGATTCATTGACCCCAACGAATATATATTGAGGAACATTACCGCTTGAAAGCATTTCATAAGTGAGGGGGATGGTTTGATAAATGCTTTGCTTGGGGTTTTAGGTTTGCGAGAGACATGGTCGGTACTGAAAGTCAGACCAAGCTGCATGGTCATTACCCTCAAAAGGTCGGACTTTCAGTACCGACCTCAGTATCTATTTTTCCAAACATCAATCACTCAAAAGCAATCCTTCAAAACCAATAACCAATATTTTCACATTGAGAAGCAATATTTTAATACCTGAACCCAATCTTTTGATATTGTAAACCAATCTTTTGTTTCAGAGATGCAAACTTTTCACATGGAGGTGCAATCTTGTCACACAAAGGGGCTTTCTTTTAAAATCAAGGAGCAATCTTTTTACATAGAAGAGCAATAATCTCACTTTTGAAACGCTAAAACGAACATAAAAGGGCTAAATAAAAAAAAGGCTGCATCATTATCTGATACAGCCTCTTTTTTACAATTTACTATCCTCTTATTGAATCTCTATTTGTTTCACATTAACTCCATCAATACCGACGGCCTTTAGAAAGTAAATGCCAGCTGACAATCTAGATTGTTTGGAGAGGTTTAGTTCGTTTGAACTATTTCCTTTTACAACTTCTATTTCCTTTTGGAATACTATCCTTCCATCAAAAGTTGTCAATTGAAAGCGAATGGACTTATTACTTTTTAATGATAAATCTACTTTCACTTCTCCACTTGTAGGATTGGGCGATACCTGCCAGTTTTCCTTTGAAGCAAACTCAGGTGCACTATTTATTTTTCCTATAGTTTTTACAATAGCATGTTTTTGCAAATTGCCATCCCAAGCTTCAATAGTTGCAATATCATTAGTCAAGGTAAGGTCTTCTTGCATAAATGGTGCTTTCTTGGTAAACACCAATTCCATTAATACACTTCCATCATCTAAGGTTTTAGATATGCCTTTATCATCATTCCATAAGAAACTGATTTTGCCTTCTTTAGCCTTATTTATTCCATACTCTACATTGAGTTTATTTTGCTCAATCCCTTTCAACTCTAAAGCTTTGCTATTAAAGTTCAAAGTGTATTGCAAGCCAAGTATTTCTTTAAAGTTCTTCACTCTAATCGGAATTCTTACTTCTTGCACTTTGTCAGCCTGAATATCGTCATAGTACAACTCAATTGGCTTATTAGCTTTCGCATTTGTACGCATTACTGCCGCATCCCAATCGTAGTTTACATCGCCTAATTTCATCCCTATAAAACTTTGATTAGCTAGATTAGATGTTAAGTTATTGATGCTAATACTATCCTTATAAGGGAATGGATTGGTGACATCGGGGAACTGATAAGTACTATCTACAAATGCCCATAACCGGTTTCCTTTGAATGTGGTATCTATCCCCAATACTAATCTTTTAATATATAAAATATCAATTGCAGATACATCCCCACTATTATTTACATCTGCTGCAATTATCTTGTAGGGAGAGTTTAAAATTGTCTTGTTCAAAACATGCGATTGAACAAGGATAGCATCAATCACTGTAACGCCATTATTCTTTACAGAATCATTGCTTTTGGTAGGACGAATGATATAATTTGTATCAGAAAATAAAGACAGATTATAACTACCTTTTGTATTTGCTGTAGTAATATTTGAAGAGTTTAAATTTATTCTCACTCCTTTAATGGCGCCTGATGTTGGGTGTTTAATATTACCTGTTACATAGTTGGGAAATAAAACATTTAAAGATAAAATGGCAATACTATCACAACCAACTGAATTAATTAAATGAGCTAAGTAAACTCCTTTAGAGTTGTAACTAGTGCCATTAAAAACATACGATTTACCTAGATTAATAGTGGCACGAATAGTATCTGAATAAGATGTTGCTTTTACTTTCAATACCAATGTAGCAATACTATCACATCCTACTGCATTGGTTAATGTAGCTGTGTATGTTCCAGCTGTTGTATATGTCTTACCATTGAATATATATGAACTTCCATTACAAATACTTGCATTGGTAGTAGATGTAGAAGTTGCTTTTACTTTCAATACCAAGGCGGTAATACTGTCACATCCAACTGCATTAGTTAACGTTGCTGAGTATGTACCAGCAGTTGTGTAAGTCTTACCATTAAATGTATAAGAACTTCCATTACAAATACTTGCATTAGTTGTAGATGATGAAGTTGCTTTTACTTTCAATATCAAGGTAGCAATACTATCACATCCAACTGCATTGGTTAATGTAGCAGTGTATGTTCCAGCAGTTGTGTATGTTTTACCATTAAAAGTGTATGAACTTCCATTACAAATACTTGCATTGGTTGTAGAAGTTGATGTTGCCTTAACAGTTAATATCAAGGTAGCAATACTATCACATCCTACCGCATTGGTCAATGTAGCAGTGTATGTTCCAGCAGTTGTGTATGTTTTACCATTGAATGTGTAAGAATTTCCGTTACAAATACTTGCATTGGTTGTAGATGTTGAAGTTGCTTTTACTGTTAATACCAACGTAGCTATACTATCACAACCAACTGCATTGGTTAACGTTGCTGAGTATGTACCAGCAGTTGTATATGTTTTACCATTAAATGTATAAGAACTTCCATTACAAATACTTGCATTAGTAGTAGATGTTGATGTTGCTTTCACAGTCAATACCAAGGTAGCAACACTATCACATCCTACTGCATTGGTTAAAGTAGAAGTGTATGTTCCAGCAGTTGTATATGTCTTACCATTGAAAATATATGAACTTCCATTACAAATACTTGCATTGGTTGTAGAAGATGATATTGCTTTTATTGTTAATACTAACGTTGCAATACTATCACATCCTACTGCATTGGTCAATGTAGCAGTGTATGTTCCAGCTGTAGTATATGACTTACCATTGAATGTATATGAACTTCCATTACAAATACTTGCATTTGTTGTAGAAGATGATGTTGCTTTTATTGTTAATACTAACGTTGCTATACTATCACATCCTACTGAATTGGTTAAAGTTGCCGTGTATGTACCAGCAGTAGTATATGTCTTACCATTAAATGTATAAGAACCGCTAGGGCAAATACTTGCATTGGTTGTAGAAGATGATGTTGCTTTAACAGTCAATACCAAGGTAGCAATACTATCACATCCTACTGCATTGGTCAATGTTGCAGTGTATGTTCCAGCTGTAGTATATGACTTGCCATTGAATATATATGAACTTCCATTACAAATACTTGCATTGGTTGTAGAAGATGAAGTTGCTTTTACTGTTAATACCAAGGTAGCAATACTATCACATCCAACTGCATTGGTTAATGTAGCTGTGTATGTACCAGCAGTAGTGTATGTCTTACCATTGAAAGTATATGAACTTCCATTACAGATACTTGCATTAGTAGTAGATGCTGATGTTGATTTTACTGTTAATACCAAGGTAGCAATACTATCACATCCTACTGCATTGGTTAATGTTGCTGTATAAGTTCCAGCAGTAGTATATGTCTTACCATTGAAAGTATATGAACTTCCATTACAGATACTTGCATTGGTAGTAGAGGATGAAGTTGCTTTTACTGTTAATACCAAAGTAGCAATACTATCACAACCAACAGAGTTTGTCAATGTTGCTGAGTATGTTCCAGCAGTAGAATATGTTTTTCCGTTGAAGGTATATGAACTACCATTACAAATACTTGCATTGGTTGTAGAAGATGATGTTGCTTTTACTTTCAATACCAAAGTAGCAATACTATCACATCCTACTGCATTGGTCAATGTAGCAGTATAAGTACCTGCAGTAGTATATGTCTTACCATTGAATGTATATGAACTACCATTACAAATATTCGCATTGGTGGTAGATGTTGATGTTGGTTTTACAGTTAATACTAAAGTAGCAACACTATCGCAACCAACGCTATTGGTTAATGTTGCTGAGTATGTACCAGAAGCTGTATATGTTTTACCATTGAAGATATATGAACTTCCATTACAGATACTTGCATTAGTTGTAGAAGTAGATGTTGCTTTTACAGTCAATACCAAGGTAGCAATACTATCACATCCAACTGCATTGGTTAACGTAGTAGTATATGTTCCAGCAGTAGTATATGTTTTACCATTGAATGTATATGAACTTCCATTACAAATACTTGCATTGGTAGTAGAGGTAGAAGTTGCTTTAACTGTTAATACCAAGGTAGCAATACTATCACAACCAACTGCATTGGTTAATGTAGCAGTATAAGTTCCAGCAGTAGAATATGTTTTTCCGTTGAAGGTGTATGAACTTCCATTACAGATACTTGCATTCGTAGTAGATGTTGATGTTGCTTTAACTGTTAATACCAAGGTAGCAATACTATCACAACCAACACTATTGGTTAAAGTAGCAGTATATGTTCCAGCAGTAGTGTATATCTTACCATTGAAAGTATATGAACTACCATTACAAATACTTGCATTGGTAGTAGATGTTGAAGTTGCTTTTATTGTTAATACTAACTTAGCAATACTATCACATCCAACTGCATTGGTTAAGGTAGCAGTATAGGTTCCAGCAGTAGCATATGTTTTACCATTAAATGTGTATGAACTTCCATTGCAAATACTTGCATTGGTAGTAGATGTTGATGTTGCGTTTACAAATAAATTTAATATTACTAAACTATCACAACCAACAGCATTGGTAAATTTAGCTGTTTGTGTACCTGCACTTTTAAATGTAATTCCATTCCAAGTATAAGGCAACGATGAACTACATATATACTTAGAACTGCTTGACGTAGATGCCAACCCCTTGAAGTTAATATAACCTCCATCAAATGAGGCATCGTAAATTGCATTTGGCAATTGGCTTGAAACATCATTTGTATCTATTTCTTGTACAGTTGGAACAGAGCCAAATGTGATATTTGATTTACCAATATACCCACCAAGAACATTAAATGTTATAGAAAACGCTACAGTTGAATCTGCATAGTTTACCCCTTGCCCTGATGGATTGGTAAATAAGAAACCTATTCTGCCAAAAGCGGTGTCTTTATAAGAGAATCCAACATAACCAATGCCATCGTCATTTAAAGATGAAACCGATAGTTTAGTTCTGTCGAAATTAATTGAACCCTGAAACCCAGAAACACTTCTAAAGTTCTTCATATACACTTTAGTAGTTGCTTTGCCAGCATTACAAGTATCTATTTTGCTTATAAATAGTGTTTTGGCTGTTGCAGAAATGTTTACTGTTAGTACTAAGGTAGCTGCACTATCACAACCTGCTGCATTGGTTAAATGGGCAGTCTGTGTACCAGAACCTAAGAATGTAAGACCATTCCATTTATAAGGCAATTGGGCTGTAGTTATAGTTTTACTTGAGGAAGATGATGAAGCTGTGTTGATTGTAATATTTGCTACATTGTAAATACTATCGCAACCTTGTGTTGTTCTAACTGTATCTCTTACAACTGTTGATGCTGTGTAAACTTTTGTTTTGTATGATACACTGTTGCAACCACTCAAGTTTGTTGTATTGGTGGTTGGCGTAAGGTTCCTTATGGTAATGTTAGCTACATTGTAAATACTATCACAACCCTGAGCAGTTCTCACGGTGTCTTTAACTATTGTTGATGCAGTATATACAATTGTTTTGTAAGTTACACTTTTGCAATCAAACAGGTTTTGAGAGTTTGTAGTTGGTGTTGGGCAAATATTGCCAATAATCCTTTTCCAATCTTTCACTATTCTTATACCATCTATAACAGCAGTAGTATTACCTGTTCCTTGCCTAATGGCAATGGATTGAATTGATTTTAAATCGGAAGTAGCTGTGGTATCAATTAAATACAAATTGGGAGTAGGTTGTTTGTTGGGCAGTACTGAATCAATAACAAACAATGACATTTCATCGTCCTTAGTGCTAGTTGAATTGAATTTATACTTAATAACCACCACGTATGTTTGCCCTAAAACATATTCTTTGTTGGTGAATAACACTTTTTTGTTGGTAATATTCGTAAAGGAAATGGCAGCCGATTTAGATATACCCATTTTAAATTTATTGGCTACACTAGCTTTTGCAGTAATAAATTTCGCCTTAAAATTTGATCCTGGCGATACGCCAAACGAATCTATTAAATGAAAACAATAATCAGCAGATGAATCTACAGCACTAGCACTATCTACCCTTATCATAAAAGACACATATACACTATCGGAGGTTTGTTTGGGTACTTGCACATTAATATCTTCAGTACGACTTTTAACCAATATAGTAGCACCACCACCAATGCCAGAACCTTTGTAGCCAGCGTAGCTAAGGCCAGCCGATTGGTATTGTACGGCACTAGCAACTGTGGTTAAACCCGAATGATGGTACCAACCACTTTGTTTTACTACTGCATCGCCATTGGCATATCCTGTATAATTAAAATCTTCGGCAGCTGCTAAAATGAGAGTAGCCATACTATCGCAACCAGTAGCAGCAGTTCCAGCTCTTACAGTATAACTACCATAGGCTGCATAAGAATTGCCCAACCAAGTAAAAGGTAGCATACTGCTGTCGGCAAGTACTTTATTATATACACTAACAGGCTGATTAACGGTAATGTTAACCGTATTATATACACTATCACAACCTTGATAACTCTTAACAGTATCTATGAATACGGTAGATGATGCTGTGTAAACTTTTGTTTTGTAAGTTACACTATTGCAACCACTCAAACTTATGTTATTGAGTACTGGAGTAATTTTATTAATAGTTAAGTTCAGCGTTACCAAACTATCACAGCCACCTGCATTGGTTAAGTGTATGGTATCGGTATTATTACTAGCTGTGTACACTTTATTGCCTTTGGCTGCCCAAGTGTAGCTATTGCAAGCAATTATTGTAAACGTGCCAGTAGTTGGGGTGCAAACTATGCAGCTACTTATTTGCACAGGTATGTTCTTATCGGTAGTTGTTCCATCGCCCAATTGTCCATAAGTATTAATACCCCAAGCCCATAAACTGCCATCTGTTTTAATAGCTTTACCTACACTAATACTTGCCCAAATATTTGACGTGCCTATTTGTACAGGGCTGTTTCTAGTGGTAGTAGTACCATCGCCCAATTGTCCATTAGAATTCCATCCCCAAGCCCATAATGTGCCATCGGTTTTAATGGCTATCGTTTGGTCACCACCTGTTCTAATGCTTGCCCAATTGGTCTCTGTGCCTATTTGAGCAGGGAACCAATAGGCAGAATAATTACCAACGCCTAATTGTCCAGAATTATTATAACCCCAAGCCCATAAAGTTCCATCAGTTTTAATTGCTATACAATGAAGGCCACCTGCTGAAATCCTTGCCCAATTAGTAGCAGTACCTATTTGAGTGGGAATATTTTTCCAGCCAGAAACAGTACCGTTACCCAACTCACCTTCCGAGTTTCTGCCCCAAGCCCATAAACTACCATCGGTTTTGATAGCTAAAGTATGATTCCCACCTGTACTAATTTTTGCCCAATTGGTTGCAATCCCTATTTGCACGGGGCTGTTTTTATTGATATTAGTGCCATCGCCCAATTCTCCATCGGCATTATAACCCCAAGCCCATAAAGTTCCATCAGTTTTAATAGCTATGGTATGACCACCCCCTGCACTAATGCTTGCCCAATTGTTTGCAGTGCCTATTTGAAAGGGGCTATTTCTTTGTGTAGTGGTACCATCGCCTAATTGTCCATAGAAATTATAACCCCAACCCCATAAAGTTCCATCAGTTTTTATGGCTATAGTAAAACCGTTACTTGCACTTATGCTTGCCCAATTGGTTGCAATGCCTATTTGCACGGGGCTGTTTTTATTGATATTAGTGCCATCGCCCAATTCTCCATTGGCATTATAACCCCAAGCCCATAAAGTTCCATCAGTTTTTATGGCTATAGTATGACTGCCACCTGCACTAATAGCTTTGAAGCAGCCGGTGGTTATCGGATTTATGGTTAGTTTTAAAGTATCTACACTAGCACAGCCATTACTGTTGTTGTAGCTATAAGCATAAACGCCACTACTTGTATAGTTTTGCCCATTCCAAGTATAGCTATTAGTGGCAGTTTGCGTGGTTACATTGTGTGTTGCTATATTAATGGTTAAATTTAATGTTACCAAACTATCGCAGCCACCTGCATTGGTTAAGTGAACGGTATCGGTATTATTACTAGCTGTGTACACTTTATTGCCTTTGGCTGCCCAAGTGTAGCTATTGCAAGCACTTATTGTAAACGTGCCAGTAGTTGGGGTACAAACTAGACAACCGCCTGTACTTATTTGAACGGGGCTGTTTTTATCAACATAAGTACCATCGCCCAATTGCCCAACTCCATTCAAACCCCAAGCCCATAAACTACCGTCAGTTTTAATAGCAATGGTGTTGTCACCAACTCCACTACTAACGCTTGAAAAATTGGTTGCAGTGCCTATTTGCACGGGGCTGTTTCTGTTGGTATTACCACCATCGCCCAATTGTCCATAATAATTCCAACCCCAAGCCCATAAACTACGGTCGGTTTTAATGGCGATAGTATGTGCGTTACCCGCACTAATGCTTGCCCAATTGGTTGAAGTACCTATTTGGTACGGTGTATTTTTATTGGTAGTAGTACCATCACCCAATTGTCCATAGCCATTATACCCCCAAGCCCATAAACTTGCATCGGTTTTAATCGCTATGGTGTGAAAATAACCTGCACTAATGCTTGCCCAATTGGTGGCAGTACCTATTTGCACAGGTGTGTTTTTATTGGTAGTAGTACCATCGCCCAATTGGTTTTCAGAATTATTACCCCAAGCCCATAAACTGCCATCTGTTTTAATAGCAATTGTAAACTTATGACCTGCACTAATGCTTGCCCAATTGGTTGCAGTGCCTATTTGCACGGGGGAATTTTTATAGATATTTGTGCCATCGCCCAATTGTCCAAGTTGATTACTACCCCAAGCCCATAAACTGCCATTAGTTTTAATGGCTATGGTATGATTTTGACCTGCACTAATGCTTGCCCAATTGGTTGCAGTGCCTATTTGAATGGGGCTGTTTTTATCAGCATTAGTGCCATCGCCCAACTCTCCTTCATAATTATAACCCCAAGCCCACATAGTGCCATCGGTTTTTGTTGCTATGGTATGATAATACCCTGCACTAATACTTGCCCAATTAGTGGCAGTGCCTATTTGCACAGGGCTGTTTCTATCGGTAGTTGTTCCATCGCCTAATTGTCCAAAAGTATTTTGCCCCCAAGCCCATAAACTACCATCGGTTTTTATGGCTATGGTATGAAAATAACCTGCACAAATGGCTTTGAAGCAGCCGGTGGTTATCGGATTTATTGTTAGTATTAAAGTATCTACACTAGCACAGCCATTACTGTTGTTATAGCTGTAAGTATAAACACCACTACTTGTATAGTTTTGCCCATTCCAAGTATAGCTATTAGTGGCAGTTTGCGTGGTTACATTGTGTGTTGCTGTATTAATAGTTAAGTTCAGCGTTACCAAACTATCGCACCCACCTGCATTGGTTAAGTGTATGGTATCGGTATTATTATTTATAGTATAAACTTTATTGCCTTTGGCTGCCCAAGTGTAGCTATTGCAAGCACTTATTGTAAATGTACCTGTGGTGGGTGTGCAAGCTATGCAGGTGCTTATTTGCACAGGGGTGATTCTTCGGATATCAGTAAAATCACCTAATTGTAAATAAGTATTATTCCCCCAAGCCCATAAACTGCCATCGGTTTTTATCGCTATCGTATGTTGATAACCTGCACTAATGCTTGCCCAATTGGTTGACGTGCCTATTTGTATTGGGCTGTTTCTTATGGTAGTAGTTCCATCTCCCAATTGTCCACTTAAATTATACCCCCAAGCCCATAATGTGCCATCCGTTTTTATCGCTATCGTATGTAGATGACCTGCACTAATGCTTGCCCAATTGGTTGCAGTGCCTATTTGCACGGGTGTATTTTTATTAATATAAGTGCCATTTCCCAATTGTCCAGATGAATTCGTACCCCAAGCCCATAATGTACCGTCTGTCTTAATAGCGATGGTATGTTGTTCACCTGCACTAATGCTTGCCCAATTGGTTGACGTGCCTATTTGTATTGGGCTTTTTCTTGTGGTATCAGTACCATCGCCCAATTCTCCATACATATTCGAACCCCAAGCCCATAAACTACCATCGGTTTTAATGGCTAAAGAATGATATTCATTTGCACTAATGCTTGCCCAATTGGTTGCAGTGCCTATTTGCACAGGGCTGTATCTTTGGGCAGTTGTACCAGAAGTACCATCGCCTAATTGTCCATACCCATTATACCCCCAAGCCCATAAACTGCCGTCTTTTTTTATGGCCATGGCATGTTCAGCACCTGCACTTATTCTTGCCCAATTCGTTGACTTTGACGTGTCTATTTGCACAGGGCTATAACCAATATTAAATATTTGTCCATAATTATTATTCGTACCCCAAGCCCATAAACTGCCGTCAGTTTTAATGGCTACGGTGAATCTATTACTTGCACAAATGCTTGCCCAAGTATTTGCATTACCTATTTGTACAAGAAATCTATCGTCAGTTGTACCATCGCCTAATTGTCCATACAAATTATTCCCCCAAGCCCATAAACTACCATCGGTTTTTATGGCTACGGTATGGTGATAACCTGCACTAATTGTTTTGAAGCAACCCGAAGTTATTGTTAGTATTAAAGTATCTACACTAGCACAGCCATTGCTGTTATTATAACTGTAAGTATAAACACCACTACTTGTATAGTTTTGGCCATTCCAAGTATAGCTATTAGTGGCAGTTTGCGTGGTTACATTGTGTGTTGCTGTATTTATAGTTAAGTTCAGCGTTACCAAACTATCACAGCCACCTGCATTGGTTAAGTGTATGGTATCGGTATTATTATTTATAGTATAGACATTATTGCCTTTGGCTGCCCAAGTGTAACTATTGCAAGCACTTATTGTAAATGTACCAGTAGTTGGGGTGCAAGCAACACAACCGCCTGTACTTATTTGCACGGGGCTGTTTTTATCAACATAAGTACCATCGCCCAATTGCCCAACTCCATTCGAACCCCAAGCCCATAAACTACCGTCCGTTTTAATAGCAATGGTGTTGCCACCAACTCCACTGCTAACGCTTGCCCAATTGGTTGAAGTGCCTATTTGCACGGGGCTGTTTCTGTTGGTATTACCACCATCGCCCAATTGTCCATAATTATTCCAACCCCAAGCCCATAAACTACGGTCGGTTTTAATGGCGATAGTATGTGCGTTACCCACACTAATGCTTGCCCAATTGGTTGAAGTACCTATTTGGTACGGTGTATTTTTATCGGTATTTGTACCATCGCCCAATTGACCATTATAATTATTACCCCAAGCCCATAAACTGCCATTCGTTTTCATGGCAATGGTGTGGTAATTGCCTACACTAATGCTTGACCAATTGGTTGCTGTGCCTATGTGAACAGGGGTGTTTTTAGGAACAGATGTGCCATCGCCCAATTGTCCATTTCCATTATAACCCCAAGCCCATAAACTGCCATCCGTTTTAATGGCAATGGTGTGGTAATAGCCTACACTAATGCTTGACCAATTGGTTGCTGTGCCTATTTGAACAGGGCTGTTTTTATCGGCATTTGTTCCATCTCCCAATTGTCCGTAATAATTATCACCCCAAGCCCATAAACTTCCGTCTGTTTTTATGGCGATAGTATGACTGTTACCTGCACTAATACTTGCCCAATTGGTAGCACTGCCAATTTGCATAGGAGAGTTTCTATCTGTATTATTACCATCGCCCAATTGACCATATTGATTATAACCCCAAGCCCATAAACTGCCATCGGTTTTAATGGCTATAGTATGACCGTTACCTGCACTAATGCTTGCCCAATTGGCTGCAGTGCCTATTTGCACAGGGCTGTTCCTTTGGGTAGTTGTGCTATCGCCCAATTGTCCAGCATTATTACTTCCCCAAGCCCATAATGTGCCATCGGTTTTAATGGCGATGGTATGACTAGAACCTGCACTGATGGCTTTAAAGCAGCCGGTGGTTTGTGCGTTTAATAAAGTTAAGCATGTAAATACAATAAGGCTTGTGAGTAGTAATTTTTTAAGTTGATTCATATTTTTTTTATAATTAAGTGAGATTTGTTAGTTAATTTATTATCAAGTGAATTCCAAGAGTTCGAATCCGAGCAACTAATTAAAATCTATAATGGGTACTACACCACGCGTTTCGTTTGGCATCGCTTAGAAATTTAAAAAAATCCTGCAAATCCTCAAATCCTGTAAATCCTGATTCAGACCATCCACTTTATCGTATTCTATCGGTGTTACTCCTTATTACTATAGATTTCAAAACTAGGTGGAATGAAGTTGTTAAACAAAAAAACATTACTTAAATAATAACATTCTACATATAACAAACAAATTGTATCAAAGCCTGACTAATTACTACCACTAATCGTTATTAAAAGGAAGTCTTCGCTCCAAGCGAAGCCTTCCCTCACCCAAACTCCAAACACCTAAACACCCATAATCGTAAGAATCAAATAAATCAACTGAATCAGTGGTTTAGACATTAAACATTAGAGGCATTAATTACATGACTTTAATGACTATAAAGAATCCCAATTTATTGTGCGTAATATTAGATAATGGGCATAAAAAAGCAGGTTTTGCCTCTTGCAAAACCTGCTTTCAAACGTTAACTTTTTCTAACTAGGGGGCAGTTAGGTTATACCAAATCTACTTCATAAGCGCCTTCTCCTATGTCGCTCGGGTTGGTAACATTAAAGAAATGATTGCTTGCCATATCTCCAAACTTGCTTGCTTCAAATGTTTCTACAGTTTGTGGTTGAACGGTTACTGAAATAGTGGCAGTTGATTGCTCATCGGTACTTGCCCAAAAGAAGGTAAGCTCTGTTTTTCCATTGTTTACAATCCGAATTTGGTCGGCAGGCTGCATGGTTCTTTGGAAAATATTTACAGTAGTCAATGCTTTTATATGATTGTTTATAAACTGTGTTTGCAAGTTGTGACGCATACTTTCAATATCGAAAAAGTTGGCTATGAGCAAGGGGGTTGCAGCATATTTATGCACCAATCCTCCATAAGCAGCAAATAATCCGATACTTAATGCTTCACGCTGTGCTTCTACATTATCACTACCTAAACCTACATTACTTTTTGCCCTTGATGCACACTAAAGGCACTAACCAATAAAGCATAAAAAGCATCAACATCAGTTTTAACCCCTGCCAATCCTACAATATTTGCCATTCCATCGCTAAGGGTTTTAACAGCATTCATTTCTGCAAGCTTTCCACCAGTGTAAAATGGTCTTAGCCCATTTGGAAATAAAGCAATAAAGCCTTTATCTGTTTTTGATTTATAAAAAGCCAATACTTGCGATTGCCAAAGATTCGACTTGTCAGTAAGCTGTGCCAGCAACTGTTCAAAACTAGCCGTTCCAGAAATGCTTGTGTTTATTTGGGTTTTCCAAGCATTATAGGCCGCAAGAAATGCGGTGTAAACAGGGTGAAACTCATTGTACAGTTCCAAAATTTTGGGATCTGCTTTTGCTGCATTCAATGCATTGTCAGTAAAAGTGCCGAGAATAAATGCTAGTTTGTAACTTTTGTTTGTAACAGATAAAAACGAATTAATCAACAAATGAAATACTCTAGTAGCCATAACAAGAAATTTTAAATTTTAATAAATAATTTTTTCGGGTGTAAAATTGAGAATAAAATTTATCTGGTAAAACAAGTTGTGTGTTAAATTTATTGTTAAAAATATTTTCGGCAAAAGAGGATTAGCAGCGGAATGGGTTGCCGAATGTTAGTTAGCTCAAACCGCTGGAACATTTTAGATTCAGTAAGTTTTTTTACCCATCCGCTGCAATGTTTTCCGTTGCCGAATGTTATTCAATCCATATAGCAGGAACGGAACACATAGCTAAAGATTAGATATACCTTACTGCTAGAAACGAACATATTGCCGAAGGTTGATTATACCGTTCTGCTGAAACGAAACGCTTGCCAAAGGTTAGTTATATCGTTCCGCTGGAAACGAATGTGTTCCCGAAGATTTTTTGTCTGAATCAGGACTTACAGGATTTTATGATTGGCAGGATTGGATTGTGTTCTAGGGAAAAGTCGCTACTTGTCTCCCGCTAGTGCGAGCGTGCCGCTCGTATCATTCAATAAGGAAACCAAAATCAAATAACAGCAATACGGCATTAATTGAAGTTATATAAATGGTTTTCCATAGCCCATGGTTTCAACCGTGGGATTTAATTGTTGCGCAAATGAAACCGTTTTAACGGTTTTTGGCAATTAAAAAATGGATAAATCCATTGAAATGAAATAATAAAAATTTGGCACCAACACCCACAGTTAAAACCATGGGCTATGGTTATATTTGTGGATTGTTCAATTGTGTTTCCCTCTTTCCCTCTTTCCCTCTTTCCCTCTTTCCCTCTTTCCCTCTTTCCCTCTTTCCCTCTTTCCCTCTTTCCCTCTTTCCCTCTTTCCCTCTTTCCCTCTTTCCCTCCAAAATAAAAATAGTTACTGGAGTATTTGCATTATTATAGAAAACAATTATCTCCTCTTGTTGAATACACCAATGGGCAATCAATTCAATAAATGGTTTGGCAAGCAATCTTTGCGGAGTAGAAAGGAAAATGGTGCATCCTTGTGCTAAAAGCCTACTGAACAAAGTATAAAGGGAATCAAATTGTGTGGCATCATAGTTTACGTCACTCATTAAAACAATGTCGGCATTAGTGGTAAAGGGTTCATTCCAATTGATACATTCACAAGTAATATTTTCTATTGCCAAATAATTTATGGATGCTTTTACCACTTCCATAGCTATAGGGGCATAGTCTGAACAAACCACAGATTCTGCATACTTGGCTACAGTAATAGAAGGCAATCCCAATCCTGCTGCTAATTCTAACACATACTTTTTGGCGAACATTTCGGCATCGCGCTCTATAAAAATACCCATTGCAATTGCCGCTTCCCAAATTTTTGCCCAAAAGGGAAATGGTGTTTCTGGATTGATTTTTAATTGCTGGCTATACCATTCTTTTATGTTTGCTTGGTCTGGAATCAATAGAACTTGATTTGTATTTTCCAAGGAAATATTTGTGGAAACTAATGCTGGCAATTCCATCTTTAAATACTTGCAAGGAAGTTAGTAATTACTTTATTCAATCCTTCATCGTCGTGAGAAGGAAAATGAAAAGGAAAATGCGTGGCAGTTTCCAAAGCAGTCTTCAAATTAAACTTGTGTTGTTCTATTACAATTGCCCATTGTTGCTGCATCAATTTATTGCCTAGATATTCCTGCTCAGTTTGTCCAGGAGTAGGAATTAAAATCATCTTTTTCTCTAAGGAAAGCAATTCCATTACAGAGGTATAGCCACTTCGTGTAATAACAAACTCTGCACTTTCTATTACCTTTTGTAGGTCATTCCCAGATAAATGATTTTCTATAGTCAGACTGTTGTGATTTGGTAAATCAGTTTCTGCATCCAATTTTGCTCTTATCAAAGTACCTTTTTCATTTGTAGTAGCAATTTGGGCAAGTATTATTTCTTCTAAAATAGTACGCTGAGGTTCTGGTCCTGATAAAATGATACAATATTTATAGGTAAATGATTGATTGGCAATAAGGGTTGATTTTGAAAACCTACTTAAAGGTCCAAGATATTGAATAGGTGTTTTAGGTAATCTTTTTGGATGAGAGAGCAATCCAGCAATATTCTTTTCTCCTGCATAATCGGGCACCCAACAATAATCAAAACGATTGATGTAGCTATAATTAATGAGTTGAATCAATTTCTCCAACCAAGGATAAGGTGCTTTTATGGTAAGCTGGTGTGTAATAAATACCGAGGCAACCTTTTTAGTAAAAAATCCATATCTGTTATCACTAATCACTGCATCAATAGCATTATTAGCTAAGATCTTTCTTAAAAATATGTTTTCACTAATAATTGCTCTTACAATTTTAGGCAATTGTACAATAAGCATTAAAGGCAAAAGGCGCTTTGTTTTACTGTATTGAATGTTATATCCTGCTAAAGGAATAAAGGTGATTTCGGTGAATTCTTGTTTTAAAAGGGCTTTTTGAATAGGATTGCACGCAACAATTACTTTACATTGATTGTCTAGTAAAAGCCTAATGATTGCAATACACCTTGTTGTATGTCCTAATCCCCAATCTAGCGGAGCAATTAGTATTGTCCTCATGTTAATGTTTTGTATAAAAGGCGTAAGAATAGGAAAATTATTTTAAAGGAACATAATTTCATCGGCAAAAACTAGTATGAATAAATATAGGAATCATATCATCATTCTAATGCTTTCTTATGGATTAATGATGATGTCGTGTAGCATTTTTTCAAAATCATCGTATAAGAAACAGTGTATGTGTCCTGTGAGAAGGGTAAATTAAAGCAACTAAAAAAAGAATTAAATTTTTTCTATGAAAAATGAAAAACGCGATTTAATAGTACTTTCTAATAATGAAATTATAGACCCTATTGCAATGGGCAATCAAGTAGAAGCACTGAACAAGCTACTATTGAGTGTAGAAAACTTGCATTGCTTTTGCATTGCAAATGAAATTATTGATATTAATCGCTATAAAATAATTCAAAAGCCACACCTTATACAGCAAATGATTCGTGAAAGAATGACCAAACCATTTGTTTTTATTTTCAATAAGAACTAATTCTCAGATAATTAAACTTTCAGCTTCAAGGTGAAATTAAAATTCCAACATCTTTTTTCCAAAATCAATAGCCCTAATTCAACCTAAGAATGATGTAAATAACTATGTTTACTTCCTTTTTAAGATAGCTAACTTTATTCTGATCATCTATTTATGTATAAACATGTAGGTAGATTTCAATTTAGCATTAGCAACTCTTTCTTTTTTTATTTGTACCTGTACTATTACTATTCATTGTAAATAAACTATTTATGAAAGGTTTTCGCTTTGTAAAATTCAATCCAAATGATGAAACAAAATCTAAGTTTGATCAGATGCTTGATTTGTTTACTCAATTGCTTACTTATACCAATGGTGATGCTTCTGAGGCCATTAGTTGGATGAACGAATTGGATAAGAAATACCATTTTACTAATGATGAATATGGAATGGGTGATTTTATTGAAGATTTAAAAAACAATAATTATATCCAAGAAAACCCGCAAAGTGGCGATATGAAAATAACTGGCAAAACCGAGCAATCTATTCGCAAAAAAAGCCTAGAAGAAATATTTGGCAAGCTTAAAAAATCAAAACAAGGCAATCATCAAACTTTTAAAACTGGCCAAGGCGATGAAACAAGTTCTGATACAAGACCTTTTCAGTTTGGTGATATGCTTGAGCAAATAGATTTTACTGAAAGTATTAGAAATGCGCAAATAAATCATGGTGTGGGTAGTTTTGAAATGCGAGAAGATGATTTACAAATAAGAGAAAACGATTTTAAAACCCAAACTTCCACTGTTTTAATGATTGATATTTCCCATTCCATGATTCTTTATGGGGAGGATAGAATTACTCCTGCCAAAAAAGTAGCTATGGCATTGAGCGAATTAATTCAAACAAAATATCCTAAGGACACTTTAGACATAGTTGTTTTTGGCAATGATGCTTGGACGATAGAAGTAAAAGATTTGCCTTATTTGCAAGTAGGCCCTTATCATACTAATACAGTAGCAGGTTTAGAACTTGCAATGGATTTATTGAGAAGAAGAAAAAATCCAAACAAGCAAATATTTATGATTACAGATGGCAAGCCTACTTGCCTAAAAATTGGAAACAAATACTATAAAAACAGTTTTGGACTTGATAGAAAAGTAGTGAATAGGTGTATTAATTTAGCTGCTCAATGCAAAAAACTAAAAATACCTATTACCACTTTTATGATTGCTAGTGACCCTTATTTACAAAACTTTGTGCAAGAGTTTACTGAAATGAACAATGGGAAAGCCTATTTTGCAAACCTAGACAAGCTAGGAGCTTTCATTTTCAAAGACTTTGAAAGCGGAAAGAGAAAGTCAGTTTATTAAATTGTGTTACTACTCACCACATAAATTATTGACCACATAGGCACATAGACACATAGAAAATCAGAGATATTGTATTATAAAAAAGTAGGATAGAACACATAGAAATACACCTTTAGAAATTAATTCTATATTGTTTTTAAATAAAACAGATAGTTAAGGTTATTACATAAGAGAACAGATAACTATGTGTCTATGTGCCTATGTGGTGAGTAGTAACTAAATTGTTTATACTTTTTTTACAATAATTTGTTTGGGGCTTCGCTTATTGCGAGGCCTTTTTTATCTTTTCAAAATCCACGATTTTACATTTTATCAAGAAAAAGTAGCCATTTATTAAATCCAAAATCGTAAAATAATTGCCAATTATCTTAGGTTTTTACCACTAAGCACAAAACATCTGCTATTAATATTCCAAGCGTAACATTTGCCACAAGTCATCGTACTAACCACTAAATATTTTTTTATGACAAAACAGTTTTACTCAGTTTTAATTTTCACTCTTCTAATCGTTCTACAAACGACAGCCCAATATAAAAACTTAGTTACAGGCTCTGTTCAAGATGCCAAAGGCAGTGCATTACCAAATGTTTCTATATCCCTTTTAAAGGCAAAAGATAGTAGTTTAATAAAAGCAGGGATTTCTGAACAGAATGGCAAATTTGAAATTGCTACGAATGCAATTGGTCAATTTTTAATTAGCTATAATCTTGTAGGATATGAAAAAAAGTATTCGGCCGCATTTGAGCTTTCTGCTGGCAAACCCTATCAAGTACCTAACACCACATTAGCACAGGTATCTAGCAAATTGCAGGAGGTAACTGTTACTTCTAAAAAACCAATGATAGAAATCAAGGCAGACAAAATGGTATTTAATGTTGAAAACAGCATTAATGCAACAGGGAGCGACGCAATGGAATTATTGCAAAAAAGTCCAGGCATTCAAGTGGATAACAATGACAACATCAGCATGAAAGGCAAAACGGGTGTGAGGATTTATGTGGATGGAAAAATGCTACAATTAGATAGTAAAGACTTAGCTGCGTACTTAAAAAGTATCAATAGTAATGATGTAGAAGCCATTGAAATGATAAGCAATCCAAGTGCTAAATACGATGCAAGTGGTAATGCGGGTATCATTAATATCCGATTAAAAAAGAATAAAAAATATGGCACCAATGGAACCACAAGTCTTGGTTTTACACAAGGTGTTACCCCTAAAGGAAATGGCTCTGTAAACCTAAACTATCGCGACAAAAAAATTAATATTTTCAGCAACATAAGCGGCAATATTGGCAAAAATGAGAATACGCTGAATTTATATCGTACACAAAATGACACCATTTACGATCAGCATAGTACCAATTGGAATTACAACAAAGACATCAATACCAAAGTAGGTGCTGACTATTTTATTAATAGTAAAAATACATTTGGTGTAATGGCTAGATATGGTTATGAAGATGGCGAGAGGACTAGCAGTGGCAACACCCTTATTTATACTAAAATAAATACTCCAGATAGTTTTGTAAAAAGACTAGAAGCCAGCAACCGTGCTCCTAGTAGAAGAACCAACATGAACGCGAATATCAATTATCGTTATGTAGATACTAGTGGAACGGAGATAAATGCTGATGCGGATTATGGCTTGTTTAGAGGAAAGGGCAATAGTTATCAGCCCAATAATTATTACAAAAACAATGGACAATCGCTTTATTCTTTGGTTTATAGAAACAATACCCCTACAGATATTGACATTTATACCACTAAAATAGATGTAGAAACCAATAAATGGAAAGGTAAATTAGGTTTTGGGGCAAAAGTGTCTTTTGTACAAACCAAAAACACTTTCAATTTCTATAATGTACTAGACAACAATACTCCTAAACAAAGAGATTCCCTATTGCCGAATCGTAGCAATAGTTTTACTTATAAAGAAAATGTGAATGCAGCTTATGTAAATTACCAACGCCAACTTTCTTCAAAATGGAGTTTGCAATTGGGCTTTAGAGTAGAGCAAACCAATAGCGAAGGCACACTTACAAGAGCTGATGGCATTAAACAAAAAGATGATACAGTAAAACGTTCATATACAGATTTGTTTCCTAGCGCAGCCATTACTTGGAATGTAAGTAAGCTTCATACCTTAAATCTTACTTATAGCAGAAGAATTGATAGGCCTACTTATCAACATTTAAATCCGTTTGAAAATAAACTAGATGAACTTACATATCAAAAAGGTAATGCATTCTTGCAGCCTCAATACTCCGATAATGTAGAACTTACACATACATTTATGGGCTTCCTTAATACTACATTAGGTTATAGCCATGTAAAAGATTATGCAACAGAAATTACAGATACGGTTGCAAATGCCACTTATGTACAACAAAAAAACCTTGCTACTCAACAGATATATAGTTTCAGCATTGGCTCGCCACTTCCTATTAAAAAATGGTGGAATGGCTACGTGAATCTTTGGTACAACTATCAATTGTTCGATGGTTTTATCAATACAAAACCAGTAAGAGTAGATATTCCTGGTTATGGTGCTTATTTGCAAAACAGCTTTACGCTAGGACATGATTACACAGCAGAAATGAGTGGATGGTTTAATGGTCCAAGTGTATGGGGCGCTACTTGGAAAACCAAACCACAAGGAGGAATTGATTTAGGAGTTCAAAAATTATTAATGCAGAAAAAAGCATCTATCAAATTGAGCGCAACAGACATTTTATTTACTGCACCTTGGAAAGCGAATAACAATTTTGGCGGCACTGTAATAGATGGTGGTGGCAGTTGGGAAAGTAGAACTGTAAGACTAAACTTCACTTACCGTTTTGGTAGCAATCAAATAAAAGCTTCTCGCCAAAGACAAACAGGATTAGAAAGCGAGAGCAAAAGAATTAAAGGAGGAAATTAGTTGTTAATTTTATAAAAAAGGGTTAGTTTGAGTTTTCAAACCAACCCTTTTTTATCCTTTCAACTTTAACCATTTCGCTACCAAATTGCTACTGCCAAATGTTACCAACAAAATAGTTAATGAACTTGAAGGCATTAATACTGCTGCTACTAATGGTGATAAATTTCCTTGAACAGCAAAATACAATCCTATGATATTATAAGTAATTGATAACACAAAACTGACAACAATTATTTGCTTATTTGCCTTGCACATCTGTATAAATGCACCAAGTTTTGGCAATTCTTTCGCTTCTAAAATAACATCACTAGCTGGAGTAAAATTGTTGCAATCGTCAGCAATGGCTATTCCTACATCACTTCTTTGTAATGCAGGGGCATCATTTAATCCATCACCTATCATCATTACTTTTTGAGCATGTTGTTGCAATTTTTCTATGTAATTAATTTTATCCTTAGGCTTTTGATTAAAAAGAATAGCGGCTTCGCTTCCTAATTGAGTAGTAAGATATGCTCGCTCCCCATCATTATCCCCTGAAATAATAGATACTTGATATTGCTTTTTTAATGAATACATCAACTGCTCTATTCTTGGGCGATATTGGTTGTGAAATATAAACTGACCAATTCTTTTTCCTTCCTTAGAAACATATACCGTCGTTTCTTTTTGGCTCGACTTTTCTTTAATTCCATTTATAAATTCTGAGGAACCTATTGCATACAAAACATCCTGTACAAAACCTTCAATTCCCTTTCCAGTTGTTTCTTGAAAGCCTAGAACACTTTGTTCTGTTTGTTGTGAAATACCTAAATGTTTTATGAGAAGTTTGTTTAAAGGATGATTAGATTGGACCGCCAATAAGGCAATTGCAGAACGGTCTTCATCTGAAAGTAATTGACCTTTATATGTTACCCGTTGCTGTTGAACTGTAGTAAGTGTTCCTGTTTTGTCAAATACGATATGATTTATACCTGCAATTTTTTCTATTACAGCGGCACTTCGCAAATAGCATTGATTGTTTCCTAATATCCTAAGTACGTTGCCATTGGTAAATGTGCTTGAAAGTAGTAAAGCACAGGGGCAAGCAATAATTAAGATAGCTGTAACTGCGTTTCCAATTTTAGCAGGATTGTAAATCCCCCAATAGGTGGCAGTTATCAATGCAATTCCAAAAACGATGTACGTAAAATATTGGCTTAGTAAATGAACGAAAGAAGCATTGTCTTCTTTATTAAGATCCTTATCGTCTTTAGCCCACAAGCTTGTTAGATAGCTTTGCGATACTTCTTTCATTACAAGAATTTCAATATTTCCGCCTTTTTGTCTTCCTCCTGCATACACAATTTCGCCCATTTCTTTTAGAATAGGTATTGATTCGCCAGTAACAAAACTATAATCTATCAAGGCTTTTCCTTTTGTAAGAATTCCATCGGCAGGTATTAGTTCATCGCTGTGAATTAACAAGGTATCGTTTAATTGGATATTGGGCAAGGCTGTAGGAATTTCTTTTTTATCTTTCAATACACTAACTGCAATTGGGAAATATGAGGTGTAATCTCTTGCAAAAGACAATTGTTGGTATGTTTTGTCTTGCAACACCCTACCTACCAACATAAAGAAAACAAGACCAGTCATAGAATCGAAATACCCAGCACCATTTCCCCAAAACACTTCATAAATACTTCTACAAAAAGTAACTATTACAGCCAAAGAAATAGGTGCATCTATATTTAAGAATCTATTTACTAGTCCTTTATATGCGGAAATATAAAAGGGTTGCGCACTATAAAAGAATACTGGTAATGATAGTAATACTGTTATTATTCTAAAGAAATTTTGAAGATTGTTTTCAGCAATAGACAATCCCAAATATTCAGGAAAACTTAACAGCATTATATTGCCAAAACAAAAGCCTGCAATACCTAATTGATAAATAATGCCTTTGGCAATTTTAGGAGCAGGCGTATTGAGATTTTGTAAACTAATATATGGCTCATAACCTATATAAGTAAGCAGTTCAGCAACTGCTCTTACTGATAATTTATTACTAAAAATAATACTCACTTCTTTGGTTGTGAAATTCACAGAAGATTTAATTATTTGTGTATTCAACTTATGCAGATTTTCCAATAAATAAAGGCAGGAGCTACAGTGCATTTGAGGCAGATAAAATGCAACATGTGTTTGCTCTGAATTACTAAAGGAAATTAGCTTTTGGGAGATAGAAATATCATCTAAAAAAGCGAATTTATCTTTCCTTCCGGTAGTTGCTTGATTAATACCCGGCTTTTCATTCAATTGATAATAATCGCACAAACCATTTTTATTTAAAAGCTGGTACACCATTTTGCAACCATTGCAGCAAAAGGTTTTGTCCATGCTAGTAATTTCATTGTGTGTACACTTGTCGCCACAATGTGCACAAACAGAAGTAGTAATTGATATTGAGGGCATAAATGCAAATTGAGCAGCAAAATAGCTTCAATTAAAAAACAGCAAGATTGATAGTGGTCATTATATAAGTTGATTTTTATCATTATCAGTTTCAAATTACCAGCCTACCATTGCATGGTTTACATTTGTTTTTTCACCACATTTATTTTTTCACCACATTTATTTTTTCACCACATTTATTTTTTCACCACATAGGCACATAGACACATAGGAAAAAAGATAGAAACATAATAAGAAAATAGATAGATAATTAAACTATAAAAAGCACGATTGAATATACCTTTAAAAAATACTTAGTTCATTTAAAGACTATCATAGAGAAAATTGAATACAGTAATGTTTTTTTTAAATAGAAATATAAGATTCACTTAACTATGTGGCTATGTGGTGAAAAAAAAGGATTTAAAACCTATGTGGCTATGTGCCTATGTGGTGAGCAAAAAAGATTTTTTTAATAATAATAAATGATTCACTTAACTATGTGACTATGTGCCTATGTGGTGAAAAAACAAATGTGGTGAGGAATAATCAATAATTAAATATTTAAGATGCGCAAGATTTTAATCATAGATGATCATACAGATATAAGAGAGAATATAGCCGAAATATTATCCTTAGACGGATACAAAACAGTAACTGCTGAAAATGGCAAAATTGGTGTAGAAAAAGCTATAGCAGAAATTCCCGATTTAATTATCTGCGATATTATGATGCCCGATTTAGATGGCTATGGGGTGCTGCATCAACTCAAGAAAAACCTAGATACTTTAGACATTCCATTTATTTTCTTGACTGCAAAAGCTGAAAAAGGCGATGTGAGAAAAGGAATGGACATGGGGGCTGATGATTATATTACCAAGCCTTTTGATGATGTAGAATTATTAAGCGCAATTGAAAGCAGGCTTAAAAAGCAAGACATCTTAAAAAGCAAGTTTGAGGCTGATGACAAAGGCGTGAATGAACTAATGAAAAAGCTACATAGTTCAGGCCTTTTGAAAATGGATTTGGATAGCTATGACACCCATTTGGTATATAAAAAGCAAATGCTGTATGGTGAAGGTAAAAGACCAAAATATTTATATTATTTAAAAAGCGGACAAATAAAAACCTATCAAACCAATGATGATGGAAAGGAATACATAACCAACTTATTTGCTCCAGGCGATTTTATAGGTTATGTTCCCTTACTAGAAGAAAAAAATTATGAAGATTCTGCTGATGCTTTAAAAGATTCAGAAGTAGCCATTATTCCAAAAGAAGAGTTTGTGCAACTGGTAACGCACGATATTAATATTGCTACTAAATTCATTAAACTCATTACCAAAAACATGAAAGAAAAAGAAACTAGACTTTTAAACTTAGCCTACGATTCTTTAAGAAAACGTATTGCCAAAGCTTTATTAGATATTCATAGGAAATTTAATGCTGATAATAAAGCAGCTATCATAGATATTTCTAGAGATGATATTGCGCATTATGTGGGCACTGCAACCGAATCGCTCATTCGCACTTTAAGCGATTTTAAATCTGAGGGACTAATAGAAATAAAGAGTGGGAAAATAAATATAGTGAGCGAATCGAAGTTGGATGCTTTGCTATATTAATACCAACCTATTTTTTATTTAAATAAAGAATTACTCATAACTACCTAAAAGGGTATAAATGCTAAAAAGTAGTTAGACCCTTTTTTATTCAATAAGCATTATTCTCCAATAGATTTAATCGGGCTTTTTATTTATGTGAATCAAGTTTGAATATGCTCATTTGCAAGTTCAAATGAGGTGAATCAAGCTTGAATATGCTCATTTACTATGGTAAATTAGGAGAAGTGAACTTGATTATGTTCATTTGCTATGGTAAATGAAGAAAAGTGAGCTTGAATATGCTCATTTACTATGGTAAATGAGGAGAAGTGAACTTGATTGTGCTTATTTACTATGGTAAATGAGCACAATCCACTGGCGCTAGTCTTCCGAAGGATGACTAGTGTCTTATATATAAACCAGTTTGTAACTGGAGTTCACTTAGATAAACCATCCACACCTACTTCGTAATTGTTACTTAATTCACCACTCGAAAGTTGTCCAAATCAGTAAGCCCCTTGCACAGAACAAATAAAGCAGTTTTTAACTGGTGATGATAAAAAAGCAATTAACCAATAGTTATAATGTGGAAATCATCATTCAGAAAACATCCTATTATAATTAAAACAAGCACTAAAATAAAAAACGGGAGCAAATTTTCATCTGCTCCCGTTTAGGTTTATTAATTAATAATAAACAACTAATCACTATTAAGTTTACTCTTTAATCATCTTAACCAAAGATTTTTCACCCTTAGCATTGGTGAATTCCACCATATAAACTCCACCTGCAAGGTTGCTTACATTCATGCTGAATTGTTTAGTTGCAATCTTCGCTTTGTTTGTATTGGCAACTTCTTTTCCTGCAAGGTTTATAATACGCAATGTATAAGCTGTATTTTCAGTACCATTTATGGTTACATTCATTACTTCTTTTACAGGGTTTGGATAAATGCTTGCTACTTCAGCCTTGCTGTTCAAACTTACTTGGGCAATAGAACTATAAGCTTTTGTACCATTAAGTTCTACTGATTGGATACGGTAGTAAACAATAGTTGCATCTGGTAATTGATTGTCATCAACAACATAATCATTTGATGTAGTTGCTTTTGTAGATGCAATACTTGTAAAGTTTATACCATCAGTACTTCTTTCCACTTTGTATGTAGCAATATTTATTGGTTGAGCCACTTTCCAACTTACAGCTACTCCCCTATCAGTTCTAGCAGCACGAATACTTACAAAATTTACTGGTAATGGATTGCCCCCTTTTGTAAATACTACTTCAAAACGATTGCTTCCTTTACTTGCAGTATCTGCCGTTACCGTGAAATTATACACTTGATTGGCACGAACATCATGACTAACTCCCAAGTATTTATCTCTTAAAATAATTGTTTTTGTATTATCAATTCCTTGATAATCGCTAAACACCAAACGGAAATTATCTGCTGAAGCACTAGACAAACTTAGTTTTACTGTGTCAATCACTAAACTATCAGGACGTGTTGCGATGGCTAATTTAGCCGTCGCTTTTAAAGTTGACAAAGTTTGGCTGCCTGCACTTAGGGAAACAGCATCCCAATTAGGATTGTAAACAATAGAGCCATTGCTATTAAAACGTACAACTGCTTCATCTAACTTGCTGCTATCTGTTGCAGTCATTGTTACTCTAAACAATTGATTGTTGGCTGTTCCAAAGAAGGCAGTGTTTGGTATAGCACCAGTTGTTTTCATAGCTTCTGTAAATGAAAGGGTACCAGAACCACCATTTGCTGCTGATTTGGCAAGAACAAAGAATGCTTGACCACTTGCAATGAAAGAGGTGTTACCCGTGCCATCAGAATAACCACTTGGCGCATTAGTAGTAGCACCATTATTATAAGTAGTATAATTTCCAGAAGATGATGGACTTAATGAGTAGAAAACATTATACATGTTACTAGTATTTGCAGCATATAAAGTTGCAAAATCTATTGGAGCAGGATATGGATTACCTACTAATGAATACAAAGTACTACTGATAGAATTAAGAGTAACTGTAACATTACCTTGACCAACTGTACCAGTTGCTTTTAAAGTAACTGCTGTAGGTGCGGCAGGTGTTGCAGCATTTAATTGATCAGCACAAGTACCTAAAGTTCTATCTCCACGTACATTCACTCTAAAGCCTTTTCCAGGTGATAAGCTTGTTGCATCTGTATTTGCAATACTCACCCAACGACTACCGTTTACTGCTGTTGCATTGTAAATATGCATACTTGGCGAATTAGTATAACTTTTATCAAACCAATTGCTGTTGTATTTATCAGTAGCCCCACCATTGCTGCTTGTGCTACCACAAATTTGACCTCCAGTACCTGTACCTGTTACATACATTTGTTGTTGCCAACCATTGAAAACCGTTTGAGTAACTGGACTTGCTAAGAAGCTGAAATATCTGGCAGATTTTGAAGGAATATATCTTTCAACTGTAACGCTTCCATTTATGTAAGGACTACTTCCACTTCTTTCAGCAATTCTTGCAGTATTAGAAGAAATAGATTTCATTACTAAGAACCCACCGGTATTTAATGTACCTGCTGTAGGAGTAAGCACTCCAGATACATTTAAAGTGCCACCTATAGTTACACCTGCACTATTATTTATCGTAAGGTTCTGAACATTTCCTAGGTAGGTTCCTGCTGGAATTGTTTGTGAAGATGCCCCATTATAAACAACTGTTACTGCACTTGCATCTATATTTCCACTAGTTACACTAGTACCACCTTTAATCGTGAATGTTCCTGAAGGAGTAAGTGTACCTGATGTAAGCGTAAGCGTATTAGCAACAGAAACGGCTCCAGTGGCAGTAGCTCCAGCTGCATTGTTAATGGTAAGATTAGCTGGAAAATCAGTTGCACCTATGTTTTGATTGGAAGAGCCATTGAAAGCAACATTAACACTAGTAGAAGTAAAGGTTCCAGTATTTGTCCAATTGCCGGTTAAACTTACAGTTGTTGCACTAACAGTGGTCAAAACACCATTACTGCCAATGTTTATGTTGCCATTTACTTGAGTAGCCAAACCAGTAGTAGAAGCTGCACCGAAAGTAGCTGTTGTTGCATTAATGGTACTTCCATTGAAAGACAAACTACCACCTACTTGCAAACCGCCTAATGATAAATTGGTGGCTGAATTTCTAAACGAGCCTGTATTTGTATTCAATACATAAAGCGTTCCTGCAACGTTAGCAAGGTTTTGTGTAGATACAATAGATGTTTGAGCTACACTATTTATAATCACATTACCAAATGTTGGTGTAGTAGCACTATCAGAAATATTGAAACTAGTTATGTTTGTAGGAGATGATAAATACACGTATGAATTCGCCGCATAAGTTGCGCCCGTATTCACCATTTTAGGTGCGGAACCGCCACATTCATAAACTGCATTTGGTCTTAGGTTTACCGTCCCTGTTGCTGTAGTGATAGCATTTTGTGGATATTGGAAATAGCCATATATATTTAGAACACCAGCATTATTCATAGAAGAAAGCGTTCCACTTATAGCTGTTGCATTTCCAGCATTTCCGAATATTGCCATACTTGCAATGTCAGCAGTACCAACATTTAAGGTACCAGAATTGGAAATTTTTCCTGTATTTAATACAGCACCATTGTTTACGTTAATGGCGAAGGTGCTATTGATAGTTACCGTTCCTAGAGCCTTCATATAAGAACCAATGGATAACGATGTATTACTATTTGTAGCACCAGTTTGTATTTGACCAACTCGCACATTGTATGGAATGCCTGCTTCCCCAATGGCAGAAGAACTTGTACCTGTTTTCCACTCTGCCCCAGATCCTACAGAAATAGCAGAACCACTATTGTAATATAGATTAGAATTTGTAGCATACACAATACCATTTCCAGCAATTGAACCGCCTAAATTAAGTTGAACAGTCGCATTATCCGTTATTGTTCCATTATTGGTTAAAGCGCCTCCGACTATTAAACTGGAACTTGTACTTCCGTTATCAATTAATATTGCTCCTGAATTGGTACTTGTGCCGTTTAAAGTTAAATATCCATATTGATTTAGAGCAGATGCAACGGTAGAACCAACGGTGAATGTACCACTGTTAGTGAAAGTACCACCGCAGGTAAACTGTCCACTTTTGTTTACGGTGCCTAAGCTAATGGTACCACTATTGTTAACTGAAGACGTAACAGTGATTATAGCAGAAGCAGTTGTGCCAAGTGATAAACTACCAGTTGAAGCAACAGTTAAATTAGCAGGTGAAGAAGGAGTTGTGTTTAAAGTAACTGCATGTCTGATAATTACTGTAGAACCTGAACCAGGAACTGCATTAGTAAACCAAGTGGAAGCAGTACTCCAATCACTAGCTTGTGCAGAAAGAATACCAGTAAGATAAGTTCCTGTTGTATTGTCTGACCCACCAGAGTTTGAAACAGCAATGGCATTTCCTGCTACACCTGTAGGAACAGTTACAGTTAATTGTGTAGAAGTGAAAGCACTTACAGTTGCAGAAGCCCCACCAATAACAACTGAAGTAGTAGCACCGAAATTGGTACCATTTATTGTAAGAACTGAACCAGAATAATAGCTAGAACTACTAGGGAAGTCTGACGTAAATGAAGTGATTGTAGGAGCTGGTAATGAAGAAGATGCTGATACAAAATAAGCGTAATTGCCAGTTGCTGGTATTGAAGTGGAAGAGGACACTAAAATACTATTTGTTCCAAGATCAAGTGCGCCTCCTATTGAACTATAAGTACCAGAAGGAACAGTGCCTACGGAAGTACCAATTACTTCATAAATACCAATCATGGCAGTAGTAACAGAAATTTTAGCTGTGATTCCTGATGTAGCAGCCACTTGCCAATACTCATTTGTGCTAATATCTGAAAGGGTGGTGTTGTCCGCAGCGCCGCCAGAACTGCCATTAAATGCAGCTACTGAAACATTTGTCGTTCCACTGATATTGCTTAAAGTGAGTGGGTAATAATAATTTGTACTGCTTACGTTTTGACCTACCGGGAATACATAACCTGAAAAGGCATTAGACACCGTACGAATCAAATTACCATTGATATAGTTTGAACTACTTGGTGTACCACTAATTGCTGCTGTTGCACTTGTGTTGTTGGTAAGGGTAAGCGTATTTGAACTAGTTGTTACCACGCCATTAGTAAGCGTAATCACACCAGCTACAGAAACATTACCTGTTAATGAAACGCCAGCAGCATTATTGATGATTAAATTATTGAAGGTGGCAGCGCCAATAGTTTGTGCGCTAGACCCGTTGAAATTAATGGTTGAACTTGTATTAGTAAATGTACCTGAATTAGAAAAGTTTCCTCCTACATTAACCGTAAATGCGCCGGGAGCAAATGTGCCCGAAGTAATGGTTATATCATTTGCAACATCTGTATTACCATTGACCTTCCATGATCCAGCAGTATTGAATATTAATTTGTAGAAGCCACCGTTTGTAGCAGATGTCAGATTACCACCAAGTGTCAAAGCATTAGTAGTTCCAGCCAAGGTAATTGTACCATTATTATGATTAAACGTTCCATTGTTAGTAAAGTGACCGATGAAGGTTACATTGTTACCTGATGTTGACGTTAAGGAGCAGCTTGCATTAACTGTAGTGGTATTGAATGAAAACGTACCAGCACCACTTAGTACACTTGTTCCATTAAATGTAGTAGGACCCGTAACGGTAAGAGAACCCGAATTGCTAATATCCCCTGCATAACTAATGGTGGATCCAGAACCAATGGTAACTGGGACTGCGCTGTTGATGATAATGTTTTTAAATGAACATGTTGAGTTTCCGAAATTAGTAGATCCTGTAAACTGAACAGTACCTCCATTGTGCGTAAATACTGCTGTAGAAACAGCGGTAAATGCACCGCCTACTTTTAAAATACCACTTGGTGCTGTAAGAGTACCTGCAGCCAAATTAAATGCACTGTTCACATCTACATTAGCAGGAAGTGCCCAATTACCACCAACTCCATTAAAGGTTAAGTTGTTGAAAGCATTCGTACCAGTGAAAGTTCCAGTAATAGTCCTAGTGGTTGTAGCACTAAATGTGATGACAGAGGTTGAAACCCCAGTCATAATTCCTGTTGCTGCCAATGTGAAATTCCCTTGTAGAGATATTGCTGCACTTGCTCCAGATATATTCAAAGTAGCCCCTGCATTGATATTAAAATCTCCTGCAAAAACCTTTGTTCCTGTAGAACTAGAAATAATCAAAGAACCTGAAGTTCCTGCTCCAACATTGGTGGTACCAGTTACATTAATATAGGTATTAGAAATCGTTAAGCTAGTACCATCCCCAATAGACAAATTACCAAGTACATTAAATGTAGAAGTACCAGAAGAAATAGTAGCAGTACCTGAAGTGCTTAGGTTATAAAAGTTAGTAGTAGTTGAACCTGTTGTTGAAGTTATGAATCTACTGGTTCCTGAGAAATTCACCGTGCCACTGTTATGGTTGTATGTTCCTGAATTCGTAAAATTGCTAGCCAAATTCATCGTTCCTGATGTATTTGTGAATGTAGCAGCATTGGAAAAAGCGCCAGTTACATTAATTGTTCCATTACCAGCGGTTACTGTTCCATTGGTTACGGTAAATGTTCCACCTAAATCAACGTTGTTTGGCAAAGTCCAAGCTCCACCTACTCCGTTAAATACGATGTTATAAAAACCTCCAGTTAGATTGTAAGAGCCAGCAGTACCTGTAAAAGTTCCTGTAATGGTTTTGCCAGTACTGGTCGAATTGAAAGTAAAAGTTCCAATACCTGCTGTAAAGCTTCCTACTTGTGTAAAGTTTCCTGCAATACTGATAGCATGGGCACTTGTACTACCTGCCAAGAAAATACCATTGTTGGTCAAATCACCACCAAAAATGATAACCGGATTATTTGTAATTGAAAATGTTGCGTTGTTAGCAAGCGTCACATTTCCAGTAAATGTTTTTGTGCCGGTAGAAGAGTTAATTATCAAGCTAGAAGCTGCTCCGCCTGTTGTTCCTACTGTAGTAGTTCCTGATACTGTGAAGGTAAAAGCACCAATACTGAAAGTTGTACCATCTGCAATAGTTAAATTATTAGCAACTGTACTATTTGCAGCAATTGTTACTGCAGTTGTATTTGCGGTAGTTAGATTATAAAATTGAGTTGTTGAAGTACCTGAAATAGATTGAGTTGTTCCAAGAAAGGTTACTGTACCACTATTATGTGTAAAAGTACCACTGTTGGCAAAGTTTACAGTTAGATTCAAATTTGTGCTTGGAGCAGTTACAGCTCCGTTTGTAATCGTAAATGTACCAGTTACATCAGTAGTTGATGGCATTGTCCAAGCACCACCAACTCCGTTGAAAGTAAGACCAAAAAATGCATTAGCTCCGGTAAAAGTACCCGTAATGGATTTTCCAGTTGTTGTAGAAGTCATGCTTACAGTTGCTCCATTCGCAGTAAATGTGCCATTATTAGTAAAGTTACCACCTACCGAATATGTACCACTTGCTCCAAGAATCAGCGTTCCATTATTGGTTAAATCACCACCAACTGTTGGGCTGTGAGCTCTTGCAGGATTATTCCAAGTTCCACCTGAATATATGGTAAAATTTCCACTAAATACCCTAGTTCCAGTACTAGAACTATACGATAATGTACCAGAAGTTCCTAATCCATTACTGTTTCCGATAAAAGTATTACCACCAACAGTAAAGTTGTTAGCATTGACAGTAAAAGTAGTCCCTTCGCTAATAGTAAAATCCCCGCCTACAGCTAATGGTATCCCTGTTGAACTTACTGATGCAGTTCCACTAAGGGTTAAATTACCAGAAATAGTTGTGGTTGGAGCAGAAAAAGTTTTAGCACTTGTACCAGATAAAGTAAGATTAACATAATTACATCCAAACATTGTTTGTGTACCTGAACGATTGTAATTTACAGTATTACCAGTAGCAGTTGCAGTCATTGCTGTTATACCGGGCAAACCACTCATTCCCAAATTCACTGTACTATTATTTCCTTGAGTAAATGTTCCAGTACCAGCCAAAGCAGTAGTTATAGTTAGATTGCCATTATTTGTAAGAGTTATTGCAGTCACTGTTACACTTGGCAGACTTAAAGTGCCTGACAGGGCTTGTGCATTGGTGCTGAAAGTATGCACTCCAGAACCTGCTGTAAAAGTACCGCTATTGCTGATGCCTCCTTGGAAAGTGATGGGAAAGTTTCCAGTACTATTGTTCCAGGTACCTCCATTTGCAACGGTAACCAATCCTGTAAATGAATTAGTACCAGAAGAAGTGGCAACTGTAAATGTTCCTGATGTTCCACCTCCAACTGTAGTTGTTCCAGTTACAGATACAGTATAGGCACTGGTAGTATTTAAAGTTGCTCCATTGTCTATAAATAAATTACCCAAAACAACTAAATTGGCTGATAAAGTTTTAGTTGGGCCAGTGGATAAAGTAAGATTTGAATAGTCAGTAGCTAAAACCGTTTGGTTATTATTTCGATTATAATTTACCGTATTGGGAGTATTAGTAGAGGCTACAAACGTAAAGTTTGAAGTAGGCAATGTAGTACTACCATAATAGAACGTACTATTTACTTGTTGAACCCAAGAACATCCTGCACCGCCAGCAGATAAACCAGCTCCAGAACTAAATGAGGTATAGTTATTTATTGTTACACCTGTTGATAAATTGGTAGTATTAAAATAAATGGTAGTAGCCAGTGTACCAGCACCTCTCATATCTTGGTTTGCAGTAAAATTGAAAGTGCCTGAAGAGATACTGCTTGAATTAAAAGTACCATTATTTGTAATCCCACCTGCAAAATTTACGGTAGTTGTTTGATTAGCTGTGGAAAAAGTACCTCCCGCATATACTGTCACCAATCCAGTGAAAGTTTTGCTACTAGTTCCAGATGTAAAAATCAATGACCCAGTTGTTCCAGATCCAAGTGCGTTTCCAATGGAAGTGGTTCCTCCAACTGAAAAAGTAAATCCAGCTAAAGAAAGTGTGGTTCCTTCGCCAACAACTAAGTTATTTGTAACTGTCAAAGCGAACCCAGTAGTAGCACTTGAACTACCAGAAGTTGATAAATTATAGAATGAAGTTGTTGCAGTTCCTCCTATTGTTTGGGTAGTTCCGTTGAAAGTAACCGTTCCGTTCCTAGCAGTGAATGTACCGCCGTTATTGGCATAATTACCACCAATATTCAGGGCAAAATTGGATACTGACACATCAAAAGTGCCGGAGGTTAATGTCAAATTCTTTGGAATAGTCAAAGCTGCGTTTAAAGTAATTCCACCTGCACCGTTTAAGGTAATACTATTGATGTTTCCACTAAAACTTGTAGCTGAAGGTAAACTTACTGCGCTGCTTGCATTGGTAAATACCACTGTAGCACTTGTGTTTGTGGCATCAATTATACCTGTACTAACTGTTGGTAATCCAGAAATGGTCAACGTATTTGCACCAACAGTCAAAGTTCCTTTTGTCAAGGTAAGTGTATTTGCTACACTTGCCGAAGCACTCAACCCCAGTCCAGTATTTTTATTTATAGTAACACTATTAAAGGATAGTGTTCCTCCAGTGATTGTACTTGAAGCTGCATTATTAAAGGTAACATCTACTGCTTTAGTGGTACCAGAACCCGTCATATTAAATGTACCCGTTCCACTGATATTTCCACCAATATTTAATGTGTGAAGAACAGCATTTGTTTGAGTACCTGCTGTAAACGATGCACCTGCATTAACTGTAACATCATTATTAATTGTTACTATTAATGCGGCTGTATTATTTGGAAAACTCACTGTTCCAGATGTACCGCTTCCTATATTAAGAGCATCCATAGTTAGTGTATTTGCACTATTATAAGTAGAAGTAGCTGTAGCAGTTGAGATTGAAGCTCCAATGTATTTCCATGTAACATTATTATCTGTTATGGAGGCTGCAGTTCCAGTAGGTCCGCCAGATGCAGCTGATGTTGCATTACCTGTTGTAGCAATACAAACATATATTTTACCTGCATCATTTGTAACAATTGCATTACTAGCGTAAATAGTGTTTATTGCCCAAGCTGCTGCTGTTGGGGGAGCTGCAATAGTAGGTGTGGGGGCAGAAGTATAACCACTACCTGGATTAGTGATATAAATTCCAGTTACAATACCTTGAGTGACTATCGCCACCCCAGTAGCGGTAGTACCTGTAGTAGGCGCACCAAATGTAACACTAGGCAAAGAAGAAGCACTATAGCCTACACCAGCTGCGGAAATAGAAGTACTTGTTATACCTGATGCATTTAATGTATAAGTAATGGCATTATTAACTGTCAATGTTCCAATACTTCCCGTTGATCCTATCAACTCACTTCCGGCTGTTATTGTACCACTGATAGTTATATTAGCTTTACCAGCAAATACAGGTGGTGCCGTAATTATTGCGGAGGAAGCTGAACGGGTTATAGTTCCGCCATCAGCAATTGTTATATTATTTGCATTGCTGCTTGCTGTACTATTAATAATGGTTCCATTAGTAAGTGTAAGATTTGTTACTGTCAATCCCTGTGACCATATTAATGGTGCTGTTTTATTGATAATTAAATTATTAATGCTATACGGTGTACTTATTTTGAAAAGCACTTTGCCTGATAGGTCCAAAGAAGCACTACCTGAGAATGTAAAAGAACTTGTTGAGTTAGTAAATGCATCAATTAAAGTTCCGGTAGTAGTCGTATTTGTAGCAAATGTGCTTGTTCCTCCTGTGGCTAAATTTAAATTAACACCTGCTGCAAGGGTTGTTGTACCAGCACTTGATGCATTATTAAGTGCTAACCTAGAAGTATTTATAGAAGACCCTAGGGTGACTAACCCTCTTAATAGTGAATAATGATACATTGAATATGTGCCATTTGCATATTTTGGGTCAAAAAATAAAGTACCGATATTATCGGAATTATTTTTTGTAGTAAATGTAAATGGAGTACCAGTAACATTTGCTGTAAAATAGTTGTTAGAATCCATACCAGTGATTGATACCACAACTGTTCCAGTTCCTCCCACCTTTATCCCTTTCGATGAAGTAGTGCCAGCACCACTTAATTTACTCTGAAATGTTGAGTTGCCATTTTGGAATGCCAAACTTGTATTAATAGCCAAATATTCCGACATAATCACTTGTGTAGCATTAATAGTCATGTTAGTGCAGGTAGTTGTAAAAGCACCAGTATAGGTTACTGTTAATCCAACACTAGTAACGCCATTGTAAGTAATGGAATTAATGGTACCAGCCGATGGTATGTTGTTAGCCAATGTAATACTGATAGCGGTAATTGCACCAGCATAGTTAAAATTGAAAATAACATCATCAGATACTGAAGCTGTTCCACCAGGAACTGAAGCAACAGCAGTTACAGACAATTGCGGGTCAGTACTGCTCCAACTACCAGTGGTGTTCCAAGCACCAGAAGCGCCCCCATTCCAATAATAGGTGGCGGCATTGAGATTAGCTGTAATTCCAAATACAAACAAACACAAGAGTAGAATTAAACGATTCATATGGCAAAATTTATATTCAAACAAAGTAATTAAAAAAAACTAGTAATTGTTTTAGTAAAGTGATTATTCCTTCGTAAACAAAATACTATCTATTATCCATGAGTAACAAAGCAACCGAACAACTTATTTAAATCGATTTATTTATCAAACTTTTAAATCGATTTGCTTTTTCATAAATTAAAATAACAATTATAAGACTAAAAAAAGAAAACTTTAAAAGTCATAAAAAAGATTGCAAAAGAAAGGGTTATATTTTAATTAGATTAAATTATTGTTAACATTTTAAATTATGATACATTATATGCTTATTCTGACTCAAAAAAGCAATAATATTTTTCATCCTTATTACCATAGATACATTATACGGTAAATGTTTATAATTAGTTTCCTATACATAAAACCTATACAATGACACCTATCATTAAATATTAAAACACTCTTGGAAATAATCCTTTATTTACTCATTCTCATCAAGAACCCTATATTCATCCATTCATTTTAAAGCTATGTATCGTTTTATATTCTTTGTTTATTGCATTTTTATTGTTCTTTTTACTAATACCTTATTTGCCCAATCATTTAATACTTCTTCTCCTGAAGCTGATAAATGGGTGAATCATACATTCAGAAAATTAACTAAAAGGCAAAAAATTGCACAGTTGATCGTTATACGAGCTCACAGCAATCTTGGTGCAACACATGTGGCACAGGTTACCAACCTAATTAAACAATACAATGTTGGTGGGCTTTGCTTTTTTCAAGGTGGGCCAATTAGGCAGGCTGCTCTTACCAATTATTATCAATCCATTGCTAAAACGCCCCTTCTTATTTCCATTGATGCTGAATGGGGATTGGGCATGAGGCTAGATAGTGTTACAAATTTCCCCAAACAAATTACTATGGGGGCCATGTCTGACTCTAATCTCGTTTTTGAAGTGGGCAAAGCAATTGGCAATCAATGTAAGCGTATGGGCATTCAGGTGAATTATGCTCCGGTAGTAGATGTAAACAATAATCCAAACAATCCAGTAATAAACGATAGAAGTTTTGGCGAAAACAAATACCTAGTGGCTAAATATGGCTTGGAATACATTAAAGGACTCCAATCAGTAAACGTAATGGCTTGTGCAAAACACTTCCCTGGCCATGGCGATGTGGAAGTGGATAGCCATCTCGACCTCCCCGAAATAAATAAAACCATTGCACAGTTAAACGATCTTGAGCTTTACCCCTATCAATCTATTATAAAGCAAGGAGTAGGCAGTATAATGGTGGCGCACCTTTTTGTTCCAGCAATTGATAGTATCGCGCATACACCCACATCTTTATCTTATAACAATACCACCCTCCTACTTAAAGACAAAATGCAATACAAAGGACTCATCATTACCGATGGATTAGAAATGAAGGGCATTACCAAATATTTTCCTAATGGACAAGCCGCTGTGCAAGCCATTATTGCAGGAAACGATATGCTTTGTGTGCCTATTGATGTTCCGGATGCTATTGAACAAATACTTCATGCCATTAAACAGAAGAAAATAACTTGGGAATACATTGATGAAAAAGTAAAGAAAATATTGCTTGCCAAATACCACCTTGGCCTTTCCGCTCCACAACATATTGACACTGCACATCTTATAACCGATTTGAATGCAACCACCGATTCTTTAAATACATTAGTAGCCCAAAAGTCCATCACCGTTCTTACCAATGAAACACATCAAATACCCTTTCATCCTCAAACAAAAATTGCCTACATAGCCATTGGTATCAATCAAGAAAACACCCTAGCCACTCGTTTAAAGAATGAGAACAATGCTGACGTTTATTTATTCCCTAATAATGCTTCTTTAAACAACATGGCAAAGGAAACTATCGAACCGCAGCCGGGCATTACCATCACCGATACCAAGGAAAACATTGCGCTAGCCCAAAACCTTATAGACTCATTAAAAAAGAAAGACTACACCACCATACTAATTGGAATACACAATTATAGTCGCCGCCCTGCCAACAATTTTGGCATTACCAATGCTAGCCTTTATATCGTAGAGACTTTACAGAAACAACCCAATGCTTTAGTTGCCTATTTTGGCAATCCATACTCTTTAAAATTTAGCTGCGAGGCAAATAACCTTATAGCAGCCTATGAGGACACCTCCATCACTCAAAACATGCTGGCAAATATGCTTCAGGGAAAAAGCCAACCACAAGGCAAACTACCAGTAACGGTTTGTAGCAAACTCATTTCAGGGCAAGGAATTTTGTTGATTAATGAATAAACTCATTAACAATGCAAACTAAATTATGATTATCAGGATGATCGTTGTTCAATATAATTTCATTTACACTTAAATGATACTGTAATACCAATTCTGAATAAATATTAAACAGTTGACGCGGGGACAGTAACGAACCTCGATACCATACAAGGAACCCTTTGTATTGCAAATTGCTATCTAGACACTGCAAATTGCTATCTCAACACTGCAAATTGCTATCTCAACACTGCAAATTGCTATCTCAACACTGCAAATTGATTTCTCAGCACTGCAAATTGCAATATCAACATTGCAAATGGCTTTCTCAACACTGCAAATTGCTTTCTCATCACTGCAAATTGCCTTCTCAATACTGCAAATTGATTTCTCAACACTGCAAATTGATTTCTCAACACTGCAAATTACTTTCTCAACACTTTAAAAGGATTTCTCGACACTGAAAAAGGCTTTCTGAACTCCTTGCATTACAAGATGAATATCTTGCTTAAAATATTTTTTCAGTATTTTTTTAAAAATATTTTAAAGCATGCTATCTTAGCTACCTGATTAAATAAATTTATTAAGGAAATTAAACAAATTTTTTATGTCTACAGTAGAATTAAAAGTAAATGTTCAGCTTGACAATGCACCTATGATTGGTAAAATGTTGATTGATTCTCTCACGGATGATGTAACCACAATTGGTGCTTCATTTAAAACGATTGACAACAATTTCTTAACTGCCCTGAAAGGGAAACATGCAGAGGTAACGGGGTTAATTTATCCCAGTCAAATACTAGGGAAGCAAGCGAAGTTGACCCAAGACATTAACGCAAAGATGAATGCCTTGCCTAGTATGTTGCTGATAACAGAAGGGCAAATAAAGGATGCAAAAGATTCTTTGAAAACATTGCAAAAATATTTTGGTATTTCTGAAATAAGACAAGCTAAACACAAAGGCGATATTTCTAAGGTAATAGATGGGCTGAACAATTTAATACAATCTGTAAACGATAAAGATAATTTTCCAGTACTAGAAGCGAAGGGGTTAACCAAAGCGAACGTAACTGAATACAGTAATATTTATACAGCTTTATCCACGCTTTTTCAAGATCGTGTGGATTTGGAGAAAAGTAGGGCTGCATTGGTAGATAACAATCACACTATAATAAATGATTATTGGGCGGATATTAGAAATGTGTGCGACAAGGGTAAGCGCGTATTTAAGGAAAGCAATCCTACTAAAGTGGCGAATTATACCATGACTAAACTTAGTGCGAAATTGAACCACGAACTAAAGTTGAACAATATTCATGGGAAAATTACTGTAAAAGATGTAGTGATTAATAAGGTATTAGTAGAATTGATACCATTGGAAGCTGGTAGAAGGCGCACGGCAACGAGTAAAAATGGCGGTTTGTTTGAAATAGGTGGTGTGGTTCCGGGGAAATATGCACTTTCTGCTACTTTAAATGGGTATAAGATTTTTAATACTGAAGTAGAAATAAAGCAAGGAGAGAAATTGAATTTTGATATTGAGTTGGAAGTGGCGTAGAGAACAGTTATAAATAACTGATTTAAATAGTAAATTCTAGTGAAAAGCTTCGCTAAATACTTACCTTTTGAATAAATTTATAAGGTAATAAATTTATATAAGGAAATGTAGCATCTTTGGAGAATTAAAAATTCTAAGAAATCATATTTCAAATTCACTTTGCGTATACCCAAAGTGACTCTTAAAAATAGAAATTGATACTAAATTAAAGTGCATAAGATTAAAAAACAAATAATAAATTAAAAAATGACAGTGGATTTTAAAGACCAAATAAAACAACTTGGCGAAAGAGTTACTAAACTAAAAGATGTTATTCAAACAGAAGAGGCTACAAAAAACGCTTTTATTATGCCTTTTCTTCAAAATCTTGGATATGATGTATTTAATCCAATTGAAGTAGTTCCAGAATACATTACTGATATTGGAACTAAGAAAGGTGAAAAAATTGATTATGCAATTTTTAAAGATGGAGTACCAACTATACTAATTGAATGTAAACATTGGGCTCAGAATTTGAATATTCATGATGGTCAGTTATTAAGATATTTTCATGTTTCTAAAGCTAAGTTTGGTCTATTAACTAATGGTATTTGCTATCGCTTTTATTCTGATTTAGTTGTGCCAAATAAAATGGACGAAAAACCTTTTTTAGAATTTAATATCAATGAAATTAGAGATAGTCAAATAGAAGAACTAAAGAAATTTCATAAGACTAACTTCGATATAGAAAGTATTGTTACTACAGCTAGTGAGTTAAAATTTACAAATGAGCTTAAACATTTGATACACGTAGAACTTACAAATCCAACCGAACCTTTTATTAAACATCTTACAAAACAAGTATATCCAGGTGTTATTACAGCTAAAATATTTGAACAGTTTGCAATTCTGACTAGACGTTCAATTAACCAATATTTTAATGACATTATTACTGATAGATTAAAAACTGCATTAACAAAAGAAACAGAAGTACAACCTCAAATTGCAATTGAAATAGCCTCAGAAGTACAATCTACTGAAGAAAATAAAATTGTAACAACTGAAGAAGAACTAGAAGCATTTTATATTGTAAGAGCTATTCTTAGGCAAGTAGTAGATTCTAAAAGAGTAATCTTTAGAGATGCTCAATCATATTTCTCTGTACTTCTTGATGATAATAATAGAAAACCGATTTGTAGATTTTACTTAAATGGGAAGAAAAAACTTATAGGTACTTTCAACGAGGCAAAAGTGGAAATTAAAACTGAAATTCAGTCATTAGACGATATTTATAAATTAGCTGACCAAATATTGGCTACAATAGATTTTTATAGTAAATCAGCAAATTCTTAAAGAGCTTTTTCTGCATTTAGATTATCCTTTTGAGTGAACCTATTTTTGATAATGCAAAAGCATACTTTAACCTTACTTTTTGTATTTGTTTTTTTGGGCATTAATACAAATGCCCAAAAAAACACTGATTCAGTTCGTGCGGGCATCTATATAAAATCTATTTACGATATAAACTCGAGTGCTTTTTCTTATGATGTTGATTTATGGATGTGGTATTATTATAGCAATGATTCACTTAAACCACTACAAACTGTAGAAATTGCAAATGCTAAACGGTATGATTATACTAATACGAGTTTAGTTAAAAAAAAAGGAACTAATTGGGCATCACAAGATTGTAAAGCAACTATAAATCAGAATTGGGATTTACAAAACTATCCATTTGATCATCAAAAACTTGAACTTGTTATAGAAGAAAGTGATAAAGATGCAAGAAACTTAATATTGCTATCTGATAAAAATAAACTTGAGTACAATAGCGATATTAATATAAAAGGTTGGAAAATAGATAGCACTAGTATAGCAAACGGACTAACTCATTATAATTCAGATTTTGGAGACCAGTCACTGAAAGGAGAGAGCTATTATTCTAAAATTCACTACACAATTTTCTTATCCAGATTAAGTTGGGGGCTATTTTTTAAGTTGTTTACTGGATGTTATGTTGCATTTCTTGTATCGTTTCTTGTTTTTTATATTAAACCAATACATGTTGACCCGAGGTTTGGACTCAGCATCGGAGGTTTATTTGCAGCTGTAGGGAATAAATACGTAGTTGATTCAAATATCCCATCAAGTATAACATTTACATTAATTGACAAGATACATGGACTATCATTTGTTTATATTCTCCTTACAATTCTTCTTTCAATAATTTCACTGAGAATATTTGAAAAAGATAAAATTGTTAAGCAAATGAGATTTGATAAATATTCAGCTTTATTAGTCTTTATTTCATACTTACTATTCAATATCATCATTATTACAAAGGCACTTTAGTGACATTATTTTAGCCACTTCGAAAACTAAAAAACATTTAATATCAAATAAGTAATCCATTTTTTAAACTTTGGTAAGTAACAATAATTAGGAAATGGGTTATTAATTGTTTATGAAACTATATACACTAATTCCATTTCTATTTTTTTTATCAAATAGTTTCGCACAACCAATTAGTGAAAAGCCCAAAAATGAAATAGGGGTATATAATACTTTTCAATTTGCTAATAGAAATAATCCAGAAGTAACACCTCAATTTTGGTTAAAAACTAAAAAAGTTTACTGTGAGGCTAGATATAATTATGAAGACAGTAATACATTATCATTATACTTTGGAAAACCAATTGAACTAAGTAAAAAAAAGGATATTGAATTGATACCAATGATTGGAGGGGTAATTGGTATTTCGAATGGGCTTTCAATTGCTTTTAGTTTTCAAACTGAAACTAACAATTTTACTTCATCAACTCAATGCAATTATTTTATAAATAAAAATTCAAATAGTAATAATTACCTTTTCGATTGGTCAAGCATTACTTATAAAATTTCCAAAATAATAGGTGTAGGAGGTGGTCTTCAAATTACTATTCCAGAGAACAATTATGCTATTATTAAAAGTGGTCCTATGGCAAGCTTAAGTTTTAATAACTTTACAATTGAAATGTATGGATACAACCTCTGGGAAAAAGAAAAAACTTTTTCAATAGGGCTAGAGTATTCATTTAAGAAGTAGGAGAAAAACAATTGGTGCTAGAATAAAATATAAACAGCCCGAAAGCTTGAATGCTTTCGGGCTGTTGTTTTTATACGATTCTTTTAAGCTCTTGCTTTAAATCCTATTGTATAATCTAGGTTGAATAATTATTTTTGCAAAAAAGAAAGTACATGACAGACGAAGAATTAAGAGAGATGATGGCGAAACTGGCTGCATCACAAGTGAAGACAGACGAGTTATTTCGCCAAACAGAAGAACAAATGAAAAGAACTGATGAGCAGATGAAAAGAACTGATGAGCAGATAAAAAGAACTGATGAGCAAATGAAAAAAACTGATGCCAAGCTTGAACGTATGGGCATACAGTTAGGTAATATTAACCAAAACATTGGCTATACAACTGAAGAATATTTCTATAATTCATTATTTGACAATCCAATGTTGGGTAACATCAAGTTTGATACAATCAGTAGAAACTTACATTGGAAAGATACAATTGAAGACGAATTTGATATTGTAATGTACAATGGGAATAGTGTTGCAATAGTAGAATGTAAATACAAAGCTCATAAAAATGATTTGCTAAAACTAATGACCAAAAAAGTAGAAAATTTCAGAACAATAAGCGAAAAGTATAAAAATTATACCATCTATCTTGGTCTTGCGAGCTTTTACTTTTATCCTGAATTAGAACAATTGGCACATGAGAATGGAGTAGCCATATTAAAACAAAAGGGTGAAGTGGTGCAAGTGGATGCAGATTATTTAAAAGCGTATTGATTGGTTATTTGCTTTTCTAAAAAAATTATTATGATACATACAATCACTGCCTATCCTCAAACTAATGAACAATTGCAAGCCTTAAAAGCTTTACTAAATGCTTTACAAATTCCTTTTGAAGAAAACCCTGTTGATGAAACGGCCTATCTTTTATCTAGTGAAGCAAACAAGAAAAGACTGCTACGTTCAATTAGTTCCATAAAAAGGGAAGGGTGTAATAATGCATGCAGATGTTTGGGATTATTGTTCACAATGTGAAGAAGCAAAAAAAGAAGACAATAAGAAAATCCAAAAACAAAATTCAATTAACCACACTAATTCCTAATTGGTTTTCCCGTTTTAAGTACGGCTTCTATTCTTTCCAATGTTTTTCTTTCACCACAAAGCGATAAAAAGGCTTCTCTTTCAAGGTCTAATAAATATTGTTCAGATACTAGGCTTTGTTCACTTAAATCGCCACCGCAAAGTACATAAGCCAATTTCTTAGCTACAAGGGTATCGTGTTCGGTAGCGTATCCTGCTTGTTTCATTCCATTTATGCCTGCAAGCATGGCACCAAGTCCCGTTCTGCCCAATACTTTAATGTCTTTTCTTTCCATCGGCATTTGATAGCCCAAATCATACAAGGCAATGGCACTGTCTTTTGCCGCTTTAATTCTACGTTGGGTGTTGATTATTATGGCATCTTTCCCTTTTCTGAATATGCCCATATCAAATGCTTCGTGTGCAGATGTGGAAACTTTAGCGGTAGCAATATCAAAAAACCGTTTCTTGAGAGTAATGGTTTCTGGTTCTTCTGCATGTAGTTCATCAGCCGCTCTAAGGGCAAATTCTTTTGTGCCGCCACCGCCAGGAATCAATCCAACACCAAGTTCTACCAAACCAATATAGGTTTCGGCTGCCGCACAAATTTTATCAGCATGTAAGTTTATTTCACAGCCGCCACCAAGGCTCAAACCATGAGGGGCAGTTATAACGGGAATAGCAGAGTAACGCACCCGCATCATTGTTTGTTGAAACTGCCTAATGGCAAAGTCTAGCTCATCAAAATCTTGCTCAACAGCATATAAAAATATCAGTCCTAAATTGGCTCCTGCACTAAAATTCTCTCCATCATTTGCAATTACCAATCCTTTGTAATTGGCTTCAGCCAATTGAATAGATTGTTGAATGCCTTCCAATACATCGCCACCAATGGTATTCATTTTGGTATTCCATTGCAAGCCCACTACTTCTTCGCCCATATCGTAAAGGGTGCATACATTGTTTTTCCAAACTATTTTATCCGCATTGTTTTTTAAGATAAGAAAGGTATCACCGCCGGGTATTTCCTTAAATGCTTGGGTGATGCTATCATAGTAATATCGTTTCCCATTTTCTATTTTGTAAAAATGGTTTATTCCTTTTGCAAGCATTGCATCTACCCAATCAGCTACTTTCACACCTGTAGCTTTCATTTGGGCAACTGTTTTAGATACACCTAAAGTATCCCAAGATTCAAAAGCACCAATTTCCCAACCAAAGCCCGCCTTCATGGCATCGTCAATTCGATACAATTCATCACTTATTTCAGGAATTCTATGAGAGATATATGCAAACAATTGATGAAAAAAGTATTGGTAGAAAGCCCACGCTTTATCTGTTCCAGCATAAACCGCTTTTAATCTGGTAGGCAAATCTTCAATAGCTTTTGCAGCGCTTAAAGTAGCAAAAGCTACTTTCTTTCTTTTTTGATAGGTCATGGTAACAAGGTCTAACACCTCAATTTCTTTTTCACCTTGCGCATTTGCAGGAAGTTTTTTAAAGAAGCCACTACCCGTTTTATCGCCCAACCATTTATTGTCTAATAAAGATTGTACCCAATGAGGTATTGAAAAAGCAGCAATGGCTTCATCGTTGGGGCAATTATCTGAAACGCCTACAGCTACTTTTACCAATGTATCAATGCCAACAACATCGGCAGTACGGAAAGTAGCAGATTTTGGGCGACCAATAATTGGGCCTGTTAGTGCATCAACCTCATCAATAGATAAGCCCAATTGCTCCATTCCATTCATGGTACTCATGATACTAAAAACACCCACTCTGTTTGCAATAAAGGCGGGGGTGTCCTTACACAAAACAGTGGTTTTTCCCAAGAACAAATCACCATAATGCAGCAAGAAATCTATAATAGCAGGATTGGTATATGAAGACGGAATAATTTCTAGCAACTTCAAATAGCGCGGTGGATTGAAAAAGTGCGCCCCACAAAAGTTTTCTTTAAAATCGTTGCTTCTACCCTCACAAAGTAAATGAATGGGTATCCCTGATGTATTACTAGTAATTAAAGTGCCGTGTTTGCGGTGTTTTTCTACTTGTTCGTACACTTGTTGCTTTACATCTAAACGCTCAACAACTACTTCCACTATCCAATCTACCGAAGCAATTTCAGAAAGATTGTCTTCAAAATTGCCAGTAGTAATATTCTTAGCTGCATCTTTTGTATAAAGTGGACTTGGATTACTTTTAATAACTGCCGCCAAAGCATCATTTACTAGTTTGTTTCTTTCAGCAGGGTTGGAATTAGCTGTTGCACTAGGGGAAACAATGTCGAGCAACAATACTTGTACACCAATACCTGCAAAATGACAAGCAATTCTACTACCCATCACACCACTACCTAATACAGCCACTTTTTTAATGACACGTTTCATATTCAAGCAATTATCGTTAGTTAATTAATATTAGTGTTACTCTTTAAAGTGTTTGTTATAACTCACCACATAGTCACATAGACACATAGATTATTCAATCACCATTTCAATTTTAGAATCAAATTTATTTCACTTTGATGAAGTGCCATTTATTCAAATGGTTTAATGATTTGTTTATACAATTCTATATATCTATGTCTCCTTTTTCAAATTTAAATTAGTTTTTTTTATGTGTCTATGTGGTCAATAAAACTATGTGGTATGAAGAAACAATTGTATTAACCTAAAAAGCTTATAAATGTGTGTGCAATGTTTTTTTGTAATAATTCAAATGTAGATGTTGTTTATGGAGTACAATTTACTTGCTTTGTGTATAGCCATTTGCTACAAGCCACTTTACTACTTTCTCTCTATTATCTCCTTGAATAATGATCTCATTGTCTTTTGCTGAGCCACCAGTGCCACAATGATTTTTTAGTTTTTTACTCAAAGTTTCCAGGTCTTCTTCCTTGCCAATAAAACCAGAAATCAATGTAACTGCTTTGCCTGCCCTGTGCTTTGTTTCTAAACGAATTCTAAGTTTTTGCTGATTAGCAGGCAATGTTTCAACTACTTCATTTTCTTCCTCAAATTTAAAATCGGGATTGGTACTAAATACCAATCCATTAGAGGTAGGTTTTATTTTTTTACTCATAATAATTAAATCTGGGTTGAATAAATTTATTATCAATATTAGTTTCTCTTATGCTAAATCTGCCTTTAAACTCAAATCTACACTTTGTGCTTGGTGAATTAATCCACCCACACTTATAAAGTCAACACCAGTAGCAGCATAGTTTTGAATATTGTCTAAGTGAATACCACCACTTGCTTCGGTTTCAAATTTCTTATCAATTATCTTTAAAGCTTCTTCTATGAGTGATGGGGTAAAGTTGTCGAGCATTACTCTAAAAACCTTACCCTCACCTACTTTACAAACAGTTGCAACATCGGCAAGTGTTCTTGTTTCTACTTCAATTTTTAAGGAAAGGTTATTGGTATGCACATATTCATTTGCTTTTTCTATGGCTTTTTCAATTCCTCCAGCATAATCTATATGATTGTCTTTCAGCATAATCATATCATATAATCCAAATCGATGATTTACCCCGCCACCAATTCTTACTGCTTCTTTTTCGAGTAATCTAAAATTGGGAGTAGTCTTTCTTGTATCTAATAATTTGGTTGTATATCCTTCTAATTTTTCTGTGTATTGGCGAGTAAGAGTAGCAATGCCGCTCATTCTTTGCATACAGTTTAAAACTAGTCTTTCACAAGCCAAGATTGTATGGATAGATGCTTCTACTTCAAATGCATTATCGCCGGCATTAACAATTTCGCCATCATTTTTCCAAAACTGAAAGGTTACATCGGGTTCTCTTGATTCAAAAATTGTTTTAGCAACTCCAACTCCTGCAAGCATGCAAGGTTGTTTTATCTTCAATATGGCTTTTCCTCTTTTAGTAGAAGGAATACAACTTAGTGTACTAAAGTCTCCTTCACCAATATCTTCCTTCAATGCATTGTTTATTAATGCAATCAATTGTTCATTATCCATAAAAATAAATTAAATAAGAATCAAAAAAATTGGAACGAAGTACTAGAGATTTATATAATGATTTCTACAACGGGAGAACAAGGCAATGAATTATTAATACAAGAGAGCTCTTTCTTAATTATCCAAATGATATATAATAAATTATCAATCTGGCGTTTTTTTTAATATAGTTTAAAAACATTTGCCAAATTGAATGCTTTCTGAAGTTAATTACCAATGATGTGATCTTTATTGAAATCAGATAAATCCTTCTTCATTTGTTTTTCTAAGATTTTTCTTTCCGCTTCCTTTTTTCTTAGTAAAGCTCTTTGCTCTTTGGTAGGTTTCTTAGGCTTTTCAAGTTCGCCAGTTCTTATTCCTTTTGCTTGGGAAGTTTTCTTACCAGAAACGGGATCTGTTTTGCGTGTATCATGTTTGCCAGCATCAGCTTTATCCAAATATCCATTTATTTTCTCTGCACCAAATGCTGCTGGCGGGCAACCCATAGATCCACTAGACCTAAATAGGCTGCAACTAGTAATGCAAACTAAAAAGCTTATGTATAAAAGCATTCTTTTCATGATAATCTCTTATTTATTATTAATATCGTTATGGGCTTCATACCAGCTAGCATACTTCACATAGTTACTAGCGATTCTATCTATTTCGCCATGAATTAACTCCTGTGAAATATCCTTTACTTTTTTTGCTGGCACTCCTGCATAAATACTTCCTGCTTCTACAATAGTACCTTCTAGCACCACTGCACCCGCTGCAATGATAGCATTACTATTTATAATACATCTATCCATTACTATTGCACCCATTCCTACAAGTACATTGTCTTTAATAGTACACCCATGCACCAGTGCATTGTGACCAATAGATACATTGTTGCCAATGATTGTTGGGTTTTTCTGGTAAGTGCAATGAATAATGGCTCCATCTTGCACATTTACCTTATTTCCCATTGAAATACTATTTACATCTCCTCTGATAACAGCATTAAACCAAACACTACCATCATTCCCCATTACTACGTCGCCAATAACTGTTGCATTGGGTGCAATAAAGCAATTTTCTCCAAACTGTGGTGCTTTATCTAAAATAGTTAAAATAGTTGCCATAAATTAATTTCTAATTTTTACTCCTTCTGAAATTTCCAATGTTTTTCTTTGGACTAAATATTCATTATAATCTAATGGTCCAAATATTCCATCTACTTTTATGTCAATTATCCAATATTGATCTATTCCTCTTAATTGTTTTTTCCACAAAGGGTTGTCTTCAAAAATCAGCTTAGCTTTATCCGTTATCTTACGGTGTATTAGCATATACTTAGCATCAGCTTGAAAATCTACTATTTCACCCAAGATAACATCTTCATAAATATCATTCACACCCCTAACTAATCTAATACTTGGCGGATTCTCTTTTTCTCCCATTAAAAAATAGTCATTTCCTAAATTCTTTTTAAACTTACTTGTACATGAACTAGCTAAAAAAACAATTAAAATAATTATTAGGCTAAATAATGCTTTTTTCATTCTCATAAAGTAAAACTCAATTAGTCAAGCAAATCGAAAATGTCGTAAAATCTTAGTAATCTATGCAAAACTTATAAATAAGATGCTGCGAAGATTGCCAAAATATCTATTCAGACTGCTTCTCTTTTAAAAATTTTGCATGATTTATTCCATATCTTAATTCTGGGAAACTATATCCTTCGCCTAAGAAATCCATTAATGCAGCAGCACCACCTTCTATACCAATAGTTTCAATCCCTTTCATTATTGCATTCAGTTTTTCTTGAGAAAGGAGTTTCAATACAGGCAAATCACCCGTTTTTATCATTTGTGCAAGATGACCTTCTATTGTTGTTACGGTTAAATTCCTTTGTTCAGCAATTTGCTCTAAACTCAACCCTTCATTATATAATCTAAAACTATGCGATGCAGTTGGCTCTTTATCTAGCTTATTTGTAGAAATAGATGTAGGCTTGCTTTTTTCTGTTTTTGCTATTTGTTTGGTATTTTCCATTTGACTTTCAATACCTTTTTCTTCGCAGTAGGATCTAATGGCTTTTAGAAACTTTTCCCCATATTTCTGAACCTTAATCAAACCAAATCCGGTTATTTCTAATAGTTCCTTTGGAGTTTGTGGCAATCTTCTTACCATTTCTTCGATAGTGCTGCTAGAAGCTACCATATAAATAGGGGTATTATCTGGCTTACATATTTCATCTCTCACTTCTCGTAATTCTTGGAAAAGTTCTGGATGGGGGCTATTGGTGTTTTTTGGAACTGCTGCTCCTGCAAACGTATTTAGTGGTAGGTACGGTACTTTTATTGCTGCTTTTTGAAGCGCATAATGCTCCATATCGAAACCATTGATGCTCGTAGAAATAAGTAGTTGCTTGGTATATACATCTGCATAAATACTCCTTAACCTTGTATCATATTCTTTAGAATAATTTCTACTATCGGAAACAACTGGCGATTGAGGAATTTGCTCTAAAAGCTCATTTAATATACCTAGAAAATAGGCTGATGCTTTTTTGATTCTTTCTTTAATAATATCTTTTTCATTTCCTTGAAACAAAACAATTAGTTGTTGCTCAAATTTTTGACCTACTTGTTGCAAACTTTTCAACCGATTACTTATAGCTGAAACCCATTCAGTTGCGCTGTTATTAAAACTGTTTTTATGTTCTTTAAATAAATTGAATAATTCTTCACCTGCTTCGTTAGCCTTATCTAAATTAAACAACTGAATAATTGTTTTTTCTAGAAACAATTGTTTGCTAAACAATAGGTTGTTTTCTAAGGCAGCTGCATTGCTTTTGGTTTTATCAAAAGCCAATATTCTTTCATCAGTAAACAAACTGTTTTGAGTAATCTGGCTTTGCAATACCAAGCCTTCCAAAGAAGTGCATCTACTTAAAGCCACATACACTTGTCCTGGAGCGAAGGCGCTTCCTGCATCAATGATTGCTTTCTCAAACGTAAGTCCTTGGCTTTTATGGATGGTAATAGCCCAAGCAAGGCGAAGTGGATATTGTGTAAACGACCCAATTGTTTCTTCTTTTATTTGTTGATTGCCTTGATCTAAACTATATCGAATATTCTCCCACTTTTCTGGAACTACCATTATTGATTCAGATAAATCGTTGCATTTTACATAAATACGTTCTGCTTCTATTTTTTCTATTGTGCCTATTTTACCATTGAAATATCGCTTAATTTTTTCTTTGTCGTTTTTAATAAACATTACTTGAGCGCCCACTTTAAGCTCCATATTTTCTTCTGCAGGATAGGATTTATCGCCAAATTCTCCTTCTACTTGTGCCTTAAAAAGATGAGATACTCCTGTAAGTTTCTCTAATCCTGCGTGATTTAAAGTAGCTGCTTTGTTGTTGTGCGTGGTGAGGGTAATATATCCTGACTGTTCTGCTGGAGAAAAATTGGGTTGATAACGTGAATGCAATATTTCCATTGCATGTTCATCCATTTGATGGTTTCGAACTTTGTTTAATACATCAATAAAGTGTGGATCGTTTTGACGGTAAATTTTTTCTAACTCAATATAAACTGGCGGTTGAATTTCAGACACCTTGCTACTAAAGAAATAAGGGCTACTATAAAATTTGTTCAAAATTTCCCATTCTTCATTTGGAATTACGGGAGGTAGCTGGTGCATATCGCCAATTAAAAGCACTTGTGCACCACCAAAAGGTTCATGATACCTATTTCTGAAATGACGCATTACCGTATCAATCGCATCTAAAGTATCGCAACGAACCATACTGATTTCATCAATAATTAATAAATCTAATTGACGAATTAAATCGCGTTTTTCACGGTTTAGTTTTAGTCTGCCAAGCAAATGATGCTTATCTACCATTCGTTCATTCTGTTCTTGCACCTCTCTCATATCAAAAGAAGAACGAATGGGCCCTGGTACAAAAGGCGTAAAGGGCAATTGAAAAAACGAATGAATGGTGGTTCCGCCTGCATTAATAGCTGCCACACCTGTGGGAGCAATAATGGCGGTTTGTTTGCCACTCTGTTCTTTTATATACCTTAAAAAAGTAGTTTTTCCTGTACCTGCTTTGCCAGTAAGAAAAATATTTTCATTCGTAAACTGCACATAGTCTGCAGCCAATTGAAAGATAGTATTATGTTCTGTTGCCATAGTGCAGTAAAAATAAAGAAATATTCCTTTTTAAGCAGTTTGTAGTATAAAATTAGTTTGAAAAACCACGATTTTTATTATCCCCAACTGAATAAAGTACTATCAGTATTCTTTTTTTCATTTTCTTTACCATTAATCTGTCTTTTTTACATCACTTTTAGGATAAATACCTAACTAACTTTTATGCAAAAACAAGTATCAATTCAAGTAAAACCTCAGGATGCAGAGGACAGTACGGCATTAACCAAAATCATTGCTGAAACAATTGGTGAAAAGCATAGTAACATTACAGGTTTTCAAAAAATAAAACAATCTATAGATGCTAGGAGTAGTAGACAAATTTGGATTAATTTGACCCTTTTGGTATTTGCAAATGAACCTTTTAAATATAATGCTCCTCGAACAATTCATTTCAAAGATGTAACCAAAGCAAAACATAAGGTAATTATAGTTGGTGCTGGCCCTTGTGGATTGTTTGCTGCATTGCAATTGCTAGAATTGGGTATACAGCCCATTATTTTAGAAAGAGGAAAAGATGTTCGGGCAAGAAGAAGGGATCTTGCAGCATTAAATAAAACAGGAGTAGTAAATCCTGAAAGCAATTATTGTTTTGGAGAAGGTGGCGCAGGCACTTATAGCGATGGAAAGCTCTATACCCGTAGCAATAAAAGAGGGGATATTCATAGGATTTTGCATCTGTTTGTACAATTTGGTGCAGAAGAAAAAATCATATACGAAGCTCACCCACATATAGGTACGAATAAGTTGCCCCAGATAATGACAGCCATGCGCGAAACCATTAATGGAATGGGTGGCATTTTTTTATTTGAACAAAAGGTTACAGATTTATTAATTGAAAACAATACCATTTTAGGTGTAAAAACCAATTCTGCAAATAACTTTTATGCTGATGCAGTGATACTTGCTACGGGACATTCTGCAAGAGATATTTTTAAACTTTTAGATTCTAAAAAAATAAAAATTGAAGCAAAGCCATTTGCACTTGGTGTAAGGATAGAGCATCAACAAACATTGATAGACAGTGTGCAATACCACCTTCCTCAATCAAAAGACATTGTTAGAGAAAACTATTTACCTCCTGCATCTTATAGTTTGGTGGAGCAAGTAAATGGAAGAGGGGTGTTTAGTTTTTGCATGTGTCCGGGAGGTATCATTGCGCCTGCCGCTACCAATGCAAATGAATTGGTGGTAAATGGATGGAGCCCAAGCAAGCGAAACAATCCATATTCCAATAGCGGCATGGTAGTATCTGTGGAAGAAGCAGATGCTTTAAAATATTTCAAGAACTTGAAAAACATTCCTGAATGCTTTGAAAGTATTCCTGTTGCTTCCATTAAAGAACAACCAAATACTGCCTTATTATTAATATATTTTCAAGAAGCAATTGAACGTTTGTCTTTCACGGCAGGAGGCGGAGGTTTTGTGGCACCCGCACAAAGAATGATTGATTTTTGTGAAGGAAAAACTTCAACTTCATTGCCCGATTGCAGCTATTTACCTGGCTTAAACACATCCAACCTTAGTGATGTACTACCTCCTTTTATTCTCCAAACATTGCAAAAAGGGTTTCAGCAATTTGGGAAAAAAATGCGTGGCTTTTATACCAATGATGCAGTTGTAGTTGCTACTGAAAGCAGAACTTCTTCTCCAGTAAAAATACCTAGAGATGCTACCAATTTGCAGCATCCAGAAATAAAAAATCTTTACCCGTGTGGTGAAGGTGCAGGATATGCAGGTGGCATTGTAAGTGCAGCAATGGATGGCGAAAGAGTTGCAAAAAAGATTGCGGAAATACTTCTCGCCATTTAATATTGAATAAGAATTTCTACAGCTTAAAGCCTTACAATAGATGTAATATTTCTAAATATCATGTTCAACTTACCATGTTGAGATATAGATGTTCTATTTTTATTTTCCAAAACTTACTTCAGAAAGCCTTTCAACAAGTTCTGCCAACATCATTAACTAATAGAGTTTCTAATTCTATTTCTTGTTTGTATTTTTTTAAAATTTAGGCACTTGCGCTTGAAGAACAGCACGAATAAATAAGTGGGACATTGAAGAATGTTAAAGTATAGAATTACTATTTGTTTTGATTGTCCAATTGTTTTCGGGATTAAAAAACATCTTCAAAATATTTTATTTCAATTTTCAATAAAATAATAAAAACTCATTCAGATAGCATTCATTAGTTATGATTGCGATAATAACTCGTTCAGATAGCATTCCAGATTCTGGAAAGCGATAAAAACATTTTATGATAGCAATATAAAAGAAGGATAAATACCTAAAAGAACCAATTATTAAATAAAATACTGGTGAAGTATATCGCATTAACGTAATACACTTCACTAGCAAAAAAGAACTGATTAATAAATTCAAATGATTCTTTTATTTTATTAATACTGAAACCCCTTTTGCAGATTTATGAAATCCAGCAGCCGTAGTGTATTCTAAAAACCAAATGTATGTACCTACTTCTTGAATTTTACCACCCAATGTTCCATCCCATCCTTGGTTAATATCATGGCCTTGAAATACAATTTGACCCAATCTATTGTAAACAACAAAATTCAAATATTGAAGATTTGCAGCACCAAATGGTTTTAGTGTATGATTCTTTCCTGATGATGAATAATTTGGAATAAAACCAGAAGGAACATAGAGGGTATCGCAACCCACTCCATTAAAACTTAATGTAATTTGAGGAACAGTTTCTACCAAACAACCATAAATATTATAAACGTAAAATTGATAAGGTCTTGTAGTTCCTAAGCTGCTTATAGTGACTGGGGTATTATAATACGTACCATCAAGCATTACTTTATAAGGACTTTCAGTTCCTGTAAAATTAAAATAAACACTTCCACTTAATGGATTGATGCAACTTGGTTCTTTAGGAGTAACCACTTCTTTAGTAATCTTATCTCCTCTCACTTTTATGGCAATAGATTTACTAGTGCTTCCGCAACCATTTTGTACTGCATATCTTATAGAATCAATGCCTACACTATTTCCGGTAACAATTCCAGCTGAACTAACACTTGCAATAGATGGTTTATCACTACTCCAAACACCATTTTGAGTTACATTGGATAAAGAAATTGTGGTGTTTTTACAAACGTCGGTTGCAGTTGCGCCTATTCCATATACAGATGGCTTAGTATCTACAGTTAAAGTAAATGGATTAGATGTTGAAATTCCACACAAACCTCTTATTGAATAAGTAATATCCACTGTTCCATTATTGCGAGGAGTAACCAATCCTGTAGCATCTATAAACGCAATATTATTTGCACTACCTGTCCAAGTTCCGCCAAGAAGAGTGTTATTTAGCTTTTTGGTAGTACCTATACAAACCAAATTGCTACCAGTGCTTGTGATATTTGGAACCGTTACTTTCGGGTTAACCTTTACAGTAAGAGTAGTTGTAGCTCCACATTGGTTAGCATTTGGAGTAAAAGTATAAGTAGTAGTTTGGATATTATTAATAGTAGGCGACCAAGTTCCAACAATTCCATTTAATGAAGTAGTTGGAAGAGTTAGTGCATCACCACTACAAATAGGGCTGATACTAGCAAATGTTGGAACTGTTTTAGCATTCACAACAACTTTCAAAGTAGTTGTAGTTGCACATTGCCCTGCATTTGGTGTAAATGTATAAGTTGTTGTTGCCGAATTATTGATTACAGGTGACCATGTTCCTTTTATCCCATTGGTAGAAGTAGTTGGCAATGTCAAAGCGCTTCCGCTACATATTGCTGAAATTGGAGAAAAATTAGGAACTGTTTTAGCATTCACAACAACTTTCAATGTAGTTGTAGTTGCACATTGCCCTGCATTTGGTGTGAATGTATAGGTTGTAGTTGCTGTATTATTGATTGCCGGTGACCATGTTCCTTTAATACCATTGATAGAAGTAGTTGGCAATGTCAAAGCGCTTCCGCTACATATTGCTGAAATTGGAGAAAAATTAGGAACTGTTTTCGCATTCACAACAACTTTCAATATAGTTGTAGTCGCACATTGCCCCGCATTTGGTGTGAATGTATAAGTTGCAGTTGCTGTATTATTGATTGCCGGTGACCATGTTCCTTTAATACCATTATTTGAAGTTGTTGGCAAAGTAAAACTTCCTCCACTACAAATTGCTGCTACTTGCGTAAATGTTGGAACTGTTTTCGCATTTACTGTTACAGTCATTGTTGCTGTTGTAGCACAAAGTCCTGCTGTTGGTGTGAATGTATAAACAGTTGTTGCTGTATTATTTATTGCAGGTGACCATGTTCCAGTTATCCCATTGGTAGAAGTAGTTGGCAAAGAGAAAGTTCCTCCATTACAAATGGCTGCAACTTGTGTAAACGTCGGAACTGTTTTAGCATTTACCGTAACCGTCATTGTCGTTGTAGTTGCACATTGTCCTGTAGTTGGAGTAAATGTGTAAGTGGTAGTAGTTGTATTATTGATTGC
>Ga0209188_1000205_pt1 | contig 65227 bp, 62 predicted proteins | sample C_130625_EF_Meta_FD_187307 | JGI IMG/M metagenome (GOLD analysis project Ga0209188, IMG submission 187307) | Freshwater microbial communities from Lake Croche, Canada to study carbon cycling - C_130625_EF_MetaG (SPAdes) (version 2) | ecosystem: Environmental > Aquatic > Freshwater > Lake...
CAAACTTTTCTACATCGTTTTTATTATACGTCACGTTTACAATGCTTTGGTTTGATTGAATAAAATTAATCATGCTTCTCATATCTGATTTGAATAATTTTTGAATATTTATTAAAGATTGGTCACTAATATTTAATTTTTCAGATTCGCAAATATTTCTTAAAAAGTTGATAATATGTTGTTTTGGTAGTTGATTAAAACGTAATCTGATAAATTCATTTTGAAGCCCTTCATCTATGCGACTTATGTAATTACATATTAAACAAAAACGAACTGAACCCTTGTAATTTTGTAAAAGATATCTTAGTGCTTGTTGCGCATTTTTTGTCATATAATCAACTTCATCTAATATAACAAATTTCATACCATTATTAAAAAGTGGCTTAGAATTCACAAAGAAGTTAATTTGATTCCTTATAATATCAATGCCTCTTTCGTCAGAAGCATTTAGATGAATTATTAAATCCTTGTTTTTCACATTTAATTTATTTTGATAAGCATTTATCAAATTTATTATTGTCGTGGTTTTTCCTGTGCCAGGCGGGCCATAAAACAATAAATTTGGAAAGTATTGCGTTTCTATAATATTTTTGAATATTTTTTTATTCAAAGGATCTAAAACAATATCTTCAAAATCGCTAGGTCTATATTTCTCACAAAAAGGTATAAATTCTTTATTATTTATCATTCAAATTATATTGTTTGTTAATTTATTTATCAATTTATCTTTATTTCATTTAATTCATTTTACAATAAAAAAATGAATTAAATATTCAGTATATTTAATGATTATAACAATCAAAAATATGTCATCAATGTCTTCAGTTTCATCATTAATGAATGCAAAAGGATATCTAGAATTAATTATCGGACCAATGTATAGTGGCAAAACAAGTAAATTATTAGAAATATACAAACAATGTAAATTTTGCGATATTTCGGTTTGCGTTATTAATCATTCACTTGATAAACGATATCATGATTCTATGCTTTCTAGTCATGATAAGGTAATGGTGCCATGTGTGAATATAGAAAATGTGTATGATTTATGGTTTAATGATGGTGAAATTGACTTGACAGTTTTTGGAGACAATATTAATCATAAATTAATTAGGAAGTCGGATGTTATTTTGATAAACGAAGGGCAATTCTTCAATAATTTATATCACGTTGTTAATGACATGTTAAAAAATAATAAAGTTGTTTACGTATGCGGATTAGACGGTGATTTTGAGAGAAAGAAATTTGGTGAAATATTAGATTTAATACCTTTATGTGATAAAGTGACAAAACTAACATCTTTGTGTTCTCTTTGTAAAAATGGAACGCCTGGTATATTTTCAATGAGAATTAGTGATGAAAAAGAGCAAACCGTTATTGGCTCAGAAAATTATTTACCGGTTTGTAGAAATTGCTACGATAAAAAACACAAGTAGCTATCTGGAAAATATATATAAAAAAACAATTTAAATTTATAAAAGGATTAATATTTATATAAATTTACTTTTAAAAACAAATGGCGCGTAAAAAGAAGGTTGACACTATAATACAAAATTTAAACGATACTGCTAATGCTAATGCTAACACTAACGTTAACGAAGCTGAAAACACAAATATATCTTTACAACTTGAAAATGAGACCCCGCATATTAATACTAACGTGGACAACGCGAGTGCAACTACAGAAGTAAACCTTACAGAAGTAACTATAATTACAAAATCTAAAAGAGGAAGAAAATCCAAAAAAGAGTTGTTATTATTACTTAATGCTGCAAGTAACGCTATAGAACAAGAAGAATCAAATGATGAAAATAATATTGTTATTTCAAATTCAGAAGAAAGCGAAGAAAACCAACAAGTTAAATCAGTTGCAAAAAAGAGAGGCAGAAAACCTAAAGGAGGTAAAATAATTCAACAAGTTTCAAATATAGTTAATATTAAAGAAAGCAAACCAAATGTTATTTTACATTTAAAATGTCATCTAAAAGACTTGTATAATAATGTATTTCACACTAATATAAATGGATATGATTTAATGTCAAGTAAAAGTGAATTATATGAAGTTATTTCAAACAATGAAAATGTTTTTTTACATTCAAAAACTACTAATATTGCCAGCGTCAATAAGAATAATAATAATAATAATACCACCGATATGAATAGTAATTTTTTAATCGGCAATCATAATTTAACTGCAAGTGTTAATTATAAAAATACTCAATATGACGATGAATATATTAATAATAGTTCAAATGACGAAGAAAATTATAAATCAACTAAAAACAATGATTTGAAAGATTTGTGGAAAAAACTAAAGAATTTGCAACATAGCTTACATCTTAATAACATAAGTGATAAAAAATCAGCGTGTTTTTGGTGTACGTATGAATTTGACAATCCTCCTATTTACATTCCAAAACATTATATTAAAGATTCATATCATGTATATGGTTGCTTTTGTAGTCCGGAATGTGCTACTGCTCATTTGATGGAAGAAAATATTGATAGCTCAACAAAATTTGAAAGATATCATCTATTAAATCACATTTACTCTAAAATTTATGATTATAAAAAGAATATTAAGCCAGCTCCAAAACCATATTATATTTTGGAAAAATTTTATGGAAATTTAAATATTCAAGAGTATAGGTCATTATTAAAAAATGAACGTTTATTTTTAGTAGTAGATAAACCTCTAACCCGAATACTCCCTGAACTTCATGAAGATAATGATGATTTTATTATCAACAATAAAATTATTCCTTCTAATACATATCAAATTAAACGAAAGCTATTGCAAAAACAAAGCAAAAGTAATATATTGAGTGAAAAATTTGGATTACAACAAAATTCGTAAATTTTTAGTCAAATTTATTTATTTGAAATAATTTGAAATTATTTTTGGTTTATTATATTTACATATATATAATAAACAATACATGATACCCAAAATAATACATAATATATGGATACAAGGATATGATAATTTACCAAATGAAAATAAAATAAACTATATGAATATCAAAAAATTAAATCCTGGCTGGGAATTTATTATTTGGGATGACGAGATGATAAAAAAGTTATTGAAAAAATATCCAAATATTTATGAAATATACAACAAAAATACTTATAACATCTATGAAAGAGATTCAATTAAAAGTGATATAGCCAGGTATATTATTATGAAGGAATATGGAGGTCTGTATTTTAATATTGAATATAAATGCGCTTCATCTATTGATAATTTATTTTCAACTGAGGATGATGAGGATGATGATGATGGTGAAAACAATGAAAACAATGATAACAAAATTAAATCAACAAACAAATCAACAAACAAATCAAAAAATATATTTTATATAGCAAAATCAGATATAAATTTGTGGAATTACATTTATTCTTTACAAAAAACAAAATATTGTTCTTGTTTTATGGCAATGGATAAAAATCATCCAATATGGGATAAAGTCATTGAAAAACTTAAACACGCGACTACAAAATATCAGATTACCAATTCTCTTGATAGTTGTTTACAACAAAATGAAAATAATCCTAAAAGCGGTACAGCTTTTCCAATTGTAGTTTTAAACAAAGTAAATGGAAATTATCAATGTACGAATAAAGATACTGTTTGTTATACAACTAATTCATCAGAAGGAAATTTTATTTATACATTTTTAAAATACATAACTTGTTATTATAAACAAATTATATTATTTATTTTTGCATTATTTATTATTATAATTGTAGAATATTTATATCTGCATAATGCTATGAAATATGCACCAGTTAATTTTATCCCTGGAATGCCGGGTGCCGCGCCTCAACAGCATACACAACCCAGTCCAGCCCCCAATGTTTCGCAAAAGAAAAAGGGTAAATCAAAACGATAAACAAGTAAAACGGTTGATAACTTTCTTTAAGTTATTTTGAGGATTTATTATATTTTAACGCCAAAGTATTCCAAAAAGTATTTTGGTTTTTCAAAAATGGACAAAAAAAATGTCCAAAAATGAAAAAACCCGAAACACTTTTGAAAAAACAACATTTGTGACTGAAATGAAAAATTAGCATGCGGTTGCAAAAAAAATAATTACAAATTTGTTAGCATATTTTTTTTTGAAATCCTGGTCGTTTATTTAGGAGTTTTTTTCTGTCAACATTTTATACTGACAAATGTTGACAAATTTTACATCAATTACATCAAAAAACTTCGTGTGTCAAACATGTGACTTTAAATGCTGTAAAAAGGGGGATTGGAACCGTCATATTTTGTCTAGTAAACATAAAAATGTTGACAAAATGTTGACAAATGTTGACGCTGATGACATCAAATCATATAGCTGCGACTGTGGGAAAATATATAAGCACCGCCAGAGCTTGTACGTTCACAAACAGACATGTGTAACAAAAGATGAAATAAATAAAGAATTACATGATAAAGATTTAATTGATTATTTGTTGAAGGAAAATAGCGAGTTCAAAGAGATGCTTTTAGAGCAAAATAAGATGATGATGGAAATTGCAAAGACATCGCAAACTAATAACAGCAATAACATAATGAATAACAGTAATAACAATAGTCATAACAAAACATTCAATTTGAATTTATTTTTGAATGAGACATGCAAAGATGCTATGAATATTATGGATTTTATCAATTCATTACAATTACAAGTATCAGATTTAGAAAACGTCGGTAAAGTGGGTTATGTAAAAGGATTATCTAATATCATAATAAAAAATCTTAAGGCATTAGATGTTGACAAACGACCGGTTCATTGTACAGATACAAAACGTGAAATCATTTATGTGAAGGACAATAATGAATGGCAGAAAGAAACAAGCGAAAAACCAAAACTGCGAAAGGCATTAAAATTATTAGCACATAAAAATATCAAAATGTTACCTGTTTATAGAGAGAAATATCCTGATTGTCAAGAATGGGATTCAAAAAAATGTAATGAGTATAACAAAATTGTTTCAGAGGCCATGGGTGGCGAATTCAACGACGACGAAATAAGTTTTGGAAAAGTCATCAAAAATGTAGTCAAGGAAATATCTATTGACAAGGCTGTTACGGGAGATGTGAGTCAAATTTGTTGAATGAACAATTATTTTTTATATCTTCGTCTCATCCCGTTCCTTTCGTAAATTGTATTCTCTCATCGTAGAATCTAATTTATATCTTATTTGTTTGTAAATTTCTTGATTCACTGTCTTGATTGGTGGTTCCTTTTTTTCAGCTATTCCTAAATAAGATTTAATTACTGAAATATGGTTGTAGTTAAATTCCTTAAGTTTATTTGTTGCTTCTTCTTCAGAGTAATCTGTTTGTCTAAGAATCATTGCTATTTTTTCTTGATTATCGTTGTTGTTTGTCAAAGAAATAGTGTCGGCCATATATGAATAAAATAAATTATTTTCTAAATCATATTAAACGAATAGTTATATATAAAAATATCATAAGTATAGTTTGAAACGACTATGGATAATTTTAATACTCAATCTTTATTAAGTGAAATAAATACTATTATAAAAAATGGTTTTGAAGAAAGATTAAAAGATTATATGAAAAGGCATTGGTTGCTTGAACAAACACACGATACACTTGTGAATTTACCGAGCGTTAAAGAACATTATGCTAAAAAATCAGAAACCGAAGCTTACAAGGAAGTAAAAGTAAAGATTGAGCCTGGTCTTGAGTATGTTACAAAAGAAGACCACAATACATTTATCAAAAATATAGATAACAAAATGGATGATTTTTTGAAATTAAATAATGAATTATTTAACAAACTTTCAATTCAAATGAATGAATTGAAAACAGAAATTGATAGTTTGAAAAATGAAAAGAAAAATAGTGTTAGTTTTAGTAATAGTAACGTTGAAAAAGAAAATATTAAATTAGAAATAGTAGATGACGCCGTCAATGAATGCAAAATTGACGCGAATGAAGAGGAAGAACTAGAAGAAGAAGTAGTAGAGGTTAGTGTTGAACCAAAGATTGTTGAATTAGTTGTAGATGTTGAGGAGGAAGAAGAGGAAGAAGAGGAAGAAGAGGAGGAAGAGGAAGAAGTTGCTTCTGTTGAAACTGAAACAAAAGTTTCTGATGAAGTAGAAGAAGAGGAGGACGAAGAATTATTTGAAATTGAAATTGATGATGTTACATATTGTACAAATAACGAAGATAATGGAATTATATATGAGTTGGATAAAGATGGAAATGTAGGTAAAAGAATCGGTTGTTTAAAAGAAGGCGATGCCTACTTTGATTGATTTGATGATTCATTGATTTACAACCAAAAAAAATAATCTAAATAAATAGTAAATAATAAAATGGAACAACTATGCGCTCCAGCAATTATTTACTTAATATTTTCAATTACTCAAATACTTATAGATTCATTTAAGGGGTTGTATAATACAGCACTTATGAAAACAGTGGTCATGATTATGGTTACATTTCTTTTACAAATATTATGCAAAGGTGGTTTAACAATCGTCTCTTGGATAATTGTATTTATTCCTTTTATTTTAATGACTGTAATAGTGTCATTATTATTATATTTTTTCGGTTTAAATACAACTACAGGAAAACTCAATTATACATGCAAAAACTTAGGAGATTCTACAAACATGAATCAAAATAATATACATACCGATTCTCAAGGAAATATAATAGTTTACGACCCTTATTATAATCCTAGACAAAATCCAGTATATTACCAGAGTCCTAATGTTATTATACCAAAACCACCATCTCCACCACCTATACAGTCACCGCAAACACAATCTAACCCTGCTTACCAGTAAACTAACAGCTTTCCCAAAAGATATAACTAAACAATTTAAAAAATTGGCTTTTATTTATTTATAAATTATTTTGATAAATAAATATGTTCATAGATTTCAATGCATTTACAAGAATGTTTTTTTATTTGTTTGTTTGCTATCATTACGCAAAATATCATTATCCAGAAAAAACCCAACAATTTTTAATAATTATGGGTTATAATAGCATTTATTTATACAGTAAATTACAAATTGTATTCAATAAAACACTCGCAGAATCACACAATTTTCTAACAAAATATGAAAACTATCAAAAATTATTATTGTTTTTAGAAAAAGTAAAAGAAACACTTAATAGTTTAGATTCACATACGATGACATTATCGTCAACAAACCAAGTTACATTAGATTTTATATTAAATAATGAAATTAATTTCAGTTTTGAAAAGGGCGAGTTTTTAGATGATTATTTGGCGGACTTCTTTCCAGATTATGATGATGATGATGAAGAGGATGATGATGATGAAGAGGATGATGATGATGAAGAGGATGATTGTGTTAATGACGATAACGATAACGATAACGATGACGATGATGCTCGCGATGATAACTTAGACGAAGCAAAGCTAGATAGTAAATCAGATAGTATTATTGATTATGATTTTATTATTATTAATGGTGATGAAAATCTTAAAAAAATAATTAAACACATTGATTTAATAAAAAATGATTTTGCATCTCATGATTCAGAAATTTTTCAATTAGAATCATTTTTACACAAACCAATGTTATGTGAATTGTGGAATGGTGACGCTGAAACGATTAAAATTGATTTTTGCGATAATAATAAATGTTATGATTTTTTAGTTGTCGGTAATTGTTTTGATAAAACATTTTTAACCTATTTTATGAAAAAGTATTACGAAGTAGAGTTGAAAGAAAATTATTTCTTGAAAATATTAGACAGCAATGTAAACTCGTTATTATTTGAAGGTTCAGATGTAGTAAAATTGGATAAAAATTGTATTAGCAAACTATAAAAATATTTAAAAATATAAAAAAATAATATATATAGTTAAATCATTTAAAAAAAAAATGAAATATTAAATTATAATATGGACTCCCAACAACTAAATACAATAATGACTGAAACAAGTAGTTGTAATCAAATGGAAGAATTTCATATGTTATCTGATAGATGGACCCTTTGGGCTCATTTACCACATAATACCGATTGGAGTATTAAAAGTTATATTCAAATTTATACTTTTGCTTCTGTTGAAGAAACCATAGCAGTGACTGAGACGCTACCGCCGGTTTTAGTTGAAAATTGTATGTTGTTTCTTATGAAAGAAGGTATTAAACCTACCTGGGAAGATCCGCAAAATAGAAATGGAGGGTGCTTTTCATATAAAGTATCCAATAAAAATGTAGCCACTGTTTGGAAAGACTTAACATATGTGGTTGTAGGAGGAACAATTAGTAAACAAGATTCTTATGTTAATAAAGTTACAGGTATTACAATTTCACCAAAAAAAAACTTTTGTATTATAAAAATATGGATGTCGGATTGTTCAAATCAAAATCCAGGGGTTGTTACAAGTGATTTGAAAGGATTAACATCACAAGGATGTTTATTCAAAAAACACAGTCCTGAATACTAAGCAACTTTTGGTAAAAGTTGCGCAAAATCTTTTGATATTTTTGTTGTATTTTTATTACACATTTTTAATTTTTACATTTCAAATGACAGTTTATATCTGCCCTTTTCTTCTAATTTAGTTCTTTTTCCTAAAAAAGTAAAATATTTATTTGCCAAGGCATATTGTTTGGGTTTTGTATTTTTTAATACATGTAAACGAACATTCATAATCATACCTACTTGCCATATACGCTTGTGTGAATATTTTTTATTTTTGTATAATTTTTCTAATTTATTAATAGTATTTTTAACATCCTCTACTGTTGTATATTTTATATGTATAGTATCTCTAGGATTTTTGTCAATATATACATCAAATGATTTTTTAGGGTTTTCCGGATTAAATAAAAATTGTTTTTTTGTTTTATTTTTAAGATTTTTATTTTTTTTCTTTGTATTGTGATTAATAAAATATAATTATATTTTATTAATTTTTGGCTCCATCTTTTCTAAAGATGAAAAATGTAAATTTAGTTAGGAACCGGAAATGGTCTTTGATTGCCTTCAATTACTAAAGGTTCAGGAATATAAGTTGGTCCTTTCTTAAAAACGTTAGACGAAGATAATTCTTTCAATTCTGGAACAAAAACTGGTGCAGGATTTACTAAATTAGTTGAATTAATGCCAAATAAAAACGATTCAATATCTGGCGCATTGTATGACATTTGATTGCCTGGTATTTGTGCAGGAAGAAGTCCTATTCCTGGTAATCTAGTATCATACGCGGCACCATATTGTGAATTAGGATATAAAGTATATGTTCTTGAATGTTTGTATTCTCTTTCTTCTAAACAATAATTTCCGGGAGTGTTTTTATTACGAGTAGATGCCATTTTTATATAATTAATTATTATATATTATTTATATAATAATTATTTTGATATACTTTGTTATATTTTGATATGTTTTGATATAATTTTATTGTACTGTCTTCAAAATATTATTTTTTAGTGCTTCAATTTTATCATTACTAATGGTTTCACTTTCTAAAAATTCACAAATACACGGATAGAATAAATGTAAATTATCGTACGAAAAAAGCACCATAAAATGGCCAAAATTATCACCTTTATTTATTTTGTTGAATATTCCATCCACATTCATAGTTTCTGCTATATTTGAACAAATAGTTAGTATCTCTGCATTTTGAATCATAATATTATATAAATTGCTTATTTTTTCAATCATAATTTCTTCTAGAAAATCTTCTAATCCAAAAATACATACTAAATCATATTTAAAAATCAAATCGCTTAAATCTTCTTTTTCTCTCTCGTTCTCGTTATTAATATTAAATTTTTCGTACAATTGCGTGTCATTGTATGTAATTTTATGATTTAAGTTTATTAAGTTATTATTCATAGTATAATATTATGAATAATATCAATAACTTTTTAAGTAGATATTTTTCCACATTTTGATGCAACCTTTCTCAAAGGTTGCATCAAAACATCGTAATTTTTGGTTTTACCTTTTTCTAAAAGGTAAAGTGGATTTATACGTATTGGTAAGTAGTGTGTTTATTGAAATAATCGGCGTCTCTTGTCAATTCACGAGATGGAACGCCTCCACGAATCCAACCTTCAGAAGCAACACCTTCAACACAGTTAGCAGGATTATTTATTTTTTCTTTAATTGCTGGTAATAAAGGTGTTGAGTGATATTTAACATAACTTTTTTCACTTAAATTAGAGACACTCTTTTTGTTAACAATTTGTTCGCCTTGTTGAATTTGTGATTCAATCACTGGGTTGACTGAACCTCTTCCTAAATATGGAACTGTTGCAAAAGGACGTTGAAAAAGGTCAATGTGACATCTTGGATGGGTTTGAATAGAACCAATTAAAAGATTGGATGAGTCGTCAATATTGCAACCTCCTGCACCACTTCCATAACCTCCTTTATAGAAAATGCCTGGTTGAGATGTTGCTAAGGTTTTTGGATTTTTCATAGAGCAATCTGATGAAAAATAATTTTGTAGCATATAATTTGCTGACTCTACATTTTGAATATCTGTTTGTGATTTACAGCATGGGTCTAAACCAATTCTAGACATATTATCAAAAGTATAACTAGAAACATTTGCCATTTTTATTATATATATAATACATTATTTTTTATATAATAATTAATTTTATCTAAATGTCTTTATCTTTATCAAATTAATAAAGAGTATATCTGTAATTATCTTGGACTCTTGCAAATGCACCTTCTGGGGTACTTTCCTTGCCAGAATATTTCATATCATCATATAAGTACTTAGCAAATGCGCCTTGGTCATTTGTAACTTTTGTATTTGCGGTACTGTAAAATAGACGATTTGACTGGTCTAATTCAAAATTATTCCATAAATCTCCAAATAACTGTTTATTTGTGTTATTAATTCCAGGATTCATAAATTGTACAGATTTCTTAACATTTTTAGTAATTTTTTCTTCAACTTCAGGATTAAAACTAGGTGGTGCTGCTTTTCTATCTGGGTCATCCATAATATCAGTGAGAAGAACATTGCTAAAAGGATTTTTTTTACTGCCTTCTCTAAATTCAGTGCTTATAACACTCTCTAAAGTAACCGGGTTGGTAATGGTTTTCATATTTTTGTCAAATAAACCAGTTACTTGGTTTCCTTGAACTTCAAAACCTTCATTTGATTTCAACATATCCTTTGTTATTTTAGGTTTGCGCATTTTATATAAAATGAAAATTAGAGCAATAGTTACTATGCCGACAATTAATATTCTTGTAGACCTTGTTAAAATAAATCCTAAAATAGTAATTATAATTATTAGTCTTGTAATAGAATTCAATTTTTGTTCATAACACATATTTGTAGTAGGCCATAATTCAAACATATAATCTTTATTAAATAAGATTGTTGGATCATTGGTCCAAATTTGTTGTGTTGTTGTCATTATATATATCCACTTTTAAAAAAAGTGGAGCAAAACCATTTTATCTATTTTAAAAAGTCAATATTTGGTTCCACCTATCTACTTTTATAAAAAGTAGAGCAAAACATTTGGTTCCACCTTTTCTAAAGGTGGATTTCTAAAGGTGGATTTCTAAAGGTGGTTTTCTGAAAGTGGTTTTCTGAAAGTGTGTCTAAGGGTGGGGGAACATAAAGGGTTATCTTATAATGTATCTTGTTTTTGCTCCACTTTTTTTGAAAAAGAGGAAGAAAATGTCCTATCAATAATTTTATATTCTGATTGCTGTGCTTTTGTCCCCAATTTTTTACATAAATTTAAAAATATGTCAACATAAACTGTATTGTCTTGATATTGCCTACACGTATATAAATCAAACGCTAAATGATTTCTCTCTGGAAACGTGTGGACTGATAAATGTGACTCCGAAAGTAAAAATACAAAACTACAACCTTCTGGATGAAACTCATGGTCAACTTCACCTAAAATTGTAAAATTATTTTCAATACATATATTTTTACACATTAATTTTAATTCCAATTTACTATTCAACAATTTTGTATTTGTTATGTTTTTTAAATCACAAATTAAATGTTTACCCGAACTTTGCATGTCATTGAACATTATATAATTTACTTATTGCTTTATATAATGTTTATTTATAGTTTTATATTTATATTCTATTTTATAATCTATTTTAGAATCTATTTCAGAAATTATTTTAGAATCTATTTTATTTTTTGCCCTTTTTCTTGTTATTCTTTGATTTACTTGAAGTAGTATTAGTGTTTTGCAGAGAAGTCTGAGTAGAAGTTTGAGTAGAATTTTGATTATTTGGATTTGCGGTACGAGGTGTCTTTTCGGCTTTTTCACCTTTACTAAATAAAGCAATCAACTCTTCTTCACTCATCGCTGGTTTACTTGTTGATTGTTGTTGATGAGACTGCGCTTCTTTTGCAGCCTTATTCATTTCGGATTTTGCGTGCATTCGCTCTTTCATCTTAGCAATCCTCATTTTTTTATTCAATTCGGCTTCCATAGCTCCATAATTGACCTTTCCACCTTTTCCTAATCCTGATGCGGACATACCCATTTTGCTTAACATTTCCTGTATACCGTCCATTCCAGGCATATTTTTCATCTTATTCATTATTTCTGTGGCCTCTGCAATTAATTCACTCTCTTTGATTTCTCCTGATTTAATTCGTGTGTCTAATTTTTCACCAACATTTTTTACCAATCCCATCAACTTGCCAGGGTTTTTAACTAATTTATTAAATACATCCTTCATATCAGTAGAACCATCCATGTCAATACCTAAGTCCAAATTCTCAGCAGTCTCTTCTGCAATTTCTTTTGCCAATTTACCTAATTTGCCATCTAACATCCCGGTGATGTGGTCATGTAAATCACCTGGATTTGGTAAGTCACCCATATTCATATTTGAACCAAAGTTTGTTCCCATACCATCGCCATTATCATTACTAGTATCGCCATCGCAGGCAGCTTCACCTCCACCAGAACTTTTCATATTAAAGATGTCTTGCATCTTTGTAAGAGTCTCTTCTAATTTATTTTTAAAATCACCCTCATTTATAGCTTCAAATAATTTTGCACTATCGCCAAATGCCTCTTTATTATCTATTGTATTAATAATAGAAAACATGATTAATTGTAAATATTTCCATATTGTTTCTCTTGTTTTATCTGTTATATCAAACTGCCATAAATCTTTAAAATGAACGTGAGGTAGAAATTCCGTGTCTACACTAGAATCTTCTTTGAATATTTCCTCATTTTGATAAAGTATTTCAAAAAACTTTACCGGATATTTTTTTTGACAAAAAGAAAACAAAATACCCGTGCTCGTCTTTTCGGATTGTTGAATAGCTTTTATCCTCTCTTCTTCTTCCTCAATATAATCAAAATTGGATGAATCTTTCCACCATTTATTAATAATTGGTAAATATTCTGGAAATGTGATTTTGATATCGTTAACAAAATCCTTGATAACCTTTGAAAATTCTTCAGGAACTTCTTTTTTATTTGACTCGGACTGGGACATTTATTGTATATGTTTTATATAATTTTATTTTTAAATCAAACTTTATATAATAAATAAAATTTATATAATCTTGCATTTTATTTATTGTAATTATTGTAATTATTTTCCAATCACCTAACTTTCGTACAACAAGCATAATTTGGTCAAATTTTGTATGTATTTCATTGTTTTTTCACGGTTTTCTGGTGCCATATCTTTAATTGGTTGACGTAATCTGTCAATTCCTTCCATTATTTTATCAGAATATTCCGCCTTAGATAAATCACTTGAGTAATCTTTTTCAATAAAAAAAGATATGTCTCCGTTTTCTATTTGATTTCTATATTTGTCAACTATATTTGATTTCCATATTCTAATAATCATTTTTGGGTTTGCTTTTCTTATCATCATCAAGGAGTTCTTAGCTGATAATACGTCAACATTTTCAGGAAATACAGATTGAACATCTGAAATAAATTCTACAAAATGGTCGTTAAAAGCAGTTAAAATATTCTGGCTTGACATTTATAATAATTACTATAAATTTAATTTAATTTTATATTTAAACCGCTTTTGTTATAAATATAAATATATTTTTTTGTATCAATCAAATTTACGGTTTTCATATATTCCATGATTATAATAATGTTCAATAGCTTGTTCATGAGTTAAATTTTGTAAATCAGGGTACCTAGTCTTGTATTTTTTTGCACTAATTATATCATTAGATTTGTCATATGGGTTTGTTGAAGCAAATTTTTTATCAACAAAATCAGATGAGTTTCTATAAATTATATTATTTGGTCCTGAAAGTATCGGTGTCCAATACTTACACTTTTCAAAAAAATAATGTATTACAACAGATTTTCTAGTAAGATTAATATTATTACGTTTACTTCCACCGTGTATTAAATTAGCATGCCAAATAATAATATCACCCTTTTTAATATCCCCGTATTTTGGCGATAATCCAGATTGATTTATTTTGTCTTGTATTTTTTTTTCATATTCAAGATAATTCCCTGGCTCTAATTTTAAACGTTGCATTGTATAAAACGGCAATTTGTGGCTGCCCGGATAATATATTAAAGGACCAGAATCCATTGACACATCTTCCAATGCAATCCATACACCACACATTAAATTTAATGGGTCACTGCAAAAATGGATTTGGTCAGAATGTAATTTTTGTTCAGTTCCTAAATAAAAATTCAATGTTTGAAAAGGAACAGGCTTTCTTTTGTATAAATGAGTTAAAAGATTCATAATTTTTTTGTTGAATGCCAAATATCCAATTATATCATGGTGTTTCCAAGCATCAGTAACTCTATTTTGACTCTTATTTTCAGGATGTTTTTCATATATTTCATCTACAATTTTTTCAATTGTATCATTATCTATTACTGATTTTACAATCAAGTAGCCATCATTATTATATTTTTCAAAAGTCATTTTGTTTTACTTGCTTGATATAATTATAATTATAATTATTATTATAAATTCAATAATTATTGTAAAAATAATAACTGAATTTATTATTATTTTTACTACAAACCAAGCCTGCTAAATGCCCATTGGTGGACGGTTACCACTCAATTTTAGAAAATCCTGTTCTCTTTGTTGTTGCAACTGCTCTACTGTTAAGCCCTCTGGTATTTTATTAGACTTCTTATAGTCATGGTCATCTTCCGGACATTGTATACCCATTTGATTACTCATATTGAGGTCAACATAATTATGCATTTGTCTCATTCCTCCGTTGCCTTTTGCTGTCAATGATTCAGCATCCATGTCTAGAAAACTATACTGATCGGATACTACATCGCCAAAACCACCTCCACTTCCAAAAGAAAATGCCATTGGTTCCATATTATTTTGTGTTGCCTGTTTCACCATTTTTTGTTGAGCAGGCCTAAAATGTTCTAAAATAGCATCTCCATAAAGAACATTATAACCTTGAGTTAACAATAATAAAGCAGGTACCCTGTTAATATTATCGGGCATTAAAATCTTGTTACCATTTTCAAGAACAATAAACGTCTTGTTACCTTCTTTTACCCTTTTATCTATGCATATAAAATGAATATCTTTCTTAATATCTGTTTTAGATAAAGTTTGCAAAAGTTTTCTAGAATGTTCACAAAAATTACTATAATATAAAATTGTACTCATGTTTTGATATATATATTTTATTGTATGTTTATTTAAGTTATTTTTAACTAATTTTAAAAAAAAATGATTTATTAATTCAATATAAATATAAATATAAATATATATTATTGATATTTATAACCATGAATCCTCATATTGAACAAAAAACTAAGAAGGGTGATATACTGTCTTTTACCTTGAGTGGTGTAAATGTAAGTATTGCTAATGCTATTCGTAGAACAATTTTATCAGATATCCCTACTGTTGTATTCAAGACTTCTCCTTATGAAGAATGTAAAGCAACAATTATGACAAATACAACACGTTTAAACAATGAAATATTAAAACAACGTCTAAGCTGTATCCCTATTCACATACCCAATTATGAAGAAATAAATCTAAAAAATTATTTGTTAGAGGTAAATGTTGAAAATACTACAGATACAACCATGTATGTTACTACACAAGATTTCAAGATTAAGAATCTTTTAACAGATTCTTATTTAAGTGAAAAAGATACAAGAAATATTTTCCCTCCGAATGATTATACAGGTTATTTCGTTGATTTTGTCAGGTTACGTCCTAAACTTTCAGATGATTTAGTCGGCGAAAAAATACATTTAACATGTGAATTTATTGTGTCTAGTGCAAAAGATGATGGTATGTTTAATGTGGTTTCTACATGCTCATATGGTTTCACTCCTGATGATGTAGCTATTGATAAAGAGTTAGCAAAAAAGATTCAAGGTTGGAAAGATGAAGGTAAAAATGAAAAAGAAATTGATTTTGAATCTAAAAACTGGAAGCTTTTAGATGCTTTACGTATTGTTAAAAAAGATAGTTTTGATTTTATGCTGCAAACAATTGGTGTGTACAGTAATATAGAGTTAATACATAAAGCTTGTGAAATTATTGATAAAAGATTGAATGAGTTAGATATGTTACTTCATTCAGATGATATTGAAATTAAAAATTCACTTACTACAATGGCAAACTGTTTTGACATTAAACTAGAAAATGAAGATTATACAATTGGAAAATTATTAGAATATATTTTGTATGAAAAATTCTTTGAAGGCACAAAAATAGTATCATTTGTTGGATTCAAAAAATTTCATCCACATGACGTTGAAAGTATTATTCGCATTGCTTTTAAACAACCAATAGATATTTCAAGTATTAAAGGGTATTTACAAGAAAGTATTCAAGAAGCTAGAAATATATATGCAAAGATTAAAAAGGAGTTTTTGAAAGTTGATTAATTTTCACGAGATTTAATCAAAATATAAATAAATAATATTATATGAATAATTGCATGTAATATTATTTTTAAACAGAGCAACATGTATAGGTTTTTCCTGCGACTGGGTTTCCAACGCAACCTTGACCTTCCTGGTATGTGCATACGTTATCAGTAAAGTAATAATTGTTTGTTCCTAATTGATTTGCACAATAATTGCACATCCAAGCACAACCAGTTCCAGAAGTTACACTAAATTGAACACATCCATTACTTGCGATTAAACGCTTTTCAGAATCACAGGATTCACCGCGGATTGTTCTAACAGCGTCAATGCTAGTACTAGTGGTTAAAAATACAGCAGCTAATGAAGCTAAGAAACCGAAAAATCTCATTCTATTATAGATTATTATATAATCAGTTTTCTAAGTCATTTTCGCTGTTTTTTAGATTTTCTTTGTTTTTTTTGTTTTTTAAATTTACGTTGACTTTTATTTTTTTTTGTTTTAACACGACGATGACGCATACGTATTTGTCCTGCGTTTTGGTTTTGGTGTGGCAAATATTTTGGTATCATATTTGGGTCCAAAGTTGTGTTTTCTTTAATAAGCATCCTATCGTCATTAGGTAAAGCCATACTAGATAAAAATTGTAAGCTTGGAATTCTTGAATTACCATTTGAATCATCGTTGGTTTTGAATTCCTCATTTACATTATTCTTTCGTTGGTACAAATATTGCCATAATAAATCAGGATTATTATCTTCATTTAATAATTTTTGCATTTCATCGCCAAATGAATATATTAAAACTTTGTCATTTATTATATTATTATTTGAACTCACGAATAAATATTCATTAATTTGATTATTACTTTTTTGTATTTCTCTAACATTTTTCCATTCATCATACTTATCAGTTTCCGAATTTCTCGGGATTCTTAACCAAATTTTACGGAAAAATGATTTAGATGGATATTGATTCCCTTGTATTTTTTTGATTTCATCATCTGTTAAAAAATAACCAATGTAATCTGCTCTTTTATTAATTCTATCTTTTACTAAATAATAGTCATTCGTATTTATTTGACTTATATTTATAATTCTTTGTAATATGATTGACGTAATATTGTTCATTATATATTATATAATTACAAATTTATTTTCTAGTTAATATTTTTGTTTTTCTATGTTTACGGGTTTTCTTATATTTTCTACGGTGTTTTGATTTGTACCGTCGTCGTTGACGTTTACTGATTTTGCCTGCATTCTGGTTTTGTTCTGGCAAATATTTTGGTATTCTATTTGGTTCCAAAATAGTGTTATCTTTAATGAGCATCATATCATTATGTGGTAAACCCATGCTTGATAAATATTGTAAGCTTGGAATTCTTGAATTACCATTTGAATCATCGTGGGTTTTGAATTCCTCATTTACATTACTCTTTTGTAAAATAAAATTAGGGTTTACTTCTTGTAAAATAAATTTAGGGTTTACTTTTTTATTTTCAGATATTATTTCACCTAATCTACCCAAAGAATATATTAAAATGTTGCCACTATCAAAGTCTTGAGGACGCACTATTATTATAAAATTATCAATATTTTTGCGTAAATTTGAAACACTAATCCAGTCATTGTATTTATCATTTTCACTTTTTCTAGGAGCTCTAAACCAAATAAATTTAAAAACCATTGACACAGCAGTTGGTTCAGACACTAAATAAGCAATATAATCTTTCCTTAGTTTACCACTCATTCTATATTTTAGTAAATAATATTCACCTGTGCGTATATTATTTCTGTCTGTTATTCTTATCAAGTTTGTTGAACTGATAGTGTTATTACTCATTATATTTATATTAATATTTATTTTTTTATTTGTTATTTTATGTTACATGAGTCTTTACAATATCAATCATATGCAACTTATAATTGTAATTCAAACTATGCATCAACAATGTTGATGGTAAATTATTAACATAATCTATAACAACTTTATTGGTTACAAATTTATTTTCAGGTTTCAATTCATTTTTGTATTTTTCATGTATATTAAACATATGAGTTTTATATTGCGGTGAAAATTCTTTCAACGGCTTTTGTTTTTTCATGTAACATGAAATATAGTTATAAAAAAGAGTATTTGTAAATAGATGAACTTGGTCTCTGTAAAGCGAAAATTCTCTTTTATTTTCCGGAAATAACTTTAAAAATTCATTCATTTTGCCTTCTTTTCTCAAAGTCAAATATTGAAATTGCATTTTTGATTGATTGCCGCGTAAATGACGAACTTCTTCGTAAACAGGATTTCTAATTTTTGTTCTATGACCTGTTTTTTTGTTGTACAATACTACCCCCATCTTATCATAACTCGTATTCATAGACGCATACTTATCAATTAATTCACTATAGTCATTATATTCATAAATTTCAGGAAATTTTATGGTTGTAGTTCTCCAATAATCTGTATTATCTTGTAAATCACACGTAAATACAGTAATGTTATTTTTATCAGTGTTGTCAACGTAATAAATGGCAACTAAATAAAGTTGTGGCTTTTTTATCGGTATCACAATACGATTGTTTGGATGTTGTAAAACAAAACTATAGCACAATTTGGGATTCAAATTTTCTAAAATTAAATTATTTTCTTTGGCTGCTTCCAAAAACATGGTTCTAAATGTTTTCTTATCGGGTTGCTGTTGTGAGGCCGACTTCTGTGTAAAAAAACCACAGGTGGCGCCTATTATATTTCTTGTCGCGATTTCCCATCCACCAGCAAGCCCAATAGTTGAGTCAAAAAACACATTTATCATAGTTCCTTCTACAAATTCTTGTGCAACAACCCCTTCTTCAATTGGATTAGGAAATAATTTCAAAAAACTATCAGCCTGTAATGATTTAGGTGGTGCAAAACCTATTACATTATTTTGACTATTGACTATGACCGACCTGCACAAACCATAAGTATCAAATAAATCGTAGTTTAGTATACTTTTATCGTACGTAATTATCTTATAATGTTGATTGTTCTCTGTTCTACACTCTAATTTATTTAATTTAAGAATATTAGAAGTATTATTTGTATCATGTTGAAGTAATGTGTTGAAACCTTCAACACTGCCTAAATTTACGTACGAGATATTTGTCATTTTATTCTGCAATTTATTTTATTATAATGTTATTTCTTTAAATATTATCATTATAGTTTCTACTTAAGCATAAAAAATATCTAACATAAATATAGAACAAAACTAACAACAATAAATATGTTAAATATATTTAATAACAATGATAATAATAATAATAATAATAATGAAACCCCTACACCTAGACCTGAAGTCAAATACAATAACGACAAATTAATACAACTTCAATTAGGGGACATTATTGAATTATATGACCCTAAAAATGAAAAACTTAATGGACAAACATTTTATATTGATTACATTGATGAAGCCAAAATGATTCTAATCAACGACTCTACATTAGAATCGGTAAAATTGAAAATAGATGAAAATGGAATTATAGGAGACGGTACAATAACAAAATTAATTATTAAAAGTAGAAGTAACGAAAAAGGATACGCGCGACAAAATAATTTATTACCCGGAACATGCATAAATATTTATTTTGGAGGAGACTTACCAGTAATTATTACAGGTGAGATAACAAATTTAGAAAATGATATGATAGAAGTCACAATGGTAGATGACGATGTAATCTACATTAATTTTGATTACAAGGGTATTCCTGAAGATTTACCTATTGAAATGATTGAAATAAGAGAAAAACCTTGTGTAGCTCCTAAAAAAGATGGAACAGAACGCGTGGAAGCGGAAACGGAAGCAGAAGTAGAATTGCCACAGCTTGTTAGTGAACAAGGTGTTCGCGCGGAAAAAATTCCACTACAAATTGAGGTACCCCTGGGCGACGTTAAAACGCAAATGAGGGAATTCGTGATAAAAGCCGACCAAATTCAATTTGGTAATGAAGTTTTAGGGCCAATTGTTCAATTTGTTGATGTTTATGGTAAAACAGAAAGATATAGTATTGAAACTCAAACAAATGATTTATTAGATGAATTATTATCAACTATTCCAAACGCGGAACGAACTAATAGAGTTCTTAATAATATCCACAATACTATTGAGAGGTTTGTACAATTGAGAGAACAGTTTTCCACCTTTGATGAATACGGCAATGTCAGTGGTTCGGTGATATACAAACCTGATTACAAACCACTATTGCAGTTTTTTAATAATTTCAATAAAAATTTATTATGGATTTTACCAGTGGTTAAAAATATCAAAAAAACATATGTAGATAATTCATTATTAGCAGAAGACGAGTTTTTTGATATAAATAATTTAGATTTAAATGATGATTTGGATAATATCAAAATATTAGTTGAGAATTTTAGAACAAATAATTTACCAAATGAACAGAACAAATATTCATCTCTTTATAAAGAATTAAACCCATATTTTACACCTTTTGATTATATAAACGACGAACAACTATCAGAAATCATGATTGAAAAAATGACAAACAGTGACATGAACGTTATTATTGACAATTTGGGAGATTTTTATTCTAGCGTTTTTCGTAACAATTTATTAAATACACAACGTTTTGTTGTTCAAAAATATAATTTAGGCCTCACCAAATTAGAAGCCACTAATTTAAAGGGTAGTCGGTTTGAATCTGTAAGAGTTAAACTGACACAACCTGATGAATTGTATTTAAAATCTGTGATGACGCTACCAGAACCTTTCATACGTTTTTCACAAATCAATTTACCTGGTACCGACATTTTGAATCGTGCAAATTTAAATGCTATTTTTATTAATTATTGGCAATTGCTAAAAAAAAATACAAACGTTGAAGTAATTACTGTCAACAACATGAATGATAATATAGAATATAATGAAAATAATTTTGTAAATAATATTAAAAATTATGTAAATAACTTATCCGATGACGAGAAAAAAGGATTAACAAAAACTGAGATTTATAATCAATTTGTAGATACTATTATTCCAAAAACGCGCATTCTTTTTAATTTGATGAAAAAATATATAAACGGTAAATTTTCTATTATTGACGTTGTTAGTTACCTTGAACCCTTTTTAATTTATACCGATAATTTAACATATCAACAGTATAGAGATATTATTGGTTTTATTAATGAAAAAATTTCCGAATACAACAAGAATTTTATTGAGCGAAGTAAATTATTTTATAGTTTGAAAAACTTGAATTTGAGTGCGAAACCAATGCCCTTTGCAGCATTTCCTGTTGTAAATATTGTGTCAGATAAAAATAATAAACGTCGCGAGTTATTTGATGATTATGATATTGATATTGACACGCAACTTAAATACGACAATTGCTCTAACGGTGAAATTTTGAGGAAAATCACATTGAAGGACGAATCCAAATTATATAGTACAACCCTTATATTGCAAAATATGTATTTGAGATATCCTGACAAGTTTACGTCTTTATTTGAAGAAGAAAAAACATTATTAGAGAAAAATATGAAGGGTGAAGAGAAAGATAGTTTAAATTCATGCAAGAAAAAGGTCATTGCCAAGTTGTATTTTAATAGAGAAGATTTATTGAATGATAATGATAAGCAAATTTACTTTGATAAAAAATACGATGATACTAATTATGGAATACTTGATGACTATGAAAAAGATATGTTTACCAAAACACCTGAAGAATTTATTATGTTTTTAACAAATAAATTGAAAATCGCATTAAAGTTGAATGATGAAGATGCCGATTATGTTGCAGACACATTAATAAATGGTTTTAAAAAAGTGATAAATGGACAATATGCTATACTTAAAAATACTACAAATAACAACGTTGAATTTGAATATTATGTGCGCAAAAATAATAAATGGGAATTGGATGCTGATTTTGACGCTGGTTCAGCTTCTAGAGAAGACGGTGTTACTGATTCAAATCTCCTATGTAATTTGCAGGAAAAGTGTATTAGCGTTCCAGAGAAAAATAATTATGGTGATGGCGATAAATGTGAAAGTATAATATTGAGTAAATCGGAATTACAGAGCAATGCTTTGAAAAATATTATAAATGAATTTGATAAAAAATACAATGAATCCAAGGAAGAGTTTGAAGATAAAATTAATAAAAAACACACTTACCTAATTGAAAACATCAAGATTTTTGCCAAAATTAAAAGTGAAAAAATGATGAAATACAATAATCAGAAATACAAATTGGGTTACCAGATAGATAAGGGTGATGGAATGGATGCGGTCCAAATAAACGCAGTGATTGTCTCTCCTTTTGCGAAATACAGGGATTTAATTCTTGGACAAAAAGATTTTATTAAAAAACAACATGACATTATTAAATTTGTAAATACTTGTACCCGTTCTTTTAAAGAAGATGGTCTAGGGCCACTTGGTTTTCAAGAATCACCGCATTGGTTATATTGTACAGAAACAAATACTGAATTGTTTCCTACTTTTAAATACAATTTAGCTTCTGCTTATTTAAATGATAATTCAAATTATGAATTTGTAATGGAACGCATTATTAAAAACATAGGTGTAATAAGTGACGATGGTGACAAGTGGGTTGACAAATATAGTGGTTATACTATTACATATATTGACTTTGATGTGGAAGAAGGTTATGAAGCCGGCTTTAAAATTTCAACGCGTAGTGTAATGGAGGAAGACGCTGGAAACAAATTAGCAATGCAACAAAAAAAACAAACACTGAAAGAAAATGCTGTTTTAAAGCTGGATAATCCAGAATCCATTATGATTTCCAATATTGTTACAACTTTATCTGTTGCAATGGGGTTAAATATAGAATATCAAAAAGATTTCATTATCAATTGTGTAAAAGATGTATTGAAAGCCACTATGCCAAAAGAAGAAGATTATAAAAAAAAAATTAAAGAATTATCTAACAGACCTAGTACTACTGCAAAATCGCCAATGAGTTATGAGGATTTGTATTATACAAGTATTTTGTATTATACACTGGGTATGTTTTTAATTGCCGTTCAAACTAGTATTCCTTCTATAAAAACACGCAAGACTTTTCCAGGGTGTGTCAGGTCATTTACAGGGTTCCCTTTTGATGGCATAGGTGACATGACAAGTGTGCGTTATTTAACGTGTATTTGTTATCAAATTAAGAAAAATGTAGCTAAACCATGGTACATTTTAAAAAGTTCAAAGGAAGATTATATTGAGAAAAAAATAATACTTGTAATTAATGAATATTTGTTAAAATTAGCAGATGTTAAAAGAAAAATAGATGAAAAGAATGAATATTTGTTAACAAACCCACAGGAAGAAATACCAACAGAATATGATGTTGTCAGATGGACTCAATTCTTGCCTCCTTTGATGCCTTTCAAAATCAAAAATTTAGTGAACATTTCTAGTGAATTTAAAAAGAGTTTGTTAGATAATCTGAAATCAGGTAATAGAAAACAAGAGGAGCAAATCTTGGTTGTTCAATCCAAAATAATACAGTTCTCTCTTGCCATTCAAGAGAGAATAGAAGATATAGTCAAAAAGAAGGATATGATTTTGAGTAAAATGAACAATGAATATTATTTGGAAAATGCTTGTTGTCAAGAGACAAATAGTCAAAAAACTACGGCAATTGGATATTTTGAAAAAGAAGATGGTAGAATTAGCGAATACAACAACATGGTAGCAAACTTATCAAACATTATAAGCGATATAATAGGTTATTCAACCGCTGTCTTGCTGTATAGTCCAATAAATACAAAAAATATCTATCCGCCTATTAAAAAAGAATTTAGTGAGAAAACAATCTATAATGCATTCATTTATTACTGTAATTTCAGGTCTTTGTTGCCTATACCTGAGGATATAATTCCATTATGCAACCAAAAACCATTGGATATTATAAATTTAACAGATAGTAGAGAAGAAATTATCAAAAAGTTGAAAGAATCTGGAATAAACTATTCGTTGGATTCATTTTTACGAATGTTGCAAATTCTAGCAAGGAATAATATTATTCACGTGGATATTGATAGTACTCTAATTTCATCATTGAGAAAATTAACATATTTATTGGAAGAATTCAAATCAGAAAATGAAAAAACTGTTCCACCATCTTTAGTCAATTTATTGTTGAACGCAATGGATACTTTTGACGTAGGGTTAAATGAAACTACACAAGAAGTTAAGGAATTGAATAACTATTTAATTAAACATAATGAATCTATGAAAGCCGATTTATTAGAATTTTTACGCGAAAACAAAGGAAAAGATGTTACGCGAAGAAAAATAAACGAAGTGACATTATTCATAAATACGTTATCTGATTGGTCTGATAAGAATTCAGAGAATGTATATAATTTTACTCATTTCTTCAAATCATTCATTGACAATTTTGTAAAAGTTTTCCCAAATATTATTTTGAATAAAGTAGATTATAAAGAAAATTATGTTCCAAAGTATTTGGGATTATCCAAGATTCATGAAAATAAAATAAAAAATATTATTGGAGACTATTACGATAATCTAAGAACCTTTTATGATGTTCCGGCTTTAACCAATATACTACAAAAAGTAGTGCGCTCATGTGATAATATTTTGAAATTATCAAAAAATACTCCTACTTTTATAACCATTAAAAATAAAGAAGATGGAAAAGAAAAAGAAACAAAACCTATTTTTGATGAACGAACCAGTAAATTTTTATATGAATACTTTTTATTAAAAGTACTAAGTGAATACATTCACCTATCTGATGAACCTGCAATGATAGTAAAAAGAGTTCAACGACAACAAATGGTTGGAAATAGAATTGACGTAGAAGATATTGTTTCAGTTGATTATTTGAATGAAACTAATACAGCTCTTGATATAAATGTAGATATTGATAATAGAATAGAATTTGACACTAATTTACTAAGTGGAGATAAAAAAGAGTTGAAACAAAAGGTTGCTAATTTACTGATTGAATTTTTACGTATAATGAATTCATATAAGGAAATAGTGGACATATCTTACGAACAAGTTATTGATAGAGTTTTTAAATTGAAAGAAAAAGAAAAGGATATTATTACAGATAGATTAAAGACCATGACTGATGAAGAGAGAGATGCAGATACAATATTGAAAGTAAATAAACTAGGCGTTTGGAGCAAAGGATTGCAAAAAGGGTTGACGACTTATGTTAAAGAAACATATGATGAAGAACGTGAATTTGTTGAACAAATGTTACAATATGAGAAAAAAGCACAGAAGAAAATACGAGAAACGAATGTGGATAGTACTAATTTAGACATTGTTTTAGATGATTTAATTGAAGAAACAGAGAGAGAAAATGAAATAGAACGCGAAGCTTATGATATTGGTGGATATACGGAAGATTATTTAGACGGGCAATTTGAGGGAGATGACATTGATTATGATGATTATTATGAGTCGTAAATGTGAAAAATATGAAACACAAATTGATTTTTAAACTATTTATTATTTAATAATTTAAAAATAGATAATTAAATAATTTAATATAATAATAATTTATATTAAATAACAATGTTAATAAATAAAAATTATATAAGAGAACACATTACATTAATATCAATTATTTTATTTGTATTCATGTTTGGATTAATTGTCATGATAAAACCAGCATTTTTATATAATAAAGATGGAAGCATTAGAGAATTTGGTATTGGGTATAAAAATAAAACTATTTTACCCATTTGGTTGTTATCGTTAATTTTAGGAATTGTAAGCTATTTATTAGTAATGTTTTACTTGGCAAGTCCAAAATTATTTTGAGATTCTTTGGAAATTATATAAAATGTATAATATAAATTTTAAAATTTGTATTATAATAGAAATAGAATGGAAAAAACGCAAAAAATGCAGAAATATATCAGTAATTATGACAATATTATAAGTATTGATAGTAATTCTAGTTTGAATGATACTGCTCTAGATGAAAATAGCTCCTATCTTAAAGTAACGCAAAAAAATGGAGAAATTGAAATGATTATAAATGAACCGTATCTTGATTACAACAATATCAACAATATCAACAATGATAATAAAAATGTGGATGATTCCGATGATAATTTAAGCGAATTTAGTGAATACGAAGAAAATAACTATGATGGTGATTACGGTGATTATGGTAATTACGATGATTTAGAACATAGTTTGGATTTTAAATTTGATTTTGACATTATTTTCACACCTGAAAAAAATAGTGAACTCTTACAAATTACTGAAATCAAAAGTAAAATAGTCAACAGACTAAAGCTAAATGCATTGGATTTATCCCATATAAAAAAAATTGATGATAATGAAAAATTTGATTTGATAAAATTATTCAATCACATGGTGTAATTTATTACATTATAATTGATTGGATTGATTTGGGTTTTCTTGTGAATCACAAAACTCCATGTATTTTACTTTTTGTTCATCATTCAAAAGTGATTCCAACATTTCTATTTTATCTAGTAAAAAGTCTACGTTTTTTTTAATTCTTGCTTGCATGTTTGGTATGATATTTGCCGCTTTCTCTCGCTCTTTGGCTTCTTCAGCCCTTATTTCGTCTACATTTATATCGTATTGTGCGACGATTGCTTCTAATTCTGCTTTAGTTTTTTTTTCTATGTATGTAAAGTAACCTAACCCATTCTTACTACACCAATAATTTATTGCACCAATCATGTCATATCTACGATATTTACCAACCATTTTGTTACTTGTTATATGATATGATATGATATATATTTTTTAAATCAATTTCATAATGTATATACCGTACTAGTAGCTTGTTGTTGTTGTTTTTGTGCAGTTTCTTGTTGTGTTACATAGGTTTGATAATTTTTGGCCATTTGAGCAGGATTAGTTACACATCCACGTGTAGAAATTTTCAATTGAACAATAGATGTTACCAATAATCCTGTGTATATGTACCACATTGCTTCTCCAACGTTATCACGTGTTACTACTAATTCAAAAAGTTCATTTCGTTTTTCAGTTGCCTCAGGCCCATCAGTTTGATATTGCGATTTCATTAAAGGTCTCAACATATTCCAATATTCTACAAAATTAGATGGTACAATTTGATTTATCAATATAGAGGTATTTCCACAAATTTTAATAATCATATCAGCCGCTTGTTGCATTGCAGCTTTTTGTTGCGGTGTGCTAGCAACGTCAGCATCTATGTTTTTCTGAATGTCTTTATTCACTAATAATTCTGTCAGTAATTTATTTGCTGAACCAGATACATAAAAATATCCAACAACATCTGAAAAGGCTGATTTAAAACCAGGATAAACAATAAGAACAACAATAATAGCGCCAAAAATTAATGTCCATGGAATAAAAGTAAATGTTCCGGATGCGGACATATTTTGTGTCACATTCCCGCCACATGTTTGAGTTATCATATAAGCATTTACAATAAATTGAATTACTAAAATCGCAAAAAAATAAACTACTAAATTCAGTTTGTTACTGCTCAAATATTTATTATAATTATCTGAATTTGTCATGTCATCATATTTCAAAGTAGGTTTCAAGGCCAAATAATAAACAACTGTTGTTAACAAAAAAGTAACAATACTCAAATAACTGTTTGCCATATTGATTAATATATATTATATATTATGTATAATTTATTTTATAATTATCAATGTATTTACTATAATAATGGACTATGTAGAAATACGTCCTCCTAGATTGGTAGAAAGCGGCGTAAAATATTTTTTGAATGAAACTCTAAAGCAATGTCATATATTTAGAGAACGATTTCATAATTGGATATTCAATATAGGATTATTTTTATTATTTCTAATAATTTTAGGATGCATATTAATTTATAAGTACAAAGGTAAAATGTCTCCAATGGAAAAACAAAGAAGAGACAGAGAGAAACAACAATATATTTTATCCAAAGTTCAAAAATTCCAACTTGCTAAAAAACAAGCACATCAAGAGTTAATTACTGGATTACCCAATTGGGAAAGTGAATTTGAAACTTTCAGTAAAAAACTTATTTATTAAGAATAAACTAAATAAAATTATTAAATATTCACTATATATAACTAATATAGCAAATATGTCTAGAGTCACAATGTCTGCAATTGATGCATTTAATGAATACTATAAATTGAAAAACAAATATGAAAGTGATTATAATAAAGATAAACAGAAGATAATCAAAAACAAGCAAATGAGTTGGAAAGAAAAGCGAAATGAATTCAAACAATTGAAACCAAAATGTATTAATTGTAAACGCCCAGTCGGGACAATTTTTTCCATAAAACACAGTGGAAATCCAAAAGACGATTTTAGAGAATTGAAAGCAATATGTGGTAGTTTAACCGAACCATGTAGTTTGAATATTAATATAAATGCCGGGGTTACGTATAATATTATGGACCATATAAAAGAATTGGAAAAAGATATTGAAAACTATAAAAATGAAATTATTGAATACAAAAACAAACTACTTTTTGGTTATATTCAGACAGAAACCGCGGTTGAAAATTTTGATAAAATTAAAGAAGCAATCAATGATACCAGTTTTCTATTGAACATTAATTATGAACATTTCTTTGATATTGTAGATAATAAAAAAACAAATGAAAGTATTGCAAAATTAAAAGAAGAAATATATATTTTAATAAATGAAATAAAAGAGTCAATAAAAAGATTTGATACTAGTGGAAATGTACAGTTTGTAAGGGATTCTATTGATATTTATGTCAATCAAATGGAATCAAAATTGAAAGACTTAGCAAGCCTAAAATATAAAGTAAATTTAGTAGAATTTGATGAATCTGATGGTGTATATCGTTTAATACAACGAAAAAATGGTATAGCTGATTTAGAAGATATTTATATAGCGCCAGAAATAGTCAATTTTAATTTTGGTGAAATTTACACTGGAAAAACAACGTCACCAAAGAAAAAGAAAGTACATAATTTAATAATGTTAGGTGATGATGAAACTATACCAAAGATAATTCAACCAAAATACAACGATGATGGAACAATTACATGGGAAAATCCGGAATACCAAAATATATGGAATAAACTGTCACCTAAGTATAAAGATACGTTGTTAGGTAACAGTAATAGAGAGTGGTTATTAGAAACCTTAACTGCATTTGTAAAATATAAAAAAGAAAACAAGCCTTTAGAATTTGTTGCTCCTAGTAATCTGATTATGCCTCCTCAAATTTTAGAAGACGGAAAATATGATTTTGGAAATGATATTTATAATACAACCTTTAACAATCAAGATAAATCATATCAAGATACACTTTTAACATTATTCAGTGAGAAAAACGGAGTAAAAGACTACACTATGTTGCTGGATACTTTGAATAATTTAATTAAACAACAAGTAGGATTTAACAAATATGTTTAATTAGAAAATTATAAAATTAGAAAATATATTTATTATATAATAATATCTAAGAAAATAAGAAACATGATACTAGAATACATTTCATTTCCTATATTTATAATAAGTTTTGCAATTGGTTTATTTTTTGTTTACATTTACGGCCCGGAGATGAAAACAATTTATATTTATCCAAGCCCTGAAAATATTGATAAAGTTATATTTAAGGATAAAGCCGATAGTTGTTTCAGTTTTCAAGCAAATGAAGTTGACTGCCCAAAAGATGAATCAATATTAAGCAAAATACCACTTCAAATTTAATATAATTTTTTTTGTTTATAATTGTTTATATATAATTATATATATATTTACAATCGGCAAGTAAATGACATTACATCTAGGTAGATTTATTCATACAGAAAATGGAAAATTAATCATGTCCATTTTATTAGGTTTTGGACTAGCATCTTTATTTAGAGCTGTATGTAAAGACAAAGATTGTGTAATATTCCATGCACCTCCTTTAGAAGAAATTAAAGATAAAATATATAGATACGATAACAAATGTTATAAATATACGACAAAATCTACAAGTTGTGATAAAAGCAAAAAAATTATTGATTTTTAGGTTATCATGTTATTAGAATTAGAGTCAAAATTAGAATCAGAATAAAAAAATTTGCGTAATTATTATAATCAATCATTCTTTATAATAATTATAGTAACATTAAAAATAATATGAGCGACCCGTCAAGCACAACTACAAGTATTATGGATTTGCCAACTGACCCTGCAAATGGTGGTAACATGACTAACAATATAAATTTAACCGCTAGTGAACAAATACCACAATCAAATATGCAAAACACACAAAATATGCCAGGTAGCACCGCTTCAATTAATTTAGACCAAAGTACTATCAATCAAATCGTAAATGGTCTTCAACAAGCAAGCGTATCTGGTGCAACACAATTACCATCTAGAGACATTCCAATGACAACTAGTAATTTAACACATGATATGAGTATTCAACCAAATTTCATACCACCAGTACCACAAAATCATGGTCAAAGTCAAAATGATTACATCAGTAATTATCAACAAGCCGGCGATATCATGAATGAATATAATTCTAATCTTGAGCGTTCTAACTCACTAGATGACATGTATAATGAAATTCAGGTGCCAATACTTTTAGCAGTTCTTTATTTTTTGTTTCAATTACCATTTTTCAGAAAATTTTTATTTTCCTATTTTCCAGTTCTTTTTTCAAAAGACGGCAATCTAAATATAAACGGTTATATCTTTATGAGTTCATTGTTCGGAATATTATACTATTTATTGAATAAATTAAACATGCATTTTGGTAAGTTTTAATAATGATTTATAATTGTATCATTATGGTCACAATGGTAAGTTTCAAACAATTCTTTGTTATCTAGATAAATCAAATACCAAATATTTACTTCCCACATAATTGTTTTTTCTTGAGAAATAATTTGTAAACATTTTTCTTTCATCAAATCTGCAAACATCAATAATTTTTCTTTATTTCCACCAAATACGCCTCCCGCAAAATACCATGTAATGTCTTTGTAAATATTAACATTATATAGGTTTTGTAAATTCCATATAGTTCCTATTCTAACATTTTCATATTTTTTATTATGAAGTGATTCCAAAGTATTTATATAATTATCATCGTCGCTTCTAAATACATGCCTAATACCGAAATCAACCCATACAAATTGCTCTGTGTTGAAATAATTTAAATCAATTGCTTGTCTAATCCATTCTGTTTTATTACACATGGTAAACATAAATTCAATCGTATCTTTTTCTGTATTATTTGTATGTAAATGAAAATTTGTTAAAACATTGCCATTCATATATTGATATAATTCATAATCAGTTTTGGCAACTAAAATAATTTTAGTGCATTCATTTTCATATGTTTTAATTTGTTCGTACATTATTTCATCTACAAATATTATTTTTGGAATTTTTGCTTTTAATAACAATACTCCTAGTTCAACAAAATTTTCTATATTACAGTCTCTCTTTTGATTTACATTGGTTAAAAATCCAGATACAAGAGTTGTCATTATACAAGTATATGTATATGTATATTTATATATACTTGTACTTTATTTATGTTAATTTTTTTGAAAAAACAATTAAAACTAAAAAACTAAAAAACTAAAAACCTAAAACCCTAAAAATTAAATATTCCTTTGGATTTTCTTGATTTTTTGGATTTACTCTTATTTTTTGTCTTGGTTTGGTGTTTGCGCATTTTGTTTTTCACCGTTTTCGGTTGTTTATTTTTAACTTTATCTACAATATTATCTTCTTTTGTTTTTCCCTTCATAACTTCTGGTTTATAATTTAAAAACCACTCTTCATAATCACGAGTCCCTTTTTTTGTTTGTAATTCTTTGAATTTTTTTGCTTTTTCAGCGCGCATTTCTTCAACTGATTCTTGATGACCATAACAAATAATACTGAACCTCTTAAGCAAACCCTTTTGTTGTAATCTATTTTTTTGTTGTACATCAAAAAGAAATTTGGACATACATAAGATTCTCTCTGAAAATTCATTATAATAATCGCGGTTTGTGTACAAAAAAGACAAATAAAAACTCAACATAGTGTCTATGGTAGCAATTTTGACAGTTTGACCATGAATTTTAATAATATTATAACTATGACATGCGATTGGTTTGTAAATGAAAGCAACAGTATCATTTTCTATTCTCACTTCATAATGTTCAGGAATAATTTCACCAATTGGTTTATGATAAAGAATTTTTGCCTTATTGATGCCAACATCTTTTAACCTTTCTACGACTATTTCAGATGTTGTTTTTGGGTCATGTGATATTACATCAAAGTCTGCAACCTTCTCCAATTTTTTTTTCAAATGTTTTGGCATATATTGTGAATAGAGAGAAATTGCATAACCGCCAAAAAAAACAACTCCTTGGTTGACCAATGTATTTTTCACATTTTCATAAATTTCATCTTCATTTGTTTTATCGGACATTTCTCTCTGAAAATCCATACTGTTACAGTTAATAGATGTTAATGGATAATTTTTGTTTAATAATGCCAAACGTTTTAGGACCTTTTCCCATCTTGATATGTCTCCTGCAGGTCTAGAAAGTTCTAAATACATTGACATTCTCAAGAAGTTAGGAGGTGCATACAATATTCCTGATACTCTAACAGAGTCTTTTTTAAGCGAAGCATATATTTCTTTTGGAAGTTGTGTTAAATCGGCAACTGGTATAAAATTAACAAATACTTTGTATGTTCCGTGATGTTGTCCAGATTTTGCCTCAACATCACTATATCCATTTTTATAATACAAATCTGCTAATTCTTTTGCATCACTTAAAGCATCTGGAGTAAAAAAATCATAATCAGGTATTTCAACGTCTTTATTATAAAACTGGTCTTCTAAAGGTAATATATTATTGATGGCTGTGCCTCCATAACAAATTAAGTTTTTGACTTTGATAAAATCTTCTACGATGAGTATCATTTTCTTAATTTCGTCTGAATTAACAATACGTTTGGCTAATTTTTCTTCCGCATTATCAACTGCCATACGCAAGATTGCTAATTCACAATCTTGAAATGTCAAACCTTTGCATATGTTTTTGTTAGGAGGTTCATGACGTTTTGAAGGTTTTTTCATATTTTGAGTTTATTTATTGTATCTTATATTAAATAGATAAAATAAATCTTTCCTTCAACCTTTGAAAAAGGTTGAGCCAAAATCCACCGATTCTACTTTTAGAAAATTGTAATACAAAAAGTAGAGCAAAACATGTGTCAAAGGGTTTGGCTCCACCTTTTCTAAAGGTGGAAAAGGTGGATTTTAAAGGTTTATTACATTCCAATTACCTGAATTTACTTCAACTTTACTTGAATTTTCAGGTAATTTTTCCGGTTCTACCACTTTGTTTGATTTATCATATAATATAGAATAATCATCACAACTTTTATACAACAACTTGAAATATTGAATCAATTCATCTTCGCCACAATCTGTCATACTATAACATTTCATTTCTGAAAAATTATTTTGCTCCAATATAGCACACAAATTTTCACTGTGTTCTTTATTATCTAATAGTATAAAATCGTTTGTTTTGTCCTCATATAATTTTTTTAATTCATCCAATTTATTATAAAAAGTATCTAGACCTAATATGCAATATTGTTTTTTATAATTAAGATTAATTAGAGTGTTGCAATATTTATGTTCAAAATCTTTACGTTTCCATATTTGACTACTATGTTGTCTATACTTTTCATCCTCATATGCATTTTTTTCTTTCATAACTTCGTCTATATTATAACGTTCGTAACAACGTCTATTTAAATTCCATATAATTCTATTGATTTCTGAATTTCGTATTAATGAAAAATTGTTATTGTTGTTGTTCATATATTGAATATAACCCAACTTATGAATCCTTGCCATTTTTGTATGCACTGCACTCCTGATAAGGATTTCATAATCATCCAAAATTGGTAAATATTCGCAAAAATTTCCCATATCAATTAAGGTCTTTCTCCTCCAAATTCTTGGATGATTTGGTACACTTACAATGTGATTCAACGTAATATTATTAATATTAGGCGTCATTGACACAAATACCCAATTGTTTCTTATTTTTTGTCTATAATAACCAGAATATCCTAATGCGTAAAAATCGCCATATCTATAATTTGTACCATCTTCATATATATTTACAAAATCCATGTAAACAAAGCCAACATTATCATCATCGTCAAACACCTTTGCAGCATCTGATAAAACATATGGTAGTATTTCATCGTCATGGTCCATTTCTAATAAATATTTACCGCGACATAATGAAATCGCCTCATTTTTAACATTTCCTATATTACCGTTATTTTCACTACGCTTGTATAAACGAATTCTTTTATCATCCTTAAAAGTGGCTTTCAAAAATACGAAATGTTCATCATCCGGAGAATCATCCAATATAACCCATTCCCAGTCTTTTAAAGTTTGGATTTTAATGCTATCATATGCTCTTATTATTTTATTATACGAGTTATAACATGTTGTGAACAATGAAAAGACAGGACGACATCCTTCTTTTCTCATAACACACGAATCTAAATAACAATAATTAACACCGTTATTGAATTCATTAATAGTGTTCTCATCTAATGTTTTAAAATGCAACCATTGTCTTCTCATTCTGTCTACAATAATGTCATTAACATCTTTATGATAAAGAGTTTCATTTTCACCAAAAGTAACCAATAAATGATAATTTGAATCATATAACTTGTTTAATTCTTCCTTTTTATTCACTATAAAAATAGAACACACAAACTTATCTTTATTTGCATTTATGAATTCATCAACGTAAGAATATTTATCGTATCTAAAAAACAAAATAAATGGGTATTTCATTGAATTATACTGCGTCATTTTTTTAAATCCTTTTTTCCACCTTTTTATAAAAGGTGGAGCCAAAATTCCACCTTTTTTAAAGACGGAAATCTATTTTTCAAAAAAGTACAGCAAAATAAATGTCAACGTTGTTTGGCTCCACCTTTTGAAAGGTGGAATTAGTAATTAAAATTATAGTAATCACTACTAGCATTTCGTGTTTGGTAAGAATATGCCGGGTTTTGTGGCGTTGGCACAGGAATTGTAACCGGTGTATATCTAAGATTTGCGGGTTTTAATACAAAAGCATATCCACCCTCGTCAAAAAATATCGCATTTTCTTCCAAATAATTGTCCACATGTTGATAACGCATTGCCACCATTTGACAACCTGTCGCTCTACATAATATTCCACTAGGATTAGTTGGATTTACACCAAGGTCAGGATACACAATACTCATACATCTTTGATTGAATTGTTCTAGTTCATTAACATCCGGTGTGTTTTTTACGTCATAATATGATAACGCTCGCATAAACACTGAATTACTTGTCATATTCACATATTCCATGAATTCTTTGTTCTCCAAATAGGAATTATTTGATTTGTCAACGATTAAAATAATTTTATTCATAAAAGAAGTTAAAGGTTGGGCTCCAATGTTTTTACCATGATTTTCATAACTATAATTTTTACCTAACATGATGTTATCATATGATTTAAAAATAGTTGCTAAATTAGTATACATTGCTTGCTCGTTACTTTTAACTCTTAAATGAATAATCAAAGGGTCACTTGGGTTTGGTACGGTTCCACCAGAAAAAGCATAATTACTTATTGTACTCATTACATCACTAAAATTTACACTATTGAATGTTTCTTTAACGAAATAGTTGGTGTTGTTTGAACTACTACTTGATACAACAGGTTGGTTATTAATATTGTATATCTCAAAATCTAAACATCTGACACCTTGTTTGAGAATACTTTTCAAAACACAAATATCTACATAATCATTTTGATTACTTCCACCACTACAAGCGTTAAAAGCAGTTTTAATGTAATAATCATACAAATTACCACTACAATCACTAATACTAGGAGATATAGATTTAATATTTCCATCAATAGATGGATACAACATATTTAAATAATTACATTCTTTTGATACAAGTGTAGTCAAATAAATCATATAAGATACATAACTGATTACGATAATTAATATAAGTGCTAAAATAAAATAAGAAACAAAATCTTCGTTCATATTATATATTGCATTCAAGTTCAAATTTTGATTTGCCATTCTTAACTTAACTTAATATAATTATATATATTATTTAAAAATAAAAATATTATATTTTATATTTTATTGTATTATTATTTAGAATTAAATAATAATATATATTAACTAACAATTGATATTATATGGCAGGTGGATTATTAAATTTAGTATCAAGTGGACAACAAAATGTAATATTAAATGGCAATCCTTCAAAAACTTTTTGGAAAGCTGCATATTTAAAATACACCAATTTCGGTATGCAAAAATTCAGAATAGATTTTGAAGGTAGTACGACATTGCGTTTGGCAGAATCATCTACATTTCAATTTAAAGTTCCAAGATACGCTGATTTATTAATGGATACTTACGTTGTATTAGATTTACCGTCTATATGGAGTCCAATTTTGCCTCCTCAAGAATATGTTAATCCAGACGGAACAACATCATATACTGGATGGGCTCCGTATGAATTCAAGTGGATAGACTACATCGGAGCCATGATGATTGAAAAAGTAACCATTAATTGCGGTAATCAAAAATTACAGGAATATTCGGGTTCTTATATTTTAAATATGTCTCGCAGAGATTTTAGTGCTGAAAAATTGAAATTATTTTATGAAATGATTGGACATGTTCCTGATTTGGTTGACCCAGCAAACGCGAACAGTCGTGTGAATTCTTATCCGAATTCTTACTATACAGATAATCTTGCCGGCGCAGAACCTTCTATAAGAGGAAGACAATTATATATTCCTTTGAATTCATGGTTTACACTGAAAACACAGATGGCTTTCCCTTTGGTTTCACTACAATATAATGAATTGCAAATTAGTGTAACAATTAGACCTGTAGGCGAATTATTCAAGATAAGAGATGTTTTTGATTCGGTTAATAATTACCCATACGTGGCACCAAATTTCAATCAATTTCAAAATCAAATGTATAGATTTTTGCAAACACCTCCAGACCTTGTTTTGGGAATAACTTCTTATTTAGACCAACGCAGTGTATGGTTTCCTAATGTACATTTGATGTCAACTTATTGTTTTCTGTCAAATGATGAATCGCGTATATTTGCAAAAAATGAACAAAAGTATTTGTTTAAACAAGTAAATGAAAAAGTGTTTTATAATGTTACTGGGCCAAATAAAGTAGATTTAGATTCGCTTGGATTGATTTCAAGTTGGATGTTTTATTTTCAAAGAAGTGATGCGAATCTGCGCAATGAATGGACGAATTATACCAATTGGCCGTATAATTATTTGCCATCGGATGTGAGTCCTGCTTCTACTTATGGAAATTATACATTGAGTAATGGGCAAACCATTGGTCCTGGGGTTAACCCAGATGGACGTTTAACAGGTTATATGACATCAGGAACTTATACTATGCAAAATATTAAAGAAATATTAGTTGGTATGGGAGTTTTATTGGATGGTCAATATAGAGAAAATATACAGAGTGCAGGAGTGTTCAATTATGTAGAAAAATATACAAGGACAGCTGGTGCGGCGCCAGATGGCCTATATTGTTATAATTTTTGTTTGAACACGTCGCCATTAGACCTTCAACCATCAGGTGCTATTAATATGAATCGTTTTACACAAGTACAATTGGATTTTACAACAGCTATCCCTGCATTGGACCCTTTAGCCCAAGTGTTGACAATATGTGACCCCCAAACAGGAGATATTGTAGGTATTAATAAACCCACATGGAGAATTTATGAATACAATTATAATTTGTATGTCATGGAAGAACGAATTAATATGGTAGTATTTGTTGGTGGAAATGCTGGGTTGATGTATGCTACCTAGTCCACCTTTGAGAAAGGTGGAGCCAAATCCTTTGACATTTGTTTTGCTGTACTTTTTTGAAAAGTAGAAAGGTGGAGCCAAATCCTTTGACATTTGTTTTGCTGTACTTTTTTGAAAAGTAGAAAGGTGGAGCCAAATCCTTTGACATTTGTTTTGCTCTACTTTTTTGAAAAGTAGAAAGGTGAAGCCAAATCCTTTGACATTTGTTTTGCTCTACTTTTTTGAAAAGTAGATTTTCGGTTTTACCTTTTTCTAAACTAAAAATTCTGCTGTTTGGCTCCACCTTTTCTAAAGGTGGAAGTAAATAAAATGGCAAAATAAAGCCAAAAGAATACCAATATAAACATCAAAAATAATAATAATACATTTATTAATATTATTTTCAATGCCATAATAATGCCATGGAATTGCAATTGCTCCGTAACCCAACTGCGCAATTTGAACACTCGTAATATAGAGTTTATATTTTCGTATTTTGCGTCCAAGAACATGGAACATGGAACAAAAATAGTATAAATACATTATGGAATGCACGCCTGAATTCAATAAACTTGCAAAAAATATTGCATCTAATTTGTATACATAACCTAAGTGCCATATAATAGTGGCACCCATGTGATGGAATTTCTGTAAAAATATAGGTTCTCTTTTTTTTGCGTACAAGATAAACGTATCAATAAATTCATAGTATTTGGATAGATAAAACCAAAATAACAAAGAATCAACGCCTTGCATATGAAAATAATATTGTGATTTTGCAATAATGCGATTTTGTATGAATACATTGAACAAACTGATAAACGTGTACATACTAAAAATTTGTAAAAATAAGTTATGACATAACGAAATAGATGTGACAATAGTTGGTGGAATCGCTTGTAATTCTTTTTTTGATACATTTATATAAAATAAATTCATTATTATTGGATAAAGAAAATGTAGCATCGTTTTGTGATGATGTATGGGTTATATACTTAATTTTAGGCTGTCCTTTTATATTGTTTTGTATTATATTTTCCACACTTTTGTGCGGGTTCAAATATTCACTGGTATAAATTGGGATAAAATGTAATAAGTTTTTATTTAATGTATATTTAATAATATATAATGAAGTTTCTCTCAAATATTATAATCATAAACGGTATTTATGATATTTTATGTGCGCTATCAATTTTAAAAATAGTGAATATACCACTTATAAAAGATTTACACATGTCTATGTTGAAAGATAATGAAAAAAATAATCCATTAATGGAGAGATTTATGGCATATTGGATATTTACTTATGGAATTTTACGCATTTATAGTGGGTATTATAAAAATTATAAATTAGCAGCAATTTCTTATTTTATAGAAGCTATAATAATATCAAATGAATATTTTATAAATAAAACTATGTTAATGGAACGTAGTTTGTTTGTTATATTTTTCTCTCTTGTTTTAGGATTTTTAGCTCTATATATGGTGTAATTGAGAAGAGGTATAAATCTTCAAGTGGGGACAAGACAGTCTTTAAGTTATTTTGGGAATTTATTATATTATCTTCATTTTTTTTTCCAAAAGTATTTTGGGATTTTCAATTTTGGACATTTTTTTTGTCCATTTTTCAAAAACCCGAAAAAGTCTTGGAAAAAAACATACTTTGTGACCATAATTGAAAATTAGCGTCTTGTTACCAAAAAAATAATTCATAAATTGTTATGACAATTTTTTGAAATTATTATTTAAATATTTTTTCTTTTTATAAAATATGGAAACTTTGGAAACTTTAGGAAACCAAAAGTTGCAAAAAAGTTGCATGAATTATTATTGTAAACATTGTGACTATGCAACGTCTCGTAAAAGTAGCTATAATAAGCATATTTTGACACTGAAGCATGTAAAATATGAAAATGGAACCATAATGGAACCAGAAAGTTGCAAAAAGTTGCAAAAAAGTTGCAACAATAATTATATATGTAATAATTGCAATAAAGAATATATTAATAAAAGTGGTTTATGGAAACATAAAATGAAGTGTAATTTAAATAATAATAATAAAGATGATATTATACAATTGTTACTTAAACAAAATAATGATTTAATCAAGGAGCAATCTGATATAAAGCAAATTATTCTTGAAATTGTAAAAAATGGAACTAATAATACTGTTAATAATAATAATAATATAAACTCTCACAATAAAACATTTAATTTGCAAGTATTTTTAAACGAGACCTGCAAAGACGCTATGAATATTAGTGATTTTATAGAATCGGTTAAATTGCAAGTCTCTGATTTAGAACATGTTGGGAAGGTTGGTTATATTGAAGGAATTTCCAATATAATCATTAAAAATCTACAAGCATTAGAAGTTGAAAAACGACCGGTTCATTGTACTGACCAGAAAAGAGAGGTTATGTATGTGAAAGAAGATAATGTTTGGGAAAAAGAAGATGAAGCAAATCAAAAATTACGCAAAGCCATCAGAATGATTGCTCATAAAAATATTTGCATGTTCAAAGCATTCAGAGAGAAATATCCAGATTGTGAAGAATATGATTCTAAGAAAAATAGTCAATACAATACAATTGTCTATGAATCTATGGGCGGAAAAGGAGATAATGATTATGAAAAAGATACCAAAATCATTAAAAAGATTGCCAAACAGGTTACAATTGACAAATATTAGTGTAAATACGCATTGGATGCCAGAGGTCCATCATCTAGAAATTGTCCTGTAGTAGTATATCGCTGATTATAATTAGGCATAAATTTTAACCCAGCCGGTTTATAACGTTCATCAAATAATTTTTGCCCACCTTTAAAATCACTTATCCAGGTATTTACACCAAAATTCGCCTGAGGAGGTTTATCTAATTTCTTCTTATTTGATGTGAATAATTTAGCTTGAGTTCCCATGTCAGTTGTTAAACTGGAATATCTTGGGGTAACACCCCAAGTTAGTTTTCCAGCATCATTTTGACCAGGAACATCCGCAGTGGATTGTTTGAATCCAGGACCATATGGATTGCACCCTCGGCAATCAATATCGGCAGTACATTGTTCGCCTGTAATCGCACAACGCGCAGTAGCAGGAGCGCAGAAATTTTTACAACTATATGTTGAAGTTAAGGGCAAATCAACTGTATGATTTGTTGAAGGTGAACCAACATCTTCATAAAGACCAATATTGGAATTAAAACATTCTGTATAATAACCATTTTTGGATAAATAGTTGATATAATTGAAAATTCCGATTAAAAGAACTACGGATATTAACGCTAAAATAATTACTGTGTATTGTTTTTTATTTAGTTTCATGATTTATATAATTATTTTATATTTTATTTTCACTTTACCAATAATATTATATTATTTAATTATAAGTACAGTTATAGTTAAATAAATATGGCAAATACAAATACAACTAATGATACTGAGCAACTTGACGAAAAAAAACAAACACAAACAAATAGTTCAAGCTCAACAAAACAAGGCTTTAAAAATATTGGTTCCTTTTTGATATCTGTTCTACTAACAATTTTATTGGTTGTAGGTTATTTCATTTTTGGTTCTGTCATTCTATATGAATGTAAATTAGCACAATGTAATATTCTACCAACTAGTTTAGAATGTTATCCATACACCAATACTTCTCCTGAAATACAAAAAGTCTCAACAAATATTTTTATTACAAATACAGACCCACAAGAATCAGTCAAGTTAAGTTTTCCTTATGAAAAATACGAGAACTCAACAAATATGATTTTAGATAATTTCCGTAAATACAAATACCACTCTAAATCTAATTTTTTGATTAATTACATTATTTCAATTTTAGAAGGGTTAATCAACTATAGTAATAATGCTTTGACAATGTTTTTCAACATATTGAATGGAATGCCAGAAATATTAATAATTGTTTTTGGTCCTATTTTATCTACAATTTATTTTGGTTTAGCTCCTATTATAGGAATTTTTGTGTTTATATATCACTATTTTTCAGAAATGAAATGGTTTTTTAAAGAAAATACTAATATAAATTCTAGCTCTGGTGAAAACAATAAACCTATTTGGTCTGATGTCAATATATTAGAACCGGTAAACTATGGCATAGCTATATTTTTAGTTTTCATTTTTTTTATACTATTTTGGATTTTATTGTTTACAGTTACACCAATGTTAACAATGTTGATTTTTTACATATGTTTATTTATGACATTCAGTTACAAAGGCGAAATAGACAACAAAGAAACCTCTATTTTTACAATTATGCAAGACATTTTCAAACATTATAAAGTAACAATGACAACTATTTTTACTATAATGATTATTTTGAGCGCATTTAGTAACTTGGGAGCAATATCAGGAGTTTTTTCAATACTTACAGTTCTTTTAATATATTTTAATATCATACCAATCAAAGTATTTGAATCTATAAAAGCAAGTAATTTATCTTCTTTATCTAGTTTTAAACAAGCTGTTAAAAAATGCAGCGCCATAGAAAGAAAACCCAAAACCTTTTTACAAGGATTAGAAAATTTTTTTGATAACAAAAAGGGCGGAGGAATTGGAAGGGAATTGAAAAATTTAAATAAAAAAATGAAAATCTGAAAACTGAAAATTAGAGAGAAATAAATAAATTAAAAATATTACATAAACATATGAATTTATGTAATATAATACAACCCAATGCGACACACGAAACTGAACAATAATAAAGAAGATAAATTAGGAGTAGAAAAATACCCCGCTGTAAGTATATGTACACCAACTTTTAACAGACGACCTTTCATACCTTATTTAATAAAATGTCTGGAACATCAGAGTTATCCGAAAGAAAAAATAGAATGGATTATTATAGATGATGGTACGGATAAAGTAGAGGATTTATTTTTACCGCTCATTGAAAAACAGAATGAAAATCAAAAATATACAGTAAAATATTTCAAATATGACAGTAAAATGACACTAGGAAAAAAACGAAATCTAGCGCATGAGAAGTGTAGTGCTGATATAATTATATATATGGACGATGATGACTATTATCCACCAGAAAGAATAAGTCATGCGGTTGAGACTTTACAAAAAAATCCGAAAGCGTTATGTGCAGGGTCAAGCATAATGTATATTTATTTTAAACACCTTACTAAAATGTATAAATTTGGTCCTTATGGCCCCAATCACTCCACTGCAGCAACTTTTGCTTTTAGAAAAGAATTATTGAAAGAAACTGGTTATGACAACGAAGCATGTTTGGCGGAAGAAAAAAAGTTTTTGAAGAATTATACTATACCATTTGTCCAATTGGACCCGATGAAATCTATTTTGGTTTTCTCACATAACCATAATTCGTTTGATAAAAAAATATTATTAAAAGATGGAACAAACCAATATGTAAATAAATCAGATGTACATGTTGAAGATTTTATTAAAGAAAGCGACATTATGCAATTTTTTATGAAGGATATTGACACATTACTTGAATTATATGAAGAAGGTAAACCAGAGTTTAAACCTGATGTAGTAAAACAAATGAATGAAATGAAAGAACAAAGAGAAAAGGTGATAAATGAACATAAGCAGCGACAAGAAAAAGAACAACAACAATTTTATAATAATTTTGCAAATTCAGCTACAAATTCAGCTACAAATTCAGCTACAAATTCAGCTACAAATACAATTACAACTAACAATAAGATTAATGAAATGACAATGTTATTAAATGAATTATTATTGGAAAATAATCAATTAAAAGACAAGGTAAAATATTTGGAGGAAAAAATCAAAAAAATAATTACACAAAAAATAGAAGAGAAAAAAGGTGGAATATTGGGTTAGCAAATAAAAATTAGAAATAAATAAGCTTAAAGATACTACAAATATATATTTATTATTGATAATATTAGTATACAACATACAAATATGTATTACGAAGATAGTTTTCACCCAAATGAAGAAAATGCTATAGCTACAAATAATCAAAAAAAAGAATTGAACAGTGTTAAATCTTTTGACCCAGGATATGGTTACGTTTATAGAAATAAATTGTCGGCTTCAAATAAAATAAAAAGTACTAGACTTGATTGTTATACTTCAGGTGATTCAGGAATGCGTATAAGAAATGCTGAAACTGGACAATACTACAAACATAAAGTAGGTTCAAAAGAAGAAGGACTATTTTTTAAGATAGCTTTAGCAAGTGGCGAGTTGAAAACAACAAATGGTTCTAATGTACTATTTTACGATAGTCCTGAACAATATGAAAAACATTTAATGGATGAAATTGACCAAGAAATAAAAGATAAATGGGTAGAGGGAAAAAGGATACTTTTGTCAAAAAAACAGTAGAATTTTACAAAATCAAAATGTATATGTTATTCTCACATATGTAAGTATAACAAATAAAATTATATAAATATATTATATAAAAATAAAACTATAATATATTTATGTGTAATATAAAAATATTATCATTGTTATTGGTGGTTTCAAATAATTTGAAAAATTTTTTATCAAGTGATTCAGATTCTATTTATATTAAAATTAAAAATATGAAGGCAGGAAATGATGAAAGGTATAATATCAATACTAATTATAATGATAATGACATTTACAACGAAAATAATATTTACAACGACAATAATATTTATAACGACAATACAAATATTACAATGTTAAATCAAATTAGAAGACACATAGTAAATAAAAATATATTAGAAGAATTAGAAAACAATAATTTAAATATTCACCAAAAATTAGCTATTATTGAAAAATATACTGACATATATAAAAATCAAAACAAAGTTGGCGAATTAAATTTACTTGCAGGTGATTTAATGGGGAACTTTTATGATATAATGGGAGATAACACATAACCCCCCTTATCCAACGTACCCTACATGTCAAAATCACAGTTAACATCTTCGTCGCCCATGATATCACAATCACCATCAACTTCAATTTCTTTATCAATTATATCAGCAGCGTCTTCTTTCATATATTTATCCAAATAGCGATAAATACGGTTAATATCTAATTTATTGATTTCATAATTTTCAAATAAATTATGAATTTGATTATCATCATATGTATTTTTAATTGATATGAAAAAACCAAGTAAGTCTTTTTTATCCATAGATAATTGTTGACACAAATCTTGTATAAAAATAGAATTATTATATTCTGTAGAATATTTTGTTAATACTTTTGTAAATCGTATGTCATTTTGAGTTGGTTCTTTTTGCTTTTTTAAAGTAGAAATCTTATTGATACTACTACCATTGCCATTACCATTGCAAGTATTTTTATTATTTTTAAAATCTTCATGATACATTTTGTTATTTTTGAATGTTTTAATTAAACTACTCATTTCATTGAATTGCCATATTTGTTTTTGAAATGTTATTCTATCAATGTAATCAGCAAAACAAATATTGTCTAACTGTTTCAAGTATAAAGGTATTGAAACCTTTTTATCCATTTTTTCAAGTGAATCAATAATATTTTCGTGCCACAATAAACCGACACTTGTTCTATCAGTATCATTCATTATATTATTATGATTTTCAATTGTATAATAATTATTTAATAACTTGTAAGTTATTTTTTTTGTGTCATCATTGTATGATTTAAGTTTAAATATATTTTCTATTATATTTGATGAAAATAATGTAGGATTGTTGATGTAAATATTATATATATTATTAAGTTTTCTAATATCATATTGTACATAATTAACAATTTTTGTTTTAATATCTTCACTAATATTTGGTAAAATATTATTTAATAGTAAATTCATTTGCATTGGATTTGGAGTATTCAATTCAATTATATTGCATACCTTCATTAATTCTTTGATTTTTTTATCTACCTTGTAATTTCCTATGCAAACAATTGGACTCATAGTCATTTCTTCCATCTTCTGTTTTTTTGTCTTTTTGGGTCTAATAAGTTTTATCAATGTGTTAATACCTCCTTTATCGCCGTTATTCATGCCATCTATTTCATCCATGATGATTGCAATTTTTTTGATTTTTTTATTGAATATACTCATGATATTTTTGTCAGACATGTTATGCTTTGTTATATCGTCTATAACAGACTTATTTCTAATGTCTCCTGCATCATACTTTATAATATCGTAATTAAGTTCTTTCAAAATATTCGTGACAAATGTTGTTTTACCGGTACCGGGTTCACCATATACATATATTCCCTTCTTAAAAGCCAAATTATTTTTATTTGATTCAAAATTTTTGAGAATTTCTTTTATAAAATTTGCTTTTTCTTCTCTATTTAATAATTTATTTAAATTCAATGTTTCCATCTTATATGTATAAAAGGATTCTTTTTATGCCGATTTTGACATAAACCTTGTACTTTCAAAAATTCGTTTAATATATTGCGACATTTTACTGAATCGTTAGAGATACAATATTCAATCAAAAAATAGAAATATTTTTTGTACATTACATTTTTATATACATAATGACTAATTCTGGATAAGTCTTTATGATAATCAAATAAAATACGTGAAAAAACAAAATCATTATCACTCCTGACAATTTTACGTATATAGTTTTCAAATAGATTTTTACCGATTAATTTTTTTACGAGATAATGATATTTTTTATAGTAATAATTATTTAAAAATAAAAGAGATGATTTTGGTAAAAACGATTTGATTAGCATTATTAATTCGCTTGGTAAATCATCAACCTTTGAAAAAGGTTGAGCCAAATCTTCATCATTTTTGGTTTCACCTTTTTCTAAAAGGTCAAGAGTTTTGGTTTCACCTTTTTCTAAAAGGTCAAGAGTTTTGGTTTTACCTTTTTCTAAAAGGTCAAGAGTTTTGGTTTTACCTTTTTCTAAAAGGTAAAGAGTTTTGGTTTCACCTTTTTCTAAAAGGTAAAGAGTTTTGGTTTCACCTTTTTCTAAAAGGTGAATTATATCCATGTTATTTACTTGTTGTGTTATTATATACTAATAACTAAAATTATTATTATATATTTTTAGTTATATATTAATTATGTACAAGGGTTACCTACACCATAATTAAGACCATCCCATGCAATTTTACATTTATTTGCCCAAGTATATTTTGCACACGCACCATTTGCACCAGTAAAAGGTGCATTATTAAAATTCATAGTTAAATGTTTATTTCCCGACGGTGGTTTGCAAACGCCTAAATCTTTTACATTAGTGCAAGTCATATTATTCCCAGAACCATCACTTAACCAATAATCGGGGCAACTTGGCACTAATGGTGGCCAATTACTATTTTTAGATTTATATAAAGCAAATGCAATAACTACTAAACTAATTAAAAGAACAATAACAGCTATCATTAAAATTAATTTTTGAAAAGCGCCCATATTATTATGTTATTTATATTAAATAAATATAAAAATTTATTTTTGTAAATAAAACATTATTATTTTTTCTATTTGAGTAATATAAATGAATAGAATTAATAATGGAAGAGTTGACATAAAAAGTCCTGATACTTCAAACTTGTTTGCAATGTTTGATAAAATTCCAGCTAATCAATGTGCTACATTTAGGAACCCTACAGAAGGATTATGGGATGAAACCTATTTATCCAAGGGATTTTTCTCTCAACAAAATATTCAGATAATACAAAATGGAATAAGAGCAGGTGTTTATCACAAGTCAAATGGTCAATATTTAATAGGTCCTCAAGATTGTGATTCTTTAAAAATAATAATGCGAAGTGTGTATTTACAATATTCTGCAAATCAGCCAAATAATGTAACACAACAAATTGAAGAATTGAACAATATTGTTTTAAATTATTGTATTCAACAGGTTTATGGAGAAGCTCAAGGATACCTAAAATACATAGACGATGCAAGCACACTTGTTGTACCAATAGCTCATCCTGTTATGGCAAATAATACTGACCGAACTTTAGAATTGAAAACATGGTTTGGTAATAAAAATAACTATGATGGTGTTATCGGATAAAATTAGACAACTGAGAAAGTAAGAAAGTGAAAAAAAAATATTATTTGTATAATTTATATTTACTTCATTATACAAATAAAAACAACATGAATTTGATAGTTGAGGCGTTATTTGTTGGATTATATTCTGCAGTCTTGTTCAGAATACTATTTTTTTTAATTAAAAATGAATATATTTTGCTCTTTACATTGGGTTTCCTGAAACATTTTCTCTCTTATTATGCTGGTATACAAACCTTTTTTTGTAATCATGGCTATGCATGTAAAAAATTATCACATAGTGATGGTAGATATATAGCAATAGATAACACTTTATTTATTGAAAGTTTGTTAGAAGGCTTATGGTTTTTAACAATAGGTACACTTATTTTCAGTTCTATTGGAAAAATAAAACCATTTATTGTAATGTTTGTAATAGGGTTTTTTACACACTTCTTAAGTGAAAAAATACAAATACATAAGTATTTTTGTAGACATAACTGTATTCACCTTTAGAAAAGGTGAAGCCAAAAATGGCTTTGTTTTTTTACACTTTACCTTTTAGAAAAAGGTAAACTAAAAAGTAGTGAATTTTGGCTCAACCTTTTTTAAAGGTTGATAGCGGCCCTTTTGAAACTACCTTTTTACTTGATTTTGGCACAACCTTTTTTAAAGGTTGTTCATTCATCAAACGCTCGCGGTTTTCTTTATATTCTAAATATTCACCCTTCAGTACATCCAATTCACTCAACCACATTTGATACTTCGTAGTATTTTTAACACTTTCCAATTCACATTTCTTATTTTCATATTCTTTATTCAATTTATCAACGTTTTCTTCTGTTACACTATCCATTGGCATTCTAGTTAAATATTTAAATTCACCATCAAGTGCATCATATCCTTTATCTTCTAACATTCTCATAACTTCTTCACTTTTCTTTTTTCTCAAATCAATTGAGCCACCCAAAATTTCTGTAATATATTTTGCTTTATTTGATAATAAATTTAGCTCCTTTTCCAAAGTTTGAATAATGTGCTCTTTTCTTGTTTGATAAAGCTTTAATCGCGTTTCATAATAATCATCAATAATATATTCAACCTTTTCATATTTTTTAAGTTTGTCTTCCGCGTCAAACAAATGCATGTTACTTGTTGTATTTGTAGTGAACAGCTTAAGTAATTTTTCTATGCCGTTACATCCATGGTCTAATTTAACAGCTTCAAGTTCATCCAATTTGCCTTTAGCAAATGTAATATTGAAATCAACATTTGTATCTCTACTCATATCATCATAATCTTTTATAACAGCAACGATTTTTTTACCATCTTTGTCAAGTCCGGGTTCAATAAGATTTTCTAATAATTCTTTGAAATCTTCCGTCCAATAACCAACAGGTAATTCTGTTACTTTAATTTTATCAGGACCACTCTTTTCATAACAACCTTTTATTAGGAATTTACCTTCTGATATTTTATTGATATTTCCTTTGAATCCTTCATAATACGGAACAAATTCAAAAGTTTCGCTTGTTTCTTCATTCAATTTTGATTTCAAATAATTTATAATATCCAAAGGATTATAGCACATTATGTCAGTACTAAAACCTGTACCAATTCCTTTTGAACCATTTACCAAAACCATTGGGATAATAGGCGCATAAAATATTGGTTCTACCAATAAACCATCATCATTTAAATATTTCAAAATTGCATCATCTGCATTTGGAAACAAACTTCGCGTAATTTTATTAAGGCAAGTAAATATATATCTTTCAGAAGCACTATCTTTACCACCTTGTAATCTAGTTCCGAATTGTCCGTTTGGCATAAACAAGTTGATATTATTTGAACCAACAAAATTTTGCGCCATGCCTACAATCGCAGCATTTAAACTTGCTTCACCGTGGTGATATCCAGAATGCTCTGAAACATAACCACTGAACTGAGCTACTTTAATTTCAGATACCAAGTTCTTTTTAAAACCGGAATACAATATTTTTCTCAAACTGATTTTCAATCCATCCATTACATTTGGAATACTTCTATCACAATCATATTTTGAAAAGTGAATAAGCTCTTTATCTATAAAATCCTCATAACTTACTTTTGAATCACTTGTGTTTAAATACGATTTTCGGTCATATTTTTCAAGCCAAACTTTTCTATCATCAGCTCGTTTTTTATTAAATACCATATCAATAGAATCGTCACTTTTCTTACCATTATGTTCAAAACCAACGATTTTCTTATTTTCAAAATATTCGCGAAATTCTTTGCCTGTACTAGTACCCAAACCTTTGTAATACTTGATTTTCCAACCTTTGAGTTCTGTATTATTATTATTATTATTATTATTATTCCCGTCGTTACCACCTGCAGCTCCACCACATTGTTGTTCTTTCCATTGCTCGTATTCGCCATCATTATAAAACATCAATTCTTTGTCTCCTTTTCTTGCTTTCAAAATAGGCGTATTCATAAATCCAATGAACATTGGAATTTCTGTTAGTGACGGCCATTCTGATTGAAACAAATTGACCCCAAGACCTTTGATATGACTTCCATCCGTATCCTGATCAGTCATGAATAACACTTTACCATATCTCAAATTTTTATAGACATCTTCTATTGTTTTGTACTGCTTACAGGACTCTAAACCAAGTATTTTTTTAATTTCTGCAATTTCTTTGTTTTCTGATATTTTTTTAATAGTTTCGCCGCGGACATTGAGTATCTTGCCTTTCATTGGATAGACGCCAATTATATTACGGTCCTCAGAAGATAGACCTGAAATAATACCTGCCTTAGCTGAATCTCCCTCACAAAATATAATAGTACAATCTTTTGATTTTTCAGTACCAGCCCAATTAGCATCAGTTAACTTTGGGATTCCCCGAATGCTCTTGGTTTTTGAACCATCAGTTTTCTTTGCGGCTTTGTTTTCTTTTACTTCAGTCAGCGCACAAGCAGCATCCATAACACCCATTTTTGCTACCTTTTCAATGAATTTATCACTGACTTCACATTTAGAACCAAATTTAGATGATGGTGTATTCATGAAATCCTTGGTTTGACTATCAAACGCAGGATTTTCAATATCACATCTAATAAATAAAATAAGCTGTTCCTTAATCGTATTTGGATTGACCTTAGTTTTCTTCTTTTTTTCAATATATTCACAAAGTTTACGTGTAATTTGATTTAGAATATACTCAACATGTTTTCCACCTTTAGCAGTATGAATACCATTTACAAATGATACTTGTATGAATTCATTACTAGGCGTTAATGCCACAGCATATTCCCAACGTTCACCGTTTTCTTCATAAACACGAGTGGTTTCATTTTTATCACCAATATACATATCAATATATTGTTGAAAGTTCTTGACTGGAATTAGATTTGAATTGTATTTTACTTTTAATGATTTATCTGTTACTGCAGCTACATCATAAACTCTCTTTTTTAAGAGAGCAATTAAATCAGATGTCAACCCATTAATCCCAAGCCTTTTGTAATCAGGTTTAAATGTGATTTTTGTATATGGTTTTGTTTTACATTTAGTGATACTTGGTTTACAAATTTCATCCAAATTACTCTTGAATTCTTGTGTATATTTCAATCCACGAACATGGTCAACAGTTTCAATTGAACCAAATGTAGACCAAATCAACACTAATTTGAATCCAAAACCATTTTTACCACCAACTATTTTTTTTTCTGTTTTATCATAATTTGTAGATGTTCTAAGATGACCGAAAATCAACTCAGGAATCCATATTTTATATTCAGGATGCTCGGCCACATCAATACCGTTTCCATCATTAATCATTACAATTGTACCATCGTTTTGAATTGAAATATCAATGCAACTGACAGGTAGAGCATTTGGAACTCCATCTTTAACTGATTGATTCATTCTTACAACGTGGTCTCTGCAATTGACAATACCTTCATCAAACAATTTAAATAATCCAGGAATATATTTAATATTTTTTTCAATTATTTTACACCCAGCTACATTGTCGCTTGGAGCAGCATCATTAATAACCCAAACATCACTATCTACTTCTTCAACAGAACCAATGTAGGTATCTGGATTATCAAGAATGTGTTGTTTATCAGTTTTTTGTTGATATTTGTTAGCAAGGATTGAATCAGTTGAACTCATTTTACGTATTACACTTATAACTATACATACTTCTATATTTTTTAAATATATTTCATTTTTATTTTTTATAATCATACATAATAAAAATGGAATATATTAACGCAAATAAAGCTCCTCCAGTAAAACGTTTCAAAAAATTGATTGACCATGCTGTTTACGTAGACAACCAAGATTGTTATTGTAAACCCGAAGTATTTAAAAAAACATCATGCAATCCAAATAGTGCAAATACTTCACTCAATTTAAGAATATCAAACATAATTACAAATGCTCCTTTAAATGGTCGTATTCAATTTGGAAATAATTATTTAGGAACATTTAATGGTTTTGGATTAAATTATTTAGGGCGTTCAGAGGGAATGCCTGGAGGAAGCGGGACACCATTAAAAAATAAATTCTAATCTTTAGAATAAAAACATTTTTCTTATTTCTTTCTATAATATTATTATTTTTTCTCTCGTAATTTTATATGACACGTTTTACAAAAACTGCTTCTGGTAAATATATGGTCCAAGGTAAAAGTTATGAAATGTTAATGGGCTCTCGTGCTCAAGTCTGGCACGGTACTGCGTATAAAACATCTGGTGGACTTTGCAAACACCATCTTATGCAAAACAAAGCTGGACGTATTGTTTCAAAAGATAAACACATGACCGCCAAAAAAGAAAAACGCCTAGTTAAGGCTGGTTACGGAACCAAAAAAGGTAAATTTGGTTTTGTCATGCTAGGTAAAAGTCGCAAACATCACGGTCGTAAAAGTCGCAGTCACAGACGTCACAAAGGAGGAAATGGTACTAATTTTCCATTAAGTCCATCATATTATGATGGTAAAGGCGTAGGAACTTCCGGAGTTGACCTACAATTTGTTGCTGGCCAAGGAAATTAAAATTTTTGACATATAAAAATAATTAAATTTATGTGTCAAATATACATTCATTTTCTATATTCATATTGTTTTAGTATACTTTTTATTGGATGATACAGGTTGTTTTTGTCAATATCATTTTTACTCCATTCTTTATTCCAGAGTATTGTAGACAATTCTTTTGGATTCATAATACTCAAATTATTATGTATAGCAATAGTGGGAAATAGCACTTCATCCATAAATAAATTATTGTACTTTTCGGCATAATCATTTATACATTTCAACAATCTTTTTGAACATCTAATAGCACATATCATACTTTTTGAATAAGGAGGGTTTAATTTTATTTGTTTATTTACATGTTCCCAATGCCAATCATTACATTTGTGATGTGTTATTTCATTTCCACTACAAAGTAAATCAACTGATTTATATTTATTATTTATATCTTCTATCGTTTTAATAGATGGTACAAAAACATCTTCTTCAATAAACCAAATAAAATCATATTTAATATTATTTTTACAAAAATAATACAATGCCTTATCTCTTGAAGACGCTATATTATCTAACCAAAGTACGCAACTTTTGAATCCACTGGCCTCGCAAAGCTGATTGTTTATTTTTATTATTTTTATATCATTATTGTAATTTGGTATATTATGATTGTTGTCATCTATGCATATATATATTAAATTTTTATTTGGTAATTGTTTTATAAATTTGTAAAACAATTCACAAGGTCTTACTGTTAAAAAACATATAATTGTAACACTCATACTATATAAAAATATATTTTTATTCATAAACCCAGGTTGTTTCAATGAATTTTTCATAAACAATGTATTTTGATATTTTTAAATATAAGAATTTTTCAAAATAACGTTTGCTTACTATTAATTTATTTGATTCATTGTTACAATATTTATAATAATGATTGTATGCATCATCAAATGATATAAGAGCCAAGGTGTGATTTGTTTTTATCTGCAATTTAATGTAATCAAATGATTTCTCAATATCGTTATTTTTGTTCCAAAGATTACAAAATACATTCAATACATATTTATTCTCAATAATTTCAATACTTGGAAAAAAATGTTTTAATATTTTCAATACATTTTCTTCATTAATATTTCCATTAGATATAAGTTTTTCTTCTGTGGTATTTATCTGCGCACGCGTCCATTTTTTAAATAGCATGCAGAGTTCATCAATTTCTAATTCGTCAAACGTTTCGTTGTCGTTCTCTCCAATATTACTAACAACCTGAATTGTTTTTTCCCAAAATTTAATAAAGTCACTTTCAATGGGTAAATATTTGCTTGTTAAATTGGTAAAACAATCTTTGTTTTCATCGTATTTATATTTTTCTCTCAATACGTTCTTTAGGGAATTTGAATATATCATATTGGGCAAATCATTTGCATATAAAAATTGCTTCCAAATAAAATGTAAATTCTTCCAATGAATTGTGCTGTTGTTGTCATGTACTTTATTCAAATAATTTTCACAAAAAGTTTCAACAATTTTTTCTTGATTATTAGAACGCAAGTACAAGACAAATTCTTTCAAATCCTCGTCAGATTTATTTTCTAAAAACTTTTCGGAATCTTCATATCTTTTTGAATAATGGCAAGCAACACATAATAAATCCAGCCCGATTTTCTTTAGCTGCTCTTTCCATAGTTCATTTGAAAAATTATCATTGATTTTTAAAAGGCGATAATTCTCATAGGAATTATTTTCGTGATATTTAGTAACAAAATTATTTGTTGTGTTTGTGTTTCCAATGGAAAAATATGAAATATTATCTAAATCAGCCAAAAGTTTTTTCATATTTTGACTTACTAAAAAGTTGAGTTGTTGATTTTTTTTGAAAATATTATCACCGACGATTGTCAAAAAATACTTTGCTTGCGTTTTAGATGCAAAGAGTGAAGGATAAATGAAGTTCAGTACATTTTGAATAGTATCGGTTTCAGGAATGGAATTAAGGAGGCTTCGCTCTTTAATCAGTTTGATGACATTGATTTTTGTTTTATGTTTCCAATCTAATAAAATACGTTCTTTAGAAATGGAGGAGAGAAGTTTATGTGTAATGTCATCTTCTTTGACGATAAAATAATTTTTTCCATCATATTCATAAAAATAACCATTGCTTGGTAAATAATAATATTGATTTTTAGAGAGAAATACTTGGATAAAAATTTGCTGTTCATTTGTTAAAAAATGATTGCGATTTACACGCTTTTCATGATTGGTTTGTTCATTTTTTAAAGTATTGGGTAAATAATTATTAATGTGTGTATGTATTCTTTGTAACATGTATTCATTATTTTCATAGTTCTTGAAAAGTTCTTTCAAAGATGATATGCAATTTTCTTGTAATTGATACTGAAGTTGTATTTGTGTTCCATATTCCTTATCTTTACTACATTCATTTTGAGATAATTCAACTGACATTTACTTTAATACTATTTAAATTGTTTTTTTAAATAATAATTTGTCACAATAATATAAATATCATGCCAAACAGAAAAATAACACTTCGTTACTTGCCTAAGAGACTAACAAAAAAGGATAGAAAAACGCAGTACAGTTTGTTAATGAAATCTAGAAGAATGTATAAAAAAGGTAAATATTTTACAAGAAAAGCACTGCCATCATATAAAAGTAAACCATCTAATCATGTCGCAAATGCAAAACGTATATACAATGTTGAAAATATTGGTGTTACAAATGAATTGGCTTCTGCAACGGGTTGTTCTAAAGATGCATTAGCGCAGATTATAAGAAAAGGAGAAGGCGCATATTTTTCTTCTGGTTCCAGGCCAAATCAGACAGCACAATCGTGGGGTGTAGCAAGATTGGCAAGTGCTATTACATCGGGAAAAGCCGCCGCGGTTGATTACTCTATTTTAGAAAAGGGTTGTAAAAAAAGTAGCAAAGCATTACGCTTAGCAAAGTTGGCTAAGAAAAAACACGGCCATGGCACGCGGCGAGTCCCAAAAGCGTAGGCTAACGGTCCGCAGTTCCTTTTTTTCAGTTGGATTGAGTGCGTTAATTTTGAAATTCAGAAAAATTATTTAAAATACATAAGGATTTAAAGATTATTAGAAAAATTCAATTATAAGGTTAATGTCAAATTTTGTAGATAAAACGCAAAATTTATCTTTAGATAATTCTTTTAATGATGGAAATGTTTTAACAATTAAAACAGTGCAAATTGCGCCTTTTAGAACTTTAATGACGGCTTTGAAGGATATTTTATTAGAGACGAATATTACTTTTCAACCGGATGGTATTCGTATTATTAATATGGACAAATCTCACACAATTTTGGCTCATTTATTTTTAGCTGCTCAAAATTTTGAATTTTATGAGTGTAAAAAAAGTAAAATTGTTATTGGCGTGAATATGTTTCATTTATTTAAGTTGATTAATTCAATTGATAACGATGATACTTTGACAATTTATATTGAGAATTCTGATTACGTAGATGGAATTGTATCACATTTAGCACTAAAATTTGAAAACGGTGAAATTAAGCAATGTAAAACACAGAAATTGCGATTGATTGAACCTGAACCAGAAGAATTAGAATACCCTGATGTGAAGTTTTCATCTATTATCAATTTACCGTCTGCTGATTTTCAAAAAATAATCAGAGATTTATCGTGTATTTCTGAAAAATTAGAAATCAAGTCGGTTGGTAATGAATTGATATTCAAGTGTTCTGGACAGTTTGCTTCTGCTGAGATTCACCGCGCAGAATCAGATGGTAGCATGGGTTTTGTATTGAAGCAAGATTCTTCAAAAGTTATTCAAGGCGAATTTTCATTGAAAAACCTTAGCTATTTTATTAAATGTACTAATTTGTGTAATCAAATAGAAGTATATTTAGAAAATGATTTGCCTTTAGTTGTGAAATATGATGTTGCCAGTTTGGGTAGTATAAAATTATGCCTTGCACCATTACCTTCTTCATAATTGAACAATCTTTTCATTGGTGTAAATTAAATATAATTATATTATTATTCTATATTATATATAAAATCATATAATATAGATTTATGTCATCATATAAATATTCTAATTTAATTGAAAATACTAGCTACTATAGAGACTACACAGATTATGTTAATGGTATTAAGTGTTATAAAAATTCAAACAGAACAAATATCACCAAAAATATAAATGATAATAAAATTTCTAATATTTTACGTAAGCAACGATGCTGTAATAATAATTATATTAATCATTATAATAATTATGATTTTTATTTAAAAAATAAAATTAGTTGCACTAATTCAGTTATTTATGAAGCATACATAAAATATATAAAAAGGTAAAAAATTTTACAATGTAATATAATAGTTAATTATACCTTAATTATTATATAAATCTAATATATAATTGTAATAATTATACATGTCAACATTTAATTATTCACTGTCTTCTAATTATTACAGAAACTATTCAGAGTATTTGGGTTCACGAAGATGTTGTAACACAAAAGTGATACAAAATAATGGCGGTGGCGGTGGTGGTGGACAGGGTCCTCAAGGAGCTCAAGGTCCTCAAGGAGCTAATGGTAGTGCCACAAATACTGGTGCTACTGGATTCGTTGGTTCAACAGGACCGCAAGGATTTACTGGTGCACAAGGCATTGATGGTAGTGCGACAAATACTGGTGCAACAGGACATGTAGGACCTCAAGGTTTTACTGGTTTCACGGGACTAACTGGACCTCAAGGTTTTACTGGTTTCACGGGCCCTCAAGGATTAACCGGTCCAACCGGTCCTCAAGGAGATATTGGTCTTCAAGGTGCTCAAGGAGATATTGGTGCTCAAGGTGCACAAGGAGATATTGGCGCTCAAGGAGCTCAAGGAGATATTGGTGCTCAAGGAGCCCAAGGAGATATTGGTGCTCAAGGTGCTCAAGGAGATATTGGTGCTCAAGGAGCTCAAGGAGATATTGGCGGTCAAGGCGCTCAAGGAGATATTGGTGCTCAAGGTTCTCAAGGTGATACCGGTTTTACAGGCCCTCAAGGTGACACTGGATTCACTGGACCAACTGGATTCACGGGACCAACTGGATTCACGGGACCAACTGGATTTACAGGACCAACAGGACCAACTGGACCAACTGGACCACAAGGTGACACCGGACCTACGTTACCAATTATAACTACTAGTGTTAATAACCCAAGCAATTTCACTGGAAATTTATTAGTTGCTTCTCCTGACAGTATAAGTGTTTATAGCACAGATTTTTTAACATTTACTCAAGATGGACCTTCAGGAACTATAGAAATTGCTTGTGATTTGATACCAAGAACAAATGTTACTTATAATTTAGGTTCTACACAACGTAAATTTAAGGATTTATTCTTAAGTGGAAATACAATAGTTTTAGGTGATTCAAACATATCTTCACAGGGTGGCGCAATTACATTACCTAGTGGTTCTCTAATTGGTGGAGTAAATCCAGGAACAATATTCATATTGGGTGCTGTAGATAACTCAGATTTATTACCAAGAACTGGTAGTCTTGGCAATGCTTATATTGTGAGTGAACCTACAGGAAATTCACATTTATATGTTATAACTACCGCTTCTACACCATCAACACCTGCTATTTATACAGATGTTGGTGTAGTCCAAGGTCCAATAGGTCCTATAGGTCCCGTAGGTCCTCAAGGTGTTCAAGGTTACACTGGCGAACAAGGACCGCAAGGTGATACTGGTTTTATGGGAGCTCAAGGATATACCGGAGCTCAAGGTTTCCAAGGCGACACTGGTCCAACAGGAGTTCAAGGGGAAACAGGTCCTCAAGGATTTACAGGAATTACTGGCCCAACAGGACCTAAAGGTTTTACAGGACCACAAGGAACTTTTGGTTTGACTGGAATAAATTATGGAAATTATATTTTTTGGAATGGTACAGGTTGGACAGTAGGTGATACTAAAGTAACTATTGGTGCAGTTGCAGGTCAAATTAGTCAAGGAACTGGTGCAGTTGCAATTGGTAAAGGAGCAGCTTATAATAGACAAAGCAATAATGCAGTTGCAATTGGTAGTAGCGCAGGTTATTCTATTCAAGGTGAATCTGCAGTTGCAATTGGTGGTTTTGCAGGTTTTACTGGTCAAGGAAATAATGCACTTGCACTTGGTAGTGATGCAGGTAAAAATAGTCAACAGCCATTTGCACTTGCAATTGGTTATTCTGCAGGTCAAAGTAGTCAAAGCACTCGGGCAGTTGCAATTGGTAATTCTGCAGGTTATTCTATTCAAGGTGAATCTGCAGTTGCAATTGGTGGTTTTGCAGGTTTTACTGGTCAAGGAAATAATGCACTTGCAATTGGTTCATCAGCAGGTAAAAATGGTCAACAGTCATCTGCACTTGCAATTGGTTATTCTGCAGGTTATTCTAGTCAAAAAGCTAATGCAGTTGCAATTGGTTTAGCTGCAGGTTATTATAGTCAACAATCATATGCAGTTGCAATTGGTAATAATGCAGGTTTCAGTGGTCAAGGAAATTATGCAGTTGCAATGGGTAATAATGCAGGTCAAAGTAGACAAAGCGATAGTTCAATTGCAATTGGAAGAGAAGCTGGTAAAAGTAATCAAGATTATCATTCAATTGCAATAGGTTATCAAGCAGCTTATAATGGACAAAGCGATACTGCAGTTGCAGTTGGCAAACAAGCAGGTTATACAACTCAAAACAGGTTTGCAGTTGCAATTGGTGCAAATGCAGGTCAAAGTAACCAAGGCACTCGGACAGTTGCAATTGGTGCAAATGCAGGTCAAACTGCTCAAATAGATAATGCAGTTGCAATGGGTAGTTTTGCAGGTAATTATATTCAAGGACAAAACTCCATTGCAATTGGTTACTATGCAGGTTTTTCTGGTCAAGCTCCATACAGTATTGTCTTGAATGCATCTTCCAGTAAAACAGTGAATGCAGGAAACACTGGTTTCTTCGTCAATCCTATTCGGGCTACAGGTTCACAATATGCATTGAGTTATAATCCAATAACTAGTGAAATTACTTATGCACTTTCATTAACTGGACCAACAGGACAAGTTGGTATTAGTTATACAGGCGCAACAGGAGTTCAAGGGCCTCAAGGTGCTCAAGGTGCTCAAGGTAGTGCAGGAGGTGCTGGTGCTCAAGGTGTTGCAGGAGGTGCTGGCGCTCAAGGTGCTCAAGGTGTTGCAGGAGGTGCAGGTGCTCAAGGTGTTGCAGGAGGTGCAGGTGCTCAAGGTGCTAAAGGTGCTCAAGGTAGTGCAGGAGGTGCTGGTGCTCAAGGTAGTGCAGGAGGTGCTGGTGCTCAAGGTGCTCAAGGTGCTCAAGGTGTTGCAGGAGGTGCTGGTTCTCAAGGTTCTCAAGGTTCTCAAGGTTCTCAAGGTTCTCAAGGTTCTCAAGGTGCTAAAGGTTCTCAAGGTTCTCAAGGTTCTCAAGGTGCTAAAGGTGCTCAAGGTAGTGCAGGAGGTGCTGGTGCTCAAGGTGCTGCCGGTGTTCAAGGTGCTCAAGGTGTTGCAGGAGGTGCTGGCGCTCAAGGTGCTGTTGGTACTCAAGGTGCTGCCGGTGCTCAAGGTGTTGCAGGAGATACTGGTTCTCAAGGTGCTCAAGGTATTGCAGGAGATACTGGTTCTCAAGGTGCTCAAGGTGTTGCAGGAGATACTGGTTCTCAAGGTGCTCAAGGTATTGCAGGAGATACTGGTTCTCAAGGTGCTCAAGGTGTTGCAGGAGATACTGGTGCTCAAGGTTATAACGGCACTACTGGTTTTACAGGACCAGCGGGAATACAAGGTGCTCAAGGTTATAACGGCACTACTGGTTTTACAGGACCAGCGGGAATACAAGGTGCTCAAGGTTATAACGGCACTACTGGTTTTACAGGACCCCAAGGAACTTTTGGATTGACTGGAATAAATTATGGAAATTATATTTATTGGAATGGTACAGGTTGGAAAGTAGGTGATACTAAAGTAAGTATTGGTGCGCAAGCAGGTCAAAATAGTCAACAAACTAATGCACTTGCAATTGGGACAGAGGCTGGTAGAACTAATCAAGGAACTGGTTCAGTTGCAATTGGTTTCCAATCAGGTAAAATGAATCAACTAGAAAATGCAATTGCAATTGGTAATAACGCAGGACAAAATTTTCAACAAATTGAAACAATTGGAATTGGTTATAATGCAGCTTATAATGGTCAAGGATTTGCTTCAATTGCAATTGGTTCGAATGCAGGTATGAGTCAAGGTCTGTATTCAGTTGCAATTGGTCGTTTTGCAGGTAAAAAGGACCAATCGACTTGTGGAATTGCAATTGGTTTACAAGCAGCTAGTAATACTCAAGGAAATAGCGCAATTGCAATCGGCAACTACGCAGGTTTCAATAATCAAGGACAGGAAGCAATTGCAATTGGTAGTGGTGCAGGAAGTAGTTCAGTTAGGACCCAAGGAGTTAGGGCAATAGCACTGGGTGTTGAAGCGGGTTATTATGCTCAAGGAATTAGTTCGATTGCAATTGGTGAACAAGCGGGTAAATATAATCTAGGAACAGGTTCAATTGCAATTGGATGTAGAGCTACTCAAGGAAGTAGGATATCAGAAAGTAAAAGTATTGCTATTGGTTATCAAGCAGCAGGTGCAGGAGGACAATACTCAAATGCAATTGCAATTGGAAATAATGCAGGTTATATTGAACAAGGTAAGAATTCAATTGCTATAGGTTATTATGCTGGTGTAACAGGTCAAGCACCGTACAGTATAATATTGAACGCTTCTTCTAGTAAAAGTGTGAATGCAGGAAACACAGGTTTTTTTGTGAATCCTATTCGCGCGATTGGTTCGCAATATTTATTAAATTATAATCCAATAACTAGTGAAATTACTTATTCACTTTCATTGACTGGTCCAACAGGTTACACCGGATTTACAGGTCCTCAAGGTAATCAAGGTGTACCTGGTACTTCAACGAATACAGGAGCTACTGGACCAACAGGATTTACAGGTCCTCAAGGTAATGAAGGTGCAGCTGGTAGTTCAACAAATACAGGAGCTACTGGACCAACCGGATTTACAGGATATACAGGTCCTCAGGGTAATGAAGGTGCACCTGGTAGTTCAACAAATACAGGGGCTACTGGACCAATAGGATTTACAGGATATACAGGTCCTCAAGGTAATGAAGGTTTTACAGGTCCAACAGGAGTGCAGGGGCTGCAAGGGTTTACTGGTTTTACCGGACGAACTGGGCCGACTGGAGTTCAGGGAGCCCAAGGTTTTACTGGATTCACTGGGCCAACTGGGGCTCAGGGAGCAACAGGATTTATAGGACCAACTGGTTCACAAGGTTTTACTGGATTCACAGGGCCAACTGGAGTTCAAGGACCTCAAGGTTTTACAGGAACAACCGGTTCACAAGGTTTTACTGGATTCACAGGGCCAACTGGAGTTCAAGGCCCTCAAGGTTTCACAGGATTTACAGGACCACAAGGTGATACTGGATTCACTGGGCCAACTGGAGTTCAAGGCCCTCAAGGTTTCACAGGATTTACAGGACCACAAGGCTCACAAGGCATTCAAGGTGAACAAGGTGAACAAGGTGAACAAGGTGATATTGGCGCACAAGGTGATATTGGTGCTCAAGGTGATATTGGTGCTCAAGGTAATATTGGTGTACAAGGTAGACAAGGTGATATTGGTGCACAAGGTGATATTGGTGCACAAGGTGATATTGGTGATATTGGTGCACAAGGTGATATTGGTGCACAAGGTGATATTGGTGCACAAGGTGATATTGGTGCACAAGGTGATATTGGGGCACAAGGTTTCACTGGATTCACTGGACCACAAGGTGACACTGGTTTCACTGGATTCACTGGACCACAAGGTGACACTGGTTTCACTGGTCCAACAGGCCCTCAAGGTGACATTGGCGCACGAGGTGCACAAGGTAATATTGGTGCTCAAGGTATACAAGGTGTACCAGGTAGTGCAACAAATACCGGCGCTCAGGGTCCACAAGGAACATTTGGATTAACTGGAACAAATTATGGAAATTATATTTTTTGGAATGGTACCAGTTGGGTAGTAGGCAGTACTAAAGTAAGTATTGGTGAATACGCAGGTATTGGTCAAGGAGCTGGTTCAGTTGCAATCGGTCTACAAGCAGGTCAAAATACTCAAAGAGGTCAGTCAGTTGCAATCGGTTCTGCAGCGGGTCAAGGCTATCAAGGTCAAAATGCAATTTCAATAGGTACCGTGGCTGGTAGTGCTAATCAAGGATATTATGCAATTGCAATGGGCACAAAAGCAGGCAACAATAAACAGGGACAAAATTCAATTGCTATTGGTTACTACGCAGGTTTTTCTGGTCAAGCACCATACAGTATTGTATTAAATGCTTCTGATAGTAAAACAGTGAATGCAGGTACCACTGGTTTCTTTGTAAATCCTATTCGCTCAGGAACAGGTGGAGTTAGTGGCGGCAATTCTGGAGCCAATTACATATTAAATTATAATCCTAATTCAAGTGAATTAACTTATTCAACAACAATAAATGCTTACAATTTGTATTTAACAGGTGCAACAGGTCAACCTGGTGGTACCGGTAATACAAATAATACAAGTAACAATATATATTGTAATAACGTATACGCATTGAGTGCGGTTTACGCAAACAATGTTGAATTGACATCCGATTACCGTATTAAAGAAAATGTAAAAGCATTGGATAATAAATTCTTAGTTGATTATTTGAGACCGGTTACATATACCAACATACAAACCAAAAAACAAGATATTGGTTTAATCGCTCATGAATTGCAAGAGTATTATCCAGAATTAGTTAGCGGCGTGAAAGATGGAGCTGAAACACAGAGAGTCAACTATATTGGATTGATTCCAATTTTAATCAAAGAAATTAAAGATTTGAAAAGTAACAATAACAGATTACAAAATGAACTTGAAAATATTAAAAATATACTTGAAAGTAAAGGATTAATGTAATTTTAGTGTGTTTTTACATATTTTTACGTTTCAAATGCCTACTTTAAGCGTAAAAATATATAATAATAATTATAATAAATATATTATATAATATAATGTCATATGGAAAACATACATATGGTGTGCCTAAAATTGTATGGGAAAATAATGATGCCAAACTAATTGTTGGAAATTTTTGTTCAATAGCAGGACTTGTAACTATATATTTAGGTGGTAATCATAGAACAGATAGGGTTACAACATATCCATTTGGTCATAGAGAGCAAGATATATTTAATAATTTTGATGGAAATGGTCATCCATCAACGAAAGGAGATGTAATTATCGGTAATGATGTATGGATTGGAGATAATGTAACAATTATGTCAGGTGT
>Ga0209188_1000207_pt1 | contig 64917 bp, 69 predicted proteins | sample C_130625_EF_Meta_FD_187307 | JGI IMG/M metagenome (GOLD analysis project Ga0209188, IMG submission 187307) | Freshwater microbial communities from Lake Croche, Canada to study carbon cycling - C_130625_EF_MetaG (SPAdes) (version 2) | ecosystem: Environmental > Aquatic > Freshwater > Lake...
AGAAATAATCAAGAAAGTTTATTGACATGGCAAAACAACAATCCGCTTCCGCCGCTTCACAGCGCGCTCGTAAGAAGGTTAAAAAGAACGTTGCTGACGGTATTGCACACGTTCATGCTTCTTTTAACAACACCATTATTACGATCACTGATCGTCAAGGAAATGCGCTTTCATGGGCAACTTCTGGCGGCCAAGGTTTCAAGGGCTCACGTAAGTCAACACCTTTTGCTGCTCAGGTAGCTGCAGAAGTTGCTGGTAAAGCTGCTGTTGAATGCGGCATTAAGAATTTGGAAGTTCAGATCAAGGGCCCAGGCCCAGGTCGTGAATCTGCAGTTCGTGCATTGAACTCATTGGGCATCAAGATCACTGAGATTCAAGACGTTACTCCAGTGCCACACAATGGTTGCCGTCCTCCTAAGCGTCGTCGTATCTAAGCTTGGAAGTCGGCAGTAAAACAGTTTCAGTAGTTTTTTATTAAAGCCCACTGTTCGCCTGATTTAAAGGGCGAACTCACCGCCAGTCGTAAGACTGCGGCAAAGAAAGGAAAGCATCGTGGCACGTTACTTAGGGCCTAAGGCCAAATTAGCACGTCGGGAAGGTACCGACTTATTTTTAAAGAGCGCACGTCGCGCCCTGTCAGACAAGTGCAAGTTAGATACTAAGCCTGGTCAACATGGTCGTACATCTGGCTCAAGAACATCTGATTACGGTAATCAGTTGCGTGAAAAGCAAAAGGTTAAGCGTATCTATGGCGTTTTAGAGCGTCAATTCCGCCGTTACTTCGCAGAAGCTGAGCGTCGTAAGGGTAATACGGGCGAAACATTGCTCCAGTTGCTTGAGTCACGTCTAGATAACGTGGTGTATCGCATGGGCTTTGGCTCAACACGCGCTGAAGCACGTCAGTTAGTTTCTCATTGTGCAATTTTGCTCAATGGTAGCCCTGTCAATATTCCATCTATTCAGGTTAAGCCTGGTGATGTAGTTGCTATTCGTGAAAAAGCGAAGAAGCAAGCGCGTATTGCAGAATCACTGAATTTAGTTGGACAAATGGCAACTGTTACTTGGGTTTCAGTTGACGCAACCAAGCTAGAGGGAACATTTAAGCAAGTGCCTGACCGTGAAGATATCAGCGGTGAAATTAATGAAAGTTTGATCGTCGAATTGTATTCACGCTAATTAGGCACTCTCAAGGAAAAAATATGCAAACAAATTTGCTCAAGCCAAAGATTATTTCTGTTGAAGCGCTTACCGCCAACCAAGCTAAGGTTGTTATGGAGCCGTTCGAGCGTGGCTATGGCCACACACTCGGAAATGCATTACGTCGCGTACTCTTGTCCTCGATGGTTGGTTATGCGCCAACTGAAGTAGCTATTGCTGGTGTTGTTCATGAATACTCCACATTGGATGGAGTTCAAGAGGACGTAGTAAACCTCTTGTTGAACCTCAAAGGTATCGTATTTAAATTGCAGTCACGTGATGAAGTTACTATCAATTTGCGTAAAGAAGGCCCAGGCGTTGTTACAGCAAAAGATATCGATTTGCCACATGATGTAGAAATCATGAACCCTGATCACGTGATCGCTCACTTATCAGCAGGTGGTAAGTTAGACATGCAGATCAAGGTTGAAAAAGGCCGTGGCTACGTACCAGGTAACGTTCGTCAGTACAGCGACGAAGCTACTAAGATCATTGGCCGTATTGTGTTGGATGCTTCGTTCAGCCCTGTAAGCCGTGTGAGCTATGCTGTTGAGTCTGCTCGTGTTGAGCAACGTACCGACCTCGATCGTTTGGTAATGACTATCGAAACTAACGGTGTGTTGTCTCCTGAAGAAGCAATTCGTCAGGCAGCTAGCATCTTGGTTGATCAGTTAGTTGTATTTGCGGCTCTTGAAAGCAGCGAAGTTTCTGGTGATTTAGCACCAAGCCGCTCTTCAATGGTTGATCCAATGTTGATGCGTCCGGTTGATGATCTCGAGCTCACAGTTCGCTCTGCAAACTGCTTGAAGGCTGAGAACATTTACTACATCGGTGACTTGATTCAACGTACAGAGAATGAATTGTTGAAGACGCCTAATCTGGGTCGCAAATCTTTGAATGAAATCAAAGATGTATTGGCGGCTCGTGGCTTAAGTCTTGGCATGAAACTCGAAAGCTGGCCTCCAGCTAACCTCGAGAAATAATTAGAAAGGAAGCATCATGCGTCACGGAAACGGCTTACGCAAACTAAACAGAACATCATCACATCGCCTAGCGATGCTGCGCAATATGTCCAATTCACTTTTGGAGCACGAAGTTATTAAAACAACTTTGCCAAAAGCAAAAGAATTGCGCATGGTTGTTGAGCCTTTGATTACCTTGGGTAAAAAAGATAACTTAGCAAACCGTCGCCTAGCATTCAATCGCACACGTGATCGCGATATCGTAGCCAAGCTCTTTACAGAACTAGGCCCACGTTACGCTACACGTCCAGGTGGCTACCTCCGTATTTTGAAGTTTGGCTTCCGTCATGGCGACAATGCGCCAATGGCTTTGGTTGAGTTGGTAGATCGCCCAGAAGTTGAAGAAACAGCAGTTGTAGCTGAAGAGGCTTAAGCCTTCCAGTTACGGTAAAAAGCCAGGCTTCGGTCTGGCTTTTTTCATTTATCAGGTTATAAATACAGAATGTCTGAAAACTCTCCAGTCAATTCCAGTAAGCTTCTTGTAGTCATTACAAGCCTTCCGAATTTAGAGGCTGCTAAAGGCTTGGCGCGCTCCTTAGTAGAGGAGAATTTAGCTGCTTGTGTACAGCTTACCGATGGCATCCATTCGATTTATCGCTGGGAGGGCAAAGTTTGTGAGGAGCGTGAAGTCCTCTTATCTGCAAAAACAACTGAAGCAAAGTGGCTTGAGATTTCTGCTTTTATTCAAAAGGTCCATCCCTATGACTTACCGGAAATATTGGCTTTTTCTCCAGAGCAATATGAAAAGCAGTACGGCAAGTGGGTTGAGTCTGAGGTAAATTCGAAGTCATGAGAATTTATTCATTCGCAGTAAAAATCGCTGCTCTATTTTTATTCTTATCTGCACAAGTTTTTGCTGCACAAGATTTCTTGCCTCCAGAAAAAGCGTTTCGAGTGGAGGCTACTTGGTTGGAAAACTCCAATCAAATTGAATTAGAGTTCTTGCCCGCCAAGGGCTATTACATCTACCAAGAATCATTGAAGTTCCAAGCCGGCACCCAGGCTGAAAGCCTAATAAATATAAGACCATCCTTGCCTGCTGGTATTGAAAAATTTGATGAAACCTTTCAGAAAAAATTGCAGATTTATAAGCAGCCCTTTATGGTCTTGTTGGACGTTAAGCCTAGTGCTGGTAAGCCTATGCATATAGAGGCTGGCTTGCAAGGATGCGCCGAAGCGGGGATTTGTTACCCGCCAATGACTCTCAAGTTTTTGCTGGCAGGGCCAGGCGTTAAGGCTGCTCCAATACCAGATATTTTGGATGGCTCTCAATCCCAGACATCTCTTAGCAATTCAAAAACTGAATTTAGTCTTTCTGATTTATGGCGTGAACGAGATGATGTAAATGCTATCGGACGTTTTTTAGAAAACACTTCAACGACCTATTTGTTTTTAGCTTTCTTTGTCTTGGGCCTAGCTTTGGCATTCACGCCTTGCGTTCTCCCCATGCTACCGATCTTGTCGAGTGTGATCTTTGGAACTCAGGGTGGCAAAGCCATCTCTAAGGGCCGTGCCAGCCTTCTGGCAACAGCTTATGTCTTAGGTATGGCCCTAGTGTATGCCTTAGCTGGGGTCCTGATGGCAGCCCTTGGCGGAAGTGTTCAGCGGGTGTTGCAAAGTCCATTCGCTTTGGCAACTTTTGCCCTCTTACTCCTCGCTCTCTCAGGTAGCTTGTTTGGTTTATATGACTTGCGTTTACCGCACGCATTGCATCAGCACGTGGATAGGCTAGCAGGGCGTCAAAAGGGCGGTAGCTTATTTGGTGCCTTTGCTTTGGGGGGTATTTCTACACTGGTGGCTAGCCCTTGTATTACAGCTCCTTTAGCAGGTGTCCTGGCTTTTATTGCACAAACAGGGTCGATGAGCCTAGGAGCAGGCCTGCTCTTTGTCATGGCCCTGGGAATGGGTCTGCCGCTCCTATTTATTGCCATTGAAGCCCGTATTTTGATTCCATCCACCGGTATTTGGATGGTCTATTTGCAGCGCACTTTAGGAGTCCTTTTAGTGGCTACAGCAGTATGGATTGCCTCACCTTTAATTCAGAAAAATGAACCTATTGGATCTGTAAAAACGATTAATGGACAAAGCATTCATAAAGTTGGTGATTTATCTTTTGTGGTGATTCATTCGCCCGCGGAACTGGATATGCAGTTAAGTAAAGCAAAAGAAGAAAACAAATTTGTTCTCTTAGATTTTTATGCAGATTGGTGCATCAGCTGCAAAGAAATGGAAGTGAATACTTTTGCTAATCCAGAGGTTAGCAAAGAGCTAAAGCAGCTTGTTCTATTGCAGGCTGATGTCACCGCAAATAGCCCTGAGAATCAAGGATTGCTTAAGCGCTTTGGTTTATTTGGGCCGCCAGGTATTCTGATCTTTAACCAAAACAGTGAAGAGCTAAAAGATCAACGTGTGATTGGTTACATGCCACCCCAGCGTTTTATTGAACGCTTAAAGAGTGCACTGAAAAACTAAAGCAGCGATTGATTGAATTATTTGTGCGCTGCTTTAATCAGGCGAGCCGCCTCAAGAGCAAAGTAAGTCAGAATGCCATCAGCTCCTGCGCGCTTAAATGCCAGCAGTGATTCCATCATGACGGCATCGTGATCTAGCCAACCATTTTGTGCCGCAGCTTTAAGCATGGCATATTCGCCACTCACTTGGTAAGCGTAGGTTGGGTAATCAAACTCTTCACGTACACGTCGAACGATATCTAAATAGGGCATGCCAGGTTTCACCATCACCATATCCGCACCTTCGCTAATATCAAGGGCAACCTCTCGCAAAGCCTCGTTGCTATTGGCGCAATCCATTTGATAAGTCTTTTTATCGGCCTTACCTAAGTTCTTGGCGGAGCCTACTGCATCCCTAAATGGGCCATAGAAAGCAGAGGCATATTTAGCTGAATAAGCCATGATGCGAGTGTGAATGAGTTTCTTTTCTTCGAGCGCTTCCCGAATTTTTCCGATACGACCATCCATCATGTCTGATGGCGCAACAATATCAACACCAGCTTGAGCTTGAGCAACAGCTTGCTGAACCAAGATTGTAGTCGTCTCATCATTCAGAATGCGACCTTGTTCATCGAGAACGCCGTCTTGACCATGGCTGGTATAAGGATCAAGCGCAACATCAGTCATGATGCCTAAAGTGGGGAAACGTTTTTTAAGTTCACGAACCGCAGTCGGAACTAATCCGTCTGGATTGAAGGCTTCTTTGCCATCGGGTGTTTTTAATGCAGTATCAATTACTGGGAAAAGTGCCAGAACCGGAATGCCCAAATCCACACACTCTTGGGCAACTGGAAACAGTAAGTCTAAAGATACGCGATTGACGCCGGGCATGGAGGTTACTGCCTCAGATTTGCCTTGGCCTTCAAGTAAAAAAACGGGATAGATTAAATCACTCGCAGAGACACTGTTTTCTTGCATGAGACGACGTGACCAATCATCGCGACGCATGCGACGAGGACGATGCCCTGGAAAATTAAGCAATGATTTAGTTGGTGATCTCATCTTCTTTGGTCTCTGCTTCAAATAACCATTTAATAACAATATTGTCTGCTTCTTCAAGACCTATACGTTTGGTGCTTGAAAATAATTGTGCCGTAAGTTGTTTGGATTCGCCATTGCCATCAGGCAGGGCAGGGTCATATTGTTGTAATTGCTTACGCACTGCCTCCAGGGCGTGCTTACACTCGCTTTTATTCAGTTTGTCGCATTTGCTTAGCAAAACATGGATTGGCTTGCCAGTAGGTACAAACCACTGAATCATTTGCTCATCCAACTCAGTTATGCCGCGCCTAGAGTCCACAATGAGGATCATGCCTACCAATTGCTCCCGCTCTTGCAGATAGTCGCTCAGAAGGGCATTCCAGTGATATTTGGTCTCATGATTGACGGCAGCATAGCCATAGCCGGGCAAATCCACCAAATAGCCCAAAAGATCGTCTTTTGCAAAAATCCCAAAATAGTTAATGTGTTGGGTGCGCCCAGGGGTTTTACTAGCAAAAGCCAGCCTTTTTTGGTTACAAAGGACATTCAGCGCGCTGGATTTACCTGCATTTGAGCGGCCAGCAAAGGCCACCTCACGTAGAGAGGTGGCAGGTAGGCAATGGGTGTCATTGACTGTGGTGGCGAATCGGGCTTGAAAGAGTTTAGACATGTCCAGAAGCTATTGTAAAATCACGCAAATCATGAAATATCTCATGGTGTTGGGTAAAAAGTTGTAAATGTAGGGCCCAAACACTTTTAGGAATTTTTGCCAAGGTAAACATAATGCGTCAAACCTCCCAAATCTCCAAATTAACTGGCTTACGTGCTGGTTTTGCGGCTTTCTCTATTTTCGCTCTGATCGGCTTATCGGGTGCAGTTTTTGCTGCTGACTCTGCTGCTCCTGCTACTCCAATGGCTCCTGCTGCAGAAGCTAAAGCAGAAGTTCCAGGTAAACCTAAGGTTGATGCTGCTGTTGGTGAAACACTGTATTCCAATGGTGATGCAACTCGTGGTGTAGTCGCCTGCATTACATGCCATGGCCCTAAAGGTCAAAGTGCTGCAGGTACATGGCCGAAGTTAGCAGCGCAACATCCTGCTTATGTCGCCCGACAGCTAAAGAACTATAAAGAAGGAGTTCGCGTTAATGCCATCATGATGGGTATGGCTGCTGCCTTGACCGATCAAGATATGCAAAATATTGCTGCTTATTTGGCCAAGCAACCTGCCTCACAAGGTGTTGCGCAAGACAAAGCAACTATTGAATTAGGTCAAAGTATTTACCGTGGCGGTATTGCCGCCAAAGGTGTGCCAGCTTGCGCCGGATGCCATAGTCCTAATGGTGCTGGAATTCCAGCGCAATACCCTCGTCAGGCTGGCCAGTGGGCTGAGTACTCCAATAATCAGTTAATGTTATTCCGCGAAGGTACTCGTAAAAATCTACAGATGAATACGATTGCTACAAAGCTCTCTGATAACGAAATGAAAGCAGTTTCTGATTACATGGCTGGCTTGCATTAAAAGAAATTTAAGGCCTTGAATGAAAAGCCCCGTTACTTCAGCGGGGGTTTTTTATTGCCTAATACTTAAAAGGCTAGCTTTTGTTGTTTGAAAAATTATTTTGGTAAAGTACTTTCACTTGCAAATAGGTCAGTAGTTTTTTCACGAGCACGAATCACGTAAGCATTTTTACCGTCGACCATAATCTCCGCAGGTTTTGGGCGTGTGTTGTAGTTAGATGCCATTACAAAACCATAAGCGCCTGCAGAAAGAATAGCGAGAAGATCACCTTCTTCAACTGCTAGATCACGGTCTCTTCCTAGCCAGTCACCAGATTCACAGACGGGGCCGACGACATCGTAGGTAAGTGCTTTTGCTGTCTTCTTTTGGGCTGGCACGATGCCATGATGCGCTTCATATAAGGCTGGGCGCATCAGTTCAGTCATGGCGGCATCAACGATGCAAAAGTTCTTTTCAGCACCTGGCTTTAAATATTCAATAGTCGTTAGCAAGATGCCAGCATTGCCTACAAGCGATCTACCTGGTTCAAGAACAATATCCAAATGACCAAAGCCACGCTCAGCAACTCTATTCAAGAGGGTGTTTGTAAAGTCCGTGATATCTGGAGGTGTTTCATCGCCATAAGAGATTCCGAGTCCGCCACCAAGATCGAGATGGTGAATCACAATACCTTCTTTTTTCAGATGTTCGACGAGATCTAATACCTTATCTAAGGCATCTAAATAAGGCGCAGTAGTAGTAATCTGCGAACCAATGTGGCAATCAATACCTATAACATCGATTTGAGAAAGTTGTGATGCTTCACGATAGGTTTTTAAAACCTCTTGATATGCAATGCCAAATTTATTGCCTTTTAAGCCAGTGGAAATATATGGGTGAGTTTGTGCATCCACATCTGGATTAACGCGTAAAGAAATGGGGGCGCGGCAGTTAAGCTTAGTGGCAACACGATTAATCTGATGCAGTTCAGCAATAGATTCCACGTTGATGCATTTGACGCCAGCCTGCAAAGCAGTAGCTATCTCAATTGCCGATTTACCTACGCCGGCAAATACTAAACTTTTTGGATCCGCCCCGATCGCTAATGCGCGAGCTAATTCGCCGCCACTGACTAAATCAAAACCCGCACCGAGATTTTTAAAGCAATCAATCACCGCCAAATTACTATTGGCTTTCATCGCATAGTGCACACGGGCACGACGTTTTCCCTGTGAATCAACACAAGCTTTGTCATATGCCTGATAAGCCTCGGTGAGTGCCTTTTTGCTGTAGATATATAGCGGTGTACCAAATTCTTTGGCTAAATCTGCGAGCGGAATATCTTCGGCATGCCAATTGCCATTGCGTTCGGTAAATCCGGATAACTGAGGAAGGGGAATGGCTTTATTTGTCATTGCTTGGCCGATGAAGAATTGCTTGGGCTAGCAGGAGTTTGTGGTGGATAAAGCTTACCTTTAGGCTCTGGCTCTGTAGGAGCAGGCGGCACAGGTGGTACATTTGGCATATATAGCGGGCCTCTTACCCCACACCCTGCAAGGGATATTAGAAGGCTAAGGCAGAGGGCTTTATTAAGAGTCGCTATCATGAATGTCTCTAAAACGAATGATTGAATATAGCATGCAGGACTCCAGTATGAATCCAAACAACTCAGGCGTAGAAACCATAGATGACAAGCAGTTTTATCAGTTGGGAAGCAATTTATTGCAATCTATAGAAGTGGCATTAGAGACTGCTGACGATGAGCTTGATCTCGATTTGGATGTCGAGCGCCAAGGTGGAAATGTTATCAATATTCGTTTTAAGGATAAAAGCGTCATTGTGGTAAATACCCAACCACCCTTACATGAAATTTGGGTTGCCGCCAAGTCTGGCGGATATCACTATCGTTGGGCTGGCACGATGGCGCAGCCCTTGTGGCTTGATACTAAAACAGGAAAAGAGCTATTGAGCGATCTAACCGAGTTTGCAAGCGCTCAAGCGGGTCAAGCAGTCAAGATTAGTTTGATTTAAGCAGCGCCAGTAGCGCTTAAAGTTTCAATCACTTGGGCATCTGCTACGCTTTGAATCTTAGCTTTACCAATTTTTTCTAAAACGACGTAGCGGATTTGCCCGCCCTCCGTTTTTTTGTCTACCTGCATCAGTTCCATGTAACGAGCTGCTCCAAACTTCGGCGGAGTGGTCGGCAAATTCATGGACTGGATGATTTTGGTAAGACGCTGAACATTGGCGTCACTAATGTAGTTAAGGCGACGTGAAAGATCTGCGCCTAATACCATGCCACAACCAACGGCTTCACCATGCAGCCATTCACCATAGCCCATGCCAGCTTCAATTGCGTGACCAAAGGTGTGACCAAAGTTCAGGGTTGCGCGAATCCCACCTTCTCTTTCATCTGCAGAAACCACCGCAGATTTAATTTCACACGAACGTAGAACAGCGTGACCCATGGCTTCTGTTTCGCAAGCTAGTAAGGCCGTTGCACTAGCTTCGATCCAATCTAAAAATTGAGCATCGGCAATAGCGCCGTGTTTAACTACTTCTGCAAGTCCAGCAGAAAGCTCTCTTGGAGGCAGCGTCTTTAAAGTGTTGAGATCGGCAATGACGGCGGCTGGCTGATGAAAGGCGCCGATCATATTTTTGCCAAGCGGGTGGTTGATACCGGTTTTACCGCCAACTGATGAGTCGACTTGAGCAAGTAGTGTAGTGGGCACCTGAATAAACCGAATGCCACGCATAAAGCTGGCTGCAGCAAATCCAGTCATATCGCCAATCACTCCGCCACCCAAGGCAACCAGCATGGTTTGACGATCAGCGCCGAACTGTAAAAGATCATCAAAAATGAGCTGAAGATTTTTCCAGTCCTTATAAGACTCGCCATCCGGCAGAACAATGGTTCTGACCGGTTTACCAAAGGTATTCAGTGTTTTGGTCAGGCGCTCGGCATACAGTGGGGCAACAGTGGTGTTGCTCACAATGTAGATGGAGCTTGCTTTTTCACAGGCGCTAAATAGACTTGCCTGATCAATCAGATCAGTGCCAATATAAATTGGGTAACTGCGATTACCAAGATCAACCTCAAGTGTTTTCATCATAGTGCCAATGTATTTAAGCAGAAAGTTCAAGCTGCATGATTAAGGTGTTGACCAATTGATTGACGCTGGGCTTTCCAGTCTCAATCACATAGTCTGCGATCTCACGATAGAGTGGATCCCGAATCGAGTACAAATTTTCTAAAATCTTTTTTGCATCACCATTCTTAAGAAGGGGCCTACTCTCTCCACCTTTGGTGCGATGCCAAAGCTCAATGGGATTTGCATGCAAATAAATAACAGCGCCACGTTTACTTAATGCCTCACGATTTTCTGGCATTAGAACGGCACCTCCGCCGGTCGCCAAAATAATATCTTGCTCGGCAGTAATCTCACGAATGGCTTGGACCTCTCTTTTACGAAAACCTTCTTCACCTTCCATCTCAAAGATAACGGGAATTTTCACACCGCAACGCTCTTCAATGACATGGTCAGCATCTAGAAAACGACGCCCTAATTTCTTTGCCAATACTTTACCGACAGTCGACTTTCCGGCGCCCATGAGGCCGATTAGAAAGATATTGTTTGTCGAAGAGTTCACACTTCGATTTTATTAGGGTTTGTCGAGAACAGTCGGGGTTAAGAAGACCAATAGCTCAGTTTTGTCTTGCAACTTCGATTTATGGCGAAAAAAATGCCCAATGAGGGGGATATCACCTAATAGGGGGATTTTGACCACGTCTTCGCGTTCGGTTGTTTGAAAGATGCCGCCTATGATGGCTGTGCCCCCATTCTCAACAGTAACCTCTGAGCTTAGGCTTTTGGTATCAATTGCGTACCCCTGTTCTGTTTTCATGCCTACAGTATCTTTATTAATGCCTACCAGCATCGAAATATTTCCATCTGGATGAATTTTCGGAAGAACCTCAAGGCGGAGGTTTGCCTTCCTAAACTGCAATTTGCTGCCATTTTGATTGGACGTTTGATAGGGCAGTTCAGTACCCTGTTCAATCGTGGCCTTTACTTGGTCGCCAGTCATGATGCGAGGGTTGGAAAGAATTTTCCCTTGGCCTTCGGATTCAAGTGCTGAAAGTTCGGCCTGAAGAATGCGGCTAGCATTTTTAGAAACTAGGGTTGCAGCCATGGAGGCTGGATTGAAACCGCTTAATCCAGTACCACCCAGATCTATAGAGCCGATCAGTTTTTGATCTGGATTGCCTCTAATACCATTGGCTTGATAACCCAGTTTAACGCCGAGCTCCCGGGCAAAACGTTCATCCGCTTCAACAATTCGCGCTTCAATGAGAATTTGTCTTGGGCTATTAATATGGTCACCCCCAAAGGGAAGGGCGGCATCTTCACGTCGGAATTTTTGAAAGGCTAAAATCTCGGCATGCGGTCCAATCCAATAGATTTCGCCATTGCGAACGAGTCGTAATCCACGGCTTGCCAAAATAGAGTGGAGGGCTGTTTGCCATGGAGTATTTCTAAGATCTATAGAAATTTTTCCCTTAATTGACTCGCTTAATAAAAAATTGGTATTACCCAATTTAGCCATTGCTTGTAAAAGTTCAGTCATTTCAATATCAGCAAATTGAAGACTAATGGGGCTTAGAAATTGATTTTGTGAAGATGGATTTCCTGCTGCACTCTTGTTCAAAAAAAGCAAGGTGAGAGCCAGCCAAATCCAGAAGGGTTTTAAGGATTGCCGGGTACAGTTTGCGATAAGCTTCATTCGTTTTTGGAGGCCTTCAGAGCGAGAGATTTTCCATGGGGGTGGGTGAAGGTGGCGAGTTCTTTTTCGATATTGCTCAGACGCCATTCCCCCAAAACCTGCGCCCCCTTTTCAAAGACAAGATGGTTTTTTCCAGAATGGAAATAGGCTTGGTGAGAGGCACCCATTTGAGATGTTCCTAGGTAGCGCCAGCGACGCAATTCAGATTCATGACTAGGGGCTTGAGGCCTGTTGAAAACTCGGATTTCAGACTTTTTATCCTTTAAGGAGTGAATACTTACTTCTATTTCTTCAATTGCTGAATATAAATCATCTTGATCTTGATGAATTTCATCTCGAATTACAGCCATTTCCTTTTTCAGTTCAGAAATCTGTTTTTGAGAAGCCTCAAGAGCGCCTTGAGACTGGTTTAGCAGGGCGTTATAGGCAATGAAAAAAACAATAGCGGCGCTAATGCAAACCCCAATTAGGATGAGGGGCACTGCAAATCCTTGTAGTGCATTTTTGATCTGAATAGGGCTTAAGGGCTCTGCAAAGGACCTGCTTTTAAGATGAACTGGGGGCTCAGGCGAAGCGCTTGTTTGAGGAGGGGGCTTTCGTATTCCATGAGGGTCGGGGATGGCAGGATCATCACCAAGGTCGCTCAAAATTTCATCAAAGGATTGGCTGGAAATATGGCGTGTAGGCATGCCCCCATTCTTCTGTCTTGCGGCGGGAAAATCCATCGGCAAGGGTTGAAGGCTGTGTCAGAAATTGAGTCCTTGATATCAGCAAAACAAGGGTTTTTATCTTTTAGGGAAATTGCTTAAGCAGATTACTAAGCGCCCTATAATTTGGGCATATGGCCTTACCCCCAAAAGACAAGCCGCCGCTCAATCAGCGTCCCATTCGTCCCTCCGATGGACGTCTTCGGCAGACACGAGTCCAGCCTGGCTTACCCCGCAAGAATTCAAGTAATCCATTAGTTAAGGCAGTGCTAATTATTGGTGTTGTTTTTGCATTGGTCATTACCTTACTAATGGGCTATGCCTTCTTAGTGGCAAAGCCTAACCTTCCCAAGATTTCTGCTCTAACGGATTACAACCCGAAGACCCCATTGCGAATTTATACGGCGGACAAAGTGTTGATCGGTGAGTTTGGTGAGGAGCGTCGTAAGGTAATCCCTCTCAATGAAATTCCGCTAAGTATGCGTAATGCTGTTCTGGCGATTGAGGATGATCGCTTCTACTCACACGGCGGCGTGGACTATGTTGGCATATTGCGTGCAGCAGCGACAAATTTACGTGGACACCTCTCGCAGGGCGCCTCCACTATCACAATGCAGGTGGCGCGCAACTTCTTCCTAAGCAATGAGAAAACTTTTAGCCGAAAAATCTATGAGGTACTACTTGCATGGGAAATTGAGTCCCAGTTAACCAAAGACAAGATTTTAGAAATCTACATGAACCAGATCTTTTTGGGTCAAAGGGCGTATGGATTCTCAAGCGCAGCGCAGATTTATTTTGGCAAGGAATTAAAGGAAATTACGATTGCTGAATCGGCGATGTTGGCAGGCTTGCCAAAAGCGCCATCCGCATACAACCCAGTGAGTAATTTCCGTCGTGCCAAGATTCGTCAGGAGTACATTCTTCAGCGTATGCGCGATCTAGGCTACATCACGCCTGAAGAGTATCAGAAAGCCATGATTGAGGAACTGCATATTCGTGGTCTCGGCAATGAGTTTGCGGTTCGCGCTGATTTCCCAGCGGAAATGGTTCGTCAACTTCTGTTTACTCAATATGGCGAAGCGATCTATTCGCAAGGTATCGATGTTTACACCACTATCTTGAAGGCTGATCAAGATGCTGCCTATAAGGCGGTGCGCCGTGGAATTTTTGAATATGACTTGCGTCATGCTTATCGTGGCCCAGAGGGTTTTATTGATTTACCTGAAGACACCGTAAAACGCCAGCGCGCAATTGATGAGGCATTGCTTGCATACCCTCAGTTAGACGACTTGCAGTCCGGCGTTGTTCTCGATGTGAAACCAAAAGAAATGCTAGTCATGATTTCGACTGGTGACACCATCACCATCAAAGATGATGGTATGAAGTTGGCAGCCGCCTCTATTACCGACAGTACTCAGCCTAAGAAGCGCTTGCGTCCTGGTGCGGTGGTGCGCCTCTTATCAGATGGTGGAGTTTGGAAGCTGGCACAGTTACCGCAAGTTGAGGCTGCCTTTGTGTCTATGAATGCAGAGACGGGCGCTATTCTCTCCCTGGTGGGTGGTTTTGATTTCCGTCGCAATCAATTTAACCATGTGACACAAGCTTTACGTCAACCAGGTTCATCGTTTAAGCCATTCATTTATGCGGCAGCGATAGAAAAAGGCTTTACACCGAGCACGATGGTAAACGATGCTCCTTTGTCCATTGGTAGTATGGAAACAGGAAGCCAAGCCTGGGAGCCAAAAAACTACGACGGTAAATATGACGGCATGATGCGTTTACGCAATGCATTAGCAAAATCCAAGAACTTAGTTTCTGTCCGAATTATTCGCGCTATCGGCCCTTCATATGCACAAGAATATATTCAACGTTTTGGTTTTGAGCCTGAAAAACATCCTCCTTACCTAACAATGGCCTTGGGCGCGGGCTCTGTAACTCCACTACAGATGGCTTCTGCCTATAGCGTTTTTGCCAATGGTGGTTATCGTGTTGACCCATTCTTGATTGACAAGATGGTCGACTCTAAGGGCACTGTGATGTTTGAAGCAAAGCCTACTCATGCAGGAGAAGACGCACCTCGTGTATTGGACGCTCGAACTGCATTTGTTATGGACAGCATGCTGCAAGAAGTTACCAAGACCGGTACGGCAGCCTCGGCACGTGGGAAATTAGGTCGCAGTGATATCGCTGGCAAAACAGGTACAACAAATGACTCTCATGACGCCTGGTTTGCGGGGTACAACCCAAAGGTAGTTGCGATTGCGTGGATTGGTTTTGATAAGCCTGCCAGCTTGGGTGATCGCGAGACCGGCGGCGGACTTGCTTTGCCGATGTGGATTTCTTATATGTCGACTGCATTAAAAGACAGTCCACAGATCTCGCGTGAAGTACCAAGTGGTGTAACCCAAGTCGATGGCGATTGGTTTATTCCAGACTTCTCAAATAATGGCGGTGTGCGCGAACTGCAATAGTTCGTTACTAAGATGGCACGGCAAGCTCGCACAGTAATACCTGGCCAAGCAATGCATGTGATGGTTCGTGGCAATAATCGCGAAACCATTTTTTTTACTGATGAAGATCGTCGCACTTATCTAGAGTGGTTACGTGAAGCGGCAAGACAGTTTGGTTGTGCAGTTCACGCATTTGCACTCATGCCCAATCATGTGCATTTGCTGCTGACACCCCAAAATGAAGATTCACTTTCTAAAACGATGCAGTCCTTAGGGCGTCGTTATGCCCAATACTTCAATCAGCAGCAAGGTCGTTCTGGAACAATTTGGGAGGGGCGATATCGATCTTCTCTGATCGACCCAGATTATTTTCTGCGTTGCCAACGTTATATAGAGCTCAATCCAGTCAGGGCTGGATTTGAATCCAATCCCCAAAGCTCAGCATGGACTAGTTTTGCAACGCATATTGGCGGCAAAGCGGAGTCTTGGTTAGTAGATCACCAGCACTTTTGGAAGTTAGGTAATACTCCTTTTGAGAGGCAGATGAGCTGGTCTAACTTTGTAAAAGAGGGAGCCCCCCACTGGGAGGATCGCCAAATCACAGAATCCCTCATCCGCTCCAAGCCCTGGGTGAGCGATATTTATGCCAAAAAGCTCTTTAAAGATGCTCCTGAGTTAGCCATTATTCGTCAACGCGGCCGCCCTAAAAAAATAAATGCAGCAAATCCAATAACTTAGATACATTTAGGCTTCTCCGAGCATCAAATGAGGTGTTGAATGTAACGACTCTGTCCCCATATATGGAATTCATATTGGTGCAACATCTAAATAAATGGGACAGACTCATTTTATTTCTATTGCATCGGTGTGGGTATTCACCTATATTTGATCCTCCAAAAGTAATCAGGCCTTTGTCGCCCCACGGAAATACTATGACTACACAATTCAATTCAGATCTTCGCCCAATCGCTCAGGGTTTATATGATCCCCGTAATGAGCATGACGCTTGCGGCGTAGGATTCGTTGCACACATTAAAGGTAAGAAATCTCACGAGATCGTTTCTCAGGGTTTGCAGATCCTTGAAAACTTAGATCACCGGGGAGCGGTTGGTGCCGATCCTTTGATGGGTGATGGTGCTGGAATTTTGATTCAGATTCCCGATACTTTGTATCGTGAAGAAATGGCTAAGCAAGGCGTGACTTTGCCGCCTTTAGGTGAATACGGCGTTGGCATGATTTTCTTGCCAAAAGAACATGCTTCACGATTGGCATGCGAACAAGAGTTAGAGCGCACTGTGCGTTTAGAGGGCCAGGTTGTTTTGGGGTGGAGAGATGTTCCGGTGGATGTGAAATTGCCGATGTCACCAACCGTCCAAATGACCGAGCCATTTATACGTCAAATTTTTATTGGCCGCGGTCGCGACATCATGACAACTGATGCGCTTGAGCGCAAGTTGTATGTAATTCGTAAAACTGCAAGTCACGCAATTCAAGATTTGCACTTGAAGCATGGCAAAGAATATTTTGTTGCTTCAATGTCCGCTAGAACCATTGTTTACAAAGGTTTGTTGTTAGCAAACCAAGTGGGTGCGTACTACCAAGATTTACAAGACAAGCGTACTGTTTCCGCATTGGCTTTAGTGCATCAGCGTTTCTCAACCAATACTTTCCCTGCATGGGAATTAGCGCATCCATATCGAATGATCGCGCATAACGGCGAGATCAACACTGTTAAAGGTAACGTCAATTGGGTTAATGCTCGTGAGGGCGCGATTAGCTCCCCAGTGCTCGGTGATGACTTACAAAAACTCTGGCCATTAATTTACCCAGGTCAATCAGACACTGCCTGCTTTGATAACTGCTTAGAGTTATTGGTTATGGCTGGCTATCCTTTGGCGCAAGCCATGATGATGATGATTCCAGAAGCATGGGAACAGCATGCATTGATGGATGACAATCGCCGCGCTTTTTATGAATACCATGCAGCAATGATGGAGCCATGGGATGGTCCTGCAGCAATGGCGTTTACTGATGGCCGCCAAATTGGCGCAACATTGGATCGCAATGGTTTGCGTCCAGCGCGTTATTACGTAACCGATGATGATTTAGTCATTATGGGTTCTGAGGCAGGCGTATTGCCAATTCCTGAGAGCAAGATCGTTCAAAAATGGCGTCTGCAACCAGGCAAGATGTTCATGATCGATATGGAACAAGGTCGCATTATTGATGACGTTGAACTCAAGAATGCTGTTTCTAAAGCTAAACCTTATAAGAGTTGGATCGATGCTGTTCGTGTGAAGTTGGATGAAGTGGATGCCAGTAAGGCAGACTTGATCGACGAGAAAACGACTATTCGTCCAGCAGCAAAATTATTAGATCGCCAGCAGGCCTTTGGTTATACCCAAGAAGACATTAAATTCTTGATGGCTCCAATGGCAATGAATGGTGAGGAGGCAATCGGTTCAATGGGTAATGACAGCCCATTGGCAGTACTTTCTAATAAGAACAAGCCACTTTATAACTACTTCAAGCAATTATTTGCGCAGGTTACTAATCCTCCAATCGATCCGATTCGCGAGAACATGGTGATGTCATTGGTGTCATTCATCGGGCCAAAACCGAATTTGTTAGACACCAATAATATCAATCCGCCAATGCGCTTGGAAGTAAGTCAGCCAATTTTAGATTTCGATGACATCACTAAGATTCGTCACATTGGTCACTATACCAACGGTAAGTTCCGCTCTTATGAGCTCGATATCTGCTATCCAGCTTTATGGGGTAAAGCTGGCATTGAGGCGCGCTTAGCTTCCTTATGTGCTGAAGCAGCTGATGCAGTACGTTCAGGCTACAACATTTTGATCGTGAGTGATCGTCAGGTTGACGAGAAGCACGTGGCAATTCCTGCCTTATTGGCGACTTCTGCAATCCACCAGCACTTAGTGCAAAAAGGTTTGCGCACTAGCGTTGGCCTAGTGGTTGAAACTGGTAGCGCACGTGAGACCCATCACTTTGCACTCCTTGCTGGCTATGGTGCTGAAGCAGTCCACCCATATCTTGCAATGGAAACTTTAGCGGAAATGGCCAAAGGTTTGTCAGGTGATTTATCTGCTGAAAAAGCAGTGAAAAACTTTGTCAAAGCAGTTGGTAAGGGCTTGCAAAAAGTGATGTCCAAAATGGGCATCTCTACTTATATGTCCTATACTGGCTCACAGATTTTTGAAGCTATTGGCTTAAATCACGACATCATTGATCAATACTTCAAAGGTACCCCATCAAACGTTGGCGGTATTGGCGTATTTGAGGTAGCTGAGGAAGCATTGCGTATGCATACGGCGGCGTTTAGTAATGACCCAGTCTTAAGCAATATGCTCGATGCAGGCGGAGAATATGCCTTCCGTATCCGTGGTGAGAACCATATGTGGACTCCTGACACGATTGCGAAGTTGCAGCACTCTACACGTATTGGCGCTGAGAAGGGCTATCAGACTTATAAAGAGTATGCCAACATCATTAATGATCAAACTAAGCGTCAAATGACTTTGCGCGGTTTGTTTGAATTCAAGATCGATCCAGCAAAAGCGATTCCTTTGGACGAAGTGGAGTCTGCAAAAGAAATCGTTAAACGTTTTGCAACGGGCGCGATGTCTTTGGGTTCGATCTCTACCGAGGCGCACGCTACCCTAGCAATTGCAATGAACCGTATTGGCGGTAAGTCCAATACTGGTGAGGGCGGTGAAGATCCAAATCGTTATGTGAATGAGCTCAAAGGCATCCCAATCAAGAAGGGTGAGACTTTAGCTAGCATCTTGGGTGACGACGTGGTTGAAGCCAATATTCCGTTGCAAGATGGCGATTCATTGCGCTCCAAGATTAAGCAAGTTGCATCTGGCCGCTTTGGTGTGACAACTGAGTATTTACGTTCTGCAGATCAGATTCAGATCAAAATGGCACAAGGCGCTAAGCCAGGTGAAGGCGGTCAATTGCCTGGCGGTAAGGTTTCTGATTACATCGGTAAATTACGTTTCTCAGTACCAGGTGTTGGTTTGATTTCTCCTCCTCCACACCACGATATTTATTCGATTGAAGATATTGCTCAGTTGATTCATGACCTCAAGAACGTTAATCCAAAAGCAGATGTCTCTGTGAAGTTGGTTTCTGAAGTCGGCGTTGGCACGGTTGCTGCTGGTGTTGCAAAAGCAAAAGCAGATCACGTTGTGATCGCTGGCCATGATGGTGGCACAGGTGCATCTCCATTGTCTTCCATTAAGCATGCTGGTTCCCCTTGGGAACTTGGTTTGGCTGAGACACAACAAACATTGGTTCTTAATGGTTTGCGTAGTCGTATTCGTGTTCAAGCTGATGGCCAGATGAAAACAGGGCGTGACGTAGTCATTGGCGCCTTGTTAGGTGCCGATGAATTTGGTTTTGCGACTGCTCCATTGGTAGTTGAGGGTTGCATCATGATGCGTAAGTGTCATTTGAACACCTGCCCAGTAGGTGTTGCTACTCAAGACCCAGAATTGCGTAAGAAATTCTCAGGCAAGCCAGAGCATGTTGTGAACTTCTTCTTCTTTATCGCGGAAGAAGCGCGCGAGATCATGGCGCAACTCGGTATTCGTAAGTTTGACGACCTCATTGGCCGCGTTGATTTGTTAGATACTCGCAAGGGCATTGAAAACTGGAAAGTACATGGTTTAGATTTCAGTAAGATCTTTGCTGAGCCGCAGGTGGCTGCTGAAGTTCCACGCTATCAAGTGCTGACACAAGATCATGGCTTGGCAATTGCCCTTGACAATATTTTGATCGAGAAGAGTGAGCCTGCATTAGAGCGTGGTGAGAAGGTTTCCTTCATTGTTCCAGTGAAGAACGTCAACCGCACCGTAGGCGCAATGCTTTCAGGTGAAGTTGCGCAACGTTATGGTCACGCAGGATTGCCTGACGACACTATTCATATTCAGTTGAATGGCACGGCTGGCCAGAGTTTTGCAGCCTTCTTAGCGCGTGGCATCACTTTAGATTTAGTCGGCGATGGCAATGACTATGTTGGTAAAGGTTTGTCAGGTGGTCGCGTGATTGTTCGTGCTCCGCATGAGTTCCGTGGCGACACTGCCAAGAACATCATTGTTGGTAATACTGTTCTTTATGGTGCGATTGCTGGCGAAGCATTCTTTAACGGTGTAGCGGGCGAGCGTTTTGCAGTACGTAACTCTGGCGCTACTACGGTTGTTGAAGGTACTGGCGACCATGGTTGTGAATACATGACTGGTGGTACCGTAGTCGTTTTGGGTACTACAGGCCGTAACTTTGCTGCAGGTATGAGCGGGGGTATCGCTTACGTCTACGATGAAGATGGATTGTTTGGTAAGCGTTGTAACACCAGCATGGCTGCATTAGAGAAAGTGTTACCTTCAGCTGAGCAGATCACCAAGATGCCGAAGTCTGAGTGGCACGCTCCTGTTGATGTAAAGGATGGTGGCGAGCGTTTGACTGATGAGCAAATACTGAAGGGCTTGGTTGAGCGACATTTCCGTCATACAGGCTCTGAGCGCGCTAAAGCAATTTTGGCTGATTGGGACAATGCCCGTGGACGTTTTGTGAAGGTTCTCCCAACTGAGTACAAACGTGCTCTCGGTGAATTATGGGAAAAAGCGCAGAACAAAACGGTTACAGCTTAAATCACTTAATCAATATAAATAGACATTAAGAAAAGATACTGAGGATTCGATATGGGTAAGGTCACTGGATTTATGGAGTTTGAGCGCGTTGATGAAACATACGAGGCGCCGGTTAAACGTCTCCATCACTACAAAGAGTTTGTTGCTGCTTTAACTGATGAGGAAGCTAAGGTTCAGGGTGCGCGTTGTATGGATTGCGGCATTCCGTTTTGTAATAGCGGCTGCCCAGTGAATAACATCATTCCTGACTTCAATGACCTCGTATTTCAGAACGACTGGAAGAATGCCTTAGACGTTTTGCAATCAACTAATAACTTCCCAGAATTTACTGGCCGTATTTGCCCAGCCCCTTGTGAGGCTGCATGTACTTTAGGTATTAATAGCACTGCAGTTGGCATCAAGTCGATTGAGCACGCCATTATTGATAAGGGTTGGGAAAGTGGTTGGGTAAAGCCACAACCACCGAAGACCAAGACTGGCAAGAAAGTGGCTGTAGTTGGTGGTGGTCCAGCAGGTATGGCCGCTGCACAACAATTGGCTCGCGTTGGTCATGACGTGACTGTGTTTGAAAAGAATGATCGCGTTGGCGGCCTACTGCGTTACGGTATTCCTGATTTCAAAATGGAAAAGTGGTTAATTGATCGCCGTGTTGAGCAGATGCAGGCTGAAGGTGTGAGGTTTGAGACAGGCGTTTTTGTTGGAAAAGAAGCGATTGGTGCAGAAGTAAAAAATTACTCCAATAAGACAGTTTCACCTGAGCAATTGATGAAAGATTTTGATGCAGTGGTGATTACTGGTGGTGCAGAGCAACCACGTGATTTGCCAGTGCCTGGTCGTGAATTGGCTGGTGTGCATTACGCATTGGAATTCCTGATTCCACAAAATAAAGAGAATGCTGGCGACTTTAAAAATGAAATTCGTGCAACCGATAAGCATGTAGTGGTTATTGGCGGTGGCGATACCGGTTCTGATTGCGTAGGCACTTCAAACCGTCATGGCGCAACCAAGATTACTCAGTTTGAATTGCTCCCGCAGCCTCCAGAGGAGGAGAATAAGCCATTGGTATGGCCTTATTGGCCAACGAAGTTACGCACCTCCTCTTCACATGAAGAAGGGTGTGATCGTGACTGGTCTGTTGGAACTAAGCGTTTTGAAGGTAAAAACGGCAAAGTGGAGAAGCTGATCGGCGTTCGTCTGGAGTGGAAAGATGGCAAGATGGCAGAAGTGCCAAACTCTGAATTTGAGATCAAGGCGGATTTAGTGCTTTTGGCTATGGGCTTTGTTTCACCAGTTCAACAAGTTTTGAATGCATTTGGCGTCGAGAAGGATGCTCGCGGCAATGCAAAAGCGACTGTAGATGGTCAGAATGCCTATCAAACCAACGTTCCGAAGGTATTTGCTGCGGGTGATATGCGCCGTGGACAGTCTTTGGTAGTTTGGGCTATTCGTGAAGGCCGTCAATGCGCCCATTCAGTAGATGAGTATTTAATGGGGTCTTCTGTTTTACCCCGATAATACGGGGGATATGAACAGTGGCCAGCCAAACTCCTTGGATGTAAGTAAGCAAACTGCAGGCGAAATTGTCGTCTCTATTAAAGACGTCAACTTTTCCTATGCTCCAGGCGAGCGGCAAATTCTGTCGGGACTCAATATGGAGTTTCGACGCGGTCAAGTAGTCGCCGTTATGGGTGGTTCAGGTTGCGGCAAGACCACAATCCTTCGTTTGATTGGTGGTCAGTACATCGCTCAATCTGGGCAAGTCCTATTTGAAGGTCAAGATATCGGCAAGATGAGTGGTGCTGAATTAATGGCTGCTCGGCGTCGTATGGGTATGCTTTTCCAGTTTGGCGCTCTATTTACTGACCTGAGCGTTTTTGAAAATGTTGCCTTTCCATTGCGTGAACACACAAATCTCAGTGAAGAATTATTGCGTTCACTCGTCTTGATGAAACTCAATGCGGTTGGTTTGCGCGGAGCCCGCGATTTAATGCCTTCGCAAATTTCTGGTGGTATGGCAAGACGTGTTGCCCTTGCAAGAGCAATTGCTTTAGATCCGCCGCTCATCATGTATGACGAGCCATTTGCTGGCCTTGATCCTATTTCCCTCGGTATCACGGCACGCTTAATTCGTGATCTGAATAACGCTCTGGGAGCCACGAGTCTATTGGTTACACATGATGTAGAAGAAACTTTTGCGATTGCCGATTATGTATATTTCATTGCGAATGGTCGTATCGGCGCAGAAGGTACTCCTGAAGAGTTAAGTCGCTCAACCGATCCCTTCGTAAGACAGTTTTTAGATGCTGCTCCAGATGGACCTGTACCCTTCCACTATCCAGGTATAAGTTTGGAAGATGATTTTGGAGTAAGCGTCCAATGACCGCACTTCATAACTTATTGAATCTGTTTGGCGATCTCGGATTTTTTGTACGCCGCAATTTGAGCAGTCTTGGTTTGGCTGCTCGCATGTTTACTGCAGTCATTGTGCGCTCAGTATTCCTACTTAAAAGACCGCGCTTAGTGATTGATCAAATTCTATTTGTCGGTAATCACTCATTTGTAATCATTGCAGTTTCAGGATTATTTGTTGGCTTTGTTTTGGGTTTGCAGGGCTACTACACCTTAAATCGTTATGGCTCAGAGCAGGCACTTGGCCTATTAGTTGCCCTCTCATTAACTCGCGAATTGGGCCCAGTGATTACTGCTTTATTGTTCGCAGGAAGAGCGGGCACTTCACTGACAGCAGAAATTGGCTTAATGAAAGCCGGCGAGCAATTAACTGCCATGGAAATGATGGCAGTGGATCCATTGGGCCGTGTGATTGCCCCCCGACTGTGGGCAGGCATTATTTCAATGCCTATCCTGGCAACCATCTTTACCGCAGTCGGTGTTTTGGGCGGCTATTTGGTTGGCGTACCCCTGATTGGAGTGGATTCTGGCGCTTTTTGGTCTCAAATGCAGGGTGGCGTCGATCTGTTCTCAGATATTGGTAATGGCTTAATTAAAAGTATGGTGTTTGGTGTTGCGGTAACTTTTATTGCTCTTTATCAGGGTTATGAATCTAAGCCTACGCCAGAAGGTGTTTCGCAAGCAACCACCCGTACGGTGGTGATCTCTTCTTTATCGGTTTTAGCATTAGATTTCTTGCTAACCGCGATGATGTTTTCAAATTAGAAAGAATAAACTGGTGCTCTTATGAGAAAAAGTGCAATTGATATCTGGGTGGGAATTTTTGTAGCCATTGGTTTGTTGGCGGCACTATTCCTCGCGCTCAAGGTTGGCAATATGAATGCAGTGTCATTCGCGCCAACATACAAAATTTCTGCACGCTTTGATAACATTGGCGGCCTGAAGCCTCGTGCACCAGTAAAAAGTGCTGGTGTAGTGGTTGGCAGAATTGCCAACATCTCTTTTGATGACAAGACCTATCAAGCAACTGTAGTGATGACTATCGAAGACTCCTATAAGTTTCCGAAGGATTCTTCCGCAAAGATTTTGACATCCGGCTTATTGGGTGAGCAGTACATAGGTCTTGAGGCGGGCGGTTCAGATGACATGCTGACCAATGGTGAAAAGATTGCTCAAACTCAATCAGCCATTGTTTTAGAAAACTTGATTAGCCAGTTTCTCTATAACAAAGCAGCAGACAGCGGCCAAGATAAGGGCGCAGCAAAATGATGTTGTCCCTTTTGCGTAAAATCAAGCAGGCAATTTTGCTGGGCTTGATTATCAGCATGGTTGGATGTGCGTCGATTCCTGCAGGTGCGGAGCGCTCCCCCCAAGATCCTTGGGAGCCATTTAACCGCTCGGTATTTGAATTTAACGAAGGCTTAGATGCTTATCTTCTGAAGCCGGTAGTTGCTGGATATCGCTTTATATTGCCCGAATTCGTACGTGATGGAATTTATAACTTCTTTAGTAACTATAACGACATCTACACTGCGCTTTATAACTTACTACAAGGTAAGCCAGGTGATGCCTTCAATGATTTCATGCGAGTTGTGGTGAATACAACCATGGGCTTAGGTGGCCTTATTGATTTAGCGACGCCCGGTGGCCTTGATAAGCATAAGGAAGACTGGGGTCAAACCTTAGGTGTTTGGGGTGTACCCTCAGGCCCTTATGTAGTTCTTCCATTCTTTGGTCCAAGCAATGTACGCGATACCTTTGGTACGGTTGCTGACTTGGAATCTGATTACTTATTTAGATTATTGCCGGATGTTGCTTTGCGAAATAGTCTGACTGGCTTGCGTGTGGTGAATGCACGCAATACCTATTACGAGGCTGGTGATTTATTGGATGGCGCTGCAATAGATAAATATAGTTTTGTGCGTGATGCGTACATTCAAAGACGGGCATATCAAATTAATGAGGGCCGAGATGATGAAGAAGAAACCTCTATACCGGTTTACGAGAATCCATACCAATAAGTAATGAAGCTTGAAGCGACTAAAATACGCCCCAGTTAAGATAAAGACAGCGAGTGGAAATATGAAAAACTTTAAACAAATCTTCAGTTGTATCTGTGCAGGTCTACTACTCGCATCAGGTGCTGTACTCGCTCAAGCTCCTGATCAATCAACACCCCCCGATGCCTTAATTAAGATGGTAGTTACTGAGGTGATGGCAACCGTTAAGGCTGATCCAGATATTCAAAAGGGCAATATTCCTAAGATCGTAGATTTAGTTGAAAAGAAAATCGTTCCCTATACCGATATGCGTCGCACCACCGAAATGGCGATGGGCCCTAATTGGAAAAAAGCTTCTCCTGAGCAGCAGACTCAACTGACTTCTGAGTTTAAAAACTTATTGATTCGCACATATTCTGGCGCTCTGAGCCAGCTACGTGATCAGACTGTGCAATTTAAGGCATTACGTGCAGCGCCCGATGATAAGGAAGTGGTTGTGAAAACCGTGGTACTTGGTCGTGGCGATCCAGTGCCTTTAGACTACCGCCTAGAAAAAACGGCTAATGGCTGGAAGGTATATGACATGAATATCATGGGAGTTTGGTTGGTTGAGGCTTATCGTAATCAGTTCTCTAACCAAATCAGTCAAAACGGTATTGAAGGCTTGGTAAAGTTTTTACAAGACCGCAATAAACAATTAGCTAGCGCTAAACCAGCCAATTAATTGTTAAGTACTGACATCATGCCCTTTCTTTTGCCTAAAAAAGTGACGCAAGAAAATGCTTTGCAGGTGCAAAAAGAAGGTTTGTTAAATGGCCCAAGCTTGCGCTTCGTTGATTGCTCTGAATTAAAAGACTTTGACTCCACCGTATTAACAGTTTTATTGGCTTGGCAGAAAAAGCTGGTGGCTGAGGGACAGTGTATTTCAGTTGAACATGTACCAGAAAAGCTCAAGGTTCTTGCTGGTGTTTATGGCGTGGCCGCATTGCTAGGTTTGTGATAGCGATGCACCCTGCAATATCTATTCAAAACATATCTAAGCACTATGGAGCGCTTCAAGCCTTAGAAGATGTTTCATTGACTATCGTGCCTGGCGAGTTTTTTGGTTTGCTAGGGCCAAATGGCGCGGGCAAAACAACTTTAATTTCTATTTTGGCTGGCTTGGTAACTCCCAGTCATGGTCATGCAGCCATTATGGGTGCTGATGTACAGAAGGGATTCCGTGAAGCGCGTCGCATGCTGGGTGTTGTTCCTCAAGAGCTAGTCTTTGACCCCTTTTTTACCGTTCGCGAAACATTACGTTTTCAGTCTGGATACTTTGGTATTCGCAATAACGATGCATGGATAGAGGAGATCATGGCCAATCTCGATCTCATATCTAAAGCTGATAGTAATATGCGCTCTTTGTCAGGCGGTATGAAGCGTCGAGTACTCGTTGCGCAAGCTTTAGTGCATAGACCTCCAGTCATTATTTTGGACGAGCCCACAGCGGGTGTTGATGTTGAGTTACGTCAGTCACTCTGGCAATTTATTAGTCGTCTTAATCAAGACGGCCATACGATAGTTTTAACTACCCATTACCTGGAAGAGGCCGAGGCCTTATGTCAGCGGATTGCCATGCTCAAGCAGGGCAAGATTGTTGCGTTAGATACCACAGCGAATTTATTAAGTCGTTATGGTTCGGTCAAGAAAGACGGCGAAGGTAAAACAGACTTGGAAGAAGTCTTTGTCAATATTATGTCCGGAGGTGCGTTATGAAGCACGGACTTAATAGGCCTGCATTGGAATATGGCAGCGGCTTTCCAACGCTATTGTTTAAAGAGGTAAAGCGTTTTTATAAAGTCGCTTTCCAGACAGTGGCTGCTCCAGTTCTGACGGCTGTGCTATATCTCATGATCTTCGGACATGTGCTTGAGGGTAGAGAGGTTTATGGCCGCTTAAGTTACACCGCCTTTTTAATTCCCGGCCTAGTGATGATGAGTATTTTGCAAAATGCTTTTGCTAATACATCCTCTTCTTTGATTCAGTCAAAAGTTACTGGTAATTTAGTGTTTGTTTTGCTAGCGCCCTTAAGTCATTTTGAGTTTTACGCAGCGTATATCTTGGCTGCAGTATTTCGTGGCATTGTGGTTGGTCTTGGCGTCCTCATCATTACAGCCTACTTTGCCATCCCCGCATTGGAATATCCATTGTGGATTTTGACCTTTGCTTTCTTGGGGGCGGCAATCTTAGGAAGTCTTGGACTGATAGCTGGTATCTGGGCTGATAAGTATGATCAGTTAGCTGCCTTTCAGAATTTCATCATCATGCCGGCAACCATGTTGTCAGGTGTCTTTTATTCGATTCATTCTTTGCCTCAAGCATGGCAGGTGGTCTCCCACTTTAATCCCTTCTTTTATATGATTGATGGTTTCCGTTACGGCTTCTTTGGGGTTTCAGATAATTCCCCTTGGAGTAGTCTAGCTATTGTGTTTTGCTTCTTTGTAGTGGTTTCGGCGATTGCTTTGCGTCTACTGCAAAAGGGCTATAAGCTCCGTTATTAATTGATTAACACCCTGGTTTATTTAGGAAAAGAAATGCTACCCACCCCAGAACAAATTGAAGGCTATATCAAGCAAGGTATTAGCTGTACCCACATAAAGGTTGAGGGCGATGGCCAGCATTTTTTTGCAACGATTGTGAGTCCCGAGTTTGAGGGCAAGCGATTGGTACAGCGTCATCAGTTGGTATATGGCGCAATGGGCGATCGCATGAAAGCAGAGGTACATGCTTTATCAATGAAGGTATTTACGCCCGAAGAGTTTGCGCAGAATCCAGCAGCATAAAAACGCATTCATGATCGTTACTCCTTACTCATCGTAGATTAATTACTAAGTTTTTACTGGAATCGTTTCATGGATAAATTACGAATGGTTGGCGGAACCCCTCTCAAAGGTGAGGTGGTGATTGCTGGCGCTAAAAATGCCGCACTGCCAATTCTGTGTGCTTGTCTATTGACCGATCAACCAGTGGTATTGCGTAATGTTCCTGACTTGCAGGATGTGCGCACGATGCTCAAGTTATTACAGGAGATTGGTGTAGCGGTTGATTTTCCGACTACGGGCGATCGGGGTCATATGGTCTTGAGTGCGGAGGTAATTAAAAGTTCAGAAGCCACCTATGAAATGGTAAAGACCATGCGCGCCTCTATCTTGGTACTTGGCCCACTCTTGACGAGGATGCATAGCGCCAAGGTCTCCTTGCCGGGTGGTTGTGCGATTGGCGCCCGCCCAGTGGATCAGCATATCAAAGGCCTTAAGGCCATGGGTGCAAGTATCAAGATTAAGAGTGGCTATATTCAGGCAGAAACCAAACCTCAATCTGATCGATTGAAAGGTGCTTCTATCTTGACTGACATGATTACCGTAACTGGTACCGAGAATTTATTGATGGCTGCTACCTTAGCATCCGGTACAACAGTTCTAGAAAACGCTGCGCGTGAGCCAGAGGTTGGTGATTTGGCTGAGTTGTTGGTTAAGATGGGCGCAAAGATTTCTGGGATTGGTAGTGATCGCTTGGTGATTGAGGGCGTGGAAAAACTTCACGGGGCTGAGCATTCAGTGATTCCAGATCGTATTGAAGCTGGTACATTCTTGTGTGCGGTAGCTGCCACTGGTGGTGAGATCACCGTTAAGCATTGCCGTCCTGATACTTTAGATGCTGTCATTGTGAAGTTAAAAGAAGCTGGTTTGCAAATGGAGATTGGCTCTGATTGGATTAAGGCGTCTATGCAAGGCCGCCCTAAATCAGTTAATTTCCGCACTTCTGAATACCCAGCCTTTCCAACTGATATGCAAGCTCAGCTCATGACTGTCAATGCAATTGCATCTGGCAATTCCACTATTACTGAAACGATTTTTGAGAATCGTTTTATGCATGTACAAGAACTCAATCGTCTAGGCGCAGATATTGCCATCGAAGGTAACACTGCAATTGCTCAGGGCGTGGAAAAGCTCTCAGGTGCAATTGTGATGGCTACTGATCTGCGTGCATCAGCTAGTTTGGTGATTGCTGGATTGGCTGCTCAAGGCGAAACTCAGGTAGACCGAATTTACCATTTGGATCGCGGCTATGACCGCATGGAGCATAAGTTAACCCTCTTAGGCGCCAATATTGAGCGCGTAAAGTAAGGCTGATGGATAATTAGTCCATGAAATTGACTTTAGCGCTCTCCAAAGGGCGCATCTTCGAAGAAACTGCAGAGATCTTATCCAAGGTTGGTATTGTGCCGCTAGAAGATCCCGAGAAGTCACGCAAACTCATTATTGAGACCTCCAATCCAGATGTCCGCCTGATTATTGTTCGCGCTTCAGATGTGCCAACTTATGTGCAATTTGGTGGTGCTGATTTTGGTGTTGCTGGATTAGATGTTCTGATGGAAAAAGGCACAGATGGTTTGTATGTGCCTTACGACTTAGATATTGCTAAGTGCCGTATGTCTGTTGCTGTGCGCGAAGGATTTGATTACGCTGCGGCGGTCAAGCAAGGCTCTCGCTTAAAAGTAGCCACCAAGTATGTCAATTGCGCACGGGAGCACTTTGCTAATAAAGGTGTGCATATCGATACGATTCAACTCTATGGATCGATGGAACTCGCCCCCTTAGTGGGCTTGGCTGACGCGATTGTAGATTTGGTTTCCACAGGTAATACGTTAAAGGCCAATGGTTTGGTTGAAGTAGAGCCAATTACGAATATCAGTGCGCGTTTGGTTGTCAATCAAGCTTCCTACAAGCGTAAGCGTTCTCAACTGCAACCTATTTTTGAGTTGCTAAAGCAATAGCAGTCAGAGAAAAAGCCCATTCAATGTCTGCACAAGTAAACGTTAAGCGCCTTAACAGTCAGGACACTGGCTTTAGAGAGATTCTGCTATCTAGCCTTTCATTGCCGATGGCCGACGATGAAGCAATTGATGCTGCAGTAGTCAAAATTTTGGCGGCAGTCAAAGAAAAGGGTGATGAAGCGGTTCTGGGTTTTACTAAGCAGTTTGACCGATTAAATGTCCCTAGCGTTTCTGATTTAGAAATTCCTCGAAAAGATCTAGAGTTGGCTTATAACTCCTTATCTGCTGAACAAAAAAATGCCTTGGATATCGCTGCGCAAAGAGTGCGCGCTTATCACGAGCGTCAAAAGATTGAAGCAGGCTGCCACTCTTGGGAATACGAAGAGAAGGACGGTACTCGCTTAGGCCAAAAAGTCACTCCACTAGATCGTGTTGGCATCTATGTTCCAGGTGGCAAAGCTGCTTACCCATCATCTGTATTGATGAATGCCATTCCTGCAAAGGTAGCTGGTGTTGCCGAGGTCATCATGGTGGTGCCTACCCCTGATGGTGCGCGTAACCCCTTGGTTTTGGCTGCAGCCTACCTTGCTGGTGTTGATCGTGTTTTCACTATTGGTGGCGCTCAAGCAGTTGGCGCCTTAGCCTATGGAACCAAGTCGATTCCTTCGGTTGATAAGATTGTTGGCCCTGGTAATGCCTATGTAGCTGCTGCTAAGCGCAGAGTATTTGGCATTGTAGGTATTGATATGATCGCTGGCCCCTCCGAAATTTTGGTACTTTGTGATGGCTCGAGCAATCCAGATTGGGTCGCAATGGATCTATTCTCTCAGGCTGAACATGATGAGCAGGCGCAATCGATCTTGCTTTGTCCAGATGCTGCATATATTGAACAAGTGCAAGCAAGCATAAATAAATTACTACCCGAGATGCCAAGAGCAAAAGTGATTGAAGCTTCGCTCACGAATCGTGCTTTATTGATTCAAGTAAAGGATATGGCCCAAGCATGTGAGATTGCCAATGCAATTGCTGCTGAGCATCTAGAGATTTGTGCAGCTGATCCACGTCAATGGGCAGAACAAATTCGTCATGCGGGCGCTATCTTTATGGGTAACTACACCAGTGAGTCCCTTGGCGATTATTGCGCTGGACCCAATCACGTATTACCAACAGCCCGCACTGCGCGTTTTTCATCGCCATTAGGCGTGTATGACTTCATTAAGCGCTCAAGCATGATTGAAGTAAGCGAAGCCGGCGCTCAAACTTTGGGTGCGGTGGCTAGCACCTTAGCCCATGGCGAAGGCTTACAAGCCCATGCCCGTGCTGCTGAGATGCGCTTAAAGACTAACTCATAGAAATAAATCAGATTTAATTTAGGATTTCTTTAAGAGCGGCGACAAGTTCGTCGCTTTGCGCATCTGTACCAATCGTAATACGCAAGAACTCTTTAATGCGTGGTGATGTGAAGTGACGCACGATGATGCCTCGATCTCGCAAGGCTTGATAGAGTTTTTCTCCAGCATGCTTGGTATGGCGAGTGAAAATAAAGTTCGCAGTTGAAGGCAGCGTTTCAAATCCTAGATTATTTAGTTGCTCAACTAACTTACTGCGAGTTTGAATGACCTTTGCACAAGTTTCCTCAAGGTATGCTTGATCTTCAATGGCTGCGATTGCGCCAGCTTGAGCAAGACGTCCCAGTGGATAAGAATTAAAGCTATTTTTCACTCGCTCCAAGCCCTCGATTAAGTCTGGATGACCGAGGGCAAAGCCAACGCGCAGACCAGCTAATGCCCGTGATTTGGAAAGTGTATGAACGATTAATAGATTTTCTGGGCAACTATCACCACGCAATAGCGGAATGCAAGATTCGGTCCCGTAATCTACATAGGCCTCATCAATCACGACGACTGAATCTTTGTTGTGTGAGAGCAGTAATTCGATTTCTGAGCGAGGAATCGATCTACCGGTTGGCGCATTGGGATTGGGGAAAATAATTCCACCGTTAGGCACTTTGTAATCGGCTAAATTAATCTCAAACTGACTACCAAGCGCGACAGTTTTGTAGTCAATTCCGAACAGCTTGCAGTACACCGGATAGAAGCTATAAGTGATGTCAGGAAAATGAACAGGCTTACTTTGTTTTAGGAGTCCCGCAAAGACATGCGCTAAAACTTCATCGGAGCCATTACCCAAAAAGACCTGCTTTGGGTTTAAGTCATGTAATTTAGCAATAGCTTGTTTGAGGCCAGATCCCTCTGGATCAGGATAAAGACGTAAATCTGCGGTATTTTGACTTTCGATTGCAGTAAGCGCCTTGGGCGATGGACCATAAGGACTTTCATTGGTATTGAGTTTGACCAGCCGCTCCATCTGCGGTTGCTCCCCTGGAACGTAAGGGGTTAAGGTTTCAACAACAGGGCTCCAAAAACGGCTCATGAGGGTTCTCAGGTCAAAAATCAGGATGAAAGTGCTGCACTATCGGTATTTAATTCTCTTCTAGGAATGATATTATGAGGCTTCAATCAACACTTCGCCTCGCGGCGCAATGAAGCATGCGGCAAGCCGACGTTACCCGAAACACTTCGGAAACCAAAATTCAGATTTCCATCAATTTAGATGGTACCGGCAAAGCTGAGCTTGCCTCCGGCGTCCCTTTTCTTGACCATATGCTCGATCAGATTGCCCGTCACGGCATGATCGACCTTAAAGTGGTTGCAAATGGAGATACCCATATTGATGACCACCACACTGTTGAGGATGTGGGAATCACTTTAGGTCAAGTTTTTGCTAAGGCAGTTGGCGATAAAGCAGGTATTACTCGTTACGGCCATTCCTATGTTCCTTTGGATGAAACCCTTTCGCGTGTTGTGATCGATTTCTCTGGTCGCCCAGGCTTGGAATTTAACGTACCATTTACGCGTGCTCGCGTAGGTGACTTTGATGTCGATCTCAGTATTGAGTTCTTCCGTGGTTTTGTGAATCACGCTGGAGTCACATTGCACATCGATAATTTGCGTGGCATTAATGCGCATCACCAGATTGAAACTGTGTTCAAGGCTTTTGGCCGTGCATTGCGTATGGCTTTAGCAGTGGATCCTCGCGCATCAGGCGCCATTCCTTCAACCAAAGGCAGCCTCTAATCTAGATCTTCTAGTTGCCTCTGAGATAACAGCAAAGATAGGCTAAATTTTGGCGCAAACCATTGCGATCATTGATTATGGAATGGGGAATCTCCGCTCCGTATATCAAGCATTTCATCATGTTGCACCTGATGACAATGTATTGATTGCGCATCAGCCAGAAGAGATTCGTGTGGCTGATCGTGTGGTGCTACCAGGTCAAGGTGCTATGCCCGATTGCATGAAGCACTTGGAAGAGTCTGGTTTATTGGAGGCTTTGCTGGAAGCTTCTAAAAGCAAGCCTCTTTTGGGTGTTTGCGTTGGCGAACAAATGCTCTTTGATCAAAGTGCTGAAGTACGTGCCAGCGGAGATGGTCAATGGACTCCTTGTTTGGGTTTAATTCCTGGAGAAGTGCGCCGTTTTGAATTGGTGGGCAAAAAGCAGCCTGATGGATCCGCCTATAAAGTGCCTCATATGGGCTGGAATCAAGTTCGTCAGGACCAAAAACACCCTATCTGGGATGGCATACCGGATTTGACAAGCTTTTATTTCGTACATAGCTACTATGTTGTGCCGCAGCGTAATGAAGATATCGCTGGCTCTACGGAGTACGGTGATTGGTTTACTTCTGCTGTGGCGCGAGATAATATTTTCGCTGCACAATTTCATCCAGAAAAAAGTGCAGAATACGGACTAAAGCTTTATAAAAATTTTGTATCTTGGCAACCTTAATATTTCTAACCACTAGCTATGCTGCTGATTCCCGCAATTGATCTAAAAGACGGCCACTGTGTTCGACTCGAACAAGGTGATATGGATAAAGCTACGGTGTTTTCAGAAGACCCTGGCGCAATGGCAGCTCATTGGATCGATAAGGGTGCGCGACGCCTCCATTTGGTGGATCTTAACGGTGCATTTGCTGGCAAGCTCAAAAATGAATCAGCCATTAAATCAATTCTCAAAGCAGTTGGTGATGAGATCCCTGTGCAGCTCGGTGGTGGTATTCGTGACCTCGAAACGATTGAGCGTTTATTAGATGATGGTATTAGCACAGTCATCATCGGCACTGCAGCCGTAAAGAATCCAGGTTTTGTGCAAGATGCCTGTACCGCATTTCCGGGTCATGTAATGGTGGGTTTGGATGCGCGTGATGGCAAAGTAGCAACCGATGGTTGGAGCAAGATTACTGGTCATGAAGTGATTGACCTTGCCAAGAAATTTGAAGATTGGGGCGTAGAAGCTATTATCTATACCGATATTGGGCGAGATGGCATGCTCAAGGGTGTCAACATTGACGCTACCGTCAAGTTGGCTCAAGCAATTCGTATACCCGTGATTGCCAGTGGCGGTCTCTCAAACAATCAAGATATTGATGCACTATGTCAGGCGGAAGAAGAAGGCGTGATGGGTGTGATTGCTGGCCGCTCTATCTATGCCGGCGATCTGGATCTTGCGGCCGCTCAAAAATATGCTGATGAGTTGACACTTAAATATAAAAAGAAAATTATCTAGTGTTAACCAAGCGAATTATTCCTTGTTTGGATGTCACTGCAGGACGCGTAGTAAAGGGTGTCAACTTTGTTGGCCTTCGTGACGCAGGTGACCCGGTCGAAATCGCAAAAAGATATGACACACAAGGCGCAGACGAGCTCACTTTCCTAGACATTACCGCTACATCTGATGGGCGTGATCTGATTCTCCACATTATTGAAGATGTCGCATCACAAGTATTTATTCCTTTGACGGTTGGTGGTGGTGTGCGTGCAGTGGCTGACGTGCGGCGCTTACTTAATGCGGGTGCAGATAAAGTGAGTATGAATTCTTCTGCAGTTGCCAATCCCGATTTAGTTTCTGATGCTGCTGCCTACTACGGCTCTCAATGCATAGTGGTGGCAATTGATGCCAAACAAACTGATGCTGGTAATTGGGAAGTATTTACACATGGTGGTAGAACGGCTACTGGCATGGATGTAGTGGAGTGGGCTAAGGAAGTTGCTAAACGCGGTGCCGGTGAAATCTTGCTCACCAGCATGAATCGCGACGGTAGTAAAGACGGTTTTGACTTGGCACTAACGGCTGCAGTCAGTGATGCGGTTTCTGTACCAGTGATTGCCTCTGGAGGCGTCGGCAATCTGCAGCATTTAGTCGACGGCATTACCAAAGGCCATGCCGATGCCGTATTAGCTGCCAGTATTTTTCACTATGGTGAGTACACTGTTGGCCAGGCAAAAGAATATATGGCCGCTCAGGGAATTCCGGTTCGGATTTAAGGCAGGCTTAGACTTTTTAGTAAGTTTGACCCGTTGCCTGTAAAGTTTAGGTATGAGCAAATCTCAAAACAACTTTGCCCCAATTCAAGCCCTGGAAGCTGGCTCATGGCTTGAAGCCGTCAAATGGAACGAGCATGGCCTAGTGCCCGTCATTGCCCAGGAAGTCGGCAGTGGTGATGTATTGATGATGGCTTGGATGAATCGCGATGCCCTCTTGGAAACCATCCGTTTGGGTGAAGCAGTCTACTGGACTCGTTCTAGACAAAAACTGTGGCACAAAGGTGAAGAATCTGGCCACACTCAAAAAGTAATAGACATTCGCTTGGATTGTGACGGCGATACGATTTTGCTGATGGTTGAGCAAAAGGACGGCATTGCCTGTCACACTGGGGAGCATAGTTGTTTTTTTATGCAATGGGATTCTGAAAGTTCGAGTTGGCTAAAGATCAGTAAAACCTGACCCAAGCCATTATTTTGGGGCTTTATTTCACAATTGTTATAGTTTAGAATGGTATATACTTTGATATATACCAAGGAACTAGGATTATGAGCCTAACAGCAAAAATCTTCATGAATGGGCGCAGTCAGGCAATACGCCTTCCTGCAGCATTTCGTTTTGATGAAAAAGAGGTATTTATTCGGCGCGATGAAAAGACTGGCGATTTAATTCTTTCCAGAAAGCCTGAAAACTGGGATGGCTTTTTCAGTGCCCTTAAGAATGCAGATGTGCCTAAAGATTTTTTAAGTCCAGAAGATCGAGATCAAAATTCACAAGAACGAGACCCTTTTGCTGGAATCGATGAGTAATGAGATATATGCTCGATACGAATACCGTTAGTAGTCTCATTAAGAAAAATCCAGCGGTAAGTAGAAGAATTGCTAGTTTTCCTATGGAAAGACTATGCTTGTCTGTAATTTCTGAAGGCGAGCTCCTTTACGGTTTAGCAAAAAAGCCGCATGCTAAGAGTCTTCATTTGGTGGTGCAAGAGTTTTTAAAGCGAGTGGATGTTCTAGTTTGGGATACTAATGTGGCTGAGCATTATGGTGTATTGAGGGCGGAGCTTGAAGCTAGCGGCAATGTATTGGGGTCCCTCGACATGCAAATTGCCGCACACGCTTCTCAGCTCGGAGCGGTTTTAGTAACGAATGACCAAGCTTTTAAAAGGATTCAGAAGCTAAAGGTAGAGGATTGGACTAAATAGTCTGGAAAATATATATGGACAAGATGCATAATTTAGGCAAAGAAATTGATTCTGGTTTGACTCACTTGGCTGCTGTAGTTGATCAACGTCGTGATGCATTTAAGGCAGGTCAAGTAGATCCGAAAACTTCTTATACCGCTTTGCTCTTCTCCAAGGGTGACGACGGAATCTTGAAGAAGATTGGCGAGGAAGCAACGGAAGTTGTGATGGCTGCAAAGGATGCGCGTAGCGCTAATTTAGCTGCTGAGAAGCAAAAGCTACTAGTTGGCGAAATGGCTGACCTCTGGTTTCACTGCTTGATTGCTTTGTCTCAATTTAACTTGCGCCCAGAGGATGTGATTGCCGAGTTGGATCGTCGCTTGGGTACCTCAGGTATCGAGGAAAAGGCAGCTAGAAAAGCCGCCGGAAAAGAATAAACGCAGATTAAGAATGAATTAAATACGAGATAAAGCATGTCACACGATCCTAATTGCCTGTTCTGTAAGATTTCTCAAGGTTTGATCCCCTCACAGAAGGTCTATGAGGACGAGGAAATCTATGCATTTAAAGATATCAATCCAGCAGCGCCAATCCACTTTTTGATGATTCCTAAGAAACATATACCCATGCTGGAATCTGCAGAAAGCGAAGATGCGCCTTTGCTAGGTAGAATGATGGAATTAGCACCGCGTCTCGCTAAAGAACAAGGTTGTCGTCCCGGCAAGGATGGCGGCTTTAGGGTGATGGTGAACAATGGTGCGGATGGTGGGCAGGAGGTTTATCACTTGCATTTACATGTGATGGGCGGTCCCCGCCCCTGGAAAAAATAATCCAAGGAGATTAAAGATGGGTTCATTTAGTATTTGGCATTGGTTAATTGTTTTGGTTATCGTGATGTTGGTATTCGGCACCAAAAAATTACGCAACATCGGACAAGACTTGGGCGGCGCTGTTAAAGGTTTTAAGGATGGCATGAAGCCAGGTGAAGAACCTACAGATAAAACTCAGGATCAAATTCAACAAAGTTCTGCAACAGCAGAAAAAACTGTTGACGTTCACGCTAAAGACGTAAATAAGTAATTAGCAAATAAGAAATTACCTAATTAATAAGGCGCGATAGAAATTCATGCAGCTTTTAAACGACTGGTTAAATGATTGATCTCGGAGTTTCAAAGCTTGCGCTGATTGCTGTAGTTGCTTTGGTGGTAGTTGGACCAGAGCGCTTGCCAAAAGTGGCGCGTATGGCGGGTAATTTATTTGGTCGCGCACAGCGTTATATGGCTGACGTCAAATCTGAAGTCAATCGTCAGATGGAAGTAGAAGAGTTTAAAAAGTTTCGAGAAGAGACAACTGCTACTCTCAAAGAGGTTGAAAACAGCATTGGCTCAACAGTCCAAGAGGCTGGTGCTCATTTGAGCGATCAAGCCGATATCTTTGAAACTAGCTTTGAAAAACCGCCCTTAGATGAAAAGGAAGTGCTCCGTAAAACTAAACGCCAAGGGCGAAATAGTTGGGGCGTGCGTCGTGCTGCAAGACCGATTTGGTTCAAACGTTCTTCTGGTATGCGTACTCGGGTGCAATCTGGTGCAGCCAGAATGAAGCGTTTTCACCACAGTGCTGGCAAATAACAGTAACAATTAAAAGAATAAAAATAGCTAAGCATGACTAATAACAACCCAACCGAAGACCCGGGATTACAAGAAACTTTTCTTTCTCATTTATTTGAATTACGTGATCGCGTAATTAAGTCTGCTTTAGCAATCATTGTTGTTTTCGTTTGTTTAGTCTATTGGGCGCCTGATATTTTTCATTTATTTTCACAGCCACTACTAGACTCGTTACCAGCAGGTGGCAAGATGATTGTGACTGACGTTACTGGCTCATTCTTTGTGCCCATGAAAGTGACGATGTTAGTGGCATTCATTATTGCTTTGCCAGTCGTGATTTATCAGTTATGGGCGTTCATTGCTCCTGGCCTTTACCAACATGAGCGTAAGTTGGTTATTCCATTGGTAGTGAGCAGCTATAGCTTATTTATTTTTGGCATGGCCTTTGCATACTTTCTGGTATTTCCGACAGTTTTTAATTTCATGGCTAGCTATAACGCACCGCTAGGCGCTGAGATGTCTACTGATATCGATAAGTATCTGAGCTTTGCTATGAATACTTTTTTAGCATTCGGCCTGACTTTCGAGGTGCCTGTTGTGGTGGTTGTCTTGGTGCGCATGGGCATGGTGCCTTTAGCGAAGTTAAAAGAAATTCGCCCTTATGTGATTGTGGGCGCTTTTGTAATATCGGCAGTGGTAACTCCGCCCGATGTGCTTTCACAATTATTGCTCGCGGTACCGATGACTTTGCTTTATGAGCTTGGCTTATTAATTGCGCGCTTCTATGTACCAAAGCCGTCCGAAGACGAGTCAGCGGAAAATCAATCAACCTCTGCTTCTGCTTGATTCTTGAAAAAAGTAATTGTTAGCCAATTAGTGACTCGATCAAAGCGATAACGTCTTTGCCGAAGATTGCCTTCAAGATCGATCTCTGATCCTGCAAAAGCCTTGCCAGCTGCCAATAGTGCACGACGTTGTTGAATGGTTTCGATCTGAATTAATCTCGGTAGGATCTTTGGTAATTCCCAGCGAATATCTACCACCACACAATGTTCGTGCTGTAGTTGACCAACTTCACAAAGTAATAATTCTGCTTTACTGAAATTAAATTGATTAGCAATGATGATGCGATGACAAAGTAATACCCAATCCTCATCCAGCTTATGTTCGGCGTGATTAATAGCTTGTTCAGCGTATTGTGCTAGCTCATACCATTCATTGGATTTGGGGTCGGCACAGCTCTCTAAAATCTTGCTGAGCAATTCTTTTGCTTCAGGTACACCTTGTTGCTGTGCATGCCAAACCCAATAGGATGCTTGTAGGCCACGCACTTTCTCTTCGCTTTTCTCACGCCTACGCCAAAGATTGGCGCCTTTACGAAGTTGCGCTTGTGGATGGCCAAGATCGGCAGCGCGATCGATACAGCGATCGCTCTCTGCAGCGTTGTATCCAGAAAACTGTGGACGACGATAAATTTCACCGAGTGCATACCAGGCATCTCTATCACCATCTTTTGCAGCAAGCTCTAACCAGTGGGCAGCTTTCTTGAGTGAGGCGTTTGATTTTGATTCAGCTAATTCAACTCGTTCATCGAGTTGAGCGAGACGCAATCCCAGAGTGAGTTTTGCAACTGTTAAACCAAGCTCCGCAGCTTGCGTGAGCGCATCTTCATTTTTCTCTTCGAGCCAAACATTCCACAAAGAGGAGAGTGCTTCATTTTTAGGTTGTAACTTAATCAGCAATTCCTTTGCGTTATTAGCAAAAGAAGAATCGCCACCTGCAAGTTCTTGTAAATATTGCTTGGCAATTTTTTGTAGGCCACCTAAATCAAGAGTAGAAATTTTTTCCAATGAAACTACTCCACTAGATTTCTTTAACCAATCCTCTAGTTGAGATTGAATTTCTTGATTGGCGGGATTGATTAATAGATTCACGAGCTGCCATTTAGCTGCCAAATTGGAATCAGAGTAGTCTTCAGCTTCAGCAAGCCTCCAAAAAGTGCTCCAGCCAAACTCAAAAGCGGGGGATTTAAAGGTTTCGGCGAGCGGAATATTGACCACCTGGCTCAAAAGATGCTGAATTTCAGCAAAGCTTGCGTTTTTATCTTCAACTAATTGATTTGTAATAGAAAAATACGATTTTTCTAGCCAAATTAAGGCGTTAGCAGGCTGTATTGGAGTTTTAAAAGCCCCAGTGAGATATGCAGATGCGAGCTTTTGTTGCGCAGAAACGTCACCTAATCGTGCTGAACTGAGGATTTTTAAGAATTCGCGACTTGCCATATGACAATTTTGGCATCTAGGGCCCATAAAAGACAGAAAACAAAGGTCTTGTTGTCGAGATACAACGAAGAAAGCCAAAAAACTACCTTTTGACAAGCAAAAAGAGCTCCTAATTGCCCTGACCCCCAGTCTGGCGAGGCAAAGGAAGCAAAATTCATAGGTCCCAGTTTTATTTGGGCATTACTTTTAATTTTTGGAGATTTAAAGAATGAAAAAATCGCTATTAGCAGTTGCAGCTTTGGGTGCTTTTGCATCTGCTGCGCAAGCTCAGTCCAGCGTAACCATTTATGGTATTTTGGACGTTGGTTACATCGGTTCAAACGCTAAAGAGGGTTACAACTCAAAAGGTATCAACCCACAAATTCAAAAATCTGCATTCGGTAACGGTGCTGAGCAAACTTCACGTTTGGGCTTCAAAGGTACTGAGGACTTAGGTGGTGGTGCTTCTGCATTCTTCACAGTTGAACTTGGTTTAACTCCAGCTAACTCTGAGCTGTCTGGCGGTACTGCTGAAGATAGACTTCAGAAAACTACAGGTGGTTCTGGTTCTACTATTGATAATCGTCAATCTTTTGTTGGTTTGAAGAAGAACGGTATTGGCCAATTCGCATTTGGTCGTCAATACACTCCAATCTTTAATACTGGTGCAGCTACATCTCCTGGTCAGTACAACAACGTTGTTGGTGACTTGGTATACCTGAGCGGTTCTGTTTACAGCAGCAGCGGTACTGTTAACTCTTCAAACAACAACCTCGGTTTTACTAATCGTGCTTCTAACGCTTTGACAGCTCAATCAGACAATTTTGCTGGCTTTGTTGTTGGTGGTATGTACGCAATGAACAATCAAAACCAAACTGAACTTGCTGCTCCTGGTGCTTACACTGCATCTTCTGGTGGTAATACTAACTGGAGCGGTTGGGGCTTAAACGGTAGTTTCACATGGCAGAAATTGTATGTTGGTGTTGCTTATCAGTCATTTAAAACTCAGTACAATACGGGCGTAGGTGTTGGACAAAGTATCATGAACGTTGGATCACCAGCTGTTACCTCTGGTCAAGTTACTGGTACTGACACCACAGTAAGTAACAACGCAGTCTCTGGAACTGCCAAGTTGTTTAATGCTGCTCAAATTTCTGACAAGCAAACCTTGGTTGGCGCAACTTATGACTTCGGCATCTTGAAGGCATATGCACAATGGGTTGGTCGTAAAGTACAAAACGACTATGCCGATGGTTCAGCTGCTGCTGGTGAGCAATTCAACCGCAATGCACAGCAAATCGGTGTTCGTAGCTATATCACTCCTACAATCGAATCTTGGGCTTCTATCGGCAATGGTAAAGCTAAGGTTACTCAGGGTGCAGCTAGCATGAACTTTACCGGCTGGCAGATTGGTTCTAACTACTACCTTAGCAAGCGCACGAACTTGTACGCTATCTATGGTCAAAATAACACGAGCAGTGCTAGCCAAGCTAATGGTACACCAGCTTCTTTGAGCAGCTCTGGTTCACAACAATACGCCCTTGGCGTACGTCACACTTTCTAATTCATTGCTAGCCTAAGCTAGTTTTGATTAGATTAAGAACCACCCCTCGGGGTGGTTTTTTTTATGCTCTTTTATTTGCAAGACTCTAAAAATCATTTTTAGCTTTTGCGCTTTTGCTTTTGCTATTGCTTAGGTTTTTCATTGATTGCTGTTTTTAGCCAGGAAAGTGTATTATCAAATTTAATAATAGATTTGTGATTACTACTAATTTTGTCTAATAAGAGGAAATACAATGAAATTTAAATCTTTAGCATTTTTATCTGCAGCGTTGTTTGTCATGACTGCCGATGTGATGGCTGCATCCCCAACATTGGATAAAATTAAATCCTCTGGCGCAGTCACAATGGGTGTCCGCGAATCTTCGATCCCCATGTCTTACACAACTGGAGATAGTCGTTTTGATGGCTATCACGTAGAGATTTGCCGCATGATTTTGGGCGATATCAAGGATAAGTTGGCTTTACCAACCCTTCGTATTAATTACCAGCCTGTCACTTCTCAGAATCGTGTTCCTTTAGTTCAGAATGGCACGGTGGATATTGAGTGCGGTACTACTACGAATAATATGGCGCGTGCTAAAGATGTTGGGTTTGCAAATACGCTTTATGTTGAGGAGGTGCGTATTGCCGTGAAGGCTAATTCAGGCATTACTTCAATCGCTCAGCTCAATGGCAAGAAGGTGGCAACGACTACCGGAACTACTTCTGTACAGCTCTTGCGTAAAAATGAAAAAGCTACTGGCGTAAATTTTGATGAAGTATTTGGTAAAGATCATGCGGACAGCTTCTTGTTGTTAGAGTCAGGACGTGCTGATGCATTTGTAATGGATGGCTCTATCTTGGCTGGTAACATTGCCAACTCAAAGAATCCTAAGGATTTCAAAATTGTTGGTGAGGTATTGAGTACAGAGCCGATTGCGATCATGGTTCGTAAAGATGACCCAGAGTTCAAAGCTGCCGTGAATGCTGCTATTGCTAAGATTGTTGCTAATGGCAAAATGCCTGATTTATGGAACAAGTGGTTCTTGTCACCAATTCCGCCAAAAAATATCGTAGTGGGTCTTGAGTTATCCCCAGCAACTAAAAATGCTTGGGCTAATTTGAATGACAAGCCTGCGGAAGATTACAACAAGAAGTAATTCCAGAATAAAGCTACTTATATGGCATTGGATTTAGGTGTTTTTTGTAAAAGCACCTTAGATGGAGAGGTAGTAGATCACTGCTTCTCCGCTTTATTTGGCTTAGGTCAAAATGCGGATCCTAGCTATCTAGATTGGCTACTAAAAGCTTGGGGTTGGACCTTGGCAGTGGCGGGCTTGGGTCTGACTATTGCTTTGATTCTAGGCGCTGTCATGGGCACCCTTCGTACCCTGCCTGACAACGGGCGATTGAGTCGATGGCTTGTGCGTTTCTCAACAGCTTGGGTTGAGCTTTTTCGAAACATTCCTATCCTGGTTCAGGTATTTCTCTGGTATCACGTGATCCCTGCCTTTGTATTGCCATTAAAAGCACTGCCTTCCTATTGGTTAGTCAGTATTGCCTTGGGATTCTTTACTTCCGCGCGTATTGCTGAGCAGGTAAGGGCGGGTATTCAGGCGCTCCCTAGTGGACAGAGAATGGCAGCTACTGCTTTAGGCCTCACTACATTTCAAAGCTATCGTTATGTTATTTTGCCAATGGCATTGCGCATTATTATTCCACCGCTGACTTCAGAGAGTATGAATCTGATTAAGAACTCTTCGGTCGCTTTTGCAGTCTCAGTGCCAGAGTTGACTCTGTTTGCAATGCAAGCTCAAGAAGAAACCTCGCATGGCGTGGAGATTTATATGGCAGTGACGCTGTTATATGCCCTCTCAGCTTTTGCCGTCAATCGTGTGATGACACTCATTGAGAATAGAACGCGCATTCCAGGGTTTATTGCGCCTTCCAATGAAGCGGTGGCCCACTAAATGCTTAGTCTAGACCTGAGTTTTTATAACTGGGAACTCTTCACAAATTACATTCTGAAGGGTCTGCTCTTTAGCGTTCAGCTAACTGTCATTGCGACCATAGGCGGAATTGTGTTTGGCACTTTCTTGGCCCTCATGCGCTTATCTGGGAAGCCGGCCCTAGCCTATCCAGCTACTTTTTATGTCAATACCATGCGATCTATTCCGCTGGTGATGGTGATTCTGTGGTTCTTCTTACTAATCCCTCTTTTGATCGGCCGCCCTATAGGTGCGGATCTTTCGGCAACGATTACCTTTATTGCATTTGAAGCAGCATTCTTTTCGGAGATTGTGCGCGCCGGCATTCAGTCAGTACCGAAAGGTCAGGGCTATGCAGCAGAAGCTTTGGGGATGACTTATGGGCAAAACATGCGCTTTATTGTTTTGCCGCAAGCCTTCAGAAATATGATCCCCGTCTTTATGACCCAAACTATTATTTTGTTTCAGGACACCTCATTGGTTTATGCAATCGGCGCTTATGACTTGCTCAAAGGCTTTGAGATTGCGGGTAAAAATTATGGCCGCCCCATAGAGACTTATATCCTGGCAGCATTTACTTACTTCATTATTTGTTTCTCGCTGTCTAAAGTGGTCCGCAAGATTCAAGCCAAAGTCGCCATTATTCGTTAACTATTAATTGTGAATTGATAAAACTAAGATGATTGAACTTCGCAATGTCTCTAAGTGGTACGGATCCTTTCAGGTTTTGACCGATTGCAGTACGTCGATTCAGAAAGGTGAAGTCGTTGTCATCTGTGGCCCATCTGGCTCTGGTAAGTCAACTTTAATTAAAACTATCAATGCTTTGGAGTCTTTTCAGCAAGGAGAAATCATTGTTGATGGAGTGCATTTGCATGATCCCAAAACCAAGTTACCGCAGCTGCGTGCCAGAGTGGGCATGGTATTTCAGCACTTCGAGCTTTTTCCGCATTTGAGTGTTACACAAAATTTAACGCTTGCTCAAATGAAGGTCTTGGGACGATCTGCTGATGAGGCTAATAAGCATGGGCTTAAATATTTGGAGCGAGTAGGGCTATTGGCTCAGAAAGATAAATTTCCGGGGCAACTATCGGGTGGTCAGCAGCAACGAGTTGCGATTGCAAGAGCTTTAAGTATGGACCCCATTGTGATGTTATTTGATGAGCCTACTTCTGCTTTAGATCCAGAAATGGTTGGAGAGGTTTTGGATGTCATGGTCAAGCTGGCTCAAGAAGGAATGACTATGTGTTGCGTGACCCACGAGATGGGTTTTGCCAGAAAAGTCAGTCATCGCGTGATCTTTATGGATCAAGGCCGCATTGTGGAAGATTGCAGCAAAACGGAGTTTTTTGATCAGCCTGAAGCTCGCTCACCAAGAGCAAAAGAGTTCTTATCAAAAATATTGGCTAATTAAATTTAAAAAACGTTCTTAGTTAGCTTGTTGCTTGGGCTTAGGCCGTTTTCCAGTTTGAGCTGTTAATTCCATCTCCTTGCCTTTGCGTAGAATAGTGAGTTTTGCGTCATTACCTGGACTTATTTGTGCAATTTGATTGAGTAGGCTGCGCACGTCAGTGATAGGCTTACCATTTACCGCAATCAAAACATCACCCGGTTTGGCGCCTCCACGTGCAGCAGGGCCGCCCTCAAGCACGCCGGAAAGCAGTACACCCGAAGTATTGTTAGGCAGGCCCAAAGACTCGGATAGTTCTTTGGAGAGGTTTTGTGGCTCCACTCCTATCCAACCTCTGGTCACGCTGCCATTAGCCAGAATAGACTCCATCACTTGCTTGGCCAAATTGATGGGGATAGCAAACCCAATGCCCATAGAGCCACCGTTATTGGAGTAGATGGCAGTATTGATGCCGATGAGATTTCCGCGCGTGTCAATCAGCGCTCCCCCAGAATTACCAGGATTAATTGCGGCATCCGTTTGAATGAAGTTTTCAAAGGTATTAATGCCAACATGGTCACGACCTAAGGCGGAGACAATTCCTGAGGTCACGGTTTGACCAACGCCAAATGGATTCCCTATCGCAAGAACTACATCACCAACATGTAGCGATTCCACTTTACCTAATGTGATGGGAGTTGGTAATTGCTTAGGCTCGATCTTTAGAACGGCGATATCCGTTTCTGGATCACTACCAATTACTTGTGCTTTCACTTTGCGTCCATCAGAGAGCGCAACATCGATAGTATCTGCATCACTGATGACGTGATGATTGGTGAGAATATAACCTTCTGGGCTGACTAAAACGCCGGAACCCAAACTTGAGCTGGGCTCATCTTCTGGCGGTTGATCTCCAAAGAAAAATTTAAATAAAGGATCTGTAGAATTTGGGTTTGTGCCTTTGCGTGTTTTAGGCTTTGCGTTACCTTTATTTGTAAAAATATTTACTACTGCGGGCATGGAACGCTTAACAGCTTCGTGATAGGACCCAGGACTAAGTTGCCCGTCGTAGCTGCTTTCTTTTAGTGAAACAGTATCGACCAAAGAGCCCACTCTAGATTCTGAAAGCCACTCTGGCTTTAAAGTGGCCACAATGAATAAGGCTGCCAACATTACAGTGACAGCCTGCGCAAATAAGAGCCAATATTTTTGAAGAGAGGAATTCATGGGGAATATTTTATTTTCGGGCCTGCTGAATCAAAAAATCTTCTAATGCTCTGATGGGCTCTAAATCATCAAACAAAATTGCTTTAGATTGTGCAATTTTATCCTGATATGACTTCAGTAGATCTAGATTCTGAATTAACTCTACTACCAAATCAACATAATTCTTATTGGAGTTACAAACCAAGCCTTGAAGCCCAGCATGATGAAGAATTGCGCTGGCTAGTCGGCCACGCATCTTCGTACCTTCAATGGTGACAACAGGGAGTCCGCAGTCAATCGCTTGAATCGCTGTATTAAACCCTGAAAAGCCAATGGTGTCTAAATACAGATCTGCTTTTTGCATGAGCCCATGAAACTCCTCTTTTTGAAGAAAGGGTATGAAGTGCAGAAACTGATTGGCATCAAGCTGTGCGTTTGCAAATACAAGTCCCAGTCGCTCCTTCAGGGTTGAAGTGAGGTTGTCATCAAAGTTAAAGAAAATAAACTGACATTGTCCTAATCTCTTAGCAATCTCAACAAAAACAAAATCATTGTTTGGGTTGTATTTAGATGGCGATCCAGCGCACAGCAGAATCGGCAGTGATGGGTTGATTCCAAGACTATGTAAATCGGGGATAACGGCCTCTACGTCTTGACTCTCAAAATAGGTTCCTAAATTCGGTAATTGAATTACTTCTTCGCTATACAGATTATTAGGATTTTCTGGTTCAAGTAGTTTGGCTGATAGATAGAAGTCGATGGTCGGTAAACCGGTGGTTTCTGGATGGCCCCAGCTTGCCGCCTGGACTGGCGCTAACCTTAAGCAGGCCAGTGCCTTGCTAACAGTATCCATACCAATTTCTGGATAAAGAATGACATCGAGATTCTGCTTGATAATGATCTGAGCAGCATCGACAACATTGGCTCCACAATTGCTATAGTTCCCAGCCTTTGCTTTAGCTTGCCAAGTCTCATCATCATCTAGACCATTGGTATTGAAAAGAAATAGTTCAAATTGATCTGGGTTCAGATGGTTTACCCACCCTTTGGTGATGGCATGCCAGACAGGATGATTGCAAATAAAGTTACTGATAATGCCAACGCGGATTTTTCCACCACCTTTATGAGGGATTTGCTTTGTATCCAGATCATCTTGGATGGGCCTAGCTAAACCAGAGCAAATTTCACCAAATTGAGACAGAAGGGGTTTGTTGTCCTCATCCTGATACGCAAGATAAAACGGATGACGAGAAATTAACGTCGCGCTCAGCACAGGATCGTTTTTTTGCTGTGGCATTGCCTGCAATACATTCATTTGCTGAGTAAAGGCTTCTCTAGATTTTCTCAGCCCTTCTGAGCAAATTGCTACTTTTGGAATTTGTGCAATGCTTAAGGCTATATGCGCAGCTATATCTGTTGGATGTAAGTCAATCGATTTTGCGTAGTAGGTTTTTGCTAGCTCACTATCACCGGTGTCGTAGTAAATCTCTCCTAATAAAAAAAATATTTTAGGGTTTTCAGGATTAAGTTTTAGTGCATGCTGGTAGCAATCAACGGTAGCGTCGTATTGCTTACATTTTTTAAGACTGTTACCAAAATTTAAGCATGCATCAAGATAGTTTGGATTAATTTGTAATGCACGTTCAAAGCATTGGAAGGCATCCTCGTAATTCTTAATTTCAGTAAATGCATTCCCTAGGTTGTTATAAGCAATAGCAAAGCTAGGATTTGCCTGCAGAGCCCTCTCAAATAAGGAGATCGCCTTATCAACATTGCCCTCTTCAAGCAAGAGCACACCCAGGTTACTAAGGGCCTCAGCATAGTTCGGCCTTAAGTTTATGGCCCTCTCGTAAGACTGGCTTGCTTCAGCAGCTTTTTGTAGACCCTTTAATGCATTACCACGATTATTATGGGTTTCTGGAATATTGGGATCGCACGCAATGGCTAAATTAAAAAATTGCAGCGCTTTTGCATAATCAAAAAGTGCGTTATGTACTAAACCTAAATTGCTCAGTGTCTGTGCAGAATTCGGAGCTAGTTGATTTGCTTGATTTAAAAAATTTAAAGCACTTTGATAATCTTTTTTCTGATACGAGAGAATACCCAAAAGATTTAGGGCATCCGTATTGCTTTCGTCTAATTGGTGTGCGTGCAGAAATAGTTTGTCAGCCTCGTCAAACTTTCCCTGTTGGAGCAATGCCAAACCATTTTGAAAAATGAGTTGAGATTGCTCCTGCGTTTTTTGATTGTTATTAGCAGTCAAATTATTTTTTTAGACTGTCACGAATTTCACGAAGTAAGATCACATCCTCTGGAGCTGGTGGGGGAGGGGGTGCATCCATTAGGCGTACCTTATTGACCACTTTGACCATTTGGAAGATGACAAAGGCCAAAAGGATAAAGTTAATGGAAATGGTGATGAAATTACCATAGGCAAAAATAGGCACTCCAGCCTTTTTCAGAGCATCAAAGGTTCTAGGAACCCCCTCTGGAACATGGCCTAGGACTATAAAAAGGTTGGTAAAGTCGATATGACCCCCTAAAAGGGTCGAAATAACTGGCATAACGATGTCATTTACCAGTGAATCGACGATTTTCCCGAAAGCCCCGCCAATAATGACACCTACCGCCAAATCGATCACATTGCCTTTAACGGCAAAGTCCCGAAACTCCTTTAAAACGCTCATAAACACCCTCCTTTGTATATAGATCCCGATTAATCTGAGATTAACCCCATAACTTTCTTCCTTACCCCACTTTTTACTTTAAAATACTAGGTTTAAGCAATTTCCACCCATAAATACCCTTTCTAGGAATTTTGTAAATGAGTGACAAGCCCAGTATGGACAAGGATCGCCGTAATTGGTTGATCGCCACTTCGGCGGTTGGTGGCGTAGGTGCCGCCGCAGCCTTGTATCCTTTTGTAGATAGTTTCGAGCCTTCTGAGCGTGCGAAAGCTGCTGGAGCTGCTGTTGAAATCGATATCTCTGGTATGCAGCCAGATGAAATGAGAATGGTGGAGTGGCGCGGCAAACCTGTTTGGGTAGTGCGTCGCACGCCTGAGCAAGTTGCTGAATTATCAAAGATCGATAATGAATTGGCTGACCCAAATTCATTGCGCGACCCTGCTGCTCTAACCCCTCCATATGCTCAAAACCAATGGCGCTCAATTAAACCGGAGTACCTTGTAGTGGTCGGTATTTGCACGCACCTAGGATGCTCTCCAAATGCCAAGTTTGAGGCTGGACCTCAGCCATCGCTACCAAATACTTGGCCGGGCGGCTTCCTTTGCCCTTGTCATGGTTCCACATTTGATATGGCAGGCCGTGTGTTTAAAAATAAACCAGCCCCAGATAATCTTGAAGTGCCGCCACATATGTACTTGAGCGACACCAAGATTCTGGTTGGCGATGATAAGAAGGCCTAAGGAGAGATAAATGGCATTCCACGAAAAAGAAGTTCCAGCAAATGCTTCAGCTGCCGTAAAGCTAATGGCTTGGGTTGACTCACGTCTACCGGTAACAGAGGCATTTAAGCGCCATATGAGCGAGTACTACGCTCCAAAAAATCTGAATTTTTTCTATATTTTTGGTGCGCTAGCAATCGTTGTTTTGGCTATCCAAATCATTACTGGCATTTTCTTGGTAATGAACTACAAGCCTGATGCTGCAAAGGCCTTTGAGTCTGTTGAGTACATCATGCGCGAGGTTCCATTTGGTTGGCTGATTCGTTACATGCACTCTACTGGCGCCTCCATGTTCTTTGTGGTCGTTTATATGCATATGTTCCGTGGCTTGATCTATGGCTCTTATCGCAAACCACGTGAGCTCATTTGGATTTTTGGTTGTGCGATTTTCTTGTGCTTGATGGGCGAGGCATTTTTTGGCTACTTGCTCCCATGGGGTCAGATGTCCTATTGGGGTGCTCAAGTAATCGTGAACTTGTTCTCTGCGATTCCATTTATTGGTCCAGATCTATCATTGTGGTTGCGTGGCGACTATGTCGTGGGTGATGCCACTCTCAATCGCTTCTTCGCATTCCACGTCATTGCAATTCCATTGGTATTGATTGGCTTGGTAGCGGCCCATATTTTGGCGCTACATGAAGTGGGCTCAAACAACCCAGATGGTGTCGAGATTAAGAATACATTGGATGCAAATGGTCGCCCAGTTGATGGCATTCCATTTCACCCTTTTTACAGCGTTCATGACGTCATGTATTTAGGTGGCTTTTTAATCATTTTTGCAAGTATTGTTTTCTTTGCTCCGGAGATGGGCGGTTATTTCCTCGAAGCAAATAACTTCATACCAGCTAATCCATTTGTAACGCCGGCACACATTGCACCGGTTTGGTATTTCACTCCGTTCTACTCAATGTTGCGTGCAACAACGACTAACTTCCTGTTGCCGTTATGGATTTTCCTAGCAGTTATTCTTGGAATGTTTGCTCTGAAGTCTAAGGACATCAAGGTTAAAGGTGTTTGCGTAGTAATTGCTCTTGTGTTAGCCGCAGGTTTCTATTTGTTCGATGCTAAATTCTGGGGAGTTGTGATCATGGGTGGTTCTGTTGTGATCATGTTCTTTTTGCCTTGGCTTGATCACTCACCAGTGAAATCGATTCGCTATCGTCCACAATTCCATAAATATATTTATGGCATCTTTGTGGTGAGCTTTGTGATCTTGGGTTACTTGGGTATCGAGCCACCATCACCATTGTATGAAAAGATTTCTCAGGTATGCACTATTTATTATCTAGGCTTCTTCTTGGCAATGCCGTTCTGGAGCACGCTTGGTACATTCAAGCCAGTTCCTGACCGCGTTACTTTTGAGTCCCATTAATTCACGCCTGAGACATTGGTTAAGAGAAATTAGGAACTAGCATGAAACGAATTCTGCAAACTTTGATAGGCGTATGCCAAGTAGCTGTATTGGCTGCGGCTCTGGGCTTTGGTGTTAGCGCTAATGCAAATGAAGGTGGCTTCCCTTTAGATCAAGCCCCTAATCGCGTTAGTAACAATGCTTCTTTGCAAAACGGTGCAAAGATCTTTGTGAACTACTGCTTGAATTGCCATGCTGCTGCTAGCATGCGTTACAACCGCTTACGCGATATTGGTTTGACCGATCAGCAAATCAAAGACAACCTCATTTTGACTGATGCCAAAGTGGGGGATTTGATGACTATCTCGATGACACCAAAAGAAGCAAAAGCTTGGTTTGGTAAGACCCCACCTGACCTATCGGTCGAGGCGCGTGCTCGTGGAGTGGATTGGCTCTACACCTACTTCCGTACTTTTTATAAAGATGATACGACTCAGACTGGTTGGAATAATTTGGTTTATCCAAAAGTCGGCATGCCCCACGTTCTCTGGCAGTTGCAAGGCGAGCGTGCTGCGAAGTTTGAGGAACGTAAAGATCCGCATGACCCAAGCAAAACGGAAGAAGTCTTTGTTGGTTTTGAGCAGTTAACTCCTGGCACGATGAAGCCCCAAGAATACGATGACAACATCGCCGACTTGGTTGCTTTCATGTCATGGATGGCTGAGCCAGTGCAGTTGGAGCGTAAACGTCTTGGCGTAATAGTCCTCTTGTTCTTGGCTATCTTCACTCTCCTAGCTTGGCGTTTAAACAAAGCATATTGGAAAGATGTTCATTAATTGAGCCTGATGGGCTCTGAAGCCAGAGCCTATTAGTTAAAAGATTTAACGCTGTTGTGCGTTTGTTGTATTGAAGTAGAAATTTAAGGAAATAAATTTATGATGGTGTTGTACTCGGGCACTAACTGCCCATTCTCGCAACGCTGCCGTTTGGTGCTTTTTGAAAAAGGCATGGATTTCGAAATCCGCGATGTCGACTTGTTTAACAAGCCTGAAGACATCTCTGTAATGAACCCATATGGCCAAGTACCTATCTTGGTTGAGCGCGATTTAATTTTGTACGAGTCAAATATCATCAATGAATATATTGATGAGCGTTTCCCTCATCCACAGTTAATGCCGCCTGATCCTGTAGCACGCGCACGCGCACGCCTTTTCCTCTTTAATTTTGAGAAAGAGTTGTTTGTGCACGTAGCTGCCTTGGAAAACGAAAAAGGCAAAGCTGCTGAAAAGACTCATGAAAAAGCGCGTTTAGCAATTCGTGATCGTTTGACTCAGTTAGCGCCAATTTTTGTTAAGAACAAATACATGTTGGGCGATGAGTTCTCTATGCTTGATGTAGCGATTGCGCCATTATTGTGGCGTCTTGAGCACTATGGAATTGATCTTTCTCGTAATGCAGCAGCTTTGCTGAAATACGCTGAGCGTATTTTTAGCCGGCCTGCGTATATCGAGGCCTTAACTCCTTCTGAAAAGGTAATGCGCCGCTAAGCATTTCTAGCGGTTGATTACTTCTCGGTATGTCTGACATTCCAAGCAATAAACCCTACCTAATCCGTGCTCTACATCAGTGGTGCACGGATTTTGGTTTTACGCCCTTCATAGCTGTTTTTGTTGATGCAAGGGTAGAAGTCCCAATGGAGTTCGTCAAAAACGATGAGATTGTTCTTAATCTCTCGCTGGAGGCGTGTCATCAGCTTGCGATAGAGAACGACTGGATTAGCTTTCAGGCCAGGTTTGGCGGAATTCCTAGAAAAATTATGGTTCCAGTGAGTCATGTCTTGGCTATCTACGCTAGGGAGAATGGGCAAGGTATGTCTTTCCCATTTGATCCAACCCAGGTTCGGGATCTTCATGTTGCAGGACCTGCAGATAGCACCCCAGAAAAGCCCAAAACAAGCAGGCCTAGCTTGAGGATTGTGAAATAGGATAAAATACTAATCGTTGCCCCTTTAGCTCATCTGGTAGAGCAACTGATTTGTAATCAGTAGGTGGTCTGTTCGAGTCGGACAAGGGGCACCACCCTCCTTTTGGCATTTAAAACTCTCTAGATGTCGTATAAAAAAATCGGATTTGATGCAGGCTTAATGTCTCTTCGAGGCACTCATATTGCCATTTTCGATTACGCACTCCAAAACCAAAAAATATTAGGAAATGACTCGATCGTTTTTTATGATCGTTACTCTGAGCAGATACAACCCTCTGTTTTTCAGAAATTTCAGCAGGAGTTTCGCTTGGTTCCGTACGATCATTTTGATGATGTGCAAGCAATGTCTGAATTGGGTCTAATTGATGCAATGTACCTCATAAAGTCAGGCGAGTGGGATGGCTACATTTTGCCTGGCCTTCCTAATTTGATTCACGCAGTTTTCCCGCAAAAAGTAAGTGAGATGCATGGTGATATTTATGCCTATGTATCCAAGTGGCTGAGTGATGAGTGTTCCAATGGAAAGATTCCTTATGTTCCCCATATGATTGATTTACCGATAATGGGCAAATCTCTAAGATCGAACTTGAGTATTCCTGAAGGTGCAACTGTATTTGGATGCTATGGTGGCAGCGATAGTTTTAATTTGGATTTTGTCAAAAAGACTATTGCTGAAATTGTTTGTCAAAACCCATCGATCTACTTCCTCTTTATGAATATTGATCGATTCATGGATCACCCGCAGGTCATTTTTCTCTCGGGTAATTCAGATCCAGTATTCAAATCCAGCTTTATCAATACCTGCGATGCCATGATTCACGCTAGAGGAATTGGTGAGAGTTTTGGGCTGGCTTGCGGAGAATTTTCTATGCATAACAAGCCAGTCATCACATATGCACTTTCTCCTCAGCGAAATCATATTGATGTTTTAGGATCAAAAGCAATCCTTTATAAAGGACCACAGGAGCTCAAGAAAATATTCTTAGACTTTGATAAGACTTGGCATCAAAGCCAATCATGGGATTGCTATTCTAGAGAATTCTCACCGGCTGTAGTGATGAAAAAATTCGCCTCAGTATTTCTGGATGAAAAAAGTCTAAAACGTGCAGAAATTGAAATAAGTGCTTTAGATCGGACGGTGGTTCAGGGGAAGCGTTTTAGGAAAAAACTGCGCAGTCTATCGCGCAAGCTTTACTTGTAAACCTATTTAGCTAAACGTATTAATCCAATAGTGAAACTTTTCTGGTCTCCGGGAGGTATAGAGCGGCAACAATTGCTGCAGTGATCAAGAAGATTGAGGGGTACCACAGTCCAGCGCTATCACTTTGCCAACGTTGATTCAGCCAAGTCACAATTAACGGTAATAAACCACCAATCCAGCCGGCCGCTAGATTGTGCGGCAGAGTTGCTGCACTATTTCTCGTTTTTGCTGGGAAGAGTTCAGCCAGCATTGCAGTCTGAGGGCCAACTACCAGAGCAAGCGCTAGAGATAACCCTATTAGTAGCGCGCCGATTAGGACAAGATAATACATATCAGATGGGCTATTGAGATACTCCATGCCAATCATTTTGAGCAAATGAAATGCGGGAAGAATAAAAGCAGCACCTAAGAAGAGTCCACAAACCACTACAGGTTTGCGACCAATCTTGTCGGATAGCCACCCTGCAAAAATAGTGAGCGGAAATAAAGCTAAGGTTGCATAAATACTGAGCTGATCAACTAATGCTGGTGCCAACTTCACGGAGGTTTTTAGAAATATTGCCGTGTAGACTTGTACGCAAAAGAAAAGTACAGCACCTCCAGCCGAAATACAAAAGAAAAGGAGAAACATCCGCTTGCGTGTTTGTGGATCCCGAAAATTATTGAGTAATGGGCTTTTGGATTGTTGATGGGTTTTGCTAAGCGCTAGAAAAACAGGAGTTTCCTCTAAAGCCATTCGTACTTTAAATGCAATTAATAACAACGCAATAGAAACCCAAAAAGGCACGCGCCAGCCCCAAGACTGAAATTCTTCTGGAGATAGATAGTTTCTAAGTAAGGCGATTTGTAAGGTGGAGAACAGAATGCCAAGTGGGCCCATAAGTTGTAGAAAGCTCGTTTTAAGGCCTCTATATTCGTTACCAGCATGTTCTGTGAGATAGACAGCGCTTCCACCAATTTCTCCCCCAGCAGAAAGCCCTTGAAGTAGTCTTAAGCCAACCAGTAGGATGGGCGCCCAAATTCCCACTTGGGCATAGGTGGGTAAAAAGCCCACACTCACTGTTGCAACTCCCATAAGGGCAATCGTGATCATAAAGACTGGTTTTCGACCTATACGATCGCCCATAGAGCCAAACATAGCTGCTCCAATAGGTCTCACAACCATGCCGACGCCAAAAGTCGCCAGGCTCGCCAAAAGGGCTGTATTGGGGTCTGAGGAAGGGAAGAAGAGTGGGGCAAAAACTACCGCCAAGGTGGCAAAAGTCAGGAAGTCATACCACTCTAAAAAGGTACCAAAGCAGGCTGCAATAGCTACTTTTCGATAAGAGTGAGAATTCTGTTTTTCCATTAAGTTATTGATTGTGTTGGTTTTATTTTATTTCTAGAATATATTTGTTGCAAAGCAGCAAAAAATCCTTGATTTGTCATATTCCTTCAGTTAAAGTTTCATGGTGCAGTGCAATATTTAAGGTATCCAATATTTTCCCTCTCTTAGATGTGCGCTTAATTAACTAGTTGTACCACTTTATTTCTGGAGAAATACATGAACCAAGATCAAATCACCGCTAAATTGTCCCAAATTAACAGCAAGGGCCTCGAGGCTTCATTTTCTTTGAGTGAAGTTGCCTTAGAAAATGCTCAAAAATTAGCTGAGTTGAACTACGCCGCTTCAAAAGATGTATTGGTTAACACTCAAGACGGTATTCAACAAGTTTTGACAGCTACAGATCCAAAGCAAATGACTGAAATTTTTACTGCTGACTCATTGCAAGCTGCTGGTAACCAAGCGGTTGCATATCAAAAGAAAGCAACCAAGGTATTGCGTGATACCAATAAAGAATTTGTAAATGTAGTTGACGCAAGCATCGACCAGTTACAAGATGGTTTCCAAGATTGGATCAATACTGTGGCTGCTAGTGCACCCGCAGGTTCTGATGCTTTCTTATCTTCATTCAAGACTGTATACGGTAGTGCGTTGCAAGGTTTTGAACAGTTCCGTGCTGCAAGCAAAGAAGCGTTTGTAACTGCAGAAAAAACTGCTGAACAAGCAATCGAAACTGTGCATGGTCAAATTGCTCAAGTTAAGAAAGCTTCTACACCTGCATCACGTAGCCGTAAAGCCGCTTAATTGACTGCAGATTAAGAAATAGATTTAGTAGCATTAGAAATTAAAGACCCCGCCTAGTGAAAACTGGGCGGGGTTTTTGTTTGCCTAAATTACTCAAAATCTGAAGAAGATTCAATTAGAGGTGTAGCCAAGTTTTTGCTGGGTTTGACGCCTAACTCACGCACTTTTTCAGCGGAGCGGATGAGGTTACCTTTACCTGTTTTAAGCTTATTAAATGCATCGTGATAGCTCGTCTGTGCTTGATCGAGACGTTGGCCAAGTTTCTCAAGATCATCCACAAAGCTAACAAATTTATCGTACAGATTACCGCATTGTTTTGCGATTTCTAAGGCATTGCGATTTTGATGATCCTGTCTCCATAAGTGGGCAACAGTTCGTAGTGTTGCCATTAAGGTGCTAGGGCAAACCAAAACAATATTTTTTGCTAATGCTTCTTGATACAAGTTTGGCGCAGTTTTTAATGCAAGCAAGAATGCTGGCTCTATAGGTACAAACATCAGCACAAAGTCGACTGAACCTACGCCATAAAGAGAGCTATAGTTTTTCCCTGATAGCCCTTGAATATGCTGGCGTAGTGATTGAATGTGAGCAGCGAGCTCTTGCTCTGCAACCAAGGGGTCGGTGGTCTCAGCATGACGGGCATAGGCTGTTATGGATACCTTGCTGTCTACAACTAGGCTTCTTCCCTCGGGTAGCTTAATGACTACGTCAGGTTGTAAGCGCGAGCCATCAGCCTGTGTGTGACTATCTTGCACAAGATACTCTTCACCTTTGCGTAGGCCAGAGGATTCTAAAATAGATTCCAGTACCAACTCACCCCAATTGCCTTGAACCTTAGAGTCGCCTCTGAGGGCTTGAGTTAAGGAACGCGTCTCATCGGACATTCGCAAATTGAGATTAGCCAAGCGTTCAATTTCGCTTTTGAGGGCGTGACGCTCACGTGCCTCATTGCCATAAGATGTGCTAACTTGTTCTTTAAATTCTGTAAGTTTAGTTTGAAGAGGTTTTAATAGAGCGTCTAAGCTTGCTGTGTTTTGTTCTGTAAAGCGTTTGGACTTATCTTCCAAGATCTCATTAGCCAAATTTTTGAATTGATTTGTGAGAGCTTCTTTGGCTTCATTGAGGGACTCAATTCTGCCTAAACCTTGTTTGCGTTCAGAGTCTAGTTCTGCCTCTAGACGAATAGCATTTTGTAATGCCTGGTCGCGCTCGGTACGCAAGCTAAGTGTAAGAGCCAGCTCTATCTTAGCTTGAAGTTCAAGCCTAGCAAGGGTAGAACGTAAGTTCAATACATAAACTAAAAGGCCTGCACAAACTCCGAATGGCAGGCCAAATAATAGAAGCGAACTTAAATCAAAAGTCACGACGTTAAAAGACTCGGCAATGGGTCTGATTAAGCTTTAACGAGTTTTTGGAGCTCACCAGACTCAAACATTTCAGTCATGATGTCTGAGCCACCAATAAATTCACCATTGATATAGAGCTGAGGAATGGTCGGCCAATTTGCGAACTCTTTAATACCCTGGCGAATTCCGGCATCTTCTAAAACGTTTACGGTGTGGAGAGTTTCAACTCCGCTAGCACGTAAGATATTGATGGCGTTTCCAGAAAAGCCGCATTGTGGAAACTGTGCAGTTCCCTTCATAAATAAAACGACTGGGTGACTAGTAACGATTTCTTTAATTTGAGCTTGTGTGTCCATAAATTCTTTCTACTAAGTTTCTACTGCAGCGGTCTGATTGCAGAGATGGTTTGAAAATAAGCTTTATCTGATTTTAAGACTTAATGCGAAAAAAGGTTATTTCAGGCTATTTTCTACCTGAGACGACACGGTAATGGCCGCTTAAATCTAGGTGGGTTTGAATGTCGCGAAAGCCGGTTGTTTTCATAAGCGCTTCAACAGCTTTGGATTGGTCAAACCCATGCTCAAGGGCAAGCAAGCCATTTGGTTTCAGATATGCCTGAGCTCCGGAAATGATCTTCTCCAGGCAGGTCAGTCCGCTGCCATGATCAGTGAGGGCAGAAGCTGGCTCAAAGCGTAGATCTCCCTGCTTAAGGTGGGAGTCTTGGGTAGCTATATAGGGCGGATTACTGAGGACAATGTCAAAAGACATGTCTTGATTTAATGCTTCATACCAGCTGCCTTGCAAAAACTGCACTCGATCTACTAGATTTAATTGCTTGGCATTTATCTTTGCAATTTCAAGTGCCTCAATAGATTGATCAGTAGCGGTGAGTATGGCGCTTGGCGCTTCATACGCAATTGCTAATGCAATCGCACCTGAGCCGGTTCCCAGATCTAGAATCTTTGCAGAAATATTTAAGCGTTTAATTTCTCGCAAACCAATCTCAACCAATAGCTCAGTTTCTGGGCGCGGTATCAGAACGCCAGGGGCAACATAGAGTTCAATATTATGAAATCCTCTTTTGCCAACTAAGTAAGCAATCGGCTCACCATTCAGTCTTCTAGCCTCAAGCGTCTTCCATTCTTTCATTGCTTCTACATTTAGCAGCATGTCATCACGAGAGAGCAGGGCAGAGCGTGGAAGCTGATAGTGAATTTCCAGAACATGGGCCATCAGAATTCTGGCCTCGCTAGGGGTGAGGGAAGAGGCACACAAGAGTGCACGCAGACTTAAATCTTCACTCACAGTTTTAGTGATCACTTAGTGAGGGCTTGGTGATAGCTTAGTTATCGCCTAGAGCGGCAAGCAATTCTGCTTGATGTTCAGAGGCGAGCGCATTGCAAAGATCGTCGATATCACCATCCATCATTGCGTCAATCTTGTAGAGGGTCAAGTTGATGCGGTGATCGGTAATGCGACCTTGAGGAAAGTTGTAAGTGCGAATGCGATCGCTACGATCACCCGTGCCAACTAGGGACTTGCGGGTCTGGGCTTCAAGTTGATGCTTCTCCCGTTCACGGGCATCCATGATGCGAGAAACCAAAACTTTCATGGCCTGTTCACGATTACGGTGTTGACTGCGATCGTCCTGACATTCCACTACAGTGCCAGTAGGTAAATGGGTGATGCGCACCGCAGAGTCGGTTTTATTAATATGCTGCCCACCAGCGCCTGAAGCGCGGAAGGTATCAATCCGTAATTCAGCAGGATTAATTTTGACTGCCTCAAGCTCATCCGCCTCTGGCATGACGGCCACAGTACAGGCGGAAGTATGAATACGTCCTTGAGTCTCTGTTTGAGGTACACGTTGAACTCGATGACCGCCGGATTCAAACTTGAGACGTGAATAAACAGACTGTCCTACGAGACGCAAGACTACTTCTTTATATCCGCCTAAATCAGATTCAGCGGCGCTGACCATCTCCACCTTCCAGCCTTGACGTTCCGCAAAGCGGGTATACATTCTCAGGAGATCTGCCGCAAAGAGGGCACTTTCATCACCACCTGTACCTGCACGAATTTCTAGGAAGACGTTGCGCTCATCATTTTCGTCTTTAGGCAGCAACAGCTTCTGGAGTGTGCTCTCCAGTCCTTCCATCGTAGCCAAAGCCTGCTTTTGCTCTTCATCCGCAAAGTCCTTCATCTCAGGATCCTTGCGCATTTCTTCTGCGGCTTGTGCGTCTGCCTCAGCCTGCTTATAGAGCCCGAACTGCTCTACAACAGTGGCAATATCAGAATGTTCACGCGTGAGCTTCCGATAGGCATCCATATCTTTGGTTGCTTCTTCGGAGGTTAATAGGGAGTTAAGTTCGGCTAAGCGCGTGTCTAGGTGGTCTAGCTTAGCCCGCATGCTGGGCTTCATCTAATGGTCTTCTGGCTTGGAATGCGAGGCAAATAGTTTTGGTAACAACTTAATTAAGGCGTCACGCTCAGCGCCATTAGAGTGTTGCAAAGCATGGAGTGAACCATGCAGAAATTTATTAGTAAGACCTTGGGCCATTGCGTTGAGAACTTCTTGAGGATCTTCCCCGCGCATCAAACGCTTCATTGCGCGCTCAAGCTCCATTTGACGTAAGCGTTCGCCTTGCTGCTGAATATCCTGAATCAGTGGCACAGCATTGCGACTTTGCATCCAATGCATAAAGTTACCGACGCGATCTTCAATGATGGCTTCCGCTTGACTAACAGCCGCTTGACGCAAGCTAGCACCAGTCTGAATCATCACTCCTAAGTCATCAACGGTATACAGATAAATGTCATCTAGCCTTGAGATCTCTGGTTCAAAGTCGCGTGGGACAGCCAAATCAATCATTACCATCGGCTTATGACGACGCTGTTTCAGGGCACTCTCTACCATGCCAAGACCAATGATGGGTAAGGATGAGGCGGTGCAAGAGATAATAATGTCGAACTCGTGCAGACGCCCTGGTAGCTCTGAGAGCTTAAAGGACTCAGCCTCTACATCTTGCGCAGCAATAGAGTCTGCCAATTCTTGGCCACGCTCAATAGTCCGGTTTGCGATCGCTACATTTTTAGGTTTGCGCGCAACAAAATGGGTGGCACATAAAGTGATCATCTCACCTGCACCGATAAATAAAATCTTTTGATCAGCAATTTTTTCAAAGATGCGCTCAGACAGGCGCACAGATGCTGCAGCCATTGAAATGGAGTGAGCGCCAATTTCAGTAGAGCCACGAACTTCTTTAGCAACTGCAAATGTTTTCTGAAAGAGTTGATTGAGATAAGTGCCGAGAACGCCTGCATCATTTGCAGTTCGAACAGCATCTTTCATTTGGCCCAAGATTTGCGTCTCGCCAATTACCATGGAATCTAAACCGCATGCCACTCTGAAGGCATGTCGAACTGCATCTGATTGGGGTAGTGAATAAATATGGGGCTCAAGACTGCTTGGCGCGAGTTGTTGGGTTTTGGCTAACCAATCAAAAGTCGCTTCATGTAAGAGTCCTGCTGCGCTAGCATCATTGGCAGCGCAGTAAACCTCGGTTCGGTTACAAGTTGATAGGATCGTAGCTTCAGGCAGCCCAGCCTGATTCGCACCAACCAAGTGTTGGCGTAAATCGTGTAACGCTTCTTGAAGAAATTCAGGGTCAAAGGCGACCTTTTCCCGAACGGCTAGCGGCGCTGTGTGATGATTGATGCCGAGTGTCAACAACTTCATAATGGCGATTATAGATTTGATGGCAGCATTAATGGGGGTATGAATGGGGTTTTTAGCTTTTCTGGCGATTGGCGGTATTTCTGGGGTATCGGCCTGGATTTTTTACCCCGGCACCTCCTATGGGGTTAGGCCTGGTAGGATCGTGATCGCCTTCTTGCTGGGATTTCTTGCGGCAGCCGCCAGCTCCTTCTTGGGGCAATACTGGGGTCTTTTCCAATCCGGGCAGATTCTGGAGTGGGCTAGCGCTATTTTTGCTTCTTGCGCTATAGGTTGTGTTTTTACTGCTTTAGCTAAATAAGTCGACTTGAGTGCGATCAACCCAGGTAATGGGTGGAACTTTGTGTTCCGTGAGCCACTGATTGGCTTTTGTAAAGTGACTACAACTTGCTTTACCCCCAGGCTCCAAAAAAGGCCTAGCCGTTTTGTATACGCCCAGACCGGACGGATGGGAGGATTGCAAAACCAATTGATCCAAACTACCTTCAATCAATGGCAACTTAGATTGAGCATGCGCGCCCCATAGCATCCAAACTAAATGTGGCTTTTGTTTTGCTAAAGCGCTGATGAGATGGTCGATGAGACTTTTCCATCCTAAATTGGTATGGCTGCCCGCTTCACCCAGTTTGACGCTTAAAGCAGTGTTTAGTAAAAGTACACCTTGGTGCGCCCAATGATGGAGATCCCCATTTGGCAGAGATCCAAAACCTTCCAAAGCAAGCGCCTTACTGATATTGCGTAGTGAGCTAGGAAATTCTCGCGAGTTGACTGCAATCTCTGCGGGAATAGAAAAAGCCAATCCTTGCGCCAACCCAGGAGAGTGATAAGGATCTTGGCCCAAAATCACCACTTTTACTGAATGAACAGCACAGAGTTTGAGAGCCTTAAAAAAGTTTTGAGGCTCAGGCCTGATAACACCAGAGTCTAAATCTAAAGCAGCTTGTAAATTTTTCTCTAGTAACTGCCAGTCACTAGATTCGAAATAATCCCCCAGTAGTTTTTGCCAATCATTGGGGATATCGTCTTTTGAAGAAAGGCCTTTCAATTTCGCTTAAGCATCTTTCTTGGACGTTAGTTCATATTGAGCCGGTATCTGAATATGCTGGAGTGAAATCATACGCTCATATTCCAGATCATCGCGGTAGAAGGTAATACGAGTATGAGTATTTTCAGAGAGGCTAGCTAAAACCCTATCCCAACGTGCGCTAGTAATCCGCTGTCCATCAATGCTGGCTAGTAAATCTCCAGCTGCTAGGCCAGCTGCTTGGGCTAGGCCTCCATCAAGCACATGGGTTACCTTAAGCCAGCCATTAGCATCTGTATGACGCATGCCAAACTGTAATTTGATTTTTTCTAGCGTTGACAGAGATTTTGCTTTTACAGAAATCAGTTTTGAGTCAATCCATTTTTGCAGTGGAATATCTTCAACACCAAAAATATAGCGTGCTTTCGTCTCATTCCAAATTTTGCTAAAGCCATTACCTAGTAATTCAAAAATCAAATCATCTAAACCGTCTTCAGCAATACCTTCGCTGCCATGCTTACGCCAAAGTAAACGCATTAGGTCATCGAGCGACTGTTTGTTTTTGGAGAATGCACGGATTTGTAAATCGAGACCAAGAGCAATCATTGCGCCTTTGCCGTAATAGCTCACGACAGCGTTTGGAGTGTTTTCGTCTACTTGGTAATACTTGGTCCAGGCGTCAAAAGAGCTATCAGCTAGGCTCTGTTTATGGCGTCCAGGGCCCCGCAGGATCCCATTCCAATTATCGGCAACCAATCTTAAATAAGTTTTCAGATCAATTCGTTTACTACGTAATAGCTGAAGATCATCGTAATAACTAGTAAAGCCCTCAAAGACCCAGAGTAAGCGAGTGTGATTGCGCTTGCTTAGATCATAAGGCTGGAAAGCTTTTGGCTGAATGCGTTTAACCAACCATGTATGAAAATATTCATGACTACATAAACCTAAGAATTCTCTATAAGCAGATTCCTCAAAGAGGATATTTTCTTGGGGTATTTGGTCGCGTCGACAGAGTAGCGCCGTGCTATTACGATGCTCTAAGCCACCATAGCCATTTAATACCGCATTGACTAAGAAAAGATATTCCCCAAATGGAGCCTGCTTAGATTTAGGCTCAAAGAGATCAATAGTGCTGGCACAGATTGCTTGTAAATCTTGCGTAAGACGCTTAGCATCAACGATATGATTGCATCCCTGTATTGCCATGCGGTGAGCAACGCCGTTCGATTTCCAGTACACGATTTGGAACTCGCCGATTGCTACAGGATGATCTAATAGGTCATCATAATTTTCGGCCAGATAAAAACCAAATCCACGCTCATCAGTCTTGGCTGCTCTTAAAGTCGTTTGCACTGTCCAGTGGTCAGCAAAGGCAGGTTCTGGGGTGGTTATAGCAAGCGAGCAAGGCAAATGCCCTTGTCCTTGAACCAATAGGCATAAGCTAGAAGCATTAAAGAATGCACGTTCAGTACTTAAATAAGCTGCGCGAACCGAGGAGTCAAATGCATAAATAGTGGTGAGGACTTCTATCGGGCCATTTATGGGTGGCAAACGCCAATGATCATTGTCGATGCGCTCGAGAGCAATTTTTTTTCTAGTGCCCGCGATTGAATAAGCCTCAATAGACTCAATCTGTTTACTGAAATCACGAATGAAATAACTGCCTGGAATCCAGGCTGGCATTTGCAGAACCTGCCCGTTGGGATCGGGATTGGTAATGTGTAGTTTGATGCGAAAGTGATGACCAAGAAGATCTGCTGGCCAGACTGTATATTGAATTGCAGGTAAGTCGGCATGATTCATGATATTTATTTCAGTGAGCTAAATTTCTTTTCGATATCGGTGATTTGTACTGCACCCGGGAAACGGCTACCGTCAGTAAAGAATAGTGTTGGTGTGCCGGTAATTCCATAAGTCTTAGCAAAAGCCATGTTCTTATCCAGTGGGGTGATGCACTCGCCCTTACCGCTGGGTGTAATGCCGTTAACCATCCAATCAATATAGGTCTTATATGGGTCTGAGGAGCACCAAATTTGTTTTGATTTTTGTGCAGAATCAGGGGACA